>TARA_B110000858_G_scaffold175732_1_pt1 | contig 75069 bp, 71 predicted proteins | sample TARA_B110000858 | Tara Oceans TARA_B110000858 (sample SAMEA4398247) | marine metagenome | biome: Polar Biome; feature: [SRF] surface water layer (ENVO:00010504); material: water (ENVO:00002006), including particulate matter (ENVO:01000060) such as... | depth 5 m | reverse complement strand
GGATCCGCCGGTGTCGGTGCCCGTTGCCATGGCGCAAAGGTCTGCAGCTACCGCTGCGGCCGATCCACCAGAGGAGCCGCCTGGCACACATTCGGTATTCCAAGGGTTCTTTACGTCACCAAAGAAGCTGGTTTCGTTGGAGGAGCCCATAGCGAACTCATCCATGTTGGTTTTGCCTAAGAGTACCGTGCCGGCATCATTGAACCGTTCCACGACAGTCGCGTTATAGGGCGAGACGAAGTTGTGCAACATGCGCGAGCCACAGGTTGTCAGGATGTTCTTGGTGCAGAAGATATCTTTGTGCGCCAATGGAACTCCAAGCAGCGGGCCAGCGTTTCCATTCGCGCGTTCGCCGTCCGCCGCTTTCGCTTGCTCTAGGGCAGAATCTTCACAGACGGTTATGAAGGCATTGAGTTCGCCATTCAGCGCGTTGATACGATCGAGATAGGCTTGAGTAATTTCAACACTGGAGATGTCGCCCGCGGCAAGAGCGGCGGAGATTTCGGCGACAGTACTATTGATCATTTGTAGATTCCATTTGGTAAAGGCTGGCGTGAGTGCTTTGTTTAGCTCGAGGTTTAAATGAAAGAAGCAGTGCTTCTAATCTAGTACTTTCGGTACTAGATACAATCCGTCTTCGCTAGCTGGAGCGAGTTTCTGCAGTTCATCGCGTTGATTGTTTTCGGTGATCTCGTCGGCACGTAAGCGCTGCACCATATCCAGCGGGTGGGCGAGTGGCTCGACCGACTCGGTATCTACCGACTGCATCTGATCGATAAGCGCCAGAATGTCGGTAATTCGAGTCGTTACCTCTTCGGCTTCAGCTTCGTTAACGTGCAGTTTTGCCAAATGGGCAATTTTTTCTATTTCTGACTTGTCCAAAGCCATCGAGATTCTCCGGGGTTTTCGTATCTGGGTTGAGATGTTTGCAGTATTTGCGTTGGCTCAAATATTTGCATCCTGCCGCTTGCTCAAAGTCCTAGCCGTTGCTAGAGTGCCTGCTATTCGCGCAAGAGGCGAGATTATACTTGAATTTTGCCGATGTTCCCAAAAAGAGAAATCGGTCAATCACTCTAGGAGATTCCTGCCAGAGTCGCATCTTGGACCCAAATTGGGTCTTGAGGGCTGCTGGTTCACACTAATTCGTTCCAGGCGTGAAATAATAGCGATCAATCGCTAAATCATTGGGCATAAATGCCGTTTAAATAAGAATGCATGCCAGAAATGGAATCTTTACATTGAGGTCTACGAAAATACATGTTCAAAAAAATTAGGGGAATGTTCTCCAATGACCTGTCTATTGATTTAGGCACGGCTAATACACTGATTTATGTGCGCGAAGAAGGGATCGTTTTGAACGAGCCTTCCGTGGTCGCTATCCGTACTCACAACGGCCAGAAGACCGTTACTGCTGTGGGTTCCGATGCCAAGCGCATGCTGGGACGAACACCCGGTAATATCACCGCTATCCGCCCCTTGAAGGACGGCGTTATCGCAGACTTTCAGGTGACTGAAAAGATGCTGCAGCACTTCATTAATAAGGTGCATGAGAATAGTTTTTTTCCGCCTAGTCCACGAGTTCTGGTCTGCGTGCCCTGTAAATCAACACAGGTAGAGCGCCGTGCCATCCGCGAGTCGGTAGCTAGCGCCGGTGCGCGCGATGTACGCCTTATCGAAGAGCCTATGGCGGCTGCTATCGGTGCCGGACTGCCGGTCGAGCAGGCGAGTGGCTCCATGGTTGTGGATATCGGCGGTGGCACTACCGAGATCGCGATTATCTCTCTCAATGGTGTGGTCTATTCGGAATCGGTTCGCGTCGGCGGTGATCGCTTCGACGAGGCTATCACTACGCATGTGCGTCGTAACTACGGCAGTCTTATCGGTGAGGCTACGGCTGAGCGCATCAAGAAAGAGATTGGCTGCGCCTATGTTGGAGCTTCTACTGAGATTCGCGAGATCGACGTTCGCGGTCGCAATTTGGCCGAAGGTGTTCCGCGAAGCTTTACACTAAACAGCGATGAGATACTCGAAGCCTTGCAGGAGCCGCTATCGGCGATTGTGCAGGCGGTGAAGAGTGCGCTGGAACAGTCTCCGCCGGAATTGGCCTCGGATATTGCCGAAAGCGGCCTCGTCCTAACGGGCGGCGGTGCTCTGCTTAGAGACTTGGACAAATTGCTTTCCGAAGAGACCGGCCTGCCGGTTATCGTTGCCGATGACCCGTTATCTTGCGTAGCACGTGGCGGTGGTAAGGCGATGGAGTTGATGGATACGCATGATATCGACCTGTTAACACTGGAATAGGCCGCTACTCACTGCCTCGTGTACGCCTTGCGGGGCTGATATACTTTGGGTTTTAGCCATCGAGTCAGGTCTTGCTTAGATCTCGGATTCTGAGGGCTTAGATTCCAGTGAAGAGGTTTAGCAGCCATCGATAAGACTCTGTTTGTAAAAGGTGTCGCTCTCGAGTATCGGGCGCTTACCTTTATATTCTTTTCTGTGTGTATCATGTTCGCAGATGCCCGCTTCGGCTATCTGGAATTCATTCGCTATGGGCTAGGCTATGCCGCTACGCCCGTCTATTGGGTGGCGGACATACCCGCTCGTGTCTCCTTCTTGATTGATGATGTTTTCGTCTCTCGAACCGACCTTCTCGAAGATAACGATGAACTCCGTGCCGAGCTGCTTATCGCACGGCGTGAGCTGCAGTTGCTCGAGAGTCTGGTCAGCGAAAACAATCGACTACGGGCATTGGATGAGGCCGCTAGAGGAATCAATGGCGAAGTATTGGCGGCTGAGATTATTAATATATCCCCAGATCCCTATTCGAAGAGAGTGATGATCAATAAGGGCGCACGCGAGGGAGTATTTGTCGGGCAGGCTCTTCTTGATGCGAATGGCTTGATGGGGCAGGTGGACGAAGTGCTTCCCTTCACTGCTTGGGTCTTGTTAATTACCGATTCGCATCACGTGACGCCTGTTGAGGTGAATCGCAATGGCGAGCGCGCATTGGCAAGAGGTAGCCGCACGACCGCAACCGAGTTGGAATTGGAGTTTGTAACACAGACTCAAGATATGAAAGTTGGCGATAGATTGGTAAGTTCGGGCATGGGCCAGGTCTATCCCAAGAACTATCCAGTAGCTGAGATTGTTAGCGTCTTCGCCGATCCAGGTCAGGACTTCGCTACGGTCAAGGCTAGGCCGCTGGCACAGATCGACAGCACGCGGCATGTGGTGCTGGTGTTTGACAACGAAGAAGTGCAAACGAGTGTGCGCGGAGCAGCAGACACTTTGGAAGTCGAGCCAAGCGATGTCGAAGCGGGCGAAGCAGTTATCATAGATAGTGTTGATGCATCGACTACCGCCAATCAAATACCTCAAGGGCTGCCGAACGCGGCGGTGCAATAGGCAGAGCGATGCAAGATAAGCCACACTCGATCTGGGTGATTTTCATAAGCTTCTTTATAGCTTATCTCCTCGCAATTGTTCCCTTTCCCGAATGGGTAATGAACTACCGGCCCGAATGGGTGCCGATGGTATTGATCTATTGGGCTATGGCCTTGCCCTATCGTGTTGGCATCGGTTCTGCCTGGGTAGCAGGTCTAGTCTTGGATGTTCTCGAAGGCTCGACTCTAGGCGTGAATGCGTTGGCGCTCGTGGTTGTCGCCTATGTCGCGCTTAGCTTGCACCAGCGTATGCGAATGTTCTCTACGCTGCAGCAGAGTGGGCTGGTGCTTGCTTTGGTGGGCCTCAATTTAATGCTATGTAACTGGTTGCAGATCGTAACCGGCCAGAGTGTCTCTTCCAATCTCATGTTCCTAATGGCCGCGGTAACTAGCGCTTTGATCTGGCCTTCTCTCTTTCAATTGCTTCGACAAATTCGCCGTAGCTTCGATGTGCATTAGGCGGTTCTAGGATGGAGTCGATAATCCTTGCATCCGCCTCAGCCAGACGGCAGGAGTTGCTCAGCCAGATTGGAGTTCGTTTTACCGTTCGAAGTCAGGACATCGACGAATCGATTCGAAATGCTGAGCTCGCCAGTGACTACGTTACTCGTATGGCGCAGGAGAAGGCGGACTCTGCACTCAGCGCACTCCCTGTTAATGAAGATTCAAGCGATACAGTTGTGCTCGCGGCCGACACCAGCGTCGTCTGCGATGTCGACGTTTTGGGGAAGCCAATAGATGAGGAAGATGCGGTGGCTATGCTGCGACGTCTATCTGGGCGCGAGCATCGAGTACTTTCCGCAGTAACGCTGGCCACGCAGGATAAGCAGCGCACCGTGCTATCCGAATCGCTGGTAAGATTCCGTGCGATCAGCAGCGAGGAGGCGCGGCAGTATTATCGAAGCGGTGAGCCTGTGGGTAAGGCTGGAGCCTATGCTATACAGGGCTATGCCGCAGTATTCATAGAGCAGATCATTGGCAGCTACAGTGGTGTTATGGGGCTGCCCCTATTCGAGACGGCGCAGCTGCTCGCCGAGTTTTCTGTGCCTGTTCTACCTGTGCAATCAACTGATCACTCGATAGCGGAATAGCTTATGAGCGAAGAAATCCTCATCAATGTGACAGCGATGGAGACTCGAGTTGCGCTGATCGAGAATGGTCTGTTGCAAGATATTTATATCGAGCGTCACAATCATCGCGGTCACGTGGGAGATATCTTCTACGGCAAGGTCGTGCGCGTGATTCCGGGAATGGAGGCTGCCTTTGTCGACATCGGCTTGGAGAAAGCTGCCTTTCTTCATGTCTCCGATATAGCGGCAATCGATGCCAATGGTTTCGAGACTAGAGACGAGGATACAAAGTCAATTCAGCAGCTATTGCGAGAAGGACAATTTATTGTTGTGCAAGTAGCTAAGGATGCGATCAGCACAAAAGGGGCACGTCTAACTACTCACTTAACCTTACCCTCTCATAATCTGGTCTATCTTCCTCGAAGTAAGCATTTAGGTGTCTCGCAGCGCATTGAGGATAACGGAGAGCGGCAGCGACTACTTCAACAGCTCGAGCAGTGCCTTGAGCAGGAATCCTGGGATGGGCATGGTGGATTCATAGTGCGTACCGCAGCTGAAGGAGGAGGTGTGGAGGAGTTCTGTGAAGAGCTGCGTTACCTGCGCAGCCTGTGGGGGAAAGTAAAACAGCGAATAGAGAGAGCGGAAAAAATCAGCAGGGTATATGGCGAAGTACCGCTCTATATGCGGACCATCCGCGATATTATTACGACTCGAGTCGAGAGAATTCGTGTCGACAACGAGCAGTCTCTTGGAGAGATTCGACAATTTCTAGAAGACTTTATTCCCGACTCGGCCTCTAAGCTGGAAGCCTATGTTGGCGACCGTCCACTATTTGACCTACTTGGCATCGAGGATGAGATCAATAAGGCTCTCGGCAGACAAGTAATGCTGAAATCCGGTGGCGATCTGATTATCGAACCGACCGAGGCCATGACGACCATCGATGTGAATACGGGTAGCTATCTAGGGGTTAAGAGTCACGCCCAGACGATTTTGAAGACGAATCTTGAGGCGGCAGCCTCGATCGCGCGGCAATTACGCATCAGAAATCTTGGCGGGATTATTATTCTCGACTTCATCGATATGCTCGATGAGGAGCATCAACGGCAGGTCCATCGCGTATTAGAGAAAGCTCTGGCGAGAGATCCGGCGCACACTTCGATTACAGGCATCTCGGAATTTGGCCTTGTGGAGATGACGCGTAAGCGGACTCGGGAGAGCTTGGGTCAGATTCTGAATAGCCCCTGTCCAGTCTGTGAAGGTCGAGGCACGCAAAAGTCTGCAGAGACGGTCTGCTATGAAATATTTCGTGAAATCTTGCGGGTGGCCCGTGCCAGTGAGAATGATGTGCTATTAGTTCTGGCCTCTCGGCTAGTGGTTGATCGATTCCTCAATGAGGAGTCGGATACCTTGGCCGAGTTACAGAAATTAGTGGCGAAGACGGTCAAATTCGAGGTGGAACCCATGTATACTCAGGAGCAGTTTGACGTTGTTCTCTCTGACTGAGGTGGCCATGTCAGTGGAGTTGCCGTTCGCTCACTTTCAGTTACGGTTCAGCAAACCTGCGCTATACCATGAAGGACACACAGACGCCTCGCGCCTATTCCTAAAGGTGGGTAGAAGGGCATCTATTGAGAACCGTATCAAGACCCCGGCATGCTAAGTTCAATTCTTAAAAAAATTCGCCGACAGCTCGTGCTAATGCTAGCAGTTGCATTAGTGCTGGTGGCTGCCTATGTGAGTGCCGGTCGTCAATTTATGCCGGCCGTTTCTGGTTACGTCTCCTTCTTCGAAGAACAATTTTTTGAGCGCAGCGGCATCCCCATAAGTGTGGAATCGCTGGTCGGCGACTTCGATGGTTTCAACCCTAGCCTCCATGTGAACGGCATGACGCTTCTCGTCGCAGGTGATGAAGCGGCGAGAGAAGCTCCACTCTTTCTGCAAAGCGCTACGGTAACAGTCGATATTCCCCAGAGCATCTGGCAGCGTCGTTGGGTTCTGGAAGATTTCGTTGTCGAATCATTAGAGATAAATCTTGATCAGTTGGAGTCGGGTGCATGGCAATTACGTGGGCTTGCCGACGACAGTGGTGAGGCTGTGGACTTCGATAGTCTCTACCGATCGTTGCAACAGGTTTCACAGCTCAGTTTGCGTGGGGTCATAATCAAGCTTCACAACTTCGAGGGTGAGACACTAAGTCTGAGGAATGGCTTGGCCACCATCGAGAATAGCGATGGCATGCTCTATCTCCATGCGAATCTTACTCTGGAAGAATCCGCAGAGCAGATGGCGCTGTCGTTCGAAGTGTCAGGTGATGAGCTCGCCGATATGGTTGGGCAGCTGCATGTTGATCTTCCTTCTGCAGACTATAGCGAACTTTTCAATCGACAGACTTTGGCAGAATTAAGCGTCAAAGAATTGTTCGGCGGCGGCAGTTTTTGGTTCCGCTTCGCAGGTGGAGAGTTGAGCGAATTCGTATCCCAGTTAGAGCTGGATGCAGTGACGCTGCACAGCAGCACTTCCGACTCTCTATCGCTAAGTAATCTTTCTGGGACGGCTAGCTTGCACAGACAAGCTACAAACGATGGCTGGGAATTGGCGCTGTCTAATATGGGGCTTACTTGGCAGCAGTTGCAATGGTCACCTTTCAATTTTTTCGTGTCGTTCATTCCCCAAACGAGTATTGCGCTTTGGGCGGACAATATCGATGTCTCGCTGATCGCTCAATTTGCCGAGAGCAGCGGCTTGCTGGATGAGAGTGTGCAGCAGCAGCTCGCGCAATATGCGCCGAGAGGTAGCTTGGATAATTTTAGTTTAAGTGCGCCACTCGAAGAAAATTCTGATCAGCAGCTGCTCATCAAGACGAATCTGAATAATGTCGAAGTTGGTTCGGTGCGTGGTTCACCAAGTATGTGGGGCTTGGATGGCTATGCGGAGATTGACTTTGACCCCGCCACTCGAAGTGCCATGGGTTTTACTGAGATTGAATCGAACCGCTTTCGCATGAATGTTCCCACTGTGTTTACAAGCATCTGGGATCATAAATATGTTAATGGCAACATCGGATTTAGCCTTGACCTTAGTGAAGGTATGCATCTGAGAGTAAAGAGCAATACCATTGTCGCGGAAACCGACCTTATCGAAGGACGCGTGCAATTCACTACAATAATCGAGCGCCCGAATGACGGAGAGCCGAGAGCCGATTTGGACTTGCTTGTCGGTGCGCTACGCTTCGACGCCGCCGGCCGCGCAATCTATCTTCCCGATGCGCCGCAGGTGAATGAGAGTTTGGCGAATACTATGGAGTGGCTCAATGCTGCGATACAGGATGGTGTCTTGGCGAATAGCGGTGTGGTGTACCGTGGCTCTACGCTACCGAATGCCGCGGCGCCGACCAAGACATTTCAGGGATTCTATTTGTTGGAGGACGGCGAACTTAACTTCAGTGACGAGTGGCCTAATTTGAAAGAAGTGATGGCTCTCGCGATCTCGGATGACAACAATGTTGATATCGAGGTGCAGCGTGCGACTAGCCTCGGTGTCGTTGCTACGTCTGTGCTTGGATCGATTAGAGAGAACGCCGAAGGCGAGAACTGGCTGTCTATTCAGGGAGCAGCCGAGGGAGCTACTGCTAACGGGCTAGATTATCTACAGAACGCCGCGGTCGGCGAGGGCCTAAAGGCTGCCTTTGCAAATTGGCGGGCCCAGGGCGACTTTAGCGCGGACATCGATGTGGAAGTGCCGCTGAATAGTTCGCAGCAGCAGACCGCCGTTCGTCTAGATATGAGTTTTGAAGATAACAGTCTTCTTATCTCGGACTATGCCATTCAGATAGATGAGTTAACTGGGCCTGTCGTCTTCGATACTCGCACAGGCGTTGAAGATAGCGAACTATCGGGGCGTCTATTCGAGCAGATAGCAAAAATACAGCTGAGTTCCAATTCGGAGGAGGGGGAGCTCGAATCGATCGAGGTAAGAGCCACCGGTCTTGTGTCTCCTGAGAAACTTATTGCATGGCCAATGCAGAGCCAGTTCGTACAAGACATATTGAGAAGCATGGAGGGGCAGCTTGCTTATCAGGCTAAGCTAAGCATTGATCAGACTGGCATTGGCGATGTGCCGAATCGTTTGATAATAGATTCTACGCTGCTAGGTGCCTCGCTGGCTTTGCCTCATCCTTTTACGAAGCCGGTAGAAGTTGAGCTGCCTCTTAAAGTCGATATGAAGTTTTCTGATGATCGACAGATGATTGCTGGCTCTCTCGGTTCTACCCTGAGTTTCGATTTGGAATTAGTGCAAGGAGAAATTCTCGATGGTTTGGTGTTCGTCGGTGAGGCTCAGGAAAATTTCGACAACCTGCGCGACAACGCATCAGAAGGTTTGGTAGTGCTCGGAAATATGGATCGATTCCAGTTACAGCAGTGGACTGATTTTCTTGCTGAGTTTAATAGTGATGAATCTGTGTCTGAGGGCATGGGTAGCACCATTGATTTTGTGGACTTGCAGATAGAGAGTTTTCAGTTCTACGGTGAAGAACTGGACGATGTAAACATGCGTATCACCCCTGCGCTGGCGCAGGATAATTGGAAAATTGCACTGCAGAGTAATTCAATCGCTGGCGAAGTGAGACTCCCCTTCGACGGAGAGGACTACCTGAGTATCGACTTGCAGTATCTGCGCCTGCCAGGAGAAGAGAGTGAGCTAATCGGCCCTGTGCAGGAAGCAGGCGTTGAGTCGCAGCCAGCTGAAGAGGAGGACCCTGTCGATGTTCTTGCCGACATCGACCCACGTGAACTGTCGCGCATGCACTTCTCAACAGATGAGTTTTTAATAGGAGGCCTTCCATACGGAAGCTGGAGCTTTACCCTCAATCCAAGTTCCGAGGGCGCAGAAATAGATAATCTCGCCTTTGATTTTCGTGGATTACGGCTGGGTCTGGATGCCGTGTCCTCAGAACCAGTTGAGAGTGATTCGCTTGATACCGAGGCCGGCGAAGCTCTTTTGATTCCGCATTTCAGTTGGCGTTATGACGGCACTACACACGTGAGTGAGCTAAGCGGCGTGCTGACAGCCGATAATATGGCCGATGTGTTGAGAGCAAACGGCTACGCGGCAAGCTTGGAGAGTGGCTCGGCTGAATTTGCTGCTGATTTGACTTGGCCGGGTAGCCCCGCCTTCTTTATAGCGGAAAACCTTAGTGGCGACATTGCAATAAACATAGAAGATGGGCGATTTTTGCAGCGCGCAGGTGCTGCAGGTGCGCTTAAGCTAATCAGTATTCTAAACTTCGATGCAATTATGCGCCGACTGCGGTTTAGCGATGATCTACTGCGAAGCGGGCTCGCCTACGATGAAATTACAGGGCAGTTATCGATGGTGGATGGTCAGGTACACATCGAGGATAGGCTAGTAATTTCCGGGCCATCCAGTCTTTATCAGATCACAGGAGATTTAAATCTCAAGGACGAGAGTATCGTTGGCGAGATGTATCTGACCTTGCCGGTAAGTAAAAATATTCCTTGGATTGGTCTGTTAACCGCAAATATTCCTTTTGCGGTTGGCGCTTATTTGTTTGACCGAGTCTTCGGAGATCAAGTGAACAGTTTGACTAGCGCAGTCTACACACTTGAAGGCCCATGGGAAGGTTTGGAGCCTAAGTTCAAGCAGGCATTCGGGTCTCCAGATAGCCCAACGCCAGCCGTAGCACAATAGATTTGAGATGGCTGTATGAAACGAATTCATCTTGGTCAGTAATTGAACGTAAGCACTGTTTAGCTTGCCCCGCTTGGGGTTTCCTTCTTGTAAATTCCCATGCCCACTTGCTCCATCCGACAATGATCTATTAAGATGCGCCGGTGTCTCTAAGTCTCATCGATAACGTCACAAGAGGTCTATCATCAATATAAGTATTCTCAGCAATCTCATTGCAGCGGCTCTAGTCGTAGTAGGCTTACTCGGTCAATGGCCCTATCAGGCCTATGTGCTTAACACCGGCCTGTTCGCGCTTTCTGGAGGCATAACTAATTTCTTAGCCGTCCATATGTTGTTCGAGCGTGTGCCGGGAATCTATGGCTCGGGTGTGATTCCCCTGCGATTCGAGGAATTCAAACTCGGCATTAGGCAGCTGATCATGGAGCAGTTCTTCCTCAAAGCCGATCTAGAGGAGTTTTTCCACGGCTCGGGTGATATCTCGGAAAAGATGACGGTCCAACTGAAGAAAGCTATCGATGACCTGGACCTCGATGCTGCTTTCGAGTCGCTGCTGGACGTGATCATGGCTTCTTCATTCGGCAGTATGGTCGGTATGTTGGGTGGTAGAGAAGCGCTAGGCGCGCTTAAGACGCCGTTTGTCGAGAAGATGCGAGATTTCTTTGGCGAGCAATTGACCGGCGGGAGCTTTCAGGAACAGATCCAAGCTGCTTTGAGTTCCTCTATGGATGACGGGGTGATACGTAGCAAGCTGGAATTCATGATCGATGATCGGCTGAATCAAATGACGCCCAAAATGGTCAAAGAAATAATTCAGCAGATGATTCGTAAACACCTGGGTTGGTTGGTGGTTTGGGGTTGCGTGTTTGGTGGTTTGATCGGACTGGCAGTGACGGCGTCTAGTGCCATCTAGCCTATGATCATTTGTAGGCTTTATTCTCTTACTTGAATCTCCATTCAAACTTATTCCCATCTGCCGCATAATCTGAACCAATTACGTGGGTAAAAGCGGGAAATTATCATGCACATTGGGTGCAAAAAATGAATTTGCTGTACTACAATGGCGCGCTTCAAAAATTCACGGAAGATCATGCGCAGAAAATAGCTTTATTGCGTAGACACTTTTTAATCCAATAACTATAAAAGCACGGATGAGTAGAAGAATATGGCACGACCAGTCGAATTTGATGAAAATACAGTTTTAACCAACGCGATGGAGCAGTTTTGGCGCGAAGGATACGAGGCAAGCTCGGTTCAAAAACTGCTAGATTGCACAGGTATTAACCGAGGAACTCTCTATAACTCTTTCGGTGACAAGGAGACTTTCTTCAAATCTTGTGTCGATCAGTATAATAAGACGGTGGATGCGCAGATTGCTGCTTCGCTGAAGAATTCGCTACTCGGTCCTTGGGAGGCTATAGAAGCCTATTTCGATGAGACTGTTCTGAGTGTGACAAACAAGCACCGCAGCATGGGTTGTTTGTTGGTTAATTCAGTCTGCGAGAGCATCAATTACGACAAGGAAATGCGTAAGGTGGTTCGGGGTTCTCTTGCCACTATTCGCAAGGCGCTATTATCTCGTCTAAAGGAAGCCCATAAAAGCCGTAAGCTGCAGAAGGGAGTCAGCGCAGAATTTGCCACCGAAGTGCTGATGAACAGCCTTTATGGCATCCGCGTAAATAGCAGAGACGGCAAGACGCCAAAGCAGCTAAAAGAGCTTATTAAGTTCAGCGTTTCTTCTTTGGAGAAGTAAATAATAAAAACCGGCGTGATAATTAAAAATAAATCGTTAAAAATCAAATAGTTGTGCTTGATTGCCGACATATTTGAAGTTGCAGTGATAAAAAAGGGAGGCGCTAGCCTCCCTTTTTTATTGCAGTCAATAAAGGCGTTTGAGAACCCCTGAAATCCAGCTTTTAATTCAGTCGAAAGGGTTGTTATACTCCAAGCCTCGATTCCCTCATTTGTGGAATCAGTCCAGATTTTGGGCAGCGCTGTGAGGCGCCGGAGCTTAAGCAGTTTGGGTGCACATAGTTAGAACATAAGCAGTTAGGACGAGACAATGAAAAAAATAAGCGGCAAGAAGAAGAGCGACGATACTAAGATTGATCTTACTCCTATGTTGGATGTGGTCTTTATCTTACTGATTTTCTTCGTAGTTACAGCGACATTCCTCTCCGAGACTTCGGTAAGTGCCGCGAGTAGCGATAACACTAACGATGACCCGCCACCGGAAGACGACGACAAGAAGAACATACTGTTTGAAATTGGTGCTAACAACGAGATTATTCTTAACGGTAACCCACGTCCAATTCTGCCAAACTTCATTCGCTCCAATATCGACCAACTTAAGGCCGAAAATCCAGCTGCCTCGGTAATTATTCAGCCGAATAATGCATCTGATGTGGTCTCTTTAGTAATGATCATGGATGCGGCACGCCAAGCTGGCATGACCAACATCTCTATCGTCGAACCCTGATAGCAATTAACAATAGCGGCTGGATGACAAGCGATCACAGCGACTAATTGCGCTCAGTCAGCTAAGAATTAAAGGAAACGCACTATCGCTTACGATGGTGCGTTTTTCGTTTAGGGATACTGATCTTGGTCTGCGAGTATAAATATCGCAGCTGTTGGGCGCAGCCACCAATCGCTGCTGGTACGAGCCCGTTATCTACTTCTAGAGTGATACGACTATGAACGTGAATGGTCAGCATTTCCAAAGCATCTGGTTCGATGAATCTGACAATAGCGTCAACATCATCGACCAGACTCGCCTTCCACATCGCTTCGAGATTGTTACACTCAATAACTTGGCCGATGCCTGTCATGCAATCGAAGCTATGCAGGTCCGAGGCGCGCCTCTAATCGGAGTGACTGCTGTCTATGGTGTGTATCTGGCACTGCTTGAAGACCCTAATCAGCTAGCGGTGGCAGTGGATAGACTCGCTGCCACGCGGCCTACCGCCGTGAACCTGCAGTGGGCGCTCGATAGAATGAATGCAGCGCTGCGCAATACCCAACTCGATAAGCGAGTCGAAGTTGCCTTGCGGCAGGCCCGCGAGATGGAGATGGATGATATGGCGATCTGCGCCGACATAGGCACACAGGGGGCGAAGTTACTGCAAGAAATCTGGGATGCTAAGAATGATCAGAGCAAGCCACTCAATGTCCTAACCCATTGCAACGCCGGCGCCTTAGCCGCCGTTGATTGGGGCACCGCGCTTTCGGTAATCTACAAGACCGCCGAGGCAGGGGTGCCGATTCATGTTTGGGTAGACGAGACTCGGCCTCGCAATCAGGGTGCCTCGCTCACTTGTTGGGAGCTCGGCCAGCAAGGGATAGCGCATACGCTGATCGTAGATAATGCTGGCGGTCATCTCATGCAGCGGGGATTGGTGGACTGCTGTGTCGTCGGTAGCGATAGAACCACAATTACCGGTGATGTCTGCAATAAGGTTGGTACCTATCTGAAGGCTTTGGCTGCGTTTGATAATGACGTGCCATTCTTCGTAGCACTGCCGGTGTCGAGCATAGATTTTTCGCTGTCAGATGGCATCAAGGATATTCCCATCGAAGAGCGCGACTTAGAGGAGGTAACTCACGTCAGTGGCATCGATGCAAAGGGTCAGTTCAGTAAACTCAGACTCTGCTCTGAAGGTGTAGCGGTGAGTAACGTCGGATTCGATGTGACTCCGGCGCGTCTTGTTACCAAGATTATTACCGAAAAGGGCGTATTCGATGCTGAGCAAGCACAGCTGCAGCGGCTGCGTAGTTAATATTTTCTATTTTCTGACGCTAGCCCGGAGGCCAGCTAAGCGTACGGCCGCCGAGAATGTGTAGATGTAGGTGGAAGACAGTCTGTCCGCCATCGCGACCAGTATTAATCACGTAGCGAAACCCGTCTTCACCCAGACCTAGGTCTGTGGCGATCTGGTTCGCTTTCAATAGCAATTTACCCAGCAGCGCCTCATCGCCTTCACCTGCTGCGCTCACGTCGCTTAGGTGTTGCTTGGGGATTACCAAGATATGGGTAGGTGCTGCAGGGTTAATGTCATGAAAGGCATACAGCTCATCATCGGAATAAACCTTGTTAGAGGGTATTTCCCCTGCGATAATTTTGCAAAACAGGCAGTCATCCGCCATACAGTACTCCGCTTATTCAGCTATGATTAATGCGTTCTGGCTACACTATAACATGGGATATTAGGGGAGCAGATTTGAGTATCATCTCTAAACGATCAAGGTTATTCCTGTTCTTGCTAATGTGCTGCACTTCACCTCTGTCGCAGGCGCAGGAGGACGTGACTCGCTATGGCTACAATATTCTGAACACCTACCCTCACAATATTAATTCCTTCACTCAAGGTCTGGTTTATCACGAAGGTTACTTGTTCGAAGGTACTGGCAAGAATGGTCAGTCAAATCTGAGCAAGATAAATCTTGAGGATGGCGAGGTGTTGATGAGCAAGAGTATGTCGCAGCGCTACTTCGGAGAAGGCATCGAAATAGTCGACGATAAAATTTATCAGCTGACCTGGAAGTCTCATCTCGTCTTCGTGCACGACAAGGAAACTTTTGAATCGATTGAATCACATTACAATGCAACACAGGGCTGGGGGCTCGCCTACGATGGCAGTCATCTGATCCTTAGTGATGGAACTGCGACTCTGCAATTCATGGACCCGAAGACTTTCGCTCCAGTTCGCAAGATAGAAGTCAGCCTGGCGGGCAATGCCGTAAACCAATTGAACGAGCTGGAATATATTAACGGCGAGGTATGGGCGAATGTCTGGCAGACAAATTTTATTTTGCGCATTGATCCGGTAAGCGGCGAGGTCAATTCCATCGTAGACTTAACTGGCTTGTCCGAGCAGACCCAATTGGGAAGCTCCGAAGCAGTGCTCAATGGCATTGCATGGGACGCCGAGGCTGAGCGTTTGTTCGTTACCGGTAAGCATTGGGCAAATCTATTTGAGATCGAATTGATTGCTCTCTGAGCCAAAGGCTAGCTAAATGTGGTTGCAGAAGTCGATCAAACTCCAAGAAAAGTAGCGAACCGTAATGCGGCGCTACAGAGAGAATAGCTGATGTTAAATTCCCGCGCAGTTCTTAGATCGAATGGCGTGAAAGCAGTTCTCCTTGTGCTGTTCTCGATCGCGCTGATTTCCTGTGAGACTGTTGGTTATTACTCGCAGGCAGCGAGAGGGCAACTAACAATCGTATTCGGGCGTGAAGATATTCAGCGTTTGATAGAGAGGCAAGAACTATCAGACGACTTGGCAGAGAAGTTTGTACGAGTCATGGATATTCGCGAGTTTGCCGAGAGCGAGTTGGCCCTGCCGGTGGGTGAGAACTACTCTAGCTATGTCGAACTAGAGCGCGAGCACGTGGTCTGGAATGTATTTGCCGCAGATGAATTTTCCGTCGATCCGGTAAATTGGTGTTATCCGATAGCGGGCTGCGTAGCCTATCGTGGTTACTTCTCAGAACAGTCCGCCCTGAGCTACGCAGCGAAGCTGGAGAGAGATGGCTTTGATGTCTACACCGGCGGGGTCGACGCGTATTCGACGCTAGGCTGGTTCGAAGACTCCTTGCTTAGCACGGTTCTGAATCGTGCCGACTATCAGCTTGCCGGCTTGATAATTCATGAGCTCGCCCACCAGCTCGTCTACTTGCCTGGCGATACAACCTTCAATGAGAGTTTTGCCACTGCGGTAGAAAGAGAAGGAGTGCGGCGCTGGCTCAAGAAGAGCAATGAGACATCCAAAATCGACGCGGCCTTGCTGGACTATGATAGGCAGCGCCAGTTTGTTGACCTAGTGGCGGATTATCGAGATCGTTTCGAGACGCTCTATCAGTTAGATCTCAGCGAGACTTCTATGCGCGGCCGGAAACTGGAACTGCAGCAGTCGCTGCGTGAAGAATATGCGGAGCTGAAGCAGCAGTGGCAGGGCTATGAGGGCTATGATGCCTGGTTCTCCGAATCGCTGAACAATGCGCAACTATCGACGGTCGCATCCTACAACGATTTACTACCCTTCTTCGCAGAGGTGTTCGAGCAAACGAATCAGGATTTGCCTACTTTCTATGCAGAAGTTAGTCGTATAGCAGAACTGCCAGAGCAGGAGCGAGACGAACTTATCTCTCGGCTCGAGTAAGATATCTATTCCTAATGTAGCGTCATCAATCTGGGAGAGACGGCTATGATTAAGCCTAAGCTTATAGATCATATTGTGTTGAGAACGGATCGATACCAAGAGCTTATCGACTTTTATTGCACTGTTTTGGGCTGTGTTCTGGAGCGAGAGACTTCTGTTGATGTAGGCCTAACTCAATTGAGGGCCGGTGAATCATTGATCGATATCGTGAAAGTTGATGGCGAACTAGGAAAGTTAGGAGGGCCGGCACCTAGCGAGAAAGGGAACAACGTTGACCATTTTTGTTTACAGATAGAGCCAGTTGCCGAAGAGGCTTTGAAGTCTTATCTGCAAGAACACGGCGTGGAAGTAGAAGACTTTCAAAATAGGTATGGTGCACAGGGGATGGGACGGTCAATCTATCTTAAAGATATTGCGGGAAATACAGTTGAGCTGCGCAATGTGATGTAGAGCTTTGGCAAAGCTGGCTTGCGATTTGTTGAGGCAGATGCGTGTTATTTCAATATTAGTGCCGGTAGTTCTGCGCCTGTTTTCGAGACTCGTGCAATGGCCTTGGCATCCTTATAGCCAGATTCATGTAGTTGTCTGATACAGTCTTCCACGCTTTCTTCTGGCACACTCGCTAACAATCCCCCTGCGGTCTGCGGATCAAACAGTAGATCGTAGCGTGGATTATCCCGAAACGCTTCGTTATTGAATATGCCACGGCTGACGAGGGAATTGTCGGCGTGCAGTGAGCTTAAAATTCCTTGTTTGAGCGTCTCCAATGCGCCATCAAGTGCAGGCAGGTCGGCTAGGCTTAGTTCTAACTCTACATTGCGTGGAGTAAGCATCTCGAATAGATGGCCGGCGAGTCCGAAGCCGGTTATATCTGTGCAGGCCGTAGCCTTGTATTGGATAAAACACTGCGCCGCCTTCCTATTCGATATCAGCATCTGAGTCAGGGCCTCCTCTATCCAGCGATGCCGTGCCTTGCAGCGCATGTCTGCGGCTAGCAGAGTGCCAGTGCCGAGAGGCTTGCAGAGAATGAGGACGTCTCCGGTTTGCATCCCGTCCTTGCTGAGCAGGGCGTCGCGTTCGGAGAAGCCATTTACGCAGAGACCGAATTGCAGCTCTTTAGATTCGGCGGAATGACCGCCTACTAGCGCACAGTCATTCTCCTGAAGTGCCTCACTACAGCCAAGCATGATTTCGCGAAGTTGTTGCTTGCTAATCTTCTTGCTCGCAGCGGGTATGCCCACAATGGCCAGAGCGGAATGAGGCATACATCCCATCGCATAAATGTCGCTCATGCAGTGGTTGCTTGCGATCTTGGCAAATAGCCAAGGATCGTTAATGAAGGCGCTTAGCTGGTCCACACTCTGTAGCAAGACGCGGCCATCATCTAGTTGAATCAGTGACGCATCTTCGGTTGCCGCTCCAGTGGAGAGGATGTCTTTTTTCTCGTGCTGAGGCAATTCTTGCAGTACTTCTTGTAGTGCATCGCCGGCAATCTTGGCGCCGCAGCCAGCGCAACGCATTGCATGCTTGCGAAGTTGCTCTACAGTCGCATCATCGACTAGACCCTCGGCGATTTCGAAGTCGTTGGGGATTTCCGGAAACTCGCTATACTTTCGAATGAAGCTAGTATCGATAGAGTTTTTTAGTGACCAGGCCAAACGTCCCTGAAAGAATAACTTATTGCGCGATGCGATGGCCCTTTTGTTGCCGAGATTGATCAACGCCAAGGCATGCTTCTGCGGGGAATAGGGCTTTAGATTTTTAGCGGTGGCGAAGCGCTGCAAGTTTTCTGCCAGCGGCTTGCCTTGGCGTACCGCATAAACACCAGACTTCGGTCGGGGTTCGCCTTTGATGGTGGCGGCATCTCCCGCAGCGAAAACGAATTCATGACTGCTTGATTGCAGAAAATCGTTCACTTCAATGAAGCCATCCGCGCCGATTGCGAGACCGCATTCTTCGGGCCAGGCTTCGATGCTGGCCCCTGTTGCATAGACCATGGAGTCGGCTTCGATCAACCTCTCGTCGCTGCAATGAATCTTTCCATCGCTAAATTTGACGACCTTATGATCTTGTAATACCTCGATCCCGCGGATGGCGAGCTCAGCCTTCACAAAATGGCGAACCTTGCTGTTATGAAGCTTAAGTACTTCCGTATCCGCTGTGACGATGCCGATTTGCAGAGGCGAATCATCGTATTTCTGTATCGAGAGATCTCTGTGTATGCGCTGTTGCACGGCGAAGGCTAGTTCAACACTCGCAGGGCCACCGCCTACGATTAGTAATCGATAAGATTTCTTTTTGGAGCCGATGACATTTAGCATGTCGGCATAGATTTTCTGCCACTGCACTAGGAACTGATCGATGGGTTTTATAGCTATCGCAAATTCAGCGGCTCCTGGAATTTCTATGGCATCCGGCTTTGATCCAATGTTCAGTGATATAAGATCGAAGCCGATTGTCGGTCTACCTTCACAATGAATAATCTTCTGATCGAAATCGATGCGGGAGATTTCACTTTGAATCAGTCGTGCCCCGGCAAACTGTGCCAAGGGCCGTAAATCGATATGGATCTCATCGCGCTCATAGAGGCCGCTGATGTAACCGGGCAGAGAGCCCGAATAGGGGGTTTCTATATCTCGGCTAATCAGTGTGAGACTAAGTCCGGGCAGCGGATTCATGGCAAATTGCTTCAGCACCGCCAGATGGCTGTGACCGCCGCCGATCAGAACTAGCTGTTTTACGATTGGGCTATTTGAATGCGATTTCATGATTGGCTATGTGTGGCCTGAATTTTGATTGATACGCCTGTTGTTCTTCTATAATAGCAATAGGCGGCTTCGAAATCGGAAATTTCTTCAACTTTAATAGTCACTCGTCAGTATTTTGCAGTAAGCTAGGCCAGCATTGAAGTTGATTTGTTGGGTGCTCGCTTAAGGTATTAACAAACTGAATCGCTTGAATTAAGAAATTATAGATCAAGGCATATGGGTCAAGAAATAACCGGTCAAAAAATATAGGAGTGTAAGAATGATCTCGAAATCATTACAGGCTAGGCTGGCAGCACTAATCGCTGCAGTTCTATTTACGGGTGCAGCACAGGCGCATTGGTCGCTGGACAACGATGCTTCCAGTCTAAGCTTTGTCACCGTGAAGGCGGAACATGTGGCCGAGGTGCATAGCTTCGATAGCCTATCCGGCACAATTGCTGACGACGGGGGCGTGGAAATCACTATCGAACTGGCTAGTGTGAACACCATGATCGCCATTCGCAATGAGCGCATGCAAGAAATGCTGTTTGAGACGAGTCTGTTTCCTGATGCAACTATTAATGCTTCCATCAACTTAGAGGCGTTAGCGGATATGGACGCCGGTAGCTCTGTCGCTAGACAGATCGATTTTGAGCTGTCGCTGCATGGTCAGAGCGTAGACTTGGCTGCAGATGTGCAGATTACGCGTACAGGCGAGGGGCTTATTGTTTCGACGCTGAAGCCGATTATCGTGCTGTCCGATTCATTCGCTCTAACGGCGGGTGTTGAAAAGCTGCGCGAGGTAGCAGGCTTGCCCAGCATTAGCCGTGCGGTGCCTGTGAGTTTTACGGTGGTGTTCGAGCAAGGACACTAGCGCTTTACTAAAAAGCCCGCCAACAACGTTGGCGGGCTTTTTAGTGTCTGCCATTCTAGAAGCGATACTTCAGTTTTAGCCGAATGTGTCTCGGATTCGATGGGTGGAAGTGAATGTCCTCGACGCCGCTAGTCTCCCCAGCTAGCTGTGACTCGAAGAAGTAGGCGATGTCATCGTCTTTCTCATACAGCAAGTTTAGCGCATCGATACCAATTTCCCAGTTGTTGAAATCATAGGATATTCCGGCGTGAAGGAGAGTTGAGCCGTCCTTCTGCACAGACTCGTCCTCGGTGAGCGCTGCATCGCTGAAGTGACGTACGCGAAGGCTTGCGGTTAGGCCGTTGTTGCTCACATAGGTCAAGCCTGCGGCAAGTACTTCCTCGTGTGCATCGGTAATGCTATTGGCATTCGAGGGTAGCCCGCGAAAGTAACCGCTGGTTTTTGCCGCACTAAAATCGAATACCCAGTTTTCACTTATCTCCCAGAAGGAATTGATCTCGACGCCACTGCGACTAGTAGGATCACTAGGCTCGGTAGTTCCGGCATCGCCAACGAATACCAATTCTGAGTCTGTGCGTAACTCGAAGGCAGCGATAGAGATATTGAATCCATTTAATGTATCGTAACGAAAGCCGATCTCGCTGCCCTTGCCTTCCACTAAGACATCTTGCGCCTCGGTAGCTGCTCCGGTGACTGGGTCTATAGTATTTACTGCGGCGCGTACATCGTTGGAATGAAAGCCGTGGCCGTAATTTAAGTACAGCTCGAGGTTATTGTTGACGCGATAGGCAAGTCCAGCGTTTGGCTGCCAGAGCGAATCTTTATCGCTGCCGGAATTGCCGGGGCGTAGAGCATCGACTTCGAAGTCATAGTAATCTACGCGCACACCCACTGTGGCTCGTAGCTTGTCAGTTAGAGATATCTGCGATTCGGCAAACAGCCCTGTGCTGAACTCCTCAGCCTCATCTTCTCGTATGCTGCTGACGCGGCGCCTACTGATTGTATTGAATAGGTTTAGCTCGTTTACATCGTCGTAGCGAACGTCGATACCGACTGTCTGAGTGGCAGGCAGGCCGAAAAATTCCGACTTGCTCACCTTGCGTAGAGAGCCGCCGAATAGACGTCGCTCGTCTTCCTGTTCGAATTCGTCTCCGTCTGTTGGATTGTTGAGGAAGTAAGTCGGATTGTTGATGAGGCTCATATAGTAGGAGCTTGCATACAGGTTGAGATCCCAGCTATTGATGTCGAAGTTGCCAGTCAGTGAATATCTGTGCGACTCGCCACCTAGATCGGGGTCGATAAATCCAAACCGGGAGATAAGACCGCTGTCTACGGCGCGCTGTGGCACTTGGTTCGTGGATATCCACTCGGAATCATAGGCGGAGAAGGTGATGCGGCTTGGTATGTCCGCTATGGTCCCGGTGTATTTGAGTAAGCCGTTGTATTTACGTACATCCTGATCTAGGTCGAAATGGCCGTCAGATTGATGATGTTCGAAGGCGGCGAGCAGGCTACCGTTTTCCAGTTGAAAGGAGCTTGCGGTTACTAGCCGAATTTCGTCCTCGGAACCGAAGGTAATCTCCGTGAAATTTTCGTCAAGAGAATCGTAAGTTTTCATGGAGTTGGAGCCGGCTAGCGAGAAGTCTCCAGTGTCGGCAAAGTAGGGGCCCTTTTGGAAACCCACTCTTTCGATGAGCTCCGGGATGATGAAGTTCAGATCCATGTAGCCTTGGGCATGGGCATGGGTGCGGAAATTAACCGGCATGCCATCGAAGTAGGTAGAGAAGTCGGAGCCATGATCGAGGTTGATGCCGCGCAGGAAATACTGATTCGCCTTGCCGGGGCCGCTGTGCTGAGTGGCAATCATGCCAGGCACAACCTCGACCAACTCTGCGACTCGCGACAGGGGGCGAGTCGAGAAATCGCTGTAACCCACAACGCCTTTAGAGGCAGAATTGGTATTGCCTAGCAGTTGCAGAGATCGCCCCCAGACGAGGACCTCCTCGACCAATTCGGTATCTTGTGAATACGCTAATTGACTGCCTAGGCAGCAAGCGAGTGTGGTACAGACTGCGGGGATGTTAATACGGCTTTTCACGGTTCTCAGATTTCCTTCTATTTGCCTATTTACTTGTACAGCCAAGCTTTGATGCTCGCCGCCATTAGTTGAGGAGTCGGACGATACGGCAAAAATCACGAGAATAAGTGAAGTAACGTTATTTAACGTTAAGGAAGGCGGATATTGCTTCAGTTGGGCTGCGCGCTGCTTAATCGAGTCTCGGAGGATGGGCGAGGATGGTCTGGTATGAGCTGAGAGAGCAGTAAGGAGCCGCCGGCTATCGCTGCGCCGATGAGAAAGACGGCACTGTGATTGGCCACCCAAACAAGCCCCAGCAGTGCTGGCAGCACGACCGCCGCTATGTGGTTGATGGTGAAGCTGATGCTGGAGGTAGCGGCGATATCTGCCGGGTCGGCTATCTTCTGGAAGTAGGTCTTGATGGCTATCGCCATGGCAAAGAACATGTGGTCGAGCAGATAGAGCGCGATAGCGACTTCGATTGTGTCAACGAAGGCGTAGCTGACGAAGATGACTATCAGGCCAATGTATTCAAGCGTAAGTGCGCGTCGCTCGCCAATATAGCTGATCAGTCGACCGATTCTGGGAGCTAGATAGAAGGTGAGGGCTGCATTCACGAGTGTCAGCATCACCACGTCCTTGATAGGGAAACCGAACTTTTCTACTAGCAAAAATCCGGCGAATACGACGAATATTTGACGTCTGGCCCCGGCGAAGAAGGTCAGCAGGTAATACAGCCAATATTGCTTACGCAGGAATAAGCTTTTCTTCTGTGCGACACCATCTTCGAAATGCGGGATGGAGAACCAACAGAAAATTCCAATGGCCGCCGCGGTGAATCCGGCGAGCATATAGATAAGATTGTAGTTGGCTGCAAAGAACATCAGATAGATGTAGAGCGTGCCCAGAATTGTAAAATTACACAGGGCACGAACACTCAGTATTTTTCCAAGTACCTTCGGTGCTTCGTCTTTGCTCAGCCATTGCAGGCTTAGCGAATTGTGCAGAGTTTCTAGATAGTGAAAACCTATCGACATGACTACCGTGGCGAAATAGAGCCAGAGGGCCGTTGGATAGAAGGCGGTTATGGCGGTGCCTATGCCGAGCGTGAGTAGGGCGAGAATGGCGAAGGTCTGTTGTCTGATGAATATCATCACCAAGATTGCCGTAAAGGCGAGAAAGCCTGGTACTTCACGGAGACTTTGTAATATGCCAATCTCTTCGCCGGTGAAGGCGGCATGCTCAACAGCAAAATTGTTCAGCATTACCTGCCATGTGGCAAAGGCTATCGTGTTGCCTATTGCCAGCAGGTAGAGGAGTGTCTTGCGCTCGTTGAGTAGCTTGCTAAGCATGGATGCAATTCCAGGGTTGCTGAGAGGGATGCTCGATTGCTTCGCATGATGACTATAGTCTGTGAGCGTTGACGATTATATCATTAGCGCCTGAAGCCGATACATAGTCTAATCGCAAATATGGGCTAGTGGTAATTAATCTTATGAAAACACCTACAAATTATTTTAGAAGATTAAGATTGTTGATCTTGGTCGTGCTCAGCCTGTTGTTATCTTCCTGCGTGGGTGCCGTAGTTGGTGCTGCAGTGGATGCGACGATCGAGGTAGTAAAAATACCATTTAAAGTTGCTGGGGCTGCTGTGGACTTGGCGGTTCCTGATGAAGATGATGATGAAGATGATACTTAGTAAGTATAGAGTCTAAAAAGCGAAGAGATGATTAGATGAGTATAAAGCCTGAAGACTACCAGATTGATTCTAGCTACCGTCATTGGGAAGGGGACAAGGCTGAAGACTTTATTGGCCCGTTCTTCTTTAGCATGGATGGCGAGAACACCCGAACTGCGTTTCGAGTGCAGGAGCATCACTGCAATGCACATGACACCTTGCACGGCGGCATAATGATGGCGCTGGCGGATTACACGCTCTGTATCTGCGCAAATGGCGGCGAAACTGAAAGTGTTGTCACAGTTAGTTGCAACAGCGAATTCATTGCGCCAGCCGACAAAGGGGATTTGGTAGAGGGCCGGGGAGAGTTGATCCGGCGCGGAGGCTCGCTTGTATTTGCACGCTGTCAGCTTATGCTCGGAGAGACCGTGCTGCTAAATAGTAGTGGTGTGATTAAACGATTGAGAAAAAAATAAATCTTATTGGCTGTTTTCTATAATGGCTGCGCTTAAATGAGCCGGGGATTCGGCTATAAGCGTGGGTTTCTCCGCCGATAATTCTTCGAAACTGCCGTAGCCCCAAAGCACGGCGGCAGAGCGCAAGCCCACTTTATGGGCAGACCTTAGATCGATGTAGCGATCACCAATCATCAGTGAGCTATCTAAGACAATTTTGCTATCTAATAGATCGCGCAATTGATCTGACTTGGTGGTTCCGTAAGCACCACTGCCGCTCACAAACGCAAAGTACCTATCGAGCTTAAATTCTTTCAGTACCTTGATCGCGTATTTTTCGAACTTGGAGGTGCATACTCCCATTCGAATTCCCTGTTCTTGCAGGCTGTCTAATAGCTCGTAGGTTCCGTCATAGACGACATTTTCTCTATAACCTAATTCCCCGTAGCGCTCTCTGTAGGTCGCTATCAATTCCTTGATGTGAGCTTCGTCAGCGCTTCCCGATAGCTCAGCCAATGCGACCTCCAGAGGCGGTCCGATATAGGGCTTAATCTCCTGCTCGGATCTTACCTGATAGTCGTGACTGCTCAGGGCATAGTTCATGCAGCGTACGATGCCGGTAAGTGGGTCCGTTAAGGTTCCATCTAAATCGAATATTAGGCTGTGGTAAGACATTGCTAGTCCTGCAGGCTGTAGACCTTTTCTGCGGTGCCATAGAACATGGCATGCTTCTCTGCATCGCTAAAATCGGCGACCATTTTTTTGTAGGCATTAAACAAGACATGATAGCTGATTGATAGCCGATCGACGGGGAAGTTACTTTCAAACATGCAGCGCTCAGGGCCGAAGCATTCGATGGTGTGCATGTAGTACTTCTGCTGTTCCTTAATAAACTCGTCGGAGCTTGGCGGTCTGCTCTGCAAGTGCCAGCCGAAACCATTGTCAGGCATTGCTAGTCCGCCTAGTTTTGCATAGACATTCGGACATTCTGAAATCTGGCGGATATCCTTTTTCCATTTCTGAAAGATATCATCTCGACAATTCTTATAGATGCCTACGCCCAGTGGTGTGCCGAAATGATTGAGAATCATTGTGCATTCTGGCGCCGCGCGTGCGAGCTCTAAGAAGTCCAGATTTTGATGGTGATAGTGCCAGGCATCATAGCTTAGACCTTGTTTCGCAATGATCCGAAGTCCTTGGCGGAAGGGTTCTTTGCTGTACAGCTTGGGCAAGGTAGGCACTACGTTGAACAAGTCTTCTGGTCGTGTATCGTATGCGGCAGGTTGGCGAATTCCGCGTAGCAAGCCATTGCTCGCAGCACGATGTTGCTCTAGTGATTCTAGTAACAGTTCTTCCGATTCTCCAGCGAGAGTTAAATCACTGCGCGCAACTATGCCGGCGATGTAGGCTTTGTTTGAGCTGTTAGCCTGACTCTCCAATGCGAGAGCCGCTATGGTTTCCGTTTCCCCAACACTTTTTAGATGTTCTTCACCTCCGCGGCGATAGAACGCCCGGCATTCCATGAACAGCGTCTTTACAATATAGTGACCCGAATCTGTATCGCTCCATAGTTCAGGCAATAGGTAATCGCGATTGAAGCGCTTTGTCCAGAGGTGGTGGTGGGGGTCGATGATTGCACGGTCTGGGTCGAGGATTTCTTCCTTGACTTGAGCTAGCCATGGATCGGAACTCGGTTCTAATTCAGGCATAAGCTTTCCTGATGAAATTCGTCTTGAGCTGTCAGTATTAAAGTTAGCATCACTTTGTATTTAGGGGAATAGCCGTAGGAGTTTGCCGCTCTTCTGTTGCCTTAGAGTTGTCATGGTGTAGTATGCGTAAACAATGAAAAAATAGCTTGATGCATATCGGGTTGTTAGTAACCTTATTCTTGATCTGAGATGCCTTGAACATACTTGGAGTTCTATATGGATTTGACGGCTTATGTGATCCTCGGGTATTTGCTGCTCTTCATTGCGCTAGGAATTTATATCAGCAGTGGCAATAAAACCTCTGCTGACTGGGCGATCGGTGGTGGCACGCTGGGGGTAGGTATGCTCGCAGCGGGTGTTGCCGGAACTCGTATAGGGGGTGCGGGTACCTATGGTGTCGCAGGGGATGTTATTACTGAGGGCATCGGCCATTTCTGGTACGGTCTGAATTCCTTTGCCGCCCTGCTCATGGTTGGTTTGTTCTTCGCTATTCCTTATCGCAAGTTGAAACTTACCAGTGTAGGTGAGGTATTCGATAGGCGCTTCGGTTCGAGCCGTTGTCAGTCTCTGACTAGTCTCTGCGTACAGGCCGAATATCTAGTTATAAATATAATTGAGCCCTACGTAATTGCGACTATTGTTAGTGGTGTAACGGGTTGGCCGTTCGGGCTCTGTATCATTATCGGCGCAGTAGTGATTGTGCTGTTCACCGTGACTGGTGGATTAAAAGGCACGGCGATAACAAATATTGTGCATTGCACAGTCATCATCTTCGGCTTGGCAGCGGTCGGTTATATCGCCATGCAGAACCTAGGTGGCTGGGAATCAGTGGTCGCACAATCGGAAATCAGGTTGAATGAGGCGGGCAAAGATATTCCGTCGTGGTGGAGCTTTACCGGCATCGGCTGGGCAACAATTATCGCGCTGTTTATTTCTGCCACGATTCACACACCAGCGGCATCAATTTATGCGAACTATGCGAGCTCGGCAGGAAAGCAGGAATACCTTATCCCTGGCTTTTTCCTGGCGGGTATAATCGCGGCTCTGATGCCCATCGTTGCAGGATTCATCGGTATCTTAACAATGGTGAGTTATGGCTCAGAATCTGGACTGTCTGGCTATCTCAACATCGCGCAACTCGCGATGGATACCGGGCCGTTACTCGGGGGAATTGCCTTGGCTGCCGTGTTGGCCGCGGTAATCTCTTCTGGGGCGCCTATTCTTTTGGCTAGTGCGACGATGTTGGTTAGTGATTGGATTCCTGGCTCCAAGAATTTCTCCAGCGATAAGAAGTTGCGTCTGTATAAGCTGGTAACCGTGATCTATGGCTCTACGGCGGCATTCTGTGCCTGGTATTTTAACTTCGGTTCGGTACTGAAGTTTCTACTACTCGGCTTCGCGATGGTAGTACCACCTGCGATTGCAGTGACCTACGTGTTTTATTGGAAGAAGACGACCGAGTTGGCTGCGTTCTGGGGAATGTTGATAGGATTTGCGAGCGGCTTGTTGATGTGGTTGTTCAACAACTGGTACTCGGGCGCCGAGAACGCCGATGTCGGTGGATTCGCGCAGACCTGGTATGAGCTGTGTCAGTATCTTGGAGAGTGGCGCGACCCATCGTTCCTCACATTATTGCTGCCGGTTTTCATAATACCGATAGTCACGCTAATGTTTCCTGCGAAGGATAGCGAAGCAGAGACAGACATATCTGCTACGTTCTACAAGGACTTAGGAAGGATTCAGCGCAATCTTGACTGGGTCTAGTCACTATCTTTTAAAATCACCATTAGCTTGAATAACAAAGGGGCCGGGTGTCTCATAACTATTTTCAAGTAAGCTGCAAAGCTCCTCGGCAGTATCGGCAGTAGCGCCTGGTACTCCGAAGCCCTTGGCCATATCGACCCAATTAAGCGCAGGGCTGCCGATATCGAACAGGCTGGCAGCTATGTCGCCAACTTCAGTGACGCCTAATCGAGCATATTCCACATTGAGAATATTGTAAGAGCGGTTCGCAAAAATAACCGTCGTAACATTTAAGCCTTCTCTGGCCTGAGTCCAGAAACTCTGATTCGTGTAGGCAGCACCGCCGTCGCCAAGCATGGCTAGCACCGGCCTGTCTGGACAGGCTAGGGCTGCGCCGGTGGCACAGGGACCGCCCTGGCCAATCGCGCCGCCTGTAAGGCTGAGCCAAGTATTCGGTGCAGAGTTTTGGCAGTAGGGGTAGGCTGCGTTGCCGCCTCCGGAATCAGTTGCAACAATCACATTCTCAGGCATTGTTGCCGCGACAGATTGAATGATGGATTTCGTGTCGAGCTCTCCGCTTGGTTTGCCAATTTCAAGCTTTTCGAAATTCCTAATAGCTTCATCTTGCGCTCCGAGTCGTTCGGTCAGACGTTGCAGCGCATCGATGGCATCTTCTTCTATGTGCGTTAGACGGCTAACTGTGCAGCCTTTTGGAACGAGCTGTCCCGGTACGCCCTTATAGGCAAAGAAGCTCGCGGGAACCTGACCGCCAACTATGATGAGGTTTTCAATACCATCCAAGGTCTTCAGAACCTGTTCGGGGAAGTAGGGTAGACGTTCTACAGCTACCGCTGACGGGCCGCCATCGACGCGTCCGGGAAAGGTGGCAGTCATCAATCGACAGCCAGTCTTGCCGGCTATCTTGCTTGCAAAGGCCAGGGCGGCTGGATCAGTAGCATGATGTTCTAGGAGCATCATAGTGCGACCACCCTTGTTTAGAAGCGGCGCTATCTTTTCGATCGTCTGTTCGTCTGCTTTGCTGCGCTGCGGCAGTGCATTCGGCAGCACCGGCCCCAGACTCTCACCCCAGGCTGCATCCGCCCCCATAATCAGGGTGGCGATCTGACCATCAGAGCCAGTGGTCTGACGTAGAGTGGCGGTGTAGGCGTCCGCGCCGTCCTGCGCGAGAGTGTCATTGCTGCTACAAGATTTGATCCAAGAGGAATAATTTTTTGCGAGGGTTTCGATATCTGATGTGAGTGGTGCATCAAAACCAATATGGTAGTTTGGGTGGTTGCCGACGATATTGATCATTGGTGAATTTGCGCGGCGTGCATTGTGCAGGTTTGCTATGCCATTCGCTAAGCCGGGCCCTAAATGCAGTAGCGTGGCGGCAGGCTTGCCAGTCATGCGTGCATAGCCATCGGCGGCGCCCGTGCAGACGCCTTCGAAAAGAGCGAGCACCGACTTCATCTGTGGGACGCTATCGAGCGCCTGGACTAGGTGCATCTCGGAGGTGCCGGGATTGGCAATGCAAAGCTCGACTCCGCAGTTTGCTAATGTTTCAATTAATGCAGTTGCACCGTTCATGTTGTGTCTCTCCCTCGATCTAGGAAGCCGCGAATTTGTTCGCGGAGAAGCGAGTTATCATAGCATTAAAGACTGAATCCTTAAGTATGAGATCGGCAAGTATGAGGTCGAAAGACATGAGAGGAATTTGAAATTGCCTATAAGCAAAGCGCAGCGCGAATACGTCAGCCACATCGTTGACCTCCTGCAACTTCTCGGCCCGGTTGAATCGAAGTCCATGTTTGGTGGATTTGGCGTGTTCCTTGAGGGCTTAATGTTCGGTCTTGTCGCCAACAATGAGCTCTACCTAAAAGTCGATGAAGAAAACCGCCAGGATTACGATGATTTGGGTCTACAAGCCTTCAGCTATGCTAAGAAGGGTAAGGAATTCAAGATGAGCTATTACCAAGCGCCGGTGGAGGCTATGGAGGATGCGGAGCTCTTAAGTACTTGGGCATCCAAGGCCTACGGTGCAGCTATGCGGGCTGCCGCGAAGAAAGGGAGTAAGCGGAAGAAGTCATAGGGAAACTGCCAGCCATTGCTCGTCGCCATATCGCGTTGCGGGCAGATTTTGAAACAATCAATGAATATCCATTCAGATTCTGTTCAGGCTCACCAGCGTACTCTTAAACCCATTGCGGAAAGTACTGGCGGCAGGCATACCTAGCAAAACTCACATGACTTAGCCTGTTTGCTGGTAGTGCAGTCTACCGCAAATCCTCACTCAACTAATGGCGGTTAGAGAGTGGGGATTTTTTATGCCTCGAGAAATGTTAGGGATTTTTGTTGAATTTTCATTTCTCAGTTAGTGGCTCTGCTTGTTTGATCAATAGTAGTTCTTTGATAAGATTGCAAAATTCCCGTAATCACAAGAACCATACAGTGACTTCTAAAGCCCGGATGATTTCCTCTTCTCAAGCAGGCGTATATGCACCGCGCGGGCATTTACTGCGTGTCTATTCGGTATTTCTGTCAATTCTTGTATTCCTCGTACTAACGGGACTTCCGCACTCGCGAGCTTCGGCGCTGGAGCCTATCGAGTCGCCGGATCAGTACTCCTTGCCAGCTGATATGAGTGGCGTCCACTTCTACTTAATTACTGTCGATGTGGGCGACATGGTTTACGACAATTTCGGTCACACCGCACTACGCGTATTCGATGAGAACACGAATACCGATATCGTTTTCAATTGGGGCTTATTCCGCATCAATGGGGGTCCCGTTTCATTTTCCTACAATTTTTTCAAAGGGATAATGAATTACGAATTGGCAACGCAGTCACCCAGTCAGGAATTTGCGACATATCGTTCCCAAGAGCGCAGTGTTTGGCAGGACAAGATCAACTTAAGCAATCCGCAGAAAGAAATTCTGTACCGTCGTTTGCTTTGGAATTTGCAAACAGAGAATATTGTCTATCCTTATCAGTATTTTTTCGATAACTGCACAACACGGGTGCGTGATTATCTCGATGAGGCCTTGTCGGGCCGAATCGCAAGCGTGAATGACGGCATCACTGCTAGTACATTTCGTGACCAAGTTCAGGCGCATTATGCATCGGTTGCAGTGATCGGTTTGTCTCTAGATGTGCTGATGAACAGTAATGTCGATATGCCTATGAGTGAATGGGAAGAGATGTTTCTGCCACTCAAACTTCGGGAGAGTCTGTATCTTGTCGAATCCGATGTTGCAGAAAATGGAGTGCGTAATAAGCTCTTGTCCGGCCCGCAGGAGATCATGCTGTTTGCCCCGCCAACGGTGGAAGCAGACCCTTACAGAGTAGCCTCGATGGGCCTATTAGCTCCGGTGCTGATGTTGCTGCTGATGCTCAAAAAAATTCCTATGTCGTATTTCGCTACCCACTCTAGAATCGGTTTAAAGCTTCCAGGGTTTAATTTTCGACTGCTAGGCTTGCTGGGTATCGTGGCTGCTTTATTCAGCGGTATTTACGGCATACTCATGTTGGGGAGTTGGTTCGTATCCGAACATCTGGATTTGCATCACAATATCAATCTGCTTTTATTTTGGCCTACTGACTTGCTCGGTCTATTCGTTGCGCTGCGTTGGTTGCTGTTTTGCAAACCTTGGCCGATGACTCACAATAGCACCCCCTTCTTGAACTACTACATGATGGCGCATCTATTCGGCATGGTCATCTATGCCGTGGTGACTTTCTTGCAGTTGGTCGATCAATCCACGATGAATATCGGCGTGTATGTTCTGCCCGGTTTTACGCTATTCATAGTCTTAGTTTGGCTGGTGGGTTTCGAACCTGCGAAACCCAAAAACAGTTTTTTCTGATCAATCGCTGAGAATCCACAGAATCGGTTTATCATGCTAGCAGTAAATGGCTAGTGATAATTTTTGTCTTTATTTTGACAAAAAAAGGCCGAACACAAGGTTCGGCCTAACTTCCAAACTGAAAAATTCAGTTGATACTATCGATTACTTTTTCCTAATTAGTGCTGTAGCAACAGTTAATTAAGGAGTAACGATTTGTACTCGGCGATTCTGCTGATAGGCGCGATCATTTGATCCGCGATCCGCAGGTTGTTCCTCGCCATAGCTAACAATCTCTATCTGGCTGCGTGATGCGCCATTAACGATGAGATAGTTCTGAATTCCCTCTGCACGGCGCTCGCCTAGTGCTAGGTTATATTCTCTAGTGCCGCGCTCATCAGCGTGACCTTCCAGACGGATTCGCTTGCGTGAATCCGCGGCGAGATTTTTGGCGTGAAAGGCCAGTACTTTGCGATCTGCTGGACGGAACTCAGACACGTCAAAGTCGAAATAGAAGACGTTTGTGTTGAGTGCTGCCTGCGCAATCTGTTTTTCTTCTGCGGCGGCACGGGCAGCTGCTTCAGCACGCTCTTGCTCGCGCTTAGCAGTTGCGTCGATGCTAGATTCAGTCTCCACTGCTGCTTCAGTGGCGGTCTCTTCGCCAGTTGAGCTACATGCGGCCAGGCCGAAGAGGGCAACAAAAAGTAGGGTGAATTTAGTTGATTGAGAGAATTTCATGCCATCTCCTAAGGAGCATCTAGTGGAAGTCTGTGTTTTTGCCGCTTTTTTCAATTTTTTCTTGAAATTACAGCGTCTTAAAAAGAGGGCGAAGGATACCGTATTTGAGGATTTAAGCCAACGGCTGATTCCCATTTGCCGCTAAATAAATCGAAAAGCTGTGCTCTATCAGCTCCGCTTGAGGGTTCTTTGCTATGCTGAGCAATCGCTCGACTGCTGCTTATCAAGAACTAGGAATAATGCTAATCTTCGAACACTTTCAACTGCTACACGCCAATCCTAGTTAAACACATTACTGCGGCTATTAGCCCCTAGGTGGAATTATCGGGGCCACTTTAGCCCGGAATAACAGGAGATTTACCTTGAACGCCGACTTTACCGCTGAAGAACTGCAATTTGAGATTGAGGTTCGAGAGTTTTTGCAGAGCGATTTCCCAGCAGAATACCGTGAAAAAATCGATGCAGGAATACGTCTGAGCAAAGAGGAATTAGTGTGCTGGCAGAAAATACTCTACAAAAAGGGATGGGCAGCCCCCGGCTGGCCAACTGAACATGGAGGTACTGGCTGGACCGCAACTCAGAAGCATATCTTTGCGACTGAGATGGGCTTGATCGGTGCGCCAGAGCCTGTTCCTTTCGGTATGAAGATGGTGGCGCCTGTCATCATGGCCTACGGTTCGGATGAGCAGAAGCAGAGGTTTCTGCCAGATATACTTCAGAGCAATATATGGTGGTGTCAGGGTTATTCTGAGCCTAACTCGGGTTCGGATCTGGCTTCACTGAAGACGTCTGCCGTTAGAGATGGTGACGAATATGTTGTGAATGGCAGCAAGACTTGGAATACCTACGGTCAATATGCAGATTGGATTTTCTGCCTAGTGCGCACCGATACCAGTGTTAAGAAACAAGAAGGCATTAGCTTTTTACTGATCGATATGAAAACACCGGGCATCACCTTAAGACCGATCGTGTTATTAGACGGTCACGCGGAAGTAAACGAAGTATTTTTTGATGATGTTCGGGTGCCTGTTAACAACCTGATTGGCGAAGAGAATAAGGGTTGGACCTACGCCAAGTTGTTGCTAACCCATGAGCGCACCACTATCTCGGGCGTTCCTCGTGGCAAGCGTCGCCTCGCCGCATTGCAGCGACTGGCCGGCAATACAGACGACGGCTTCGGTGGCACGATGCTTGAGAATGCAGCCTTCAGAACGAAACTCGCTGAGATTGAAATTGAATTACTGGCCCTGGAATATTCAGAGCTACGGACTCTGGCGGCATTGAGTGTAGGCAAGGCGCCTGGCCCTGAATCGTCGATCTTAAAAGTTGTAGGAACAGAGCTGGCTCAGGAGATGGATGAGATGTTCGTCGATCTGGCCGGCTACAATTGCTTGCCTTTTGTGCCTGAACAGTTTGAAGACGGTTTTCAGGGCGTGCCCATTGGGCCCGGCAACTCCGCGGCTGCTGCACTGAGCTATTTTAACAACAGAAAGCTATCGATATACGGTGGTTCAAATGAGATTCAACGCAATATTATCAGCAAGGCCGTACTGGGCCTTTAATCGAATTGACTAGGATTTTGAGCTGAAATTGCAAGCAGATTAGAGGGGAATTATTGTGGATTTTTCGAACACTGAAGAGCAAAAGATGCTGCAAGAGAGCGTGCAGAAATTTGTTCATAAGAGTTATGACTTCGAAGCGCGCAATCAGATTATTGCCAGCAAAAAAGGCTTCAGTCAGGAAAACTGGGAGTTATTCGCCGAGCTAGGTTGGTTGACAGTGCCTTTCAAGGAAGAAGATGCTGGGCTCGGCGCTTCTGCTGTAGACCTCGTAGTGATGATGGAAGAATTCGGTAAGGCGATGTTGGTTGAGCCTTTTATCGCGACTGGCGTACTTGCGGGTACAGTGATCAGCGAGCAGGGTAGTGCTCAGCAGAAGGCAGAGCTACTCCCGAAGATTATGGAAGGCAAGCTGCAGCTGGCCTGTGCTTATGCAGAGCAAGGCAGCCGCTTCAATCTCGCTAATATCAAGACATCGGCAAACGTAGATGGCGAGACTGTCGTGATCAATGGCAGTAAGACAGCAGTCTTGAATGGCTCGAACGCTGAGATTTTGTTGGTTGTGGCGCGTGAGTCGGGTGCGGCAACGGATAGCGAAGGTATCTCGATATTTTTGGTAGATGCAGCAAGCAAAGGTGTTTCGATTCAATCCTTCGCCAATGTGGACGGGAAGAAGTCTGCAGAAATAAACTTGGTCGATGTTAGTGTGCCCGTTTCGCAAAGACTTGGAACGGCAGGCTCTGCCTTGCAGGCATTGCAAGATAGTGTCGATCGCGCCACGCTAGCAGTTAGCGCCGAAGCAGTTGGTGCGATGGAGTTATTGTTACACAAGACTGTAGAGTACAGTAAGACGCGCAAGCAGTTCGGTACGGCAATCGGTACGTTCCAAGCATTGCAGCATCGTATGACAGACATGTTTATCGAATGCCAATTGGCGCGTTCAATCGTGATTATGGCGGCGATGAAGTTGGACAGTAGCGAAGACGCACTTCAGAAAACCAAGTCGGTTTCTGCTGCAAAGAGCCGCATCGGCAAGGCGATACAAAAGGTTGGTCAGGAGGCTATTCAGATTCATGGTGGCATCGGCATGACTGATGAGCTAGATGTCGGTCATCTTTTCAAGTCGATCACCGCTGCGGAAATCATGTTTGGTAATACCGATTTCCACACCCAGCGATTCGCGTCGCTCTAAAGAGAGGTTTCTGTGATTCATCCTAACAATCCCTCTAGGCAGGTATCCACGCCGTGAGCGAGCTTATATTAGTTCGCCACGGACAGGCATCCTTCGGGAAGGCTTCTTACGACAAGCTCAGCGAGAAGGGTGTCGAGCAAGTCAAGATCCTCAGTCGGCACTGGCAGGAACTCGGCGAGCAGTTCGATCATGTCTATAGTGGCACGCTGCTGCGACAGAAAGAGACGGCTAAGGAGTTACTGCCCTTGGTCAAAGGCGCGCCGACGGCCGCTATAGAAAACCCCGCCTTCAATGAATACAACGGCGATCCTCTGATGCGCGTATATCTGCGTGATCATGCTGCAGACGATGGATTCGATGTGCCTTTTTCCTGGCCAATAAAAAATGAGCGTTTGTTTCAGTCTGTGTTCGAGGCTAGCTGTGCAAAGTGGATTCGCGGCGAGCTAATTCCGAGCTCGGAAGATGCCAACTTCGAATATTGGGAAAATTTTCAGCATCGCGTTCATGCCGCAGTCGACGAGATCATGTCCAGGCACGGAAGCGGCTCACGGGTCTTAATATCGACCTCGGGTGGTGTCATAGCCATGGTGCTGCAAAGAGTATTACAGTTTCCCGATCAGGCAGTAATCACGACAAATTGGATGGTACACAATAGTTCTGTGAGCCGTGTTAAATACGGGCAAGGAAAGATATCTCTAACTCAGTTTAATAACTTGGCCCATCTCGAACGATCGGGATTGCAGGATATGATTACCTACCGTTAAGACAAAGGAATTTACTTGGATGAATGAGGATCTAGTCGATCAAGCCGGCAGTATGCGCGAGGGAGAGGAGTTAGATCTCGATTGTCTTCGTCAGTATCTGGAGCCTGTGCTTGGTAGTGCTGCAGCAAACTTAGAGGCTAAACAATTCCCCGGAGGATTTTCCAATCTTACCTACCTGTTAAGCAGTGGAGATGAGAAATGGGTGTTGCGCAGACCTCCCTTCGGAAGCACAGTGAAATCAGCCCATGACATGTCGAGGGAATTTAAGATTTTATCGGCATTGCAAAAAGTTTTTAGCTACGGTCCAGTGCCTACTCATTTCTGTGAGGATCACGAAATTCTCGGCTGCGATTTTTATCTAATGAGCTATATCGAAGGTGTGGTGATTCGCAAAGAGTACCCCGAAAGCCTAGGCCATAGTCCTGATCAGATTCGTCAGCAGCTCTTCAATTTTTTCGACGTGCTAGGCGAGCTACACTCGGTTGACCTTGTTCAGGCCGGCCTCGATACCTTCGGTAGACCCGAGGGTTATGTTAAGCGTCAGGTAGAAGGTTGGTGTAAGCGTTGGATCAATGCGGCAACTCCTGATGCGGTTAATTTCGATGCGACTATGCAGTGGTTGAATGACAATATGCCAGCAGAGAGCGGCAAGGCCAGTGTTATTCATAATGATTATAAGATGGATAATGTTATTTTTTCCGCGGAGAATCCGTTGAATGTAATTGGGGTTCTTGACTGGGAAATGGCTACCGTGGGGGACCCTCTCATGGATCTTGGCTGCACACTTGGCTACTGGGTCGAAGCAGGGGACCCTGAGTTCTTTCGCGAGTACAGAACAATGCCTAGCGATATCGCTGGTGCCCCTACTCGTCAGGAGGTCGTTGCTCGCTTCCAGGAGAAGACGGGCATAGCCGTAGATAATTTCCCGTTCTACTTTTGCTTTGGCCTGTTTCGTCTCGCAGTGATAGGTCAGCAGATTTACTATCGCTATTATCAGGGCCTCACCAAGGACAAGCGCTTTGCGATGATGGTTAAGAAAACCCATGTCCTACAGCAGATGTGTGAGCTGATTATGTCTGGGAAAATCACGACATAGAAACCAGCGACATTGACGGTGGCCCCAACTTGGGCTCCTGTTAACTGCCTTCCCCTGTTGCTCCATCCGGCCTGATTCCCGACATCACAGTATGCATATGCTATCTAGCGTCATTATAGGGGCACTTTGTCGCGAAACCCCTTCATTGCCGGGCGCTTCAATGTTACTTTTACTGTCCTCTAGTAATTATCGATACGAGTAGCCCGTGAATCCAGTTAGCCTTCCTAAAGTAGTCGTAATTTGTGCCGCCTTCGTAAGTGGTTTCTGCATCATGACGGTCGAGATGTTGGGTGCGCGGATCATGGCGCCGTATTTTGGTGGAAGCATTTCTGTTTGGGGCAGCCTCATCACTGTTTTTATGCTGGCACTATCGGTGGGCTATCTAGTCGGCGGCCGACTCTCGACGCGCAAGCCCAATCCGAAGACATTCGCTCTGTTTTTTATCGGTGCTGCAGTTTTTTCAGTCCCTATTATCGTCTTCGCGGATGCGATCATGCGGCCAATATTTCTAACTATAGAGGACCCTCGCTATGGCTCGTTGTTCGCCTCCATATTTCTGTACTTCATTCCTACGAGCATACTTGGAATGATTTCTCCCTATTCGGTTCGTTTGATGGTGGATTCGCACGAACACAGCGGTCATATGGCGGGTTTGTTGTTTTTCGTCTCTACGCTCGGTAGTGCAGGCGGAACGCTGGCAACTAGTTTCTATTTTGTTTTGTGGTTTGAGGTAAATCAGATTCTATGGGGCGCCGTTACTGCGTTGCTGTTGGCGGGTTCAGTAATTCTTCTGATTAATTTTTTAATGCAAAAAAAGACTACAGATTCTCAGGTTTCCGGCTATGAAAAGTAGACTTAGACTACTATTTTCGCTTGTTTCCCTCTGCTCTCTGATGGCGGTTATGCAGACTCTCAATGCGGCAGAAGTGATTCATGAAGAAAAATCACTCTATCGTGATATCAATGTTGTGCAAACTGGTGACCGACGCTGCCTAGTATTTAATGTGCATCGCGGTGATAGAAACCAAACCTGCGTCAATATGATTAACCGCGATGAGTTGGTTTTTACCTATACCAAGATGAGTTTCGCTGGTTTGCTTTTGACACCTCGGCCCCAAAAGATTCTTATTGCCGGCCTGGGCGGGGGAACTCTTCCCTTGGCATTCAATGACTTATTTCCCGATGCACAGATTGATGTGGTCGAAGTTGATCAAGCCGTAGTTAATGTCGCGAAGCAGTTCTTCTTTTTTGCAGAGAATGCGAACATGAGCGTAGCAGTGAACGACGCTAGAGTGTTCGTAAAGCGTGCCGGTATTATCGGAGAGAAATATGATTATATAATTCTCGATGCCTTCGGTGGCGACTACATACCGGAACACTTGCTGACTCGGGAATTTCTTGAGGAAGTGAAGCAGATCATGACGGAAGATGCTGTGCTAGTTGCGAACACATTCTCTACCAGCCGTTTCTATGACCATGAGTCTGTCACCTATCAGCATGTGTTTGGTGAGTTCTTCAACTTCAAGTTTCCCTCCAGCGGTAATCGCATAATAATTACGCAGCTAAATTCATTGCCACCTCGCGGGAATCTAATTACACGAGCGCAGTCTTTAGCGCCTGCACTTGTGAAATACGGCGTGCCGTTGCTCGAATATCCAAACCAGTTATCTACTCGTGTGGATTGGGATATGAGTCGCCGCGTTCTTACAGATCAATATGCTCCGGCGAATCTCTTGCAGGACAATTAAGAGAAAATTTCTGCGGTTTGTAAGAGCCAGGGCTAAATTCTTGCGTGGGAATGCTCAGGTGTTGCTGATGATCTCTCTAAGATTATCGATATCCAGTAGTTCTATCTCTCTGTTGTTAACGCTTATCAAGCCCTTCTTCTGCAAGGAAGTGAAGATTCGGCTAACAGTTTCCACAGTAAGTCCTAGATACTCCGCAATATCACCGCGAGTCATTGAGAGCAGGAATCGAGTTGGCGAGAGCGATACGCGAGCATAACGGCTCGATAGACCCAGAAGAAAGGATGCGGTGCGTTCCTCGGCAGAGTAGCTGCTGAGAAGCGTATGAACCTGCTGGTCTTTCGCAATTTCGTTGCCCATTATTGAGAAGAAATGATGCTGCAGACTGGGTAGTTCCCGGCTGAGTTTCTCCAACTGTGAGAAAGGAATTTCGCAGATAGAAGAATGTTCTAGTGCAGACGTGGAGTTTGCGTACATGTGGCTTGCAATTCCGTCCATGCCGATGATCTCGCCTGGCAGATAAAACCCTGTCACTCGTCTCTGACCATTTTCGCTTAGAAAGTAGGACTTAAAACTGCCGGAGCGCACCGCATATACGGACCTAAACTCGTCGCTTTGGCGGTATAGATGATCACCTTTCGTGAAGGGGTGGTTTTTTTCTACTATGGCGTCTAGCTGATGTATTTCAGACTTATTGAGAGCGATAGGGGGGCAGAGTTCGTTTAATCGACAACTTGCACAGGATTCTGCAGAGTTATGAGGGCAAATCTTTAGTACGGATGCGCTCGGGCGAACGGAAATCCTGTTCTCAGCCACGGCTAGCCTAGCTGCTTCAATGCCTGAGTTCTTTTCTGCTGGATTGGCCACTGTAATTGCTCTTGAGTTTTCTGACTCGGTTTGCGGTTGGTCTACAAGCAAGAATTGTGGCATTAAATGGATGGCTATACAATTTAGTTCTCGCCCCCCTTAATCTTCTCCTACATAAACAGTCAAGACATCGCAGGTCGCGCCATGCAATACCTTGATGGCTGTGGAACCAAGTAGGATCTTCCAGCCGGAATGTCCGTGGCTGCCGATGACGATGGCATCGGCATTTATTTCCGCAGCAAGATTTCTAATCTCGGGTCCAGGCGCGCCTAATAGCGTGTGCACCTGAGCATTATCGATGCTCAGTCTTTTTGCGATCTCGGTTAGCTTCTTTTCTGACATTGCAATCGCTTCTTGCTGTAGTTCATTAACGTTAACTGCATAGATGTCCATGCTATACGCGGCGGCGACAGGCTCCACAACATGCACTAGATGAATGTTGCTACTGTCAGGGTTCGCTGAGGCAGTGGCTTTGTCGAGCACCTTTAGGGAATCTTTGGATAGGTCTACAGCTACTAGAATGGTGTTATACATGATGTGTTCTCCTCGGCTGTTTTCGAGCCCTCGCTATGAGACGTACTTATATAACTTCATTACAAGCACTATCTTCCGGCAGGCTCTTGATATATGTCAAGCAGAGGAGGTATTAAAGAATGATGACTCGGAGAGTGCCTTGCTCACTGGGAAAGAGGGGGGTGTGGTTTTGCAGTGACTATTGGATTGCCGCAGTATTTGCAGTGGCGTGCATCTAAGTCATGACCTATTGCCTTGCAGTTTGTGCATTGGCTGTCCTCACTGTTAGGCGATTTTCTGCGATCTTGCACTTGCTGCATAAGCTCCGCGCCGATTATTCCGGCTGGAACTGCGATGATGGCGTAACCACAAATCATTGCGATTGCGGCAACGAATTGTCCAAGCGGAGTCTGCGGTGCGATATCTCCATAGCCCACGGTGGTGATAGTTACAATCGCCCAGTAGATAGATTGCGGGATGTTATCAAAGCCATTGTTCCCGCCCTCTATGATGAACATGAGTGCGCCGAAGATGATGATTAGAGTGACTACCGAGAACAGAAATACGAAGATTTTTCGTCGCGCCTGTAGCAGTGCGGTGTACAACATGTTCGCCTCACCCATATAGCGCATAAGTTTTAAGATTCGAAATACGCGCAGCACACGCATAATGCGTATTACGATAAAATAAACCGCCGACGGGTAGAAGAAGGCAATATAGGTTGGGAGTATAGAGAGTAGATCTACAATGCCGTAGAAGCTAAATATGTAGCGGCGTTTGTGAGTAGTGCTATACAGCCGAAGTGCATACTCGATGGTAAATAGAACGGTATACAGCAACTCCAATTGATAGAGCAGTTCGCCGTAGCGTGCATGTACAGAGGCAATAGAATCCAGAAGCACAGCTGAGACACTGCTGACTATCAGTAGAATAAGCAGAATATCGAACCACCGACCGGCCTTCGATTCGTAGCCGAAAATCACGTCGTACACTTTCTTCTGTGTGCTGCTCTGGCTATTCAAGGGCTGCCTACTGTGCGTCCTTAATCATATTTTTAGCGATAATTAGCTGCTGAATCTGACTAGTGCCTTCGTACAGACGGAATAGGCGCACATCACGATAGAATCTTTCCACTGCATACTCTGACATATAGCCTGCGCCGCCGTGTATTTGCACGGCACGGTCGGCAACTCGGCCAACCATTTCTGTGGCGAACAGCTTACAAGCCGACGATTCGGTGCTGACATCTTCGCCCTTGTCTCGTTTGCGCGCCGTTTCTAAAGTCATGCATTCTGCCGCGTAGGTTTCTGTCTGCGAGTCGGCAAGCATAGCCTGTATAAGTTGCTGATCAGACAGGGGTACGCCAAATTGTTTGCGCTGCATCGCGTAATCTAGTGCGTCTTTGATAAGACGCTTAGCTACGCCGACGCTCACGCCAGATATGTGCAGGCGACCGCGGTCGAGCACCTGCATCGCGGTAATAAACCCAGTGCCTTCCTCACCGATAATATTCTCGGCCGGAACCGGGCAGTCCTCGAAAATGACGTCGCAGGTCATTGAGCCAGATTGGCCCATCTTTTTATCGAGTGGCCCCAGAGTGATGCCGGGTGAGTTTTTTTCAACGATAAAAGATGAGATGCCGCGTGCACCTTTAATGTCTGGATTGGTTCGCGCCATGACGTTAAACGTGTCGGCGACCGCGGCATTCGTTATATAGCGCTTCGTCCCGTTCAGTATATAGTTATCGCCTTCGCGTCGCGCGGTAGTTCGTAGTGACGCAGCATCAGAACCGGCTTCGGGCTCTGTCAAACAGAAGCAACTCACCCATTCACCGCTGGCGTATTTTGGTAGGTACTTTTGCTTTTGTTCTTCGGTTCCGGCAAAGACGATGGCGGCAGATCCGATACCATTATTCGTTCCTAGGATGGAGCGAAAAGCGGGGGAGGTATGACCCATTGCAATTGAGGCGAGGATCTCTTCCTCCATGGTCAGTCCCAGGCCGCCGTATTCTTCTGGAATGGTCAGGCCAAAAAGGCCCAGATTCTTCATATCTTCGAGTAGTGCTGTAGGCAGTTTTCCCTCCTCGGCCAATTGGTTTTCGGCAGGAATCAATTTCTCGCTGACAAAGCGCTCGATTAGATCGATCAGATGTTTACATGTTTCGGGGTCTCGTATCATTGAGTTTTTGTCTTAGCTCCTGAATAGGCGGTATTGTTGAAATCTGAGTCGAGAGCCTTTGTGCTGTGTTTATATTGCAGGGCTAGAAGGCTCAGGGATATCGGTTTTAAACTAGCATAATTATCTGCTTGAAGCGACTGTAAGCAGCGTAATTGCTGGACTTTGGTGCAATACCTTAGCCTGTATGGCTATGCTAGAATAACGGGCCTTGTCCCTGTAATATCGGTTTTTCCGCTGTAGGCAGAGGTTTGCTAAGGGATTCAGGGGGGAGTCCAAGGCCACTATTATGAAGGCTGAATAGAGCTGGCTAGGGTAATTCGCAAGACAAGAATATTGCAAATTACGCATAAAAACTCAGTAATTAATTCTAACTGTTTAAGCCTCCGCCACAGATCACAGACACAGAGTGAGAGTAAAAATATGCTTGATAATTTTCCGCGCGATGCATTTATCTATGATGGTGGCCGTACGGCCTTCGGTCGACATGCGGGTGCGCTTTCCCCAATTCGTCCTGACGATCTTTTGGCCCATGTAATCAAGTCGGTTGTTGGGCGAAATGCCTTCGAGGCAGCGGCCTATGAAGATGTGATCATGGGAAATACCAATGGTGCCGGTGAGGACTGTCGCAATGTTGCGCGCTTTGCTTTGCTCAGAGCAGGTATGCCAACGTCCGTAGCAGGACTTACCGTGAATAGACTTTGTGGCTCGGGTTTGGCGGCAACGCTGGATGCGGCTAGGGGAGTCAAAGCAGGCGAGGGCGAATTATTTCTCGCAGGCGGCGTTGAGTCTATGAGTCGTGCGCCAATTGTTATGTCCAAGGCGCAGACTGCGTTCGATCGCGGACAGCAAATCGCAGACAGCACGCTGGGTGCGAGATTCACAAACCCTGCCTTTGCCGCCGAGTTCGGAAACGACACGATGCCACAGACAGCGGATAATATTGCGAGCGATTTAGATATCTCTAGAGAAGAGAGTGATGTCTTCGCCGCTGCATCTCAGGCCAAGTACGAGGCCGCTCGGGCCGACGGTTTCTTTAAGGACGAGATCATAGCTATAGACGTGCCCCAAGGCCGTAAGAAGCCAGACCTCACTGTCGATGCCGATGAGCATCCCCGACCTTCTTCTACAGTCGAGGCTCTCACGGGGCTGCGTTCGTTGTTTGCGGATGGCGTAGTGACCGCAGGCAACGCGAGTGGCATCAATGATGGCGCGGCAGCACTTATCGTAGGCAGTGCTGCTATTGGTGAGAAATATTCAGTTAAGCCGCGAGCACGCATTATCGCGGGTGCGGTTGCGGGTGTTGAACCGCGTGTCATGGGGCTAGGCCCCGTGTTCGCAATTCGCAAGGCTCTTGAGCGCGCAAACCTAGAGCTGAAGGATATGGATATCATCGAGATTAACGAAGCATTTTCAGCGCAGGTTCTTGGTTGTCTGAAGATGCTGGAAGTCGACTTTAGCGACTCGCGTGTGAATCCAAATGGCGGAGCGATAGCCTTGGGTCATCCGCTGGGGGCATCAGGCGCAAGAATCGCTATTACTGCGATGCGTCACCTAGAGAGAACCGGCGGTCGCTACGCAGCCATCAGTCTCTGTATCGGCATCGGCCAGGGTGTCGCTGCAATTATTGAGCGAGTCGACTAGGGAATCTTTAAAAAATTTTATGGCCTTTAGTATGAACAGAAGTATGAACAGAAAATAGTGAGCAGTGCTTTCTCACGGGAATAAATAACACAGGAAATAAATATGTCGAATGTCGTTAGTTATGAGCTGCTTGGAAATATTGGCGTAATTAGTGTCAACAACCCGCCAGTGAATGCACTCTCACAGGTGGTGCGCGAAGGCATCTTAAATGCGGTGAATGCGGCACAGGAAGATGCATCTGAAGCCTTGGTGCTGCATTGTGAGGGTCGAACCTTCATCGCCGGCGCGGATATCACTGAATTTGGCAAGCCGCCGTTGGACCCGGTTTTATCCGCAGTGCTCCCAGCTATAGAGAATTCCAAGAAGCCGGTAATCGCCGCCATTCATGGCACGGCGTTGGGTGGTGGATTCGAATTGGCTCTTGCCTGTCACTATCGCTGTGCTATTGCATCGGCAAAAGTTGGCTTGCCTGAGGTTAAGTTGGGTATTCTTCCTGGTGCAGGTGGAACGCAGCGTGTGCCCAGAGTGGCAGGAGTGCAGGCGGCGTTAGATATGATCGCCAGCGGCAACCCAGTTGCGGCGCTGAAGGCGAACAGCATGGGCCTTATAGATGAGATCATCGAAGGCGATGATTTACAGGCAGCAGCTATTAAGTATGCAAATAATTTGGTGGCTTCCGGCGCTCCTTTGAAGAGGATTCGCGACATTAGCATCGACCCGTCAACGATTGAACCAGGCTTCTTCGACGCAGCAAGAAAGAAGCTTGCCTTGCGCGCGCGTGGTCAGATTGCTCCGGACAAGATCGTGTCTTCTATAGAGGCGGCAGTGAACCTGCCAATGGATGAGGGTTTGAAGCGCGAGCGAGAATTGTTCCGTGAGTTGGTGACGTCTCCAGAGTCGGCAGCAATGCGACATATTTTCTTTGCAGAAAGACAAGCTGCAAAGATTAAAGACTTGCCTAAAGATACTCCACTTAGAGACATCAAAAAGGTTGCCATCATCGGCGGCGGCACCATGGGTGGCGGTATTGCCATGTGTTTCGCGAATGTCGGCATTCCTGTTGTTATGGTAGAAATTAATGACGAAGCGCTTGCGCGTGGCATGGAGATCATTCGCAAGAACTACACTATTACCGTGGCCAAAGGAAAGCTCCCTGCGGATAAGATGGAGCAATTGATTAGCACAATTACTGGTACAACTAATTATGCAGACCTAAGCGATGTCGACTTAGTCATCGAAGCCGTCTTCGAAAATCTGGAACTCAAGAAAGAGATTTTTGCGAAATTAGATGGAGTCTGTAAGCCAGGTGCAATCCTAGCAACAAACACTTCCTATCAAGACGTGGATGCCATCGCCGCGGCGACTAGCCGCCCACAGGACGTGTTGGGTCTACACTTCTTTAGCCCAGCCAATGTCATGAAGCTATTGGAGGTCGTGCGCGGCGAGCAGACTGCGGACGATGTCTTGGCAACGTCTATGAAGATCGGCAAGAAGATCGGCAAGGTCTGCGCGCTATCGAGAGTGTGCTACGGCTTCATAGGAAACCGTATGCTAGGTGGCTACGGTCGTGAGGCGCAAATGCTGTTGATGGATGGCTGTACGCCAGCGCAGGTCGATTCGGCATTGGAGAAGTTTGGTATGGCGATGGGTCCCTTGGCCATGAGTGATCTGGCAGGTCTGGATGTTGGCTATAAGGCCCGTGAGGCGCGCACCGACCTGCCTGACGATCCAAAGCTGTATCGCATGGGTAACTTGTTAGTTGAGATGGGCCGACACGGTCAGAAGACTGGTTCCGGTTTCTATAAATACGACCCCGAGACTAGACGTCGCATGTCAGACCCGGAGGTCGAGTCGATGATTAAACAAGAGGCTGCGAAGTTAAACCTCGAGCAGCGAGATATCTCCGACGAAGAAATTCTGCAGCGCTGCCTCTATCCATTAATCAATGAAGGCGCGCTGATCCTCGAAGAGGGTATCGCTCAGCGTCCTAGCGACATCGATGTTGTGTATGTGTTTGGTTATGCCTTTCCAGTCGCTAAAGGCGGGCCTATGCACTATGCCGATCAGGTCGGACTGAAGCATGTATACGATAAAATATGTGAGTTTAGGGAACGCTACGGTGAGCAGTATTGGAAGCCGGCTCCACTCTTGGAGAAGTTAGCGAAAGAAGGTAAGACATTCGCCGAATGGGAACCGGATAATGGATAGAACTCCGAGATAAGGAGTTTCAAGCTTTCACTATCCATTTAAATGGTTTTATAAGAAGAGACTGAGACTACAGCATGATTTCTTATCAAACGGCTTCACCCGGTGCGGCTCTGGTAGAAGTAAAGTCAGAGACGCCGACTCCGCAAGGTACCGAGGTGTTGCTTAAGACAGTCGCCTGCGGTGTATGCCACTCCGATATACACATGCATGATGGCGTTTTTAATCTTGGCAACGGCAAGCAACTTGAAGTTGGTCAAGAGGGTATGGTGCTGGGTCATGAGATATTTGGAGAAGTTGTAGCTGTTGGTCCAGATGCTCAGGATGTGCAGCTTGGTGATCGCCGGGTAGTCTATCCTTGGATAGGTTGTGGCGAATGCACTGCATGCAAACGCGGTGAAGAGCAGCTATGCACGCCCGGCCGTGCTCTAGGCATCGTAGTTAACGGCGGCTTCGCCGATCATGTGCTGATCCCCCACAGTCGTTACCTGTTCGACAAAGGTGAGGTGTCAGACTCTTTGGCTGCTACCTATGCCTGTTCTGGTCTCACTGCCTATGGTGCACTAAAGAAAGTGGGTTCTCTTCAGGAGGATGATGCCGTGGTCATCATCGGTGCTGGCGGCGTAGGTATGATGGCGATTCAGATCGCGATCTCATCAATGGGTATCGATCCGATCGTGGTCGATATCGACGAAGCGAAGTTAGAGGCGGCGCGGGAACTTGGCGTAACTCGAACATTTAATTCTTCCGATCCGCAGACCTCGAAAGTGCTACGTAAGACAACCGGCGGTGCATTCGCGGTACTAGACTTCGTTGGCGCAGAAGCGACGGTAAATTATGGTCTAGGCTGCCTGCGCAAGGGCGGTATGTTAGTTATCGTAGGCCTCTATGGCGGTGCGCTCAACATACCTATTCCGTTCCTGCCGATGAATGCACGCATTATTCAAGGCAGCTACGTGGGCACGCCGCAGGATATGGCCGAGCTCATGAAATTAGTGCGCACGGGTAAGATCGCGCCGATTAAAATAGTGGAGCGACCGCTGTCGGAGGCCACTCAGGCTTTGGCGGATCTTAAGGCGGGCAAGGTACAGGGACGCCAAGTTTTGCTTGCTAGCTAGCTTTTTTATTAAGTGTGCGCGTGTTACTCAGCAATTTTTGGGCGATGCTTTTTTTATCGGCAAACCTAAGCGGGTTTTAGAGCGATTACTAAATTCTCTATCTAAGATGCGGTAGAGCTTGTTCTCTAGCAGGAGTCTGAAAATGACCGTAAAGCTTCGCAGTTTTTATGAAACTGGCAACAAGGTAAATGATGAGCCCTTGGTGTGCGTCTTCGAAAACTTCCTAAGCGATGCTGAGGTTGAACACCTGCTTTTGACGGCTGAGCCTAAACTCAAGCAGTCGTTGGTAAGTGCGGAAAAATCCGGCGTGGTGAGTGAGGGGCGCTCGGGTAGCAGCTGTTGGATAGCGCAAGGCTTTGACACTGTGGTCGATGGGCTGTCGCAGCGTCTTGCCGACATCGTTGGCGTAGGTCTCGAACACGCCGAATCCTTACAAGTAATACACTATGCCCAAAGCGAAGAGTATGCGCCGCATTTTGATGCTTGGGATAAAGCTACCGAGCGAGGACAGCGTTGCATGGCTACAGGCGGTCAGCGCATGGTTAGCTGTTTGCTCTATCTAAATGATGTGGAGGAGGGTGGCGGAACCTCATTTCCAAATCTGGATATGGAGATTAGAGCTAGGAAGGGCCGGCTGGTAGTGTTTCACAATTGCCATGAAGGTAGCACGGTTCGTCATCCCAATAGTCTGCATGGGGGTATGCCGGTTCTGAAGGGTGAGAAATGGGCCTGTAATTTCTGGTTTCGCGAATTGGAGTATCAACAAGCTCCTGCTACAGTTCCAGCACAGTCTGCTGATACGCCGTCGTCCAAATACAGTCGCGTTATCTAATGAGGGGGCAGGAAATGGATGATTCACTCAATGTGTTCGATGAGCAGTTAGTGCCCTGTGGGACTGACCCCGTCACAGGGTTTTATCGCGACGGCTGCTGCAATACGAGCGATGAGGATATGGGATCACACACTGTGTGTATTCAAGTAGACGAGCGATTCTTACAGTATTCACGATTCCGTGGTAACGATCTTTCCACGCCCATGCCAGACTTTGGATTTCCAGGACTCAATTCGGGCGACAGTTGGTGTCTATGTGCTGCGCGGTGGTTGGAAGCCTATGAGCAAGGTATGGCCCCTAAGGTTTATTTAACGCGTACACATAAGCGTGCTCTTGAGATAGTTAGCATCGACATGCTGAAGGAATTTGCGGCAGATTTAAATTAGTGAGCGCAAGTTGCATCGCTGTTATTAATACGGTTCAGTTTTCGATAAATTAAAAAAGGTTTTGCATCTACACGAAAGGCAACTTCGCATGATTGATATTCCACAAAATTCAACTGTCTATGCCGCAATAATGCTGTTCGCGGGCATTGGTATACCAATCGGGGCCGCTCTCAATGCAGAGTTAGGCACGAAGTTGCAGAGTCCGGCCTTGGCAGTTGGTATTTTCTTTATGGTGGCCATGGCAGTGTCACTTAGCTACGTATTGCTGGCGGAGGGCATCCCTACATCGCTTTCGGCACCTTCGACACCCCTCTATTACTACCTAGGCGGTTTGTTCGTCGTCATCTATGTGCTGAGCGTTACCTGGATCGCTCCGCGTTTTGGGATCGGCAACGCAATTTCCTTCGTCTTGCTTGGCCAGCTAATATCGATGGCTAGCATAGATCAGTTTGGTCTGATGGGTGCGCCGCAGACTTCCCTGACATTGCCGCGACTTATCGGATTGCTTTTTATGACGATTGGCGTTTTTTTGTGGTCCGAAAATAGTTCGCCGATTAAGATTTACCAGATATCGGCTAGCAACTCGTACGAGCGCTGCCTGGCTTTGTTATCGTGAGTGATTGTTAGCAGCATGATCTCGTCGGCTTGAAACTGTTCAGCTAGGCTCAGCAGTTTCTCTTTCACCTGCTTCGGCGTGCCTACTGCGCGTTTTCCTCTGTTCTCTTCGAGTGTTCGTAGCTCGCCGGCTGAGTAGGGATAGTCCATCGCTTCCTGCACGGTGGGGAAGGGTCCTGGATTGCCTTGCAATAAACGACAATACCAAAGGTCACGGCTGCGCGATAAGCGTATGGCCTCTTCTTCGGATTCTGCAGTAATGCTGAAGAGTGTAAGAGAAGTCCAAGGTGCATCCAAGTTTGGGCCCGGTTTAAATCGCTCTCTATACAGGTCGAAAATATCGGGTCTGATATTGGGGTTTATGAAGTGGGCGAAATTATAGGGCAGGCCGGTCAGCGCAGCCAACACGGCACTGTCTTCACTCGATCCCAGCATCCACATCTGTGGCACTGTTGTAACTTTCGGAAAGGCTCGTGCCTTCTCCATCCCCGGTGTGCGTGGGTCGCTGTCGTTTAGAAGCGCCTGCAGGTCGACGACCATATTCGGGAAATGTTCCGAGCCAACGCGAGAGCCGTAGCGAATCGCTGACGCCGTGAATGGGTCGGTACCCGGCGCTCGTCCCACTCCTAGGTCCATCCGGTCGGGATACAGCGTCTGCAAAATCTTAAAATTTTCGGCTACTTTATAGGGGCTGTAGTAGGGCAGCATGACGCCGCCAGACCCTAGGCGTATATGCGTAGTTTCTGCGCCTAATCTCCCGAGCAAGACCTCGGGCGAACAGCCAGCCAGAGCATCGGAGGCATGATGCTCCGCTACCCAATAGCGATGATAGCCGAGTTGGTCGCATAGCCCAGCCAATTCGATGGTTTCTTGCAGCGCCGCAGTGGGATTCGAGCCACTTTTGACGGATGATTGATCGAGTACAGAGAGCTTTATTTGATTTTTCATGACCAGTGTTTTTGACAAGCGTTTGGAGAGTCAAATGTTGCTACACCGAGTCTCTTTAATGGCTGTGAAATATAGCAACATATGAGCTCGAAGCAGTTGGAAATAGTACTCTCGACTGCTTCTATTCGGCGGATATATTTAGTCACAAAGGGGTTTTTGGTTTAACATCAGAAGTTAGGTGTCGTTTTTAACGGCGTGGTTGATTGTAGAACTTAGTTACTATATTTTAGTATAGTAGTTGCATTTAGAATTGCGGGATAAGTTTTAACTAATCTGCGTTAGACAGATAAGGGGAGTAAAAATGAGCAGAACATTTTTTAGCAAGCGTAAGGCGATTACCATAGGTGTAATCCTTGCTGGCTTGGCTGCTCCGGCAGTTGCTCAAGATACTGAGATTGGAGAAGTCGTAGTAACCGGCTCATTCATTCGTGGCTCTGCTCTTGATGCGCCGTCACCGGTTCAGGTAATCGACAGAGCAAGCATTGAGTCACAAGGTGCAGCGCTTGTCTGGGACGTAATCGAGAATCTGGAAATAAACTCAGGCTCATTCGCCAACTCAGGTTCTGGCGAACGTGATCAGGTAGAAGGCACGCGCAGGTTAACTTGCGTAACCTAGGTGAAAACTCCACGCTCACTTTAATCAATGGCAAGCGAATGGCTCCAGCAGCCGCAACTACCTCTACAGGTGGTGAGTTTGTTAACATCAATAATATTCCTCTAGTGATGACGGAGCGTATCGAAATTTTGACCGACGGTGGCTCTGCGCTCTACGGTGCTGACGCCGTTGCCGGTGTTGTAAACATCATCATGCGTACCGACTTCGAAGGACTTGAGATATACGGTGACGTGCAGAACGTGGATAGCGCAGGCGGTGCACTCGATACTACTGCCAGTGCTATCTGGGGTTGGGGTAGTGACGATGGCGATACGCACTTCGTAGTTTCTGCCGAGCGATTCGAGCGCGATAAGGTAAAAGCCTCCAGTGCAAACTTCCTTGATGAGTTCACGCAATTTAATGCACCTGTATCAACGATTGGGCTTTTTTCAATGAGCGTGCCCCAGTTCGGTGCCAATATTAATCCGGCCTACTTAAGATCGGACATCGTATTGGATAATCTGGCGAACGGCGGAACCGGTAACTCTATTTTCGTTGACCCTCTATGCGAATCTCTAAGTGGTGATACAGGCATTCCATTTTACGTGGGCAACTTGCGTGAAGTGCGTGGAGAGCGCGAGGGGGATTGTAATGAAGATGTCGAACGCTTCAACTATATCTCGCGCGATACCGAGCGCAGTAGTTTCGCCATGGCCTTCGAGCATAGCTTTAGTGAGGCAGCGGAGTTTTATTCCTTCGTTAACTATTCCGAGAACAAAATTATTCTCGAAGGTGGTCTACTGAGTAATACCGGTGGTTCCGCGGAGTCTCGCGGACCAACTTTATTCCTCGCACAACCGGGTGCTCATACTCGTAACCCTGCTCTTGGCTTCAATGCCTTCGCTCAAGTTATGGAGCTTGGTCATTTTGCCGCGGCGGCCGGATTGACTCCTCCGACATCGATTCCAAATGCACCGGTGGATATGGCCAATGGTGGTTTTAATGGTGCATTCGTTACAGAACTTCGAGCCGGTATTCCTAGAAACGGACAGCGCGAAAACTCGACCGAGACCAATGCGACTCTTGTGCAGGCTGGCCTGAGGGGAGACTTCGATTTTAAGGATCGCCCTTGGAACTATGATGTCAGCGTGTCCTGGAGTGCAACTAGCAATGAGCAATCGTATGCTGCCCACAATCGTCAGAATTCCGAGCTTGCGGCAAATGGTTTAGGCGGCCCTAACTGTACGCCGAATGGTGTGGAAGACTTCGACTACTCTAGCGCGGAGGCTTTTCCTGGAGCTACTGGTATTTTTGGTGCGCCGTCGGCATGGTCTCTTTTCAATGGATATAACCAGACATTCTTCCCAGGGTTCGTAGCAACGACTCGTGAGAGCACCTCATTGGCGTTGACAAGTAATAATCAGGGGCAGGGCGGTTGTCAGTTCTACAACCCATTTCTAACTCAATTCACCAATCCGGATGTGGCGAACGATCCTGAATTGATCGACTGGATGACAGAGAGAGTTTTCCGTGCCGACAAGCGCAACAAGCTACTGGTGTTCGATGCCTTGGTTAGTGGTGAGCTTTTCGACATGGCGGGTGGGCCGGCGGCCGTCGCTGTGGGTTTGCAGCACCGTGAGCGAAATGCCAAATCACGCGCTCCTACTCTAAATGATCCGGGACTACCGAATCGCATTCTTACTTACGATGCGAACGGTGTTCCTAATTCGTTTCACAATGTTGAAAATAACTTCGAGTGTGCGCTCTGTGTGTTCAACTTCGATAATACTCGCGATACCTCGGCTGCCTTCTTCGAATTATCTCTGCCATTCGTTGAGAATGTAGAGACGCAGATCGCAGTTCGTTATGAGGACTATGGTGGCAACATCGGCAGCGAGATATCGCCGAAGATTGCGATGAGCTGGCGTCCAATAGACACTCTTATCCTGCGTGGCTCCTTCTCGCAGTCGTTCCGAGCGCCGAACATCGACATCGTCGAGCAGGGTCTGGAAGCTATCGAGATTTCGCTCCGGGATCCTATCTCTAGCCAGAGAGTCCGCGCGGGTCTAGACCCAGCGATCGCTGAGAATGGCGAAGTCGAACAAACCTTCACCTTAGGTGGCCCTGCGCCGAATGTTGGCAACGAATACGCCGATACCTTCAATGCCGGTTTTATCTGGGAGCCGACTGGTCGCCTAGATGGTCTGAGTGTGCAAGCCGATGCATGGCGTTTTGAGGTTAGCAATCGGGTATTGCCTGAGCCAGGCATCTCAGCCTTGCAGCCTGAACTCGATCTATTCAATGGAGTGGTCGGAGATCCAAACAACTACATCTTGAACGATTCGATTTCTGCAGACTCACCAGTACTGGACGTGGCTTGCGATCCGAATGCATTGGAGGCACAGTTCGGCCGTGACTCTGATGAACGTCTAAACTGTGTGGTCAATCCTTCACTTTACGCGGTGACTACGCAAGGATCTGGCATCAGTCGCTCCTTTAGACACGAGTCTGCTAATCTGCTCACCTTAACCCTCAGGGCGCTCAACGCGGGCGAGATCACCGTTGATGGTATTGACTGAAGCTTGGCTACAACTGGGATAACGACTGGGGCCGGTTCCGTGCCAGTGTCGACTATACTCACGTTAACCAGTACACGCTAAAGGGTGTTCCTGGGCTAGAACTAGGCCTGATGGAAACTGGCAAGTTTGACGCAGCCGGTACTACCGGTAACGGCTTGCACGTACGTTCACTTCCGGACAACAAGGGCAATATCGCTCTTTCTTGGCAGCGTGACCGTCACGGCCTAACAGTTATCAACCGCCATATCGGTTCCTATCAGGATCTAGCGTACGACAACGTGATCTCGACTGCGAACGACCTCGTGGCGTCTCTGGCTACGACTAAAATCGACAGCTACGCCACTTGGGACCTGCAGTATAGTTACTCACACGACTGGGGAAACACGAACCTAGGCAGCACAGCGTTTACTATTGGTGTTCTCGATATGTTTGACGAAGAAGTGCCTCACCGTGAAACCACGGACGATGCCAACAATTTACGCTACGACGCAAATGTATTCGATCCTCGCGGTCGTCGACTGTATGCCCGAGCATTGTGGTCGTTCTAATTACTGACTAGTCAGTATTACAAAAAAACGGCGATGAGAGATCATCGCCGTTTTTTTTGTCTAGAGATTTTGCGTTAAGAATAGTGTGCAGTCTCGTGAAAAATTGTCTCACAATAGCTAGCGGCTTTCGCACAGAGAAATTAATCACCGCAGCGACGGGATATTTTTTCGTAACTACTCGCTTAGTCGATGATGGCTTGATAGATTCCGCTTCGCAATTTGGCGAAGTCGTCCAACCCCGTGGCGGGGATGATCTGTGTCAGATAGACAACGACAAGTTCTTCTTTCGGGTCTACCCAATAGGTCGAGTGATAGGCTCCACCCCATCCATATTCGCCGACGGAGCCAAGGCTGCCGCGTGCTCCTAAATCAGTTACTACGGAGAAGCCCAGCCCGAATCCCGTGCCATTACGAAATGGCATATCACCTAGGTGATTAGTAGTCATTAACTCTATCGTCTTACGTGAGAGGATTCTCTCGCCATCAAACTCGCCGCCGTTGAGAGTCATCTGCAGAAACTTCGCATAGTCGTTGGCAGTCGATAATAGCCCAGCACCACCGGAGAAGCTGACTCTTGGGCCGTTGTCGTACATGCCCTGACTCCGCATGCCATTGGTCTCAGGCCTTGCCTCGATGCCGCCACCTGCCTTGGGGCGATACACAGTGGCAAGTCGTCCGTGTTTTTCCTCCGGCAGATAGAAGTGAGTGTCATCCATGCCCAATGGCTCGAAGATCTCTTGTTTCAGGAAGCTACTCAGATCCATGCCGCTCGCTTTTTCAATAACGGCGCCGAGAATGTCGGTGTTATAACCGTAGATCCAGCGTTCCCCAGGGTGTTCATCGAGAGGTAGGGAGGCCATACGTGCGATGGTGTCGCCCACAGCTTCGTCGCGATCGGCGAAGTACCAGCCTTGAAATCCTGCCTCTATCCACTTGTCAGCGGCGGGGCCAGTACCATAACTCATGCCACCGGTGTGGGTGAGTAAATTGCGCAGGGTGATGGAGCGCCTAGCAGCTTCGAGATCGTAGCCGCCATTTTCATTGACTACAGCAACTTGCATGTTGGCCCATTCAGGAATGTAGCGTTCTAGATTGTGACTAATATCCAATGCGCCGCGCTCGTGCAGAATCATGATGGCGCTGCTGACGATCGCCTTGGTCTGAGAGGCGATACGGAACATCGTGTCTTCGCTCATTGGAATGCCAGCTTCAATATCTTGCATGCCGTTCACGCTAGAGTAGGCGAGCTTGCCCTTACGTAACACCATGACAACTTGCCCGGCTATTTGATTATTGTCGACGTAGGACTTTAGCACCGCATCTAGGCGCTCGAGACGATCCGAAGACATGCCTAATCGTTCAGGGCGTGCGCGATTGAAATCGGCTGCGATGCTGGCAGTAGAAAGTAGGAATAGAATCAGTGTAGCGATAAAACGAATCGAATATTTTTGCATGTAGATTCTCTCTGTAGTTATTTATTATTCAGTTTGTAAATTTGCTGGATGAGTTGCCGAGTTGCTTACAGGTTGACTTCGAACCAGATGGCGAGGCGACGACCTGCGAGGGCGAGCCGCAGACGTGCCTGCTTTTCTATGGTCTCGACATAGTTGTCGTCTAAAGTAAATTTTCGCAATCGCTCACTCGATCCGTCTGTCAGTGCGATCGCCGATTTCATTTCCTTGGTATAGACCGACTTGAGTAATAGTGCTCGACTCTCCATCATCCACAGCGACCAGTCTCCATCGTCCTGCTCAGGTAGTTTCTCCAGTCTTTTGGAATGTTGTTTCAGAATCGCCTCGAGATTGGTTTTTATTCCGCTGCTGCTGAGGGCTCTATCCCAGCGTGCATGTAAATTTCTATCCTCGGTATCGATGCCGTTGCCGCCACGATCGCCATGTGAAAACCGCTTCTTGGAATAGAGCGACCCTGCATGTAGCGGTTGATGAATGTCGCCAACTAAATGTAAGACCCAGCACAGAGCGACGGCACGTTGTGGCATCGGGGCCTGCGAATTGGCGAGTAGGGCAGTGTTAAAGTCTAGGGCGAGCATTATATTATCTGCGCTCGCTTCCGATTGAATATTGTGTGCTGCTTGTCCTGCAATATCTTTGAGGGGGGTGATGCCAATATAGGTATTGCCCTGAACGTCGGCATGACCACGCAGCCATGCGCCATCCACATAGTGCCAGTTAGCACGGTTGTATTTTTCTCGCTCAGGCTCCGCTAAGCCCCGGGCGATATCCGGCCAGAAGGCGGCCTGTCCTAATAACCAATTGATTCGATCTTCTTCACCGCCAAGGGCAATCGACGCGGGCATCTGCTCTGTAAAGTCCTGCCGATAGCGCGGGTGTTGCTGCAGGATTCGCAGTAGCTCAGCTTTTGAATCATCACTTAAATAGTGAGCGGCTAGTGAAGCAGAAAGTCGATGACCGACGGAATCCCAGGCTAGAGAACTGTGCATAAACAGCAAAGCAAGACAGGCAAGCAGGGAGATTGAATAGGTTTTTCGGGAGCCGATCATGAAGTGCTAGCTCTTAGCTGCGGAAGCGACTACCGACATTAACTTAGTCGCCAGGGTGAATCAAGATATCCATTTCCGGGGTAGTAGCTCAGTTTGAATCTTTCCTTAATTCTGAAGGGCAGTGGATCTCTGGTGATGCTTAGCGCCGTGCGAGGCAGGACGCCGAGCTCGAGCGTACAGGGATGTATTTACAGCGTGCGTTAAGCATCACCAGGGATCTACTGCCCTGTCGCAGAACTCTAATATGATGATATTCAAACTGAGCCACTACTATATCCTGATGCACGTAGTGGATAGAGTCCTGTGCTGATCTGCAATCAAGTCCTTTAATTACAGCAGGTTGCGACTGCTGCTGTTATAGAGAGCCGAACCGAATATACTCCTACACAGATCACCACCGACACGCGCTAGCAGAATATCCAATGATTAAAATCGCAGAATCTGAAATTGAGTTTTCCGCAATTCGTGCTAGCGGACCCGGTGGTCAGAATGTAAATAAAGTCTCGACGGCAGTGCAGCTGCGCTTCGATGTGCGCCTCTCTAGCCTCAGCCGAGAACACAAGAATAGAGTGCTGGCCTATGCCGATCGTCGAATCAATAGTGAGGGATGCGTGGTCATTAAGGCGCAACGTTTCAGGAGTCAGGAGAAGAATAAGCAGGATGCGCTAGAACGTTTAGAAAAACTACTTACAGCGGCTACGTCTGTAGATAAGAAGAGAATTGCGACGCGACCGGGCCGAGCTGCGAAAGAGAGGCGGATGAAACAGAAGAAGAAAACCGGCGATAAGAAATTGGGACGGGGTACGGTGCGTTCCTATGATTGAAAACGAGATTGAAAACAGAAGGAATGGCTGATGGCAATCAATCGAGTCTCACATATTACTGTGTATGTCACAGATCAAGATGAAGCCCTAGCTTGGTATCAGGAGAAACTGGGCTTTGAAGTCTGCATGGATAACGATGTAGTCGTATCTGGAATGCGCTGGTTAACGGTCTGTCCCGCTGGGAATGCTGCAACGCAATTTGTCTTGATGCTGGTGCGAGAGGAGTCAGATAAGAGCAGGGTGGGCAAGAATCTGATGACGGTTTTAAGCAGTACCGATTGCATAGGCGATATGGCGCGATTGGCGCGAGAGGGTGTCGAGATTGTCGGGCCACCGGAAGAGGTGCCTTGGGGACTCTCGGGAGTTATCCGCGACCTGTATGGAAACCCCTATAATCTTGTTGGACCTAGCAAAGCCTAAGCACTACAAATAATTTGAGCATCTGTAGCGCTAGGCTTTAGCTGTGTTTAGTTCTGTTAATAAACCTCAAACAGTCCAGCAGCGCCCATTCCGCCGCCCACACACATCGTACAAACAACGTATTTAACGCCGCGTCGCTTACCTTCGATAAGAGCGTGTCCGACCATGCGCGCACCGCTCATACCGAAAGGGTGGCCGATTGATATAGCGCCACCGTTTACGTTGAGTAGTTCATTGGGTATGCCCAATTGATCGCGGCAATAAATTACCTGTACCGCAAACGCCTCATTCAATTCCCAAAGCCCGATGTCATCCATCTTTAAGTTATTGCGTTCTAGTAATTTAGGTACGGCATAGATTGGACCGATACCCATCTCGTCAGGCTCTAAGCCAGCAACAGCCATGCCGCGATAGGCGCCTAGTGGCTGCAGACCTTTCTGCTCGGCCAGTTTACTGTCCATAAGCACTGAGGCAGATGCGCCATCAGATAACTGGCTGGCATTGCCTGCGCTAATTACGCCGCCTTCAAATACTGGTTTCAAGCCTTGTAGGCCTTCGAGGGTGGTCGTAGGCCGGTTTCCCTCATCTTTCTCTAATAGGGTGTCGTGAACGCTCTGCTTTTTAGTTTCCTTGTCTGTGAACAGCATCTTCGAAGCCATGGGCGCGATCTCATCATCAAAGGCGCCGGCTTGCTGTGCAGCCGCGGTACGCATTTGTGATTGGAGAGCATATTCGTCTTGCTGATCGCGCGAAACACCGTAGCGCTTAGAAACAACTTCGGCTGTCTCTATCATGGATATATAGGCGTGTTGCGACTTGGCGATTACGTTCGGATCTTGCGTGCGATAGGTGTTGCGGTGCTCATTCGATACGAGAGAAATCGACTCTAGGCCGCCGGCAACAACAATCGGCATACCGTCGCTGATGATTTGCTTTGCTGCTGTGGCAATTGCCATCATGCCGGAGGCACATTGGCGGTCCATGCTCATGCCCGCAACAGAGCTTGGTAGGCCTGCCGCAACACCCGCCGTGCGGCCTATGTTGTAGCCAGATGACCCTTGCTGCATCGCACAGCCGATTACAACGTCATCGACTTCGCCCGGATCAATGCCGGCGCGCTCAACGGCTGCAGCAATTGCATGTCCTCCCATTGTCGGGGCATCGGTATCATTGAATGCGCCTCGATAAGCTTTGCCTATTGGAGTGCGTGCCGTTGATACAATTACAGCCTCTTTAGTCATTCTATCCTTCCTCTGTCTAACTACTACAAACTATCTAACGTTACTGTGTTTATTGAAATCAACTCTTTCTACTAACTCTTTTTGCAGATCAATGCTGTGATTGCATCGATCGAGTCTAATGCTAGCTGTGCCATTTCTTCATCGGTTCGATCCTGGATAGGATGCGCGACGAAGACGCTTGCCGGCGAAATTCCCAAGGACTTGCCCTGTGCCGCAGCGGCCTCGACAAATTCTCTTGAGGCGACGAAGCCAGATGGAATGCCTCTGCTTTCTAAGTTCATGTTGTCATGCAAACTGCACGAGGTACACGAGCCTCAGTCGGCGAGTCCTTCGATGACCGCGTCGCACTCTACGCTAATCTGCTGTATCAGCTGCGTCGGTGCTACACGAGTGAAGGTGGGCTTGGAATATCGTTTTACCTTTGCGCCAGCTTGTTCTAGATGTTTCTGTACTTCATCTAGAAATTCTTTGCCGCGAGGCTTGGAAATATTCAGTAAGCCCACTGTCAGTCCAGCGATACTCTCTAGTCTGGGTAACAATTGCCGCGCTGCTGTCTGCAGCTCTGCTGTCGGATCCAGAAGGGTGGTAGCGTTTTGCATAATATACCTCTTGGTTTTCAGTTCTAGGTTACTAGCTGTGATGCGATTGTCAGTTTCAGGCTATCGCTCAATCTTTTGCGATGTTAATTGGCTGCCACGATCACCTGCGACAACCCAGCCGCTGATGATGGCTGAGAACATTCCTGCGCTGCCGCCGGTGGTGACTATATGCAGGCCACCGTCTCTAAATTTGCTGAGTATCTTGTCTTTAAACTCTAGCGGCATGCCCTCGGCTATGTCGTTGACCCCTCGAATTATCTCAGCACCAGGGGTCATTAATTCCTCATGCAGGGCTTTATGTAAGTCCTCTTTATTCCAGCCGCCTTCACGGAACACGCGGCGATGTTCTGGGCTGACCACGAGTATAGCATCTGCTCTACCGAATATTTTGCTATGCACTACACTGCGCAGGCTCATTGCTATGCTCTTCGCGAGTGACTGTGGCGTGCGCGAGTGTTGGTCGAGTACCGCTTGTAGGCCGTCGCCCGCGAACAGACTGATAACAGAATCTTTGCGCTCGAAGCCGTGGTCCATGGCGAGGCTTGGCCAGTCTTTGTCGCTCTCATCTTCGGCGAAACAGAAAGTGTATTTCCCGGGATTGCCCATACACGAGCGATCGATGAAACCGGGTACGCCGCCGCCGACGTTACGGATTAGCAGCTGCAAGGCTCTGCCTATGGTGGCGTTAGCGCGATTCCCCTGACCCAGTGCATTGATGCCCGAGTTCATGCCAATATGTTTTGTAACCGGCCCGTTAACTATCATGACAGGTGACGAAAAATAGGTCGTGCAGAGTAGGCCGTGCATACAGAAGGGATCTTGCAGGGCGGCCTCGACGCTAGCGATAACAACGGGAAAGTACTCGGGTTTACAGCCTGCCATAACCGCATTAATTGCGATCTTCTCGATTGTGCAGGGCACGTTATCAGGCGGCACATTGCCGATAATCTCGGCTGCATCACGCTCGCTGCCGCTTAGCATGCGCATAACGCGAAGAGGAGTGGGTGGTACCACCGGCAGACCATCGCTCCAGCCTCGGTCGTAGCAGGCCTCCATGATGTCTTCGGCCTCGGCCAGCTCAATATGGCGGGCCTGTAATATCTGTTTGCCGAAGCGCAGCGCTAATACTTCACTCATACCGGGATCTTGCGTCTTGGAGCCACAGCCGGGTTTAAAATCAACAAGCTCGGCGCCTAGTTCTTCTATGTGGGTAAAGTCCTGCCACTGTTTTTTATCCCAGCCATAGATCCGAGTTTCTGCAGATTCAGTATCGTTTTCATCGTTAAGGCGGATTAGGGTGGGGACTACTTCAATCTCATGCTGGTAGGAATACTCTAGGCTAGAATCGTCGATCACGCCGTCTAGGTTTTCTGGAAACGAAGGGTCATCCTGCACATACACCTTTAGAGAAAGGGATGAATTTGCCGCCAAAGAGCGAATGACCGGCTCAATCAAGGTGCAGGTGGGGCATTCTTTTTTAATAACCAGTGCATAGTTAGCTGACTGAGTTGCTATTACATCGTTCAATGCAGAGTTCCTTTGGTTAACAGGTGTTTTCGTGGTTTGATTTCTGTCTCACCCTGGCTTTAATAGACAAAGCCTAGAGTCGATATGCCTATGAGAATATTGATGATCATGAATACGGAGGACGTCCTAGACATCACTTTCCATAACTGCGGTCCCTTGTAGGCAGTGCGAATGCCGGTAATGAGGACAACGGTATAGGCCATTATCGCTGCAATCATGATGAGGTACGGTATCCAGCGTTCTTCATCGACGGCGCGCGACCCGAATGCCGCAAATAAACCAGCGCCGATAAAGTACAGGGCCCAGTAGGTGGTGGCTAGGCCATAGTCTCCCGCTAACATCTTGGCAAGGAAGGACTTTTCGCTTGCGGACTCGCTATCCATGGTTTGATCTGTGTTGCTCATATAAGCCTTCTCGATAGGGCGGCTATTGTAACGCAGGCTGTATAAATTAGGAAAGCTGGAGCTTGTAGAAGTGTGTAGTGGGCAGAACTATCAGACTGGTGGGCAGATATTCAATCAAATGCTTCGACAGCTATATTGTAACGTTCTATGATTGCTACTAATAAAGAGAACTAGGTCGTTATTTGTGGACATACGCAAGGACATAGACAGCCAGCCTCTCGAGCGTGCTTTTAGTTTTAGCAACGAGAAGGATAAGGCGCTGTACGGCCTAAAAGGCATTCTGACAGGTCTTGTAGCAGATCAGCGCCTCAATGAGATGGAGCTGTTGTTTCTCGATTCTTGGCTGCAATCTCAAGAATACCTATCCGAAGACGAGGACGTGCTTGCTATCCTGAGCCTCGTTGGTGTGATCCTCGAAGATGGCTTAATTAGTTCGGATGAGTTGCAGCAGATGCAAACACGCATCGAGCAAATTATCAGAGACAAAGATTCCGAAACCCCCGAAAGTGTAGGTCATATCGAGGAGCTTATAGGCTTTTTGACAGGCACTGCCTCCGACGGCGTGTTGAACGATCAGGAGATCATTGCGATGTCTTCCTGGCTCGAGAACAACGAATCGGTTAGGGAAGTGTGGCCGGCGAGCGTCATCGTGCAGCGCCTAGCAATCATACTCGAAGATGGAATCATCACGGACGAGGAGCGTGAAGACCTATTGACTACGGTGCGACAAGTTACCGGCACGGATACCGATGAATCGGGTCTGAGTTATGAGGCGTCCACTGAAGTATGGGAAGACTTAGATAGTGATCTGAAGTTAGTGGGTTCGGTATTCTGCCTTACCGGTGACTTCGTTAGTGGTGATAGAGAGTCGGTGGATACGCTGCTGCGCTGTCTGGGCGCCGAGACCAACTCCAGCATTAACAAAAGCGTCAACTACCTAGTAATAGGGACTCTAGCTAGCCGTGATTGGCTGTACACCAGCCATGGTCGGAAGATAGAGAAAGCCTTGCTGCTGAAGCGAGGGGGCAGCGATATTAAAATCATCACCGAGCGTACGCTGCTGAAGTACACACACACTAACTAATCTCCCGCACGCCCCGAAGATAAATAGTAGCTTCTTGCCTAGAGCCAATCTAGAACCAATGCGGCAGCTTAGCGTCCCATTAAGCCTTTGATTGCCGCAGGAATATCCGCAGGGAATACCACAAATTTCGAATTGTCGGAATCCGACAGATTCTGTAGTGAGCTGATGTACTTCTCACCCAAGAGGTAGACCACGGGCATTTCCTTCTCGCCTATCGCCTCAGTAACTAGAGTGATAGAACGTTTGCTGGCTTCGGCTAAGATGACTTGCGCCTCAGCCTCGCGCTTCGATGCTTCGAGGGCACCTTCTGCTTTCAGGATAGCTGCCTGCTTATCTCCATCTGCACGAGTCACAGTGGCTCTTCGGGCACGCTCTGCTGCGGCCTGTTCTTCCATTGCGCTCTGCATGGTGCCAGACGGGTTAATGTCCTGAATTTCTACCGTCTTTAGGGTAATACCCCAATCAGCAATGTCATCAGAAATTGCAGTCTTGAGCTTCGCCTTGATGTGATCTCTGGAGGAGAGGGCATCGTCTAGACTCATCTCGCCGAGGATAGATCGCAGTGAGGTCTGCACTAGAGTTTGTATTGCTATGATGTAGTTTTCTACGCCGTAGACTGCCTTCTCAGGAGATACGATATTGATATAGGCGACCGCATTAGTGATCAGCACGGCATTGTCACTGGTGATTACCTCCTGCGAGGGTATGTCGAGCACGATATCTTTGGTCGTGACCTTGAAGGCGACGCTGTCGACATAGGGGATAATAAAATTTAGCCCGGGCGTTAGCGAGCTGTGATACTTGCCGAGTCTTTGCACGACCCACTTGGAGCCTTGCGGAACCTGGCGTACACCCTGAGCGAGAGTGATGAACAGAAAAGCAGCGACAGCGATCGCCAGTATAGTTCCAATTTCCATAATAATTCTCCTTGGCTTAAAAGTTTGAACGCTTAGAATAGAGTTGTCTAAGCTTTAGCAACTATGAGCGAGTTGCCAGATAGGTCGATTACGCTGACTCGGTCGCCGGCAGTCAATTCATCTTGCGATATGATCAGCCATTCGTCTGATCCGAGAAGGGGGGCTGGGAAGCGAAGCTTTCCGAATTTATCGCCATTCGGCGGATCTAATACTTGGCCAATCTGTCCTAACAGCGCTTCTCTGGACATGCCTGCCTTCGTTTTGTCACGCGAGAGTGGTTTAACAAACTTGAACCAAGCTAAAGCGAACATCAATGAGGAGGTAGCCCATATTATTATTTGTGCTGCTTCGGACATATTCGGGAGAACGAGCATAGCTATGCCTACACTCAGTGCAGCGGCGCCGAACCAGAATATGAAAAAGGAGCCGAGGAAGATTTCGCTGAGCATGAGCATGAGGCCTAGTACGATCCAGTGCCAATATAGGAGTTCAAGCTCCATAGTGGTTCTCCAAATTATTGTCTAGTGTGAAGAGAACGCCTCTAAAACGGACTCCTTACTTATACTGAGCTGTTTTGGTCGCCTAGTAAATAGATATGCTAGCAAATTGTTCAATTGTCTTCTCCGCACCAGCACATGGCTAGTCAGGGCCCAGTTCTACACTTTGCCGCAGTATATGCTTATCCACTAGGCGTTCTTAAGCAGCTTATTAGCATCAATCTCAGCTGAATAGCTTCGTTCTCTCCTGTAAACCGATTGCTTAGCTCTGCGTTCTATTGTGTAACGGCAGGCGTATTGGACCCGAAATCCAGCCTTGAATGCCACACTTTGTGAGATAAGGGAGAAGACAATGCGAAAACTTTCACGGCTAGTCATCATGGTACTGGCTTGCTTCTTGATAGCGCCTGCTGCCTACACGCAGGATGCCGAAGATTCAGAGGGAGTCAAAAACGAACGGGCGCAGCAGCGCGAAGCTCGCCGTGAGGAGCGACAGCGGCAAATCGACTCTCTAAGCGATGAGCAGCGTCAAGCACTGCGTGAGCGTAAGCACATACGGCAAGCGAGAGGAGCGGGGCAGCGTAGTCAGCGTCCGCAGCGTCGACGACCTCAGGCTAGTCCGCCGGATAGTTCTGCCGAAGTCCATGGCGAGGAGCCGACATAGCAACTGCTCTCCATTTAGCTTCTCATCAAGATTCGGTAGTATTTAGCAGAGCTTCAGGCTCTGCTTTTTTTATGCTGTTTTTTGGGGAAGGAGGGTGGAAGTGTTTTCCTGTAATCAGACCCAGGTTTTTTGAATGAGTTCTTCAGGAATTTTGTCTTTAATTTTCTCGTGTAGCTGTGGCAGCTTCGACCAGTGTAGACCCTGCTTATAGTGATGAGCAGTATGGTAGCCGAGATTTCCGGTAAATAAATTATACCAACGATTGGTGTTGTTAAATGATGCCTCGAATTCGTTCTCCGTATTTAAGCCGGCGTGATGCTCGTAGGTTGCCCATGCTGTCATAAATAGACCCATGATCATCGGTAGGATAAATAGAAGTAATCCGGCTGCCGGTTTATAAGCCACCAAGCCGGCGATAATCGCGAATGTGATAACTGAATAGAGAATAAAATCGCGCTGTTCTTTTAGGTGCTTCTTGCCTACTTGATAGCCTCGATAGTAGGCAGTCACAGTAATCAAAAGGCTATATTCGAGCTCTCCCATCTGTGTGCCGTCATCTCGGGTCCAGCTGCTCTCATCTTTTGTTTGATCAAGAAAATTATTGTGATGCCCGTGATTATGATGCAGCACCCAGAGGTTGGTTGTTACGCCGGTATGCAGAGCATAGAAAAATTCTAGTATGCGATTGGGGATTAGGGTTTTGAACGTGGGTGCGTGCTGATGATGATGATTCCAGGCGCAGATCTGCGATCTGGGGATGATCATCAAAAAGAAATAGGCACCCAATACATAGACATTGCTGACTAGAAGATAGAGCACAAAGTCCAATGCACTAAGGCAAAGAATGAAGGATACTGGCCAACGATCTGCGGGGTTTTTAAACACTTCTAAGGCTACTTAAATTCTTACTTAATTCGTCCGGCAGCCATGCTAGATGACCAAGAATTGGCGCAGATTAGCATGTTTTCTAGATGAATTACAGTAGCTTGAGAGAATCTTCTTCGTCAGCGCGCGATCTAGCCGTATGGCCTGCTTCTTATTCGTATCTCAGTGCATCGATGGGGTCTAGATTGGCCGCCTTGGCTGCCGGTAATATGCCGAAAAGTACTCCCACAAACCCGGAAAAGCCTAGGGCCAGAGCTACGGACCAGAGGGGGATGCTTGCTGCCGGAAAGCCATCGATGCTGTTCGAGATGGCTGTTCCGAGCCCATAGCCAATCGCCAAGCCTATTAATCCGCCAAGCAGAGAGAGTAAAAGCGCCTCGATAAGAAACTGCATCAGGATATGATGACGCTTCGCGCCGATTGCCTTGCAGATACCAATCTCGCGTGTGCGCTCGGTGACCGACACCAGCATAATGTTCATGATGCCGATCCCCCCAACCAAGAGTGAGATGCTAACGATGCCTCCGATAACGATAGTGACCATATTGAGCATCGTATCGAATGTATCCATTAGTTGTTCGGCTGTCTGTACCTTAAAATCATCATCTTCATCGCTGTCTAAGTCGTGGGCGTTGCGCAGCAGTGTCGTGAGTTGCTGTGTCACATTCTCAACAATCGCCGAATCGCTCAGGCTCAATTGGATCGCAATATCTGCTTTAGACTGATTGCCACTCAAACTGCGCATAGTGTTATAAGGCACTATCACCATATCATCCTGACTCTGGCCCATGACTTCTCCCTTGGCTTCGAGGAGGCCAACAACCTTGAACCATTCGCCACTGATTTCCACGTACTCATTAATCGGGTTATCCGGCATGTTGAGATTCTCTCGAACCTTGTCGCCGATGACGGCTACCCTTCTGCGCGTCAAATCATCACTTTGTGCAAGAAATCGACCGGCAGACATATACGATAGCGACACATTCTTGTATGAATAAGTGGTGCCCAAGATTTGACTATAGGAGGTCAGCGAACCGAACTTAATCTGCGAAGAGCGGTTGGCGTAGAGAATGGGTGTAATGGACGCTATGCCGTCGACACGTTTCTCGATCAACTCCATGTCTTCTGGCGTGAGATAGGCATATTCTCCCTTCATCATATCTTCAAAGGGGGTATAGGGCCGGATGGTGAGGCTTTTGGAGCCTAGCGAGGCGAATGTGTCGCCGATAAACGCACTCATTCCCTCTGTGAGAGAAATTACAGAGATAACGCTAGCCACACCGATGACTATGCCTAGGGTGGTCAGAAAACTGCGCAGCCCGTGCGCAAAGATTGAGATAAGCGCCGAACGTGAACTTTCTATCAGTGCAAAGAACATCAGTTAGTCACCGCGGCGGAGTTGGCCGTGCTGTCGTTAAATATCTTGCCGTCTTTCATTTCGACGACTCGATGGCAATGCTTGGCAATCTCATCTTCATGGGTCACAACAATCAGCGTATGTCCCTCGGCATGTAAATCATCGAATAGTTGCATGATCTCGACGGTGGTTTGCGAGTCGAGGTTTCCTGTGGGTTCGTCAGCTAACAGAATGGAAGGGTGAGTAACGAGTGCACGGGCAATAGCGACACGTTGGCGCTGTCCGCCGGATAATTGATTGGGGAGGTGATCGGTGCGGCCACCCAGTCCTACTCGTTCCAGTGCCTCCATAGCCATTTCTTTGCGCTTGCGATAATTAATGCCTCGATACACCAGCGGTTGCATGACATTGCCCAGCGCGGTCGAGCGAGGTAGCAGATTGAAGCTCTGAAAGATAAAACCAATTTCGAGGTTACGAATCCCCGAGAGTTCATTTTGATTGAGGTTTGCAACGTTCTTGCCATTCAAGTGGTATGAGCCGTTAGTAGGCTTATCGAGACAGCCTAGAATATTTAGCATGGTCGATTTGCCAGACCCAGAAGAGCCGATGAAAGCGACGTAGCCATTTTCAATCACGTCAATGTCGATGCCATCGAGCGCCTTCACGACCTGGTCACCCATCTCGTAATATTTGGTAATGTCTTTAAGCTCGATCAACGCCATAGTAGTATCTAGTTGCTTCTCTGCTGGAACTCGATGCGCGTGGCATCGATCCTGTCGCCTTCCGCAAGCTCTCGAAGTTCTTGATCGGGGCCGATTACAATCTCGATATTGTCATCGATGTTGCTCATCAGCTCCTGATATTCATCGTCGGAGATACCGACTTCAATCTTCGTTTTCTTTGCGATGCCGTTATCGTTCACGAATACGAAATACTCACTGCGTCGAGCTGAGCGGTCTTCTTCGAAGATCAGCGCCTGAATAGGAACGGCGACTACTTCTTTATCCTGCTGCGTGAATATCTCGGCGCGGCATGACATGCCGGGGCGCAGCATCACATCACCAGCATCGGTGATCTCGATCTCAACTGTAAAACTAAGTCCTTGTCGGCCCGGTTGTGTCTTTGCGGTATTCGCTATATAGCGCACGACGCCTTGCATCGGCTGATCGGGGTAGGCAATGGCGACAATCTCTGTGCGCTGCCCAATCTCTATGTTGGCCACGTCAGCCTCATCTACGAGTACCTCGGTGTAGATGCTGGCAGGGTTCGCTATAGTCATTAGTGAGGAACCGGGAATATTGGTCGAGCTGGCTATCGCGGTTTCGCCGACCTTAATGTCGAGGCTGGTGATTACGCCCTCGATAGGGGAGACGATCTTAGTCTTGCTCAGGTTGTCGATCACCTGATCTAGCTGTGCTCTCGACTGTGCGAGTCTCGCACGCGAAGACTTGAGATCGATGCGGGCAAGATCTAATTGATTCTCTATAGAGTCGAATTCGTCGTCACCAATCATCTTGCGTTCGTGTAGGCTTTTGCTGCGTTCATATTGTCGGCTCAGATTTTCGATGCGCACTTCCTGTCTTTCGATGTCTATCGCCGTAATCCGTTCAGCCGCTTGCGATTGTTCTAAACCGGCGATGAAGTTTGTATCATCTACCTGCAGTAATAATTGACCGGCGGTTACTGTGTCACCCTCTTCGACATACAATTCAGAGACTTTGCCGATAACTTCCGAGCTGAGCATTACCTCTTCCTCATGAGCAAGAAAACCCGAGGCGAGGATAGAAGGGCTGATGATGCGCTGCGAAAGAGTCGATACATTGACCTCTGTCGCATCGCCGTCGAAGAAGGTTCGACTAGCGAAGAGTATGGCAATCACGGTTCCTGCCAGTAGCAGGACTAATACCAATTTTTTTACATTCATAGTGCGAGTTCGTTCTCTTGGGGTCATCAGACAAGTGTCAAAGCAAGTAGTTCGCAGGATTATATGCTAATCAGACCCTCTGAATTAGGGCAAACACGCTAAGAGTTGGCCTATTTGGGTTTAACGGAGTAGGAGAACGCTCTAATTAAGATTATTAGCAGATTAGGGCACTAAAACACAGTCACGGCTTTAGCTCGAGAGGCGCAAGAAATGTTTCCGGATGTCTGTGATAAACTTTGCAACTGTATTCAATCTCTGGCTCTTCCGGCTGTCACACAGTAAAAATAAACCGCCTATTAAACAATATTTAGACAAATGAAAACCCCCGAATCCATAAGCTATGCTTACTTGCTCGAAAAGGCCTGGCCTATCATCCTCGCCAACGCCGCGGTGCCGCTGCTAGGTCTTGTCGATACCGCAGTTATTGGCAACGTAGGTACGGTAATCGACTTGGGAGCGATAGCGTTTGGCGCGCTGATATTTTCCTTCGTTTATTGGAGCTTCGGTTTCCTGCGCATGGGTACCACGGGCTCGGTTGCGCAAGCTCTAGGCGCAAATGATCAGATTGAAATCCGCGCGATACTGGGTCGATCATTGCTGTTAGCCGTCGGGCTCGGCTTATTACTGATAGCGATACAGTGGCCGATCCGGCTTGTTGCGATGTCACTATTGGATGGCAGTGCTCCGGTTGAAGAGGTAACTCAGCAGTATTTCAATATTCGTATTTGGGGGGCACCTGCCACCTTGGCTACATTCGCTCTGATGGGCGTGCTTATAGGTCTAGGTAATAGCCGTCAGCTGTTGCTCGTACAGCTGTTCCTCAACGGGCTCAATATGGGCCTCGACATTTATTTTGCAGGAGTTCTAGGCTGGGGTGCCTCGGGTATCGCCTTGGGCACTGTCATCGCGGAATGGACTACCGTGCTGTTCGCGCTTTACTTGATTGTGCGTGAGTTGAATTCACGCCGTGATCCGGAGCTTGAATTCTGGCCGCTATCCCGTTTGATGGATGCTGCTGCATTTAGAAAGATGCTTGCGGCGAATAGAGACATCATGATCCGCACGCTGTTGCTGGTCTTCTCCTTTGGTTTCTTCATTAATCAGAGTGCGCAATTTGGCGATGTTGTACTTGCCGCAAACCATATTTTGTTACAACTTATCTCCTTCGCCGCCTTTTTCCTCGACGGCTATGCCTTCGTCGTCGAATCCCTGGTTGGATCTTCCGTGGGTGCGAAGCGTCGCGACTTATTCGATGTCACGGTGAAGCGTTCGAGTATTCTCGCTTTGCTGACCGCCGCGGCATTGGCGCTACTGCTGCTATTCTTTGGCAATACTGCGGTATCTCTACTGACCGACATCGAACTGGTTCAAGATGCGGCACGCAATTCAGTATTTCTGGCGGCGATATATATTTTCTTTTCGGTTGCTGCCTTTCAGTTGGATGGCATCTTTATCGGTGCCTCATTTACGCGCCAGATGCGTAATGCAGCCTTTCTCTCCATCGCAGTTTTCCTGCTTGCATGGTGGATACTGACGGATAGGTTCGGGGTGAACGGGCTATGGTGGGCGATGATTATCTATGTGGCGGCGCGAGCAGATGCGCTTCTGCTATATTATCCTGCGCTCAGAAAGTCGATTGATGCTTAGGGCTTTCGGGTATTGATTATTAGTTAGTGCAAGAATTTGTCGTGATCTTCAGGCAACATATGAGGATCGAGATGCAGCTTGTGCAAACGCATGCCATGAAGCTCCACCTTGCCCTGAGAGCGCGCCTCTCCAGTTGATGTGAACTCGAAGTTATAGCGTCTTCGTAGTCTCATTGAGCCTTCGCTGTCCCGTACCGGCCAGACATCCTTTAAGACCATAGTCTGATCCAAGAGTTGCAGATTTTTTTCCTTACAAAGTCTGTACACGTGAGTCATGGCGATACCCTTGACCTTGTCACCACCCCACCAGAAGGCGACGAGGGACGCGATTACAGTACTCCAGATGAGAAAAGATAGAGTCATGATAGATTCCGTTCAAGTAAGGTGAAAGCCCGAGCTGCGTGGCTGGGCTTAGCAGAGTTTAGCTTAGTCGTTTGGTCTGACTAAATACACAAATAATCATTCGCCCGTAGATTCCGAGGCCTACACTAGTCTGCGCTATAGAGTGCTTGATGTGGGTGCTGGGCTAGGATGACTCCAATCTCGACTATGCTAAACTCGTTGGTGGAAGAGTATCATCCCCGGTGGGGTGCCCGGACTTCAAACCCGGTGAGGTCTGTTAATGACAGGCTTGGTGGGTTCGACTCCTGCCTCTTCCGCCAACTCTTTTGCTGATCGAGATTCCTTGCTATTGTTGCGGCTTCGGATTTTTTGAGAGAAGGGTTTTAGTTTCATGGTAAAAATACTATTCATCGAGCATGACGGTAATGAGCATCCTGTTGAGGTATCAACTGGAAACTCTTTAATGCAGGCGGCGGTGAGCAATGGCGTGCCGGGTATCGATGCAGACTGTGGCGGCTCCTGTTCCTGTGCTACCTGTCATGTCTATGTTAAAGAAGAGTGGCTAAATAAAACGGGCGAGCTTAGCCCTACTGAGGAAGCAATGCTGAGTCTGAGCACCGATCGCAAAGAGAATTCTCGGCTTTCTTGCCAGATTGAGGTGACTGAGGAATTAGATGGCTTGGTTGTGACCACGCCTGAATTTCAGTTCTAAGCCTAGCGGCTTTACTTAATCATGCAAAATCGACTGGATCAAAGTCTTGTCGCATTTTTCGCTTAGTTCCTTCATTTTCCAAAAATATTTTCTTTGCTGGTACGAACGTAGCGGCTATTGCCGTCTCTGCGCGTAAAGCCAACGCTGTCAAAATATTCGAGGATTTCGATGCAGAGGTTTCGGCCTATCTTTGAGGCATCGCGAAACTGTATAACAGAGAATCCGGACTCAATGTTTTCGGTTTCCATTAACTGCTCTATAAAGCCGGCGAGAGTCATGATGGTCTCAGGTAGATAATGGCGATTTTCCGCGACCTTGATCAGCGTGCCAGCCTTCGCCGAATCGCGCAGGATTCTCTCCAGAGACAGCAGTGGTATATTCGTCATCTCCACCAGTTCGCGGGTGCGCGGCGGTACGAATCCCGCCTTGAGCAATAGGGGGCGCAGCTGTTCGAGGAAGGCTTCTTCTTCGGTGCTCAGTGAGCTCTTGTGGCTTGGCAGATGTAAGAGCGTGCCCGTACGCTTGATCGTGTTCGAGTCTACTAGGCTCTGTAGTATGCCGTGGAAAAGCAGATGGGAGCTTGCGAAGTCGACACCGTGGCTGAGAGCAGGCTCGCTAATGCCCTGTTGATTGGCGTGGCTCAGATGAAAACCTTTGAGGTGATTTAGGATGTTTTTGCAGTATTCGCCATGATAACGCTCGTGCAGTAATACCGGGAGTGAGGACTTCTCTAGCTTGATAGAGTGGAACACTACGTTCTTTTGTCTAGGGCCCTCGAGTAATTTTTCGATAGCCGTGCTGCTAATATTTCTGCAGATCGAAAACGCTTGCAGATTTACGCCGTCGACTTGCGTTTTGAGAAGCTGCGTAAGGGCTTCTGCGTTACCGAGTTGCATGGCATTCAATTGTGCGATCCGCGACGCACTGCTGCGTTTGCGTCTCGGTACAAATATATCGACAACACTTCCGCCGCCCAATGTATGTTGTGAGGCAGGGTCGCGTACGATGAATCGATCGCCGTGATGTGCAATCATCAAGTCGAGGCATTTTAGCTGATAGAGCTTCTCTCCTAGGTGTCGAATATTGACCACGTGGTGGGATGCACCGATGTGCAGATGGTATTGCGCACTACTCTGTAATTTAAAATCTGCATCTATGAAGTCTATCGTTGCATCCAAGCGATTGACTGGATGAAAGAGCCTAGCATCGACCAGCCAGTCACCTCGGCTGACCAGCTTGTGATCCAGATTTACATTCATCGCGGCGCGCTGGCCTTTGTAGACTTTGCTAAGTTCAGTTTTGTCCAGTCTTGCGCTGCGAAGTTTTGTGAGCTCGGCCGTCGCTGTGTGTTTAAGGCTGTTACCTGTACTAATAGAGCCCGAGCGGACACTACCCGTTAATACAGTGCCGATTCCCTTTGCGACGAAGCTTCTGTCGATCAAATAACGAAAATACTGATCTTCATCGCCGCTTTCCTTTCGGGCGCTGTCATCAGCGAACTGACTCTGCAGGTAGTTAATGAGCGCATCTATGCCGTCGCCATTTTTATTCGAGAGAGCAAAGAGTGGCGCATTCCGTAGGCTCGTTGTGGCCTGTAGCTGCCTGATTTCTTCGAATACGGCCTGTATTCGGTCGGGGTCGCAGCGATCGATCTTCGTCAGTGCTATAGCGCCACGTGACACGGCTAGCAGATCGAGTATCGCAAGATGTTCGCGTGTCTGCGGCATGATGCCATCGTCGGCGGCGATGACCAGCAGCGCGCCGTCAACAGCTCCCACGCCGGCGAGCATATTGTTAATGAAATCGATATGACCAGGCACATCGACGAAACCAAGAGTGTTATTACATGTTTCTCCGTCGATGACGTTGGAGAAGTGGTGATAGGCGTAGCCAGGAACGATGCTTAGGCCGCGATTCTTTTCTTCAGCGAGGGTGTCGGTGTCGGTGCCAGTGATATTTGCCACTAGAGAGGTCTTGCCGTGATCGACATGGCCGGCAGTGGCAAATATGAGAGAGCGGGAATTGTTCTCTGAGGCTTCAGGCATAACTTAGCTGCGCAACGGAAACCGCGTGATCCTTTGGCTAGTGATCGAAGCGGTCAGCATAGCTTAGTCGAGTCTAGTACTCCATTTGCTTTTAACTGTCAGCTCGTGCTGCCTCGATTGGATTTGATGATTAAGAAAATCATCGTGGCGAATATCAGCGCGGCCAGTATGAAGCCTGCGTTTAGAATTCCGGAACTCATGTTCACTATTCCATAGCCTACCGAGCCAGTCAGTAAGGCATAGTAGAAGAAGGGTAGTAGGGTCTTTCTTATTACCGCACCCTCTTTGCCAACTAGGCCTACAACAGCCGAGGCGGCAACTACGTTATGAACACAGATGATATTGCCCGAGGCTCCGCCCACTGCCTGCATGGCGACAATCCACGTTGGGTCGGCCATGATGCGTTCGCCCACACCAAACTGGAATAGCGAGAACATCATATTACTTACCGTGTTGCTGCCCGCGACGAAGGCACCGAGTCCACCGATAAAGGTAGAGAAGAAGGGCCATGCCGTTCCAGCAAGATTGGCAACTCCCTCAGCAAGCACCAGTGGCATCTGTTCGTAACCGGCAGCGCCGCCGCTGGAATTGATAAAGACCTGTACCATAGGAACGGTGAATACCAGCGCCATGGAGGCAGGCACCAATGTCTTCAGAGACTTACCAAGAGCGATCTTGTACTGCGAGGGCTTTAAGCTATGCAAGCCCATGGTGATTAGCGAGACGATAATGAATATAGTGCCAGGAGACCAGAGCGGTTGAAAAGAGACAGTAATGTCGCTGCCGAAAATTTGACTCCACGACCAGCTTGTTAAAATGCCCGGTCCACGAAGTATTGGCTCTAGATTGAAAAAAGGTAGGCGAGTGATAACTAATAGCCCGGCTACACATAAATAGGGCGACCAGGCCCGTACAATGCCCATAACAGGAGCGCTCTCATCCTCGACTTCCAGCTCCATGCTGCCAGTCCATTCTTCGTCCCAGTTTTCTTTGTCGTCAAAGTCCCAGAGATCAGCTTCCTTAGGTAATAGGAAGCCAGACTTGGCTGCGCTGACAACGACGGCAAGTCCAACTAGACCGCCGATAAGCGTGGGAAACTCGGGCCCGAAATAGGTCGCTACTAAGAAATAGGGAATGGTCATAGCGAACGCGGCGAACAGGGCAAACTTCCACACCCTAAAGCCCTCGGCGAAGGATCTATTTTTGCCGAAGAAACGGGTCATGACGCCCACGACTATAAGTGGAATAAAAGTGCCGGCGATCGCGTGGAGGATGGCAATCTTTGTTCCGATAAACCCGAGGAATTGCTCCCACTCGACGAAACCCAGTTGCGCAGCGTAGGCTGCTACCTCTGGGTCGTTCGAGAGCCCGGTGTTTACGCCGACCATTATCGGTGTACCCATAGCACCGAATGATACCGGTGTGCTCTGAATAATCATGCCGGCAACCACGGCTGCCATTGCTGGAAAACCGAGTCCTACCATTAGCGGCACGGCAACCGCGGCAGGTGTTCCGAAGCCTGCGGATCCTTCGATGAAGGAGCCGAATAGCCAGGCGATGATAATGACCTGGATGCGACGATCGGGTGTGATATCGGAAAAGCCCAGGCGGATGGCGCGAATGGCGCCGCTCTGTTGCAGAGTATTAAGCAGCAAGATGGCACCGAAGATAATATAGATCAGCGTAGCGGCTACCCAGAGGCCGTTTGCGCTGGCAGCCAGAACCTTGTTTACCGGCACCTGCCAGACGAAGAAGGCGAGTGCGGCCGCTACCACATAGGCGATAGGCATAGCGCGGCTTGCAGGCCAACGTAGCAATACCAGGAAAAA
>TARA_B110000858_G_scaffold198442_1_pt1 | contig 75415 bp, 68 predicted proteins | sample TARA_B110000858 | Tara Oceans TARA_B110000858 (sample SAMEA4398247) | marine metagenome | biome: Polar Biome; feature: [SRF] surface water layer (ENVO:00010504); material: water (ENVO:00002006), including particulate matter (ENVO:01000060) such as... | depth 5 m | reverse complement strand
AAAGCTGTTCAAGGACACTCAATACAGAACGAACTACTCTGGGCTCGCATAGTTACCGTGATCCTAGCGATAGTTGCTGCTAGCTTCGCGCTCTATTCGCACTTTCAAGACGCCACACTGGTAGGCATACTCGGCGCCTTCGGCTGGGCGACCTTCGCCTCTTCGATATTCCCAGTGCTAGCAATCGGCTTAAACTGGAAGGGTGCCACGGCCCTCGGCGCTGTTACCGCCATCGTTTCGGCCTTGCTGATAAACTTTAGCATACAGCTTGCAGGCATCGAGCTGCCCTACGGCATCAGCGGCGGACTAATCGCGTTCATGGTCTCGCTCATCTTGTTTATAGGCGTGTCGTCAGTGACGAAGAAGCCAGAACTGGATGCTGACATTGAAGCAGTTTTAAATATCTAGAACAGCCCTCTCCCCATGCATCTAGGCAGATTCATCTAATATTTCTAGGCCATTGTATTCGGGCTTTCCTTGCCCGATCGCAGCCTACTCATCGGGGCTTTTTAAAAGAGTCTTAACGGTAGAAACCATGGCTTTCCTCCGCTTGGATACGAAGATAATAATAACGTAGACTCTAAAGCCTACCATCCTTGGCCGCTTGCCAAAAACAGGAGACAGCATGCTAGCTTCGCAAAAAACAGCTCTACTTGGCGGCTTACTCAGTGCCGCATTTATCACAGCATCCTTTGCACAGGCTCCAGATGCTATCTCCTCAGGAAGCGAGTGGACTCAATATCGCGGCAATCTAGCGGGCACGGGGTTCTCTCCATTAACACAGATCAATCAGAGAAATGTAGCCAATCTCGACAGCGCTTGGTCTTATTCACTGCTTACCACAGCATTCAATGCCGATGAAAACCCTAGAGCACCAAATTCGCAAGCAACACCGATCGTCGTCGATGGTGTCATGTATGTTCCCGCCGCTGATCGCGTAATTGCTCTCGACCCTACAAGTGGTGAAGAACTTTGGACGCACAGAGTTACAACAGGTGCCGCATCCAGACGTGGCGTCTCCTATTGGCCGGGCGACAACGGTGCTCGTCCACGCATCCTCTATACCGCGGGTCGTCGGCTAGTGGCACTTGATGCAACCACGGGAGAGTTCGCCTCAGAGTTTGGTGACTCGGGCCAGATCGATATGCAGACCCCCTATAACTCCGTTGCTATGGTTTTCGAGAACACTGTAATAGTAGGAGCCAATACACCTCGAGGTGCCGATGGAGGAATCGGCAATGCTAGAGCCTTCGATGCACGAAGCGGAGAGAAAGTCTGGGAATTTGAATCTGTACCTACACCCGGTAATCTTGGAAATGAAACATGGGAAGGTGATAGCTGGCGCGGCAGACTAGGCGCAAATGCCTGGCCATTCTATTTCACCGTGGATGAGCAGCGCGGGATAATCTACCTACCCCTCGCCTCGCCAATTCCATTCGGTTACGGCGGCGACCGCATAGGAAATAATCTTTTTTCTAATTCACTGGTCGCAGTCGATCTCCACAGCGGAGAATACCTCTGGCATTTTCAAACCATTCATCACGATCTATGGGACCACGATCCTCCTGCCCCACCTGCACTATTCGATATAGAAAAAGACGGCGTCTCGATTCCTGCGCTGGGAATTACCACCAAGTCTAGCTATCTGTATCTATTAAATCGAGAAACAGGAGAAGCCATATTCGACATCGAAGAACGCGCTGTTCCTGCCAGTGATGTACCGGGCGAGGAGACTTCTCCCACACAGCCAATCCCGAACAATCCACCCGCACTAGCTAGGGTAAGCTTCGACGCTTCCGACCTAGTTACGGCAGCCGACACATCCCCAGAACATGCCGCTGCCTGCGCGGAACTGCTCGCCAACTCTGGAAACGTTATAAACCAAGGTCCATTTACCCCTTGGGCCTACAGGCCTAACGGCACTGGAGACAACACTACACTGCTATTCCCAGGACTGGTCGGCGGACCGAATTGGGGCGGAGTAGCATTCGACCCTGCCAGCAAATACGCCTTCGTCTTTGCTGGCGACATCGGCAGCTTTGGCTGGGTAGAAGAATCCGAAGACGGTGCCGAGCACCCTATGCAGCGTCGCAGCCCAAAATCTAGAAACTTCCAAGTAGATATTGGCGGTATGCAGCTGCCCTGCCAGAAGCCACCATGGGGAACTCTGTCTGCTATAGACACCACCACGGGTAATATTGCCTGGCAGCAGGCTATTGGCTTAAGCGCTGTACTTCCGGAAGAGAATCAACATACCGGACGACCGGGACGAGCTGCGGTCTTGGCTACTGCAGGCGAGCTGCTGTTTATTGCAGCCACCGACGACAATAAGCTTCGAGCTCTAGACACAGCAACGGGCAGGCAACTTTGGGAAACGACTTTGGCTAAACGGGGCAATGCGAATCCGATGACCTATCTAGGCGCAGACGGCAATCAGTACGTCGTAATTAGTGCCACAGATACGCTGCGAGCATTCCGGCTCGCCCTAGTTGAGGCTCATTCTCCTCAATACTTAGGCTCCTTAAAACCCACTAAAGCCATCTAGGCCAAGGAGTTCATCATAGTGGGTATCGAGGATGTCTTCTTTAGCCAAGTCGCCACTGAGTATTCGCTCTACATCCTCGGCAATAGTCTCGATTGACTGTCGCTGCTGCTTATAATCACCGGCCAGCTGAATAGTAGAACCCCAGAGGGAAAGCATACGCGTATCGATTAGACGAATGTCGTTATGCCTAGACCACTCCGCCCCTATGGCAATGCCTAGCGATCTAAGCTGCTTTTCCATATTCATACTCTGCGCTTCATTTGGCGCCTCAATCAAGTAATCCTCAATGTCTACCCAGCCAGATTGGTAGGCTAAGTTTCCCTGATAGAAACTTAGTGTCCATTCGAGATATTCAGTTTGAGATTGGAGATTTTGGTTCTCTGCATCATCTACATAGACTGCAACGAAAACTTGCTGGGCCGGGATTGTTTCCGGCCAGTTAGCGAGGTTCGGAGTCATGCACGTCGCCAAAGCTAACAGGCAAGCAAGCAAGAATACATATTTTCTATTGCTACTAATATTGCTGCTAGCGATGATCTTCTTCATAAGCCACTCTTGATAAGCCTGAAATTATTAGACAATGGCAGACTGCCTGCTCACTAAAGGTGCCGCAAGCAGAGAATCACGGGGATTTTGCTATTCTGCCATTACCCTGCGCAGGGCTTCCTCATCGCGCCATCGGCCACCGCGCAACCTACCGACGAACACTACGGCGATCGCCAGAATCATAAAGACGAAGGCCAACCAGGACGCCTTAGGCCCCCACTCAAACACGCGAATAATTAGATACTGCGCCACAAGCATGATCCAGTGCAAGGAAACCGAGGTGTACATGATCCAGCGAGTATCACCCGCACCGCGTAATACACCACCGCATACCTGAATTAGCGCATCGGCCATCGCATAGCTAGACAGGCCCACCATCATGAATCCAGCAAGCTCCAGAATCTCATTGAAGTCGCCTGCGGGTGGCACAAACACCTCAACTAGGGCAAATCGGAAGCTAATGTAGATGAAGGCGAGTATCGCCGAATAAGCAAGACCCAACATGAGACCAGCACTGATAGTCTCATTAGCTCTCTCCATGTTCTGCGCACCTACAAAGCGGCCTATCATACTAACGAGGCCTATATTTAATCCAGCCATGGGCACGAATGAGAGAATATCCCAGTTAAAGACGATGGCCGCCGACGCGCCTTCCACGATGCCGTAACCCTGAAACATAAGAAGAAACAGATTGAATGCTGCAACATTCAGAAAAAGCTCCAGACCAGAAGGGAACCCGAGCCGAAGAAAGCGTTTTAGTATGCCGCCATCGAACTTGAACGAGTCCATAACCTTGAACTTCTCGCGATGCTCTTTAGCGAAGTAGCAAAAGACAAAAAGCATCAGGGAGAATACCGTTGCAATGATAGTCGACACACCGGCACCGACGATGCCTAATTCTGAGAAACCGAATTTTCCAAACACCATGGCATAGCAGAGCGGCACATTCAGTACTAAGCCACATAGATCACAGATCATCACGAGTTTAGTTCTTGCGATGCCGGCAAAATAAGAGGATATACAGATCTTCGCCAGAGTCGCCACCGTGCCTAGCATGAGTATCTGATAATAGCTGCGCTCCAACTCGACCTGCTGTGGATCGTGATCCATGCCTTCGAAGATGCCAGAAACGAGCAATGTGATGATTACCAATAACGGAATACTCATCACAACCATGATGAATCCCTGAGTCACAACTTTCGGACACTTCTGCATCTCACCGGCACCCATATACTGAGCAGAAAGAGCGTTCGCATAGGAAAACAAACCGGAGAAGAAGCAGAACGAGAAGAAGGCTGCAACACCGCCACCCAGCGCCGCTGCCATATGAACTGGATCGATCTGCGACATAAAGTAGCGATCGGTGAAAATCATGACCGCAAAGGTGCCCTGAGAAACAATCATGGGAATCGCAATCCTCATGAGCTCTAGCATTGTGTCTCTATTAAAATGTAGCCGCTGCAACAACATGGTATTCACTATTTATCTTGATATCACCGTCAGATAGAACGCAGGAAGAGCTGTTTTCCATTACCGCTTCAGCAGCATCGGAGACGGCCAGAATGGTACGTGATTGGAATTTTGAAGACAACCGGAGATCGAGCCATGAAGCCGTAATCTAGCGCCTAGGAGCGCCACCGATTGACTGAATTCGGCTTGATGCTGCGACGGGTGAAGCTGTTGATACTGGAACAGTCTGAGTCATGCGGTCAGCATAAGTGAGAATGCCTATTGAAGCAATTACAGGAATGGAAGCCATCTATTGGATTATGTTATCTTAAATCAACATTGAGTCCTGCGATGCACCCTCTCAAATATGAGCTCGAAGTAAACTGGAGAAGGCAATGAAAGCAGTATTTTTCTCGCGTCTATTTTCATCACTATCCTTATTCGTTCTGACCCTGGGGCTTTCAGCCACTGAGCATGCAAACGCGCAATCCATAGATGACATAACGCTAAACGTGTACAAGGAAGAAACTTGCGGCTGCTGCGTCGGCTGGATAGCGCATGTAGACGAGCGCGGCTTCGACTCTGCCGTGTTCCACCCAGAGGACCTTAATGCCGTAAAAGAAGAGTTCGGCATATTGCCAAAGTGGCAATCCTGCCACACAGCCATATCGAAAGAAGGCTATTTATTCGAAGGCCATATCCCCGCGAAATACATTAGCCAATTCCTAGCTTCGCCTCCGGCGAATGCCTTGGGCTTAGCAGCGCCAGGCATGCCTATGGGTAGCCCCGGCATGGAGATCGGAGATAGCTTCCATAGCTATGATGTCGTTCTGATGAAGAAAGACGGCACTTCCGAAGTCTATGCAACAGTCAAAAAGCAAGCCGAACAGTACTAATACCATGAAGTTAATAGGAATCCAAACACTCCCCTGCTCTTTCAGTTTTCTCTCGTCCTGTCGATTCTTATAGGGATAAGCCAAAATAACAAGAAGTACTCGAGTGACACCTACATGACTTCTTCAGAACAATTCTCCCGCGAACATTTGAATCAGTTTCAAGTCTTTCGCGATGTATTGATAGACCCTATCTGGGAATTATTACGCCAGTGCGAAGTACGCAAGCTTAGCGAAGGCGAGGTGTTACTTAAGAAGGATCAGTCCAATCGCACTATGTTTTTAGTTCTGGGTGGTTCTCTAAAAGTCTATCTCGATGACGAGCATCAACGGGAAGCGGCCGAACTAGGACAGGGGCAAACCGTCGGCGAACTCTCTGTTATCGATGGCAGCGCCGCTTCCGCCCACGTCGTTTCTGCCGACGAGTCATTACTGCTGTGCGTTGACGAGAAAACTTTCTGGCGCGTAACCCGCGCATCCCATGGTTTCTGTACAAATCTTTTGATGCTACTTTCTCTGCGCATGCGCTCCAGCAATATCTCTCTGGAAGAGAGTGAAAGCCTACAAGGGAAATTTGAACAGCAAGCTCAGACCGACGGCTTAACCGGAGTCTACAATCGCCGCTGGTTGGACCAAATGTTACCGCGACTCCTGCAGCGCAGCGAGAAGGATGGCATGCCTTTTTGTGTCCTCATGATCGATATCGATAACTTTAAAAAATTCAATGACAATTTCGGCCACGCTGTAGGTGACAAAGCACTTCGTATCGTCGCCGATACTCTGGTTACAAAAGTACGGCCAATTGACCTAATCGTAAGATACGGCGGTGAAGAATTTTGCGCACTCTTACCCGAAACTGATTTACAAAGTGGCATCGGCGCCGGTGAACGCCTACGCAAGGCTATCCACAAGATTGAGGTATGTGACAGCAACGACAAACCCATTCCAGGCATTACTATTTCGGCCGGACTCGCCGAGCGGCGAGAGGGTGAGAGTGCTGATGACATGTTGAAGCGCGCCGATCAAGCGCTATATTTAGCGAAGGCACAAGGTCGCGACCGTGTGGAGACTAGCGTTTAATTTTTGATTCCTATAGGGTCTGTTTTGAAGAGCTAAAGAAATCTATATCTTCGGCATCAAGCGGAAACTGCATGGCAGCCGCACTCTTATCAACTCCTGCTAGCTCGCGGATAGCCTGCTGTAGATGTTTAGGCTCAAGCCCCACGCCTGCATTCGAGCTGTCGACCTGCAAGCTACTCGGACTAATCTTCAACGCGTTGTGCAGATCGTCGGTGGCGCCAACAACCCTATTACCCCACGCTGCTCCTTGCTGAATAAACATGGCACTGCCTATGGGCCAGTGATCCTTGCCACCACCTGGGTTGTAGTAAGGTTTGCGCCCAAAATCAGAACCCAGCGTAATTACAATTTTGTCGGCGAATCCACCCTCCTCTGCCGTATCGAAAATAAAGGTGACCAAATCAGTGATCTCAGCCATGGATTCAAAGTGATCAGTGTCGTGATTCTGGTGAGTATCGAATCCGCTGATACCTAGCTGACAGGAAACACAGAGTCCAGACTGGTAGGTGATCAAGGCAAGTTGGGCAGCCTGGTTAGTGCGTCCCCCTTCGAAGCTGCTAGGCAATAAATCGGCAAATAGCTTCAGATCATCCCGAGTTGCGTTTGCCAGCTGCAATGAATTCATACCCTTAATCTGCCGCGGCAAGAGTTGATTGCTGCCGGCAAGTCGAGCCAGCCGAGAATCCTGGTGCTGCGTAATAAGGTCTAATTCGCCACCCTCGAATAAGCCGAAACTATTATTTCCATCCTGCACTATAGCGTCGTTAACCAAATTCCTGATTACGTCCGGATCTTGCAGACGACTAAAGCGAGCAATGCCAGCGGTCTCTTTATAGCCGGCTGCATGCACCAATGAAAGTGGTATATCTGGCGCTATTGCATTGGATGCGATGGCGCCAAAACTAGGATAACCGAAACCTAGGCGACCACTCCAAGTATGCCGTCGCCCATCGTCGTGAGAATTCGTCTTGGTATCGATGCCATTAATCACCAACATGTCTTGATAGAAACGCTCGAAGAATGCCTTATTGTTTGCAACCGGCGCGTAGGCGATATTACCGACCTGCTCGATGCTGGCCGAGTCGGCCCAGTTATTGATCGTGCGCTCACCGGCAAGATTCGACTTTGGGTCACAAAAGCTGGTCACATCCCAGCCGCCGATCGCCGCAATGTTTATATAGAAGGGCCCACTGTAAGGTTCAGCAGCTCGCGCGATACCCAGTGGCAAAGGAGCAGCTGCGCTCAAGCCTGTCATGCCTAGTAGTTTGGTAAATTCACGTCTGTTCATAGTGACTCGACTCTCTCTATTCGCTATCGCTGAAATACTATTCGTGAATAAATTTGTAATCACGAATCATGTAATTAACTACTGCAGCCCAACTGCGTAGCGTTTGATTTGAATCGCTTAGCACTGGGTTCGAAACGTTGTCGGTAATGCATATTTCGGACACACTGCTCACGCTAGACCCCTTATTTGCCGCCTTGCGTGCATCCCACACCGCCGTAAACAAACCGTAGGTCGCATCGATCTCCGGGTCATTAACGCCGAGCTCTTCACCGAGCAGCCTACTATGCAGGTACTGGATATTACTGCGTATCTCGCTCTCCGAATTCGTTGGCAAGCCGTTCAACTCAACGAAAGGGAACAACTTGCGCTGACTCTGACTCCGACCAAAGTCCTGCGCCGTAATCGGGCATGACACTTCGTTTGCCATCGTAGTCACCACAGTACTCATCAACGTTGTTAGGTCCGTAGCACGGTCGGTGATAGCAAAGGAATCGATGCCGCCGTAAGTAAGCGAATAAACCTCATCCAAGGCGCCGAAGCTGCCGTATTCCCAGTTAAACCCTGTGGTGTTTTCGAGCTTTCTATTTAACTGTTCCGGGGTAAGCAGCTTGCCTGAGCCAATTCTATCGAGCTCAACATCCTGACTGAATGTAATCGCATCCACAGAGTTAGCCCTGAAGTGATCACTAAGGGTCAGGTCTACTAGTAAATCCTTTAAATTGTGCTTACCATTGCCTGCACTGCCTGCGACAAAGCTAGTCGCAGCGTCTTGCAACATCTGTTGCTCCGCACTGTACGCGGCAAGCTTGAATTCGTAATCGCTGTCTTCCGGGTTATCAGGAAGCGCATAAGCATCACGGCCCATTACTGCCGGGTACCAGAAATACGCCGTGCCATAGCCAAAGCGCGGGTCATTTACAAATTTTTCGGCTAGCCATTGAATGGAGTTGTCACTATTCGGGGCTAGCTCATCACCAAAGCCTGGTGCGAGCATGTCGGAATACCAGGTGTCACCGTTTTGGAAGTCGCTGTCTGGATCGAATCGATTAGAACCTGGCAAGGAGTGGAGGCCTCCGGGCTGGTCTTTATAAAATCCTTGGTCGCCGTAATTCTGGAAGGCACCCGCTACAGGGTCCATGATGTTGTGGCACACGGTGCAATTTTCGTTGTTCAGTGTTGGGTTGTTCTCATCTGCTAGGGCAGATTGATCGGTAGTACGCTCAGAGAGCCCTTCGATGTCGACCCCGAGAAAGAAATAATAGGCCCAGCGCGCACGGGCGCGATTACGATTGGTATCTGTCGATGGAAAGCGGCTTAAAAAGGCGGGAGAATTAAGCAGACCTGCATGGGGATAATCTGTCGCGATATTGTAACTGACGTTAGGATTGTTCTGTCCACAGACAGTGCAACGATAATATTCGGTGATCCTGCCCTCACGCCATTCGTCAGGATCACCGGGATCGTCGAAGCTGACATTTCCTCCGTAGACCTCTGCCGAATAGGGATTCACCATGATGTAGTCGGCAGTCAACACCTCGGTATAGGATCTCTCGTTTGTCACAACATTAGCAATGAGGCGCAAAGGCTCCTGCGCAAGCGCCTCAGACGTGAGACGCTTATCGGAGCCGACGGGGCCCGGCACTTGATAATACTGAAAGGAATTTGGGTAGTAGAAGCGATCCACGACGCTGAAGATGCTCGTTGAGAACGCTTCAGTAAGCAGGCGATCGTTTGCCGATTCCATCAGGAAGCTCTCGAAGTCATCGCCAAACATCAGCGCTCGAACGGCTACTGCCACGTCTTCTTCGCTACCGCCACTTACACTTGCGACCTCCTGCTCTGTCGGCAGACGACCTGCGTATAACAAGGCAGCCTTACGCAGCGTCTGCTCGTTATCCATCTGCGCTACCGTGGAAAATATGCTCAACTCGCTTGTGTCGCTGCCGTTGTCAGCGACTTCATCTAGTACTGTCGCAACAAAGGAAGACCAATCCTCTAGCGCCGTACTTCCCATCTGCAGCTGAGTACCGCCTCCATGAGCATCGAGCCCCTGTGGTTTAGAGAGGATCAGAGATGCGGCGTTTGGCATATTCTGAATATAGTTGAAGAGCGTGTTGTAGTTTGTTTCTTGGAAACCTTCTACGCTGCTATCGACATAATGTAGTGCGCTGGTCGATGCCACGCCCGTAGCAGTATGGCAGACGATACATCCTGTCTGCACAATGGGCTCTGAGATATTTGAAAGATAGAACTCAATACTAGCTTGATCGACAATCTCAGCCTCAATCTCGAACGTTAGCGGCATGCCACTGTAATACAACTCACCCGGCGCCGCAGTCGTGTCATAACCTAGAAAAACAGAAAACGATGTGCCCGCATATCCAGCTGGCCCGAATGCCATATCCTCCAGAATCGTTACCGGCTCACTTACCTGTAGAGTTCTGCCAGACAGAGTGGGTTGTAGGTTCGGAAAGGTCTGATCCCAGACAGCATACTCACCAGACTCGAGCAGCATGAGGAAGTCTGCTCCCAACTGAACCAACACATAGATGTTACCCACCGTATTCACATGAGCAGATTCAACTTGGATCTCTGTGAAGAGGCTTAATGGCTGGTCGCCGCCGAAGCTGGACCCGAATGTGGCACTGCTGTCTGCCGTAGCTCCGCCGAAAAATTTCGCTGTGGTCGAAGCACCCGTAGCCGTTGATGGACTTTCCAATTCAGGCAACTGCGCCGAAACAACAGAGGAAAACAATCCGACACAGGAAAATAGCAGACTATATGCCAGCATCTTTCCCCCCATCGAGTAAAACCAACTCCTTGATATCTCGTATTCATAATCTCTCCACTCCCATAAACACGGACTATTTAATCAGAATCGACCAATCTAACTGCCAAGTAGGGCACAGTTTTGCCTAAGTACCTGCCCTCCTAGGAGCAGAGATTTCCTGCCTCTTCTACATAGACCTTAGGCCTAGCTACAGTCGATTCTGGTATCCGTGGTGTATATAACGCGAAGGGGTGAGGATTGGTTTACTTGGGGATTGAAAAAATCTATTCGACTAGGGAAAACGTGCTCTACCTAGCCCTGCTCAGAAATTAAATCTAAATGATAACCACATACAGTTGATAATCATTCTCATTTGCATTAAGATCACTTCACTATTAATTTTTATCATTAAGGAAAGGCCCATGCACCACCCCAGATTACTACTCACCTTGGCTATCTCTGCCGCAGGCACCCTCGTTAACGCCCAAGAATACGACGCTGCGATCGAAGAGGTCACTATCATTGGCAGCCAAGAGCAGGCACAGCGAATCGCCGGCTCTGCTCACTATATTGGCACTGAGAAGCTAGCCCAGTTTTCCTATAGCGATATCCAGCGCATCGCGCGGGAGGTGCCTGGCGTGGCGATTCAGGTTGAGGACGGCTATGGCCTCAGACCGAACATCGGCATCCGCGGCGTGGCTACGGAACGTAGTGGTCGCATTACTCTCTTAGAAGACAACGTACTAATTGCACCGGCGCCCTACTCCGCGCCTTCGGCTTATTATTTTCCTACCGTTGGCAGACTGAGCGCTATCGAAGTGGTCAAGGGGCCTGCCGCTATCGCGCAAGGGCCTTACACTATCGGCGGCGCACTCAACATGGTATCTACGCCTATCCCAACTGAGATGTCTGGCAATGTAGTTACCGAAGCAGGCGAAGATTCTACTTATCGCGTGCATGCAACTTACGGTGGGCGAACAGATTCCGGCTTCGGCTTTCTACTTGAGACTCACCAGTGGCAGTCGGATGGATTTCAGTCTATCGATCGTGGCAACAACGACGCCGGATTGGATATTGAGGACTACACGGTCAAGCTTAGCTACGCGCCGATAAATTCGCCTCACGCAATCGAGTTAAAACTACAGACTACCGATCAGAATTCTAATCAGAGCTATCTCGGCCTGACCGATAGCGATTTCAGCAACAGCCCCTTCCGTCGCTATGGCGTGTCGGAACTCGATAACATCGAAACCGAACACGAGCAGCAGATTCTGCGTTACAGCTATGACCTTAGCGATTCACTGGGCCTGTCTGTCACTGCCTACAACAACGAGCATCATCGTGACTGGTTCAAGACGGAAGGTATCGACTTCGATGGCAGCGCTAACGCCGAAGATTTCGACCGCAGCAGCTGGTTTAACGTGATTCAAGCTATTAATAGCGGCACGAGCCTAAACGGCCTGGGCCCAGATCAACTACAGTCTATCTTAGACGGAACGAGCGATACGGCAGCAGGCAGCATTCAGTTACGCTCCAATGATCGAGAATATTATTCACGAGGCGTACAGCTAGGCCTTAACTGGAATGGTACCTTCGGCAACACTGCACATGATCTCGAATTTGGTATTCGTTTTCACGAAGACCAGGAAGATCGCCTGCAGCGTAATAGCAACTACAGCCAAATTAATGGTGCGCTCGTCCTAGACGATCTCGGCATTCTCGGTAACGCTGGCAACCGTGTGCAAGAAGCCGAAGCGGTTGCTATTCACATCCGCGACAATATTCAGATTGGCGATTGGACGCTCTCCCCTGGCCTGCGCTATGAAGACATCAAACAGAAGCGCACGCGCTACAACGACGGAGAACTTCGAAGCTTCCGCGATTCGCGCAGCAATGACACGCAGGTATTTCTTCCTGGCCTCGGCATTCTCTATCAAGTAAGTGATTCGCTATCGCTGCTCGGTGGCATGCACAAGGGCTTTACAGCTCCGAGCAACTCACCAAATGTTGATGAAGAGACTGCAATCAACTATGAACTAGGGTTCCGCTATAACAATGGTTCTCTGTCGACAGAGCTAATCGGCTTCCTGAGCGACTATGACAATATACTCGGTGAATGCACATCTTCGTCTGGCTCAGACTGCGTGATCGGCGATGCCTTCAATGGTGATGCCGCTACGGTTGCAGGCCTTGAGTTGTTAGTGAACGCGGATCTTGCAAGCGGCAGCGACTATCGAATTCCTGTGTCGCTAAGCTATACCTACATCAACGGCGAGTTCGATACCGACATCGCCGACACTGCATTCTTCGGCTCCGTGAGCGAAGGCGACCCACTGCCCTACCTGCCCAACAATCAATTCCTCGCCTCGATTGGCTTCGAGAAGGATAACTGGGCGACCTATCTTACTGGTAATTATGTGGACGAGGTCTGTGTAAAAGCGTCATGCAATGCATTCGAGAAAACTGACGACTCCTTTACCGTGGATATCTCTGCGAACTATCAGTTTAGTAGTGCGCTAACTTTCTATGGACGGATTGAGAACTTAACGAGCGAGGAAGATGTTCTTGGACGCCAGCCCTACGGTGCGCGCCCGAACAAGGATCGCACTGTAACTGCTGGGGTAAGATTCAATTTCTGATACAAGCGAGAAGGCAATGATAGGAAAAATACGAGAAGTCTTATTGATGCCCTAGCTTTGCCTTATCTCGCAGTCTCTGCTCTTCCTTGAAACGCAGTTTCTCTTGCTTGCCACGCTCAATCGCAGATTGCATGGGAGCACCTATGTGAGCCTCTCCGCGCTGCTTGGCAAGTTGCATCTGCCGCTCGCGCTCTGCGAATCGCTTTACTTGTTCCTTGCTGTGTTTGTCGTAGCAACGATGGCAACTAACTCCTCTCTCATAGAACTCGCTGCCCTTATCTTCTTCGGTAATCGGGCGGCGACAGGCATGACATTGATCGTACTCACCCTTTTCAAGCTTGTGATTTACCGTCACACGATTGTCGAAAACGAAACACTCTCCCTGCCACTTCGTTTCATCTTCAGGCTGCTCTTCTAGATATTTCAGAATCCCACCCTTGAGATGAAACACATCTTCAAAACCATGTTGCTTTAGGTAGGCCGTCGACTTCTCGCAGCGTATGCCACCGGTACAAAACATGGCCACTTTCTTGTGCACCTTTGGATCGAGATTCTTTTCCACAAAATCAGGAAACTCTCTGAAGGAATCTGTCTCCGGATTCACGGCGTTCTCGAAAGTGCCGATCTCAACCTCGTATTGATTACGCGTATCGAGCAGCAACACCTCCGGATCTTCTATTAGCGCGTTCCAGTCCTTCGGCTCAACGTAGGTGCCCACTATGTGAGTTGGATCGATATTCTCAACACCCATAGTTACGATCTCTTTCTTTAACTTTACCTTGCTACGATAAAAGGGGTTCTCATTAACATAAGACTCCTTCGCCTGCACGCCAGAGAACCTATGATCCTTCGCCAACCAGGCAAGCACGGCATCGATACCGATCCTGCTTCCAGCGATAGTGCCATTAATTCCTTCGGCAGCGAGCAGCAAGGTGCCCCGCACCTCATGAGCAAGCATTATCTCAAGCAGGGGTTCGCGGAAGGACTGATAGTCCGGAAATTTCGCAAAGCGATAGAGGGCGGCGACAACCACGCCATTGGCAGTATTATTCATGATCATCCTAATAGCTGACTGGAACGTAAATCCAGCGCGTTTCTGAACCAAATTATAGTAAAAATACGATTACTTGTAAAAAATGGCCCTCAAAGGGCGAGTGATGCTAAAAGTTATCAATCAGTCACAACCGGTAATTTTGAAGGAGCTCCCCACTCGATCCAGGAAGCATCGTAGACAGATAAATGTCGATGGCCAACAAGATAGGCAGCAAAGGTAAGAATTTAAGCGGTGATGGAGTTTGTAACATTAGTTATTCTGTAAAATTCCTTGGCACAATCACGCTTCTACAATTTCCCCGAGAACTGTCGCAACTTGGCTTTTAGTTTCTCTGTGTTTTCCGGGCCAATTCGAATCAACTGCTTTTGCATCGCTTCCATGTTTTCGATGTTGGCATCTGCATAAAGAAACATAACGGAAGGTTTAACCAGCTGATAAGGGCCCTCGATATTTGGCGACCGTAGCACGGCATTGATCGCCGAGCGCAGGGTGTCATCGAAGTTAACATTTCGAGACCCGATCTCCGCATAGGCCTGCTGAAACAAAGGTTGCAGAGTTCGATAGAGAATCATCGCCTGATCAGTATCGACTGCCACAAAGGAATCTATGAGTTGATTAAAGCGCTCATGGGAATTCGCTTCCATCATGAAGAGATTTTCATCGATGTTGCGCACCGACATCTCCTGCCCTATACGCTTATAGGGCAAACCAGTCTGAGGAAAGTCACCTCGACTGATATTGTCGACGAACACGACAATGCTACGAATGAGTTGCTCATCGGCCAATACTCGCATTAACGCGGCGCCATTTTGCAGTGTGCGTAATCCTTCAAGAACGAAACCATCACTGTCATTCAGGCTGGGCAATTCGACGAGTTCCGTGGGCAGCTCTTCTACAAGCGGAGCTGCAATCTCTACCCCTACAGGGGTCTCGGTGATTACCGGCGTGGCAGCGACAGCTGGCGGTTCTTCTGGCGGCTGCAAAAGCGTCTGCGGCAGACTCGGCGTGATCACTGGCGCAGCTTCGGCAACAGGCTGTACAGCAGTCGCCGGCACTATTACAGTCGTGGTGCCCGCAGGCGCCTCGAAGGTGGCCGCAAGATACACCAGATACAGCAACGTAAACACGGCAATCGCCGCGACTGCCCAAAGGCCAAGTTTTGACATGGAGATACTCCGTATATATCTATGGTGCTGCAAATCAGTGTAAGTAGCGATTACACTTTGCCGCATTTTGTCACAGCCCCCGATCAGCCACAACAAAGCGGATGCAGACGTCAGTTAATAGCCAGCAATTACCCTAATTCAAACACAGTTACTAGGCCGTCACAGATATTGAGCAAGAAAAAACCCGAATGCCTTTCGGCGCTCGGGTTTCGTTTTCTCATTCACCAATTTATTGGTCGTGAGCTTAAAACTTAGGAAAACCCAACTCTTCCATCGTGCGAGTTAAGTCCTTGCCTGCCGTTGCTGGCTTAGTCTCTTTATCTATCTTTAAGATAGTTCCGTCGGCACTAATATAGTAGGTCCAACGATTAGCGAAACCAGCCGCCATCAACACACCGTATTCACTTGTCATCTCCTTTTCAGGGTCTGCAAGAATTGGAAAACCAGCCGCATGCTCTTCAGCGAAGGCGGTATTGTCTGCCAAGGTGTCTACACTGGCCATGAAGTAAGCAACATCAAAACTTTGAATTTCTCTAGCACTGTCACGCAGCGCTTTGCATTGCATAGTTCATCCGCCAGTAAAGGCTTTAGGAAAAAAGGCTATCACTACAGGCTTCTCGCCCAGAAACTGGGACATGCTGTAGGTCTGACCATCCGATGCCTGGAGTGAGAAATCAGGCGCTTTATCGCCCACTTCCAATGCAGCAGCAAATTGACTTCCCAGCGCGACAGCTACGAAAAATGCAGCCAGCGTAAGCCGAGTTAGCCTATGAACAAATTGAGACATAATCTTCTCCGATTGTTTAGTACCACCCCTAGCGCGGAAGCGCCACGAGACAACACCATTGAACACCTTGTCCCGTATATTTTCCAGTAAAACCGCCCTAGCAATATGACCTCTAGAGGCGTCTGGAGCTAACTAAGCTATAAGAGTGGCGCATACGACTGAACAAGGGGAATATCTAAAATAGTCGGCGCGACGACCTAGACTGCCTGAACAACTGGTAGGCCTGAGTCTCTAGCTCGGCAATCTGAGCCTCTAAGGCGTCTCGCTCCACTCGGTCGAGATCAGAGCTCACATCAACAATCTGTTTCAGCCTAGCGATGGACTCCTGCACTGCCCTAGTGCGGCGGCTCATGGCGAACTGTTTCGCATCCCTCTGCGATTGTCGGTAACGAGGATTCTCCACCTTAACGGTGGAGCATTGACTGATGACTTGTCCTGCGGCGTTGCTTACATTGCGGCAACGCTGCTTATTGACGTAACGTCTAGCGGTTCCCTCGAAGGCAGTATAGGGAGTGCCCGCTATCGCTCTCGCCAATATCAGGTCAGTCTCCGATTTACCTTGGATTACTCCAATCAGACTCTCCGACCTAGTACCTTCTTGAAGCTCAAGATTTTCCAAGAGCCTCTTATAGAAATCACTCAGGTCTTCGGCATTGCGCGAATAAGAACTGTAGCCAAGATCGAGCAGGTTTTGTCGCAACAGTCGCAGCTTCCACTCGCCATAATTCTCTGCCGCCTCGAGATAGGCAAGATCATCTAAGTCATACACACGACTGCTAATATGGTAGTGAAGCTCATGCAGATCATCTGTCTCTTCCCAATTACGCAACTGACTATTGCCCTCGATTAGAGAGTCTATGATGGGTAATTGTTGATCACTATATAGCCCGGTATTGATTCGACTAATCTGTAGAGCATCGGTATAAATTCTAATCGCCGATTCGAAGTCTTCGATTTCAGCAAAGAGCGCCGCCAGATCGCCATACGCCTCTAGCAGCTGCGGGGCGTAAATCCCCTGACTACCCTGCATTTCATCGATCGCCTGTAGACGCAGATCCAACTCTCTCGATATTTCTACTCCGCGCGCTCGCTCCTGCTCAGTGCGCAGATCCTCTTCGGCTGAATCTATTGCCTCCTGACTATCGAAGCTGTCGAATTCTTCATCAGCAATCAACTTCTGAGCCTCTACTGGGGCAGTCAATGTCAAACCGAGAAAAAGCGCGAATGCCACGCACGGCAAAATCCACCTAGACTTGTTGCAGTGAGCTATTGCCCAGATGTTGCTTACTGTTTTCATGATTTTTTTCTATTTCGTTGATTCTCAGTGTTTATAGCTCGATTGACCTGAATCAATACTGAATCACATTCAGTGCCGGAAACTGATCAGCACCAGATGTAGTATCTTTAGCTAAGCTACTGTTTCTAAATATTATTAACAAAAATCAAACGCTTGATGCGGCAATTTGACGCATGTTGCTAGAGCACTTCAGTCACTATAATCCCGATCTTCGCCTATATCGCAAGAAGCAATCAATTCTAAGCCGAAACAAGGAAATTTGCAGTGAATCTACTGTGCACCATAAACCGATTAAAGCAGCCAATCGCCTTAAGTCTACTACTTATGTCCACAAGTACGGCAGTCTATGCCCAGAATCAGCTTGAGGAAGTTGTTGTTATTGGTCGCCCAGAGTTTCTGGAAACCGAATTCACTGCACGACGCACGGGCTCCAACGTCGATGCTGCCAAACTGATGAACCAAGTTCCAGGCGGTGCGGCTAACAACAATGGTCCGCTTACAGGACAGCTTCAGTATCGCGGCATGTCCGGTCCGCGCATGAATGTTCGCGTAGACGGCATGCTCATTCACGGCGGCGGCCCAAACTGGATGGCTCCTCCCCTGCACCACATTCCCGCGGGACTCATGGAAGAGCTGGTGGTTGAGCAAGGCATCGCTTCCATAGCAACCGGCGGCGGCATAGGCGGAGCAGCGACTGCCTACTGGAAACGCCCCGACTACAATGCAGCTAATGGCTGGAAGTTTAGCGGCGATACTGAAGCCGCCCTCTCTAGCGTGGATGATGGGGCTAGCCTTTCCGGAGTTTTTGGGCTTAGCTCAGCTTCGCAGCGCTTCTATGTTGTAGGCAGCGCGGATGACGGCGACGATTATGAGTCCGCCGCAGGCTCGGTCGATGCTACGCAGTACGAGAGAGATGTGTTTGGATTTGGCTATGGGTTTCGCTCCGGAGCACATGAATTCGAATTGAACCTGCATCAACTAAAAACGGAAGACACTGGCACGCCCAGCCTGCCCATGGACATCGACTGGTTCGATACCGAAGTTTGGAACTCGAGTTATCGCACAGAAATAGCGAATATCGGACTCGCTATTCAAGCCTACGGCTCGGACATCGACCACGGCATGAGCAACTCTCTGCTTCGCCCTACACCGAATTTCTCAAGCTTGCCGCTTGCTCCTTTCATCGGCGATGATAATCGTGCGGTGTTAACGGCAAGCAAGGAATCTGGTTTTAAGATTACCTTTGATTGGGCAGTTGGCAACGGCACAATGGTCGCCGGCATCGAAGGCAAAGATGCCAAACACAATGCCACTGTTCTCGACCCCGATTTCGCGCCCTTCTTCGTCAATAACTTCAACGACTCCGATGTCGAGAGCTTAGCCGTTTTCGGACAGTGGTCCTCGTTAGTTGGTAATCGCGGCTATCTGGAAGCGGGTTTCCGTTCAGAGAATGTAGACATGAGCACCGGCACAGTGGATGCCTTCCCTGCTCGGCTAGTCGACATGAATCCAGCGATGTGGCCAATGGGCACACCGCCGCGCGCGACCTTTATGCTACGCGAGAGTTTTAATGCCGCCGACCGCAGCCAAAGTGATAACAACCTAGACTGGATATTGAAGGGGCGTTATCAGGCAACAGATAATCTAGTCGTCGAACTTGGCTTCGCGCAGAAGATGCGATCGCCAATCTATCAGGAACGCTATTTGTGGATTCCGCTTGAGGCGAACGCCGGCATCGGTGACGGTAACAACTATGTGGGCAACCCGGAACTCAATCCCGAGAAGTCACGTCAGATCGAATTGGGCTTTGATTGGGTCGTTGGTGATTTCTACTTCTCACCAAGATTCTTCCATCGCAATGTCGATGATTACATCCAAGGTATTGCCGCCACTAACTTAGCCGTCATCGGCGTGAGCACAAACGCAAACGGTGATCCAACGCCGCTGCTGTTCGCCAACACTGAGGCTGAATTCAATGGGATGGACATAACATTCGGCACACAAATAAATTCTAACTGGCGTGTCGAGGGCATCGCTTCCATGGTCGATGGAGATCGTGAAGACATCAGCGATAATATCTATAGTGTTGCACCAAGCAGCGCGCGCGTAACTCTGTATTACGAGGCGAATCGCTTCAACGCAAAGATCGAACAGGTGTTTGTGGCGGAGCAGGACGAACTGTCACGCACAAACACTCTCGATCCATTGAGCGGCAACAACTCATTCGCCAAGACTGACAGCTATGCGCTTACCAACGTGTATCTAACCTGGCTAATGAACGATGAAGTTACAATCTCAGCGGGCGCAGAGAATCTCTTCGATGAGGACTACACCGACCACCTAACTGGGTTCAACCGAGTCATCGACAGCGTAGTGCCAGTGGGTAGCCGCATGCTAGGACAGGGTGTAAACGTTTTTGGTCGAGTACAGTACAAGTGGTAAGTTTGATCGATACTCATTAGTATCGATCTAGAGTCTAGAGCAATAACTTGGGAGCCTCTACTCAAATCCCTTTTTATAGAGATTACGCTGGGCTGTTATGTGGTGCAGTTGCAGTGTCACAATCCAGCGCTGCCCGATCCCATCCCTACGCTGCTCGCCACGCTGCAATTACATGACAAAATGCAGAAGCTGCGTTACTCTCAAATCCGGTATTTGCTCGTCTTTTACTTAGAAAATAATCCCAGCGAAGCGACTTGGCGAGAGAGATCGGTAACTATCGCTGCCCCAATATGAGAATCTAATAATGATAAGAATACGCCAATTATTGAATACTTCGGCAAGCTTACTGTTGGTCTCTCTGGCGACAGTGGCCACCGCCCAGCAAGATACTGTCGAATGGACAACCCTCGGTAACGATTTCGCGCATACGCGCTTCTCACCCTCTGAAGAAATCACCGCCGATAATTTCAATGAATTAGAGGTGGCCTGGCAGTGGGACGGTTCCAGCTTCCAAGCCCAGAGCGGTCGCTCTACACCGAGCTATATCAACGGTCGCCTGTATACGGTCGCGGGAGCGCGTCGCCACGTCATTGCACTCGATCCTAAGACCGGCGAAACGATCTGGTCCTACCGAGAGCCAGATACCGAGCGCCACCAATACTCTATGCGCGCCGACTACGGCAAGGGCGTGGGCTTCGGCCAAGTCGATGGCAAGGACATCATCTACATCATCTCTCCGGGCTTCTTCCTCACGGCACTTGATGCTGAAACCGGCGCTCCACTCGAAGGCTTTGGCAGCCCTGTACCCATAGATGGCTTTCCTGATACGGGTGTAGTCGATCTGCTAGCAAACCTAGGCCATCCCTACGACCCCTATAAAGGCATTCCACTAGAACGAGGCTACATCACCTCCTCTTCGCCACCGCTAGTTGTGAACGGTGTTGTTATCGTAGGTAATTCAGCCGAACAGGGATACAACCAATCCAGAATCGAAAATGTGCCCGGCGATATATTGGGCTACGATGCGCGTACCGGTGAGTTTCTTTGGAAGTTCAATGTGATTCCTCAGCCAGGAGAATATGGACACGAGACTTGGGAGAGCGATGCCTGGAAATATACGGGTGACATCTCATCGTGGGCTCCGATTTCTGCCGACCCCGAATTGGGCATGGTCTACATCCCAACCAATGGGGTGACCATCGACTTCTACGGCGGCCACCATCCGGGTGACAATCTCTACGGAACGAGTTTGATCGCATTGGATGTAAAGACCGGCGAGCGTGCATGGCACTACCAGATCGTGCATCATGACATCTGGAACTACGATCTACCAACGGCGCCTATCCTGCTAGATGTGAACACCGAACAAGGGCCCACCAAGATCGTAGCGCAGCCTACGAAACAGGGCCTGGTATACACCTTCAACAGAGAGACTGGCGAGCCGATCTGGCCTATTGAAGAGGTGCCATTTCCTGCCTCGATAGTGCCGGGCGAGAAGCTCGCTACAACACAACCGATTCCAACGAAGCCTGCGCCATACGACATGCAGGGGCTTAGCCTCGATACGCTGGTGGACTTTACCCCAGAGATTCACGCTCAGGCGGTCGCTGCGGTGGCAGAGTACCAGCTGGGGCCACTGTTTAACCCGCCCCTGCATAGAGACAATCCGCTGGGCAAGATCTCGGCGATAATTTGTCCAGTGGGTGCGGTGAATATCACCCATCCCTCTGTGGCCGACCCAACGACGGGCATCTTGTATGTGGCATCACGCTCGAGCTGCTTCACGCGACTGCTGGTATCGGGCGAAGAAGCCGACACCTACTACGATGCACCGGCTGGCACGACGCTCTCGCAGTATGCGGCGGGTCGCGGCGGAGCAAGCCCAAAACATCCGTTAGGCATTCCACTGTGGAAGCCACCCTATAGTCGCATCACGGCGATCGACATGAACACGGGCGAGCATCTGTGGATGATCCCAACCGGTGAGACACCTGCGCGTATCGCCAACCTGCCAGCACTACAAGGTGTCGATATCGGCAACACAGGAACGGGTAATGCCGTGCCGATGGTAGCCACTGCCAATCTATTAATGTACTCAGATGTAGATGGTGATGGCACTCCGCAGCTGTTTGCTATAGACAAGGCGACAGGCGAAGAGGTCGGTCGAGTGGAGGTGCCTGCGGCGAGCCGTTACGGCATGAGTTCCTGGACACACAACGGTCATCAATACGTGATCCTGCAGACTGGCAGCACGCTGACCGCCATGGCGATACCTGGGGCAGCAGTGGACAGTTCTGGAGCGCACTGATTATTTAAACCTGTTTAGCTAAACCTATCGGAAAAAAATATTTACAATCAAGGAGTAGAACCATGAACAAGAAATTAATTCTCGTATCCGCCATCGCAATTTCGGCGGCCTAGCTGGAGCAGATGCCCATTGTGCAACATTGGCCGCAGCGGCAGGCTCACGGGGCAAGACTTGGCGCGCCTATTTAAGCGCACATGAGACTGAAAACTCTCCGCGCGTAAATGCGCGAGAGCGAATTGGCTTCGGCCCCTGGTATAACGCCAAAGGCGTTGAGGTGGCTAACACTCTCAACAACTTGCATAGCGACTACATGCAACTCGGCAAAGCGAACTCTCTTGCCGAGAATGGCGACATTGTGAATGGTCGCGGTGACAGCCCTAATCAGCACGACATCCTTACTGGGTCATCGCTAAGCGGTCGCGTAATCGACGATGGTGCGAACCATACCTGCAACAACTGGACGAGTAACGGTGACGGCACAGCACAAGTTGGTCACTTCGACAGAACTGGCGGCGGAGCAAACCCAACTTCTTGGAACAGCGCACACGGCTCCAGAGGCTGTGGTCAAGACTCTCTAGTTGCAACTGGCGGCGCCGGTTACTTCTACTGCTTTGCTAACGACTAGTACCCCAAGCAGCTCAAATTGCGGGATCAGCAATTTAGTGATCAAATGCTGTTGTCGTCAAAGACAACAGCATTTGTTTTTTAAACACAGGATGAATACTCAATGAAATTATATGGCATGGGCCTATCACGGTCTTTTCGCGCGCTCTGGGCGCTGGAAGAAAGCGGACTTGATTACGAATATATAAACACTAAACTGCGAACTGACGGCAGCGAGAGTGATAGCGCGATGCACCCCAGCTATCTCGAGCTAAACGTGCAGGGCAAGGTTCCTACCCTCGTAGACGGCGATCTCGTGTTAACCGAAAGCTTCGCAATAGTGAACTACATCGCGCGAATGGCACCCGACTCTGGGTTACTACCCAAACTCAGCACTGCTGCCCATGCAAAACTCGAAGAGCTGTCCTTTTTCATACTAGCCGAACTCGAGCAACCGCTCTGGTCCACGGGAAAGCACCGGTTTGCTCTACCCGAGGAACATCGAATTCCGGCGATGCTCGATACAGCCAAATTCGAATTCAACAAAGCTGTGAGAACACTAGACCATTTGCTACCAGACTCAGACAGCGAGTATGCAATCGGCAACAGTTTTTGCAGCATTGATCTTCTGCTCGCACATACGTTTAATTGGGCGATTCGTTTCAAGCTTGATGTGCCTGATAAATATGTGGCACTGCGTGATCGACATTATCAAAGGCCGGCCGCTCAGCGAGCGGTAGCAGTTTCCGAATAGACTATGTTTTCAATCAAGTCCTCGAACTTAATCAAAGCTTGCTATCTGTGTTTGTGCACTGCGATTAGCTTACTTACCCAACCGGCTGTGGCCCAAGGCAAGGAGAACACCACAATCTCTGCCGATGCACTTGAGTACTACTTAGTGCAGGCATTTCAAGCGCCCACGGCTAAAGACCGCATTGCGCTAAACCACATCGGCATCGAGGTACTCCCTGCAGATAATGGATTCCTAGTAACCGCGTCACTGGAAGGCTATCCCGCACATCAAGCTGGCATAGAACGAGGCGACAGGATTGTACGCGTCGGTGGAAAGCCCTTTCACCCAGTCTTTTCCTTTAATGCTAGAGATAGCGAGACTGAGGAATTCATTCCCGCCACTAGCGTACAGCTACTGGAATTCGAAAGGCAGGGCGAAGTTGTACCAGTAGAAATTGCTCCTGTTTTCGAAAACCTTTACGACAGTTATCGATCCGCCACTCTGAATAGTGTTCAAACATTCTCCATGGGAAACAAGATAATCGGCTATATACGATTCTGGGGACTTTCGCGCAGCACATCGGATCTGTTCACCCTAGAACGCACAATGCGGATACTCAAAGGCAGTGACGGCATAATAATCGACCTACGCAACTCTTACGGCTACCTGAGCTCTAAGCATTTGGATATGTTTATTCGAAATGGGCGTGGCAATTTTGAGGTGTCGGATGCCTCGAATCGGCATGCAGCGATTACATCGAATTTTTCCCCTAGTGCAACACGAACATTTACGCGACCTATCGTTGTTTTAGTAAACTCAAAGACACGTGCTGGTGCAGAATTGTTTGCCTATGGACTGGCAAAGCCAGGCAGGATATCAACACTTGGAGAGAGCAGCGCTGGGAAAATTGGAAGCTACTCACTCGACGGAAATAGCATTCGCTATACTCCTGCAGACCAGCTTTTAATCGATGGTCAGAATTTCGAGTCAGTAGGAGTTGTACCGGATGACTCCATCCCCTTTCCCTTCACAGAAAGTAGACGCAGCGACCCGCAATTTGGAGCCGGCATAGATATCCTGTTAGGCAGAATTTAAAGCTATCAAGTTAAATCACTTTCTTGACTTCAATATCCTGATATTCCCAAGCTAGACTGTGATGATCGAAGCCATTCTCGATCGTTGGCTTGACGATCCTGAAGTAGGGAGAAAGATCGAAATCTCTCGGTGTAAAATGAGTAAAATGCGGCCTGTACAAGAGCGGCACCTCACCGGCCTTAGCATTCCGCCCATCCTCTCCATTGCGGCGCGGCAGAATCGGATAGTCTATCGATTGAAAAGATTCCGCAATCAGTGTCGAACATATCGCCTTGGTTGGCTCACCACTGCCCAGACTTAGCAGTGCGCGGCGGTAACGATTAGGAACCGCCGGCTTCTGAATGACGTAGCGAATCAGATCAGTCACATTTTTTAGATCATACTGATGACCAATGCGCTGACTAGCGAATTCCACCAGCTGTTCTACTTCTTCATCACTCAGGTTTACTGGTCTGCAGATTCGCAAATTAAAATTGGCATAGCGTTCTAGGTTAGTTAAATGCACACCATTCTTTAAGTCGGCTTCCAAGAGATTTAGCTGCGAGCTATCCGCCCCCTGCTCACCCACATAGAGACAGGCGTGAGACCAGGTAGATTGCGTTAAGTATTTAATTGCCGTACTGATACGGGTATTTCCGTCCACCAATACGATATCACCCTTCTCCAGAGTCTTGCCGATAACGTCTATCGCGACTGCATCTAGCCTCTGATAACCCGGCAGGTCTTTGCTGAGAAAAACGGCTAGTCGTTCACCTATGAAACGCTTTAGAGAGTTAAACATCCACACCTTCTTACACACAATGTTGTCGCTTGATTGGCTCTTTTGGAGACTAGAAAATCAGGTATACTGACCAGCCCTCACCAGCGGCACGCCGAATACTGTAAGCGAATTAGACGACTGAATAAACGTTAGTGTAATCGAATCGACAGGAGTAGCAAAATGACTAGGGCATATAACAAATTTTTCATCAACGGCGAATGGCTAGAGCCCTCAGACCGCTCGATCCTCGAGGTGATCAATCCAGCGACCGAAGAAGCATTTGCTACCATCAGCATGGGCACTGCTGATGATGTTGACGCTGCAGCAAAGGCTGCCCGAGCTGCTTTTCCCGCCTGGTCACTATCTACCATCGAAGAACGCAAAGCGGTTATTAGCAACATCATCGCGGGCATAAAGTCACGCGGCGATGAAATTGCTACGGCTATTTCGAATGAGATGGGAGCGCCAATGCGCCTCGCCAAAACTGCCCAGCTAGGCAGCGGCTTGGGACACTTTGCGAATATTCTAGATATCCTCGACAGCTACGAATTCGAAGAAGTACGCGGCAGCACCAAGATCATTAAGGAAGCGGCCGGTGTCTGCGGCTTTATCACTCCCTGGAACTGGCCACTGAATCAGATCACCTGCAAGGTAGCACCAGCAATTGCAGCGGGTTGCACCATCGTTTTGAAACCCAGCGAGATGGCACCACTGAGCGCCTACCTCCTCGCTGAGATTATCGCGGAATCCGGCTTACCCGCTGGCGTATTTAATCTGGTGAACGGTGATGGGCCAACTGTAGGTGCGGCAATCTCTTCCCACCCCGAGATCGATGTTGTTTCCTTTACCGGCTCTACACGTGCAGGACAGGAAGTCGCCAAGGCTGCCGCAGATGGAATCAAGCGGGTGACACAGGAGCTCGGCGGCAAGTCTGCGAATATCATTCTCGACGATGCCGATCTAACGAAGGCTGTGGGCGGCGGTGTAATAAGCTGCTTTGGTAACAGCGGCCAGTCCTGTAATGCACCGACTCGCATGTTAGTGCCTAAGGCTCGCATGGCAGAAGCTATTGAGATTGCCAAGGCAGCGGCGGCAAAAGCAAGTGTTGGCGATCCGTCCGACGAGAATACAAGACTTGGTCCCGTTGTTAGCGAACTGCAATTCAATAAGATCACCGCCTTGATTGAGAAAGGCATCGAAGAAGGAGCCGAGCTGATCGTTGGCGGCCCGGGACGTCCCGAAGGTTTCGACAAGGGCTATTTCATCCAGCCCACCGTGTTCGCCAATGTAAGGAATGATATGACTATCGCTAGAGAGGAAATATTTGGGCCGGTACTAACCATCCTCGGCTACGAAGGCGACGAAGATGCCGTCCGCATAGCGAACGATTCAGAGTACGGCCTATCTGGCTATGTGTCGGGCGAGCCCGCCCACGCAGAAAAGATAGCGAGGCAGATTAGAACCGGCATGGTGCATATCAACGGCGCTGGCCCAGACTTTTCTTCTCCTTTCGGAGGCTACAAGAAATCTGGAAACGGTCGAGAGTGGGGCCTAGAAGGATTCGAAGAATTTCTAGAAACCAAGGCCATGCTCGGCGCCGTCTAAGAGGGGGATTCACTATGACAGTTGAAGTAAAGAAAGCTGCTATCGACATCGGCATCGTCGCAAAAGATATCGATGCGATGATGACGTTCTATGGTGAGACGCTAGGCCTAGAATTCGAAGCCTCTATACCGATGCCCGGCGGCGGCACCATGAACCGCTTCAAGGTTGGCGACAGCGTCATCAAGGTCATCGAACTCGATCCTGCCGCGCCTGCCGATGCCGCACCAGGCGGCATTCGTGGAGCAACTGGTTATCGATACTGGACCATCACCGTCGGCAATCTCGAGGGAAGCGTCGACAAGGCAGCTGCCGCTGGGGCAAAGATTGTAGTACCTGCGAAGGTAGTGCGCGAAGGCATTACAATTGCCATCATTGCCGATCCTGATGGCAACTGGGTGGAACTGCTAGAGCAGTCTTAGTCAAATGGCCACACTAATACACGAGCGCGTAAGACAATGCCAAGCTGGCGAGTACCCAAAGGCAATCTGTCGATTGAGTTCAGGCTGGGTTGTGCTGGGTGACGTGCAATTCCTGCGCGGATATAGCCTGTTGCTGCCCGACCCTGTAGTTCCTCATCTGAATGAGATGAGCGAAGAGACAAGAAAGAACTTTCTCTACGAGATGTCAGTGCTTGGCGATGTTGTTTTGGAGATTACCGGCGCCATACGAATCAACTACGAGATGCTCGGTAACGTAGAGCCGGCGCTGCACGCGCATATTTTCCCACGCTTTGAAGATGAACCCGAGGAACTCAAGCTGAAGCCAGTCTGGTTCTACGATTGGGACAATGCCCCAGCATTCGATGCAGATCGCGATCGAGAGATCATGCAGGCCATTGCGACAAAGTTAGAGCAACGCGGCCTAGTCATCTAAGCAACTCGAAACTAGTCTCGAATCTCTTGCAGCCAGCGCCCCAATGATTCCCATTCCATAGTAAACATATGCGGCGCACGATTGAGAATAGCCGCATTTAGCTTAACTCCTGCGTTTGTCAAACTGGAGACAGTCTCATCGAAGCGTTCTGCCCAACCTAGTTGATCGTTACCACCGATACGCAGATAGACAGGAAAATCTTTTAGAGCCTCATTATCAGTATCAGCGCTTGAAAGGGCCGGAACCGCCGCCACGCCAAAATAAGCCTGTGGATTGCGGCGTGCAATTTCCAATGCTGACATGCCGCCGTTGGACACGCCAGCCAACAAGACCTTACCCTCTGCGACATCCTCTCGTTTCTGCAACTCGGCAATCAGGTAGGTGATTAGCACATTGTTTGCGCTACCACGGAAGGAACTAAGGTTTGGTGAGATGGGCACTGCGACCATCCAGCCCCGCTCTGCAAACCCGCTACCTAGCCAGCGTGAGGTGGAAGCTGAGATCGATGCGTTGCCTGGCCCGCCGCCCATGAGGATGACTAGAGGCAGTGCCCGCTCGTCTTTGTTCTCAGCTGCAACTATAAAGACGTTCAACAGCGTGCCGTCTTGTAATGTTATGCGCTCTTGGGCCTGCGTCGTCAGAGGCAATAGACTGCAGCAGAAAACAAATAACGCTATGCGCCTTCTCATCTCTAGCCTCCGAATCTGCGGACTAATCGTCCTGAGAATCTTCTCTTTTCTTATAGACTTCTTCAAATTGAGCCTGCAGGCGGCGCATGCCGCCTAGCCAGCGATCGTAGTCGTCTGTCTTCCTGCGCATATAGGTCAATACCTCGGGGTGCGGCAGACAAAGAAAGCGCTCGCTCTCCAAAGTCTCCACCACTGTATCCGCGAGCTTGTCCGGTTCCAGCATGCCATCGAGACCAGCGACTCCGCCATCGCCGCCAGAAGTCATCGCGGTGCGCACAGCCTGAGGGCAGAGCACAGACACCTTAATTCCGCGGTCACCATAGGTGATCGAGAGCCACTCCGCGAAGCCGATCGCGGCATGCTTCGTAACGGAATAAGGAGCCGAACCAACTTGGCTCAACAGTCCCGCCGCAGAAGAAGTATTCAAGAAATAGCCTTCGCCACGCTCAAGCATAGCCGGTAAAACGGCACGAGCTGCAAACACATGGGACATGACATTAATATCCCAGATCGATTGCCAGGCGTCGGTGCTGACATTTTCCCCACCAAAGGTAAATATTCCTGCGTTGGAACAGAACAGATCTATCTGCCCAAATTCTTCAAGCGCCTTACTCACTAGGGCGTTGACGTCTTTCTCGTCAGCAACGTCTGTCTTAACTCCCAACGCCTGCGTATTCACAGAAATATCCGCAACCGTGGCATCGATACCATCTTGATTGATATCCGACACAACAACTGCCTTAGCCCCTTCCCTCGCAAATCTCTCACATAGCGATTTCCCTATGCCACTTGCTCCGCCTGTTACGACGATAATCTTATCTTTTATCTGCATATTCTTTCGGCTTCCCAGCAACTGAATATTTCATAAACTGTTTATTTGTAATTAGCTGCCTGTAATAGACTATCAAGCAAGCATTTCTCTAAGCCGATGGGAAATAATGTCATCGGCTTCCGCTACTATCCTTGTTATTAATTCCTCGCAGCTAGGATTATCATCTATCAATCCAACAATCATTCCTGCCGACCAAATGCCTTTATCCAAGTCACCGTCATCGAACAGCTCTCTACCCTTCACTCCCTGTACTAAAGACTGGATGTCTTCGAATTTTGTTTCACCCGGGCGAGACTCTATTTCTACAACTTGCTCCGCAACACTGTTCTTAAAAACACGTGCCGTGTTTCTAAAGGAGCGGTAGATCAGCGCCGTATCCAATTCCGTCGCTTCGATCATCCTTTGTTTTACATTGTCGTGTATGGGCGCTTCCTTCGTTACCATGAAGCGCGTACCCATATTGATGCCGTCGGCACCCATCGCTAAGGCAGCGGCAAGGCCTCTCCCATCCCCCAGACCTCCCGAGGCGAGAAAGGGTATCTTCAGTCTTCTTGCTGCAAGCGGGAGAAGAATCATATTGGTGACGTCATCTTCACCGGGATGACCGGCACACTCGAAGCCATCCACGCTCACGGCATCGCAGCCAATCTTCTCGGCCTTCAATGCATGGCGTATCGAAGTGCACTTGTGAATAAGCTTGATGCCCGCCGCCTTGAACAGCGGCAAATACGGCTCGGGGTTACGACCCGCTGTCTCAACAATCTTTACTCCAGAATCGACGATAGCTTGAGCATACTCATCATAGGGTACTGGCTTGATAGTCGGCAGTATGGTCAGATTGACCCCGAATGGCTTGTCGGTCATTGACTGACAGCGCTCAATCTCTTTTAACAGATCCTCTGGCGTGGGCTGCGTGAGCCCTGTCACGATGCCCAAGCCCCCAGCGTTAGATACGGCCGATGCAAGCTCAGCTAATCCAACCCACTGCATGCCGCCCTGTACGATTGGATGCTCTATGCCTAGTAATTCTGTAATTCTTGTTCTCACCGCTGCATTTTCCCTGTCAGAAGACGTCTAATATCTCTCTGCCGCATATACCACACGGCTTGTCTCAAAGTTCGAGAGCCAGTGTACGCGGTAACCCCAGAGACTGTAAATACGGAGGATTAGCTAGATAAGCTGTGCTATATTGTCGGGCTTTTAGACTAGCCGCCGCAAGAAAGGCCGATATTGAAGCTAGCTTAACTAGCCGCTGAGGACTTAAGCCTCTAATTTTGGTCATAATTTAAAACGAGAAACAGTAAAGCTATTTCTTTCACTTGAATGAATCGCCATAGAGCGATCAAGTTAAATAGCAGCTTATACACAACGGAGATTTAGAATGATTCGTAAGTTATTAATTAGCAGCATAGCCGCTGCAACCACTCTAGCAGCAGTGCCAGCGCTTGCCCAAAACGGCCAACAAGCCATCAAAGAAATCCGAGTTACTTCCACCCTCAGAAAATCTGCGGGACTCGCCGACGTCAATGCCGCGGTTTCTGTGCTAGGCGCGCAGGAATTGGATTTAATCAATCACAGTCATCTACAGGAAGCATTGAACCGACTTCCCGGCGTGAGCATCAATCGTAATAATGGGCAAGAGAGCCTCGTTGCAATTCGCTCGGCCGCGCTTTCCGGCGCAGGCGTCTGCGGCTCCTTCTTGGTCGCGGAGAATAACATACCGGTTCGCTCTAGCGGATTCTGTAACGTGAACGAGATGTTCGATACGCATTCTGAGGCCGCATCCAGCATTGAGGTCATACGCGGACCAGGCAGTGCATTCTGGGGCTCGAATGCCGTACACGGTTTAATCAATGTCGTGCTGCCAAAAGCAGGCGATGCAGGCGAAGTTACGCTAGAGCAGGGACCTCGTGGTTCACAGCGGCTTCGAGGCTCATTCGGCCACGACTACGGCAACTTCAAGCAACTATTACTGGTAAACGGGACTAGCGAAGAAGGCTACCGCGATGACAGCGGTGTAGAACAGCAGAAAGTCTCCTGGCTTTACAACTACACCATGGAAAACGGCGCCAACCTCGACGGCGGCTTTACCATGATAAACCTGAATCAGGAAACTGCAGGCTATGTTATAGGTACCGACTCCTTCGAAAGTAGCACACTGCGTGACACCAACCCCGACCCCGAAGCCTTCCGCGATAGCGTAAATGGACGCGTCTGGACCACGATCACGCAACAGTTTGATGACTGGGAAGTGGTGATGACACCTTACCTCCGCGAAGTGAATATGACATTCGTTCAGCATTTCTTGCCTGGCAAGCCAATAGAAGACACCGAGCACCGCAGCATCGGCTTTCAACTTGCCGCATACAAGGAACTTGATAACGGCGCCACTCTTGCTATGGGCTTCGATGCCGAAGATACCGACGGCAAGCTCAAGCAGTTTCAGCCAAATATCGCTACAGGCTTCGCGGGCAACTTTAGCCCACAGGGCAGGCACTACGATTTCGACGTGTCCATACGCCAACACGCAGGCTTCATCAACTATGAGCAGGATTTGGGCAATGGCTGGGACATCTCTCTGGGTCTGCGCCTAGAGAACATGGAGTACGCCTATGACAACAATATGATCAACGGGCGTACCGATGAATTCGGCCTGACTTGCAGTTCCGGCTGTCGTTATAATCGCCCTGCTGACAGAGACGACCATTTTACCAATCTCTCTCCAAAACTTGGCCTTAACTACACTCTTAATGAAAACCACCAGCTGCAATTCAGAGCACAGCGCGGCTTTCGCGCCCCACAGGCTACTGAGTTGTATCGACTGCAGAACTCGCAAACAGTGGCAGACTTAGATTCTGTAGAATTAGACAGCTATGAAGTAGCCCTTAAAGGCGCCGGTGATAACTGGAACTATTCTGCCTCCTTGTATTTCATGGAGAAGAAGAACGATATCTTCAACAATAGCGCTAGAGAGAATCTCGATAACGGTCGCACCGCGCATAAAGGCATCGAGTTTGCCATGGGATTGGATATTACAGACACACTTGCAATACAGGGTGTCTTCAACCTAGCTAAGCATAGCTACGACAATTCCCAAATATCCGGGGGCATCGATATCAATGGAAACGATATAGATACTGCGCCGAATACCTTTGGTAATTTGCGCCTGCAGTGGAGACCAATCAGCTCAATCATGACAGAGCTCGAGTGGGTTAATATGGGTAGCTACTACACTAACCCTGAGAACACAGCGGATTACGAAGGCCATGACATCTTAAACTGGCGAACACAGTACCAGTACAGTGACGAACTAACCTTCCATCTCAATGTGCTTAACGCAACGGATGAAGATTACGCAGAGCGCGCTGACTGGACGTCATTTGTTGGCGACCGCTATTTCCCTGGCGAGCCTGTGAGAGCATTTTTCGGAGTTACTTGGAAATATAAGTAGCTTCAACAGCTTTGATAAAAATGCCGACACTATGTCGGCATTTTTATTTCTACCAATAGCCACTTAAGAACGAGCTAGTCATCACAATGAACAATCGAGAAGACAGCAATACAGAGCAGGCGTTCGATGAGCTGCTCACCTATTTCTCTCGGAACAAAAACGCTAAGCCAGATCCGATTTTCCACCCTGATGAGCTTGTCAACAAAATGCTTAAGGAGCGCCCTACCGCTCTGCGGAAAGCCTCGGTACTAATCCCCATCACACGACCGAGGCCGGGCAAGAGAAGCGAGATTGTGCTCACCGTGCGCTCAGAGAATCTGAGTAGTCATCCGGGCCAGATCAGCCTGCCTGGAGGATCCGAAGAGCCGCATGATTCAGATGCGGTTGCTACGGCACTGAGAGAGAGCGAGGAAGAGATTGGCCTAGGCCAGGGCAAGGTTGAGGTCATAGGCCGCTTGGGCGACATGGCAGTTCCCTCCGGCTTTCAGATCACCCCCATCGTCGGACTGATAGAACCGGGCTTGGAATTCGTAGCCTGCCCTATCGAGGTTGCTGAAATTTTTCATGTACCTCTTTCTCATCTTATGAATCTAGACTCCTACAAATCCACCTCCATGACCTATGACAATCAAGCGAGAAAGGTTCTAGAGCTGCAGTTTGAAGGATTTAGAATTTGGGGTGCCACCGCAGCAATTCTCTACCATCTTGCGCAGATGATTGACAATTCGAAAACATAAATTGGATAGAGTTTTAGAGTAGGGACTTGGTTAGCGGCGGGGCCAGTGCTTTCTGGCTAGAGATTCATCGATGCTGAGCAGCTGTTATACTAATCACTAAAGACGGAATGACAGACTTTGTTGCGACCTTCCTGCTTGGCTAGGTAGAGATAAGAGTCGACCTTCTCTACGAATTCTTTTTCTGTCAACTGATCACCCTTCGTGTAGACATCAACCCCAAAACTAGCCTCGATTCCTAACAAGGCATCACTGGTTTTCGCCGGCGAGTTCTCAATAATTAAGCGGAGGCGATTTGCGAAGCGAACCCCCTGCTGGAGAGTCGTATCGGGAAGAATAATCGTGAACTCCTCGCCCCCATAGCGGCAAGGAATATCCAACCTACGAACAGTCTTCTTAATTAAACTGGATATATGACGAAGCACAGCGTTGCCAGCTTCATGCCCATAGGCATCATTGACGGCTTTAAAATGATCCAAGTCTAACATTATGAGACAGGTGGGCTGACCAGAACGGCGAGTACGCTCCATCTCTAGGCTAAGCGCTTGATTAAAGTAGCGGAAATTAGATAGGCGAGTTAATTCATCCGTCCGTACAAGCGCCGCCAACTGCTTGATCTCTTCCTGAAGGTGCTTTACCTCAGAAAGATTCGTACACTTGTCATCGCCGGCGGGGCAGGAAGCTACCGCTGCATTGTTGTCACTCTGTTTGCCGTTCATATAGATTCAAATACTATTTATTATTCCAAGCCATATGGCAATATTCTTTGCCTATTTAGGTCGCATCCTAGCGAAACCTCCCAATACTCCCTCAGTTGCTGGCGCACAAATCTCTGCATTGTGCCTAATTTAATTCTTCAGCCAGACCAAAACATATCATTAAAGGGGAAGTAGTCAACACAACTACCCGCTTTTTTCGTTTATTTAACAAGTAATTACTAAGAATCAATGATTTATGGGAGCGCCCAGTCAGGAAAAGGGCCTAGTACATCGAAGGTTAAATGGCCCACTGTGTAGACAAAAACAGTGAGCAGAAACACTGAAATAATATCGAGCCAGATGCCTGCTACTACCATCTTCATTATAGGCACCCTGCCGGAACCGTAGACGATTGCGTTAGGCGGCGTGGACACAGGTAGCATAAATGCACAGGAAGCAGCCAAAGTTGTGGGAATGAGCAGTAGTAAGGGATGCACTCCCATGGCCTGAGATAGACTGGCCATGATCGGCAGAGACAGCGAAATCGTCGCCGTATTAGATGTCACCTCTGTGAGCCCAGTAATAAATCCTACCGTACTCATAACTATAACCAGAGGGCTAGCGTCTCCGAGAATCAACTGCAACTGGCCTGCGATATAGGTGCCGAGGCCTGATGTTGAGAAGCCTTTCGCGAGCGCCAAACCACCACCGAATAATAACAAAATTCCCCATGGCACTTTTTTGGCATCATCCCAATCCATAAGGCGACCGCCCATCTGTTTGCTGGCAGGAATTATAAAAAGCAGCAATGCCATCGCAATAGCGACAGTTCCGTCATCGATCATATAGCCAACTGGATCGGAGCCGAAGTAGGCGAGCAGCGAATCCAAGTAGTGGCTCCATCCAAAGATATCCACATCGGCCCCAAACAAACGCTCCTTCCTCGTCGTCCACAGCAATGCTGCACTGGCGAACACGAATGACACTCTTTTTTCCTCGGGAGACATGACTCCAAGCTTTGCTAATTCATCACGGATAAAACCACCTCCGCTAAAGGGCGTCGAGGCAGGCAGAGGAAAAATAAATCGAGTGAGAAGAAACCATGTTATCAACAAAAAGGTGACACTCATGGGCAAGGCAAATACCATCCAGGTCGCGAAGGTGATTTGGGGCGCCAAAGGAAACAATTGCGGCATCATTGTCACCAGAATGCCATTGGGGGGCGTGCCTATCAGTGTCGCGAATCCTCCGATGGAAGCAGAATAGGCAATACCCAACAGTAAGGTGAGTGAGAAATTTTCAGCACGCTCGTCGATCATGGCACCTTTTGCCACGGCCTCGCGATTTAACTCCTCATACAAAAGAATAAGCGACATCGCCATAGGCATCATCATCAACGCGGTTGAGGTATTCGACAACCACATCGAGAGAAACGCAGTGGCAACCATGAAGCCTAAAATTAATCGATGCGGCTGACCGCCGATAATATTTAATATGTTCAAAGCGATACGCTTGTGAAGATTCCACTTCTCAACTGCCGTAGCAATGATAAAGCCGCCGAGAAACAGGAGGATAAGCCAATCCATGTACTGGCCGGCCACATTAGGGAAAGCAATATCCAAGTCAGAGGGGCTTAAACCATTGCGCAGAGTAGCCGTCTCGAGGTCGATTTGATTCGCCGCGGGCACTAGGCGTCCGCGCATGATACCCATGAGAGGGAACAACACAATGGGCAGTAGTGCCGTTGCTGGGAGCGGAATTGCCTCGGTGATCCACCATATGGCCATTAGCAGTATCACTGCGGCCATGCGAGTCACGATCGGGTTGTTAGGATCAAGATCGACGAACAGCAACACTAGAACGAATACCAACGGACCTAGCCACAGACCTATCTTACTTCGCATAGGCGTGCTTTCGACTTGTTGAATAGCGGCTGTCATGAGGTGTCCTTATAGGGTTTGTTAGTTTTCCGTTAATCCAGTTCGTTCTGCTGCTGTATTTTAGCTGCTCTTACAGTCTATATATTTTCTTGGTGAGATTGGGAAAGCGAATGCAGGGATAGGAAATCCAATCAGGAATTTGAGGTCAGCCGCGCAAGTAAATGCTGCGAAACCCACCTCAAGCACCCGAATGCAAAAAGCCTAGAGTTGCTCGAGCATTGTTTCAGCCGAGCTCGCCTTGATCTCGCCTGGAGCCTCAACGCCTAGATAAGTTACCGTACCGTCTTCAACGATCATACCGAAACGCTGAGCACGCTTACCCATGCCAAAACCACTGGCATCGAGCTCAAGGCCAATGGCGCTGGTAAAATCGCCATTGCCATCCGCCAGCATCAGAATCTCTTCGGCATTCTGATCCTGCCCCCAGGCACCCATGACGAACGCATCGTTCACTGCCATACAGGCGATAGTATCTGCACCTTTTGCCTTGATGGCGTCGGCGTTCACGACGAAGCCAGGCAGGTGGGTCAGAGAACAGCCCGGCGTGAATGCACCAGGTACGGCAAAGAACACAACCTTCTTGCCTGAGAATACTTCGTCACTGCTTATATCTGCTGGTCCCTCTGCCGTCATATGTTTAAAATTTACCGATGGAACTTTGTCTCCGACCTGGATCGTCATTGCGCACTCCTAATGGTTATACTTAATCTAATGGTTATACTTAATTCAGTAGGCGGATAATAGCAAATTCGCGACCATAAGCCCTAAAAATAGCCATGTGCTTGCATCTTTTTTGAGTTAGCATCCGAGGCTTTCACTCCCTAAGCGATTGGCGAGAACCCCTATGGATACAGCTTTCTTTCTGGCCTCCAAGATTATTTGGGCATTGATTTCTCCAGATAGCCTGATTGTCATTCTTGGGGTGTCTGCCTGGATCACGGCCATGCTGAAATGGCAGAGAATCTCTAGATCCTTGCTCTCTAGTTGCGCCCTGCTACTGCTGCTAATCGGCTTCTTTCCGGTAGGAGAGTGGCTGATCGCACCGCTAGAGAACCGCTTCACCACTAATGCAGCACTGCCAAGTGAGGTAGATGGCATAGTCGTTCTCGGCGGCACCATCTTGCCGCGACTGTCTAAAATCTGGCAACAACCAGAGCTTAACAGCGCAGCAGAGCGGCTCAGCAATTTTCTCTATCTCGCCCGACTCTATCCCAGTGCCCAGCTCGTATTCAGCGGCGGCAACGGCGTTGTCACTGAACAGGAATTTAAAGAGGCTGAGATGGCGCAAATCTTATTCGAACAGCTGGGCCTAGCCGAACGGGCTATCATCTTTGAGAGCGAGTCGCGCAATACCTCTGAGAATGCCAAGAACAGCAAAGCGCTGCTTACCCCTACTGATGAGGAGAATTGGCTATTGATTACATCGGCATATCATATGCCACGATCAATCGGTGTGTTCTGTCAGCAGCAGTGGAGAGTCCAGCCCTATCCTGTGGATCATTACTCTCAAAAGGGAAATTTACTTCGGCTAGACTTCTTGTTCAGCGAGAATCTTTCAGTGCTACGAATAGCAATCCGAGAATGGGCAGGTCTGTTGGCTTATAGACTTAGCGGCAGAACCGATCGATTCTTACCGGGCAAGGAAAACTACTGTGGAGCAATTGACGCCGAATAGAAGCTCTTCAACGCCTATTGCCTAACTTTGACTAATTTAAAATATTACGAAGTCTGCCCCCCAGATCTTCAACCGCTTCTCCAACCGTTTCTCCAACTCGTTGCACGCCATCCTGTATTCGGCCCTCGACAGATTCTTTTAACAGGTCGAGACTAGGAAGGTCAGAGCTTAGAATAGATTTCACTAACTCCTGCAATACGACTCGAATAGCACCCGCCGCACTGGACGAACCACCTTCGGCACCGATATTCCGAATTTCGATGTCCGCAAGTGTTAGCGGTGCACTTGCTAGTGCGGTCACGAAGTTAAGCTGCGGCCCCAGCATTCGAAACTCACGAATAATAAGTTGCTGCCCGGACTCATCTGCCACTCCAGCATCGCTAGACGCGACATCCCCTTCGGGAAGCTTATCCAGCAGAGTGCGGATATTGTCTGTAGTAATCTTTGTCTCGTAGGTGACTATGGGTTGCATTATGGTAATAGACTCAATTTCTGCAACATCAGTGAACATTGAATTCACATTGATGTTTACTAAGACCGAATCTAGCTCGAAGGCATATTGCGAATCGAAACCCTCGGGATTCTCTACGCGCATCCCAGAGATACTACCCTGCCCGCTTAGCGGTGATAGTGAAACGCTATCCACGGTCACTGCCGTACCCAGCACGTTTGAGCCTACCACCTCTATTGAACTTTTCACGATCGCATCTAAGTAGAAGAATAGTCCGCCTCCCACAAGCAGCAGAAGGAAAACTACGGAGATTAGAATTTTCTTAATCATTATTGCCTCACTTTCTTAGCGATCAATTGCTACTATTTTCTGGGATGGCGTATTCTAGGGTAGCTCTAAACCATTCGTTGCTACCCAACATAAAGGGTCAATTCACTATCGCCAACTAACTATCGAAAGGTGCCGGGCTGCCGATGACCGATGCAATCCAGTCTAACTGCATAATTACGCTTTCGTATACTGCAACAGCCCCGTATTTTCCCTGAGTTTCCTCCGAAAAGTCGTCAGCCGTTAACTCACCAACGGTGATGCCAACTAGAAACAAGCCGTTCTCGCCTTCGAGTAGCGCGGGGCCACCGCTATCACCCAAGCTAGGCACACCCTCTAGAGGCAAGGCCTGCCTGGCAGAATCCCGCGGGTCATCGAAGCGTATCCTGAATCGACGATCAACGTCTGTGACCCGATTCATAGCAAGACGAAGACTACCATCGCTGTATTGCCTGCCAGTTGTTCCCAATCCGAAGTATCCCCGCCCGAGTAGAGTTACGATCGAGCCAACTTCCAGTTCCTGCAAGTGTATTGGCATCGCACGCGGCGTAGCCGAGGCTCGCTTGAACCGCAATAGCGCAAGGTCCACATCATTAGCACCTTCGAGATCAAATTCGGGATGAATGATGACTGCATCTATCTCCCGATCTTGGCCGGCGAGCCGGACAGCGAAGTCACGACCATTGGCCAGTGTCTTGCCGAGCAGCGTTTGCTCCACACAATGTGCCGCAGTCAATGCCCATTGCTGATGAATGACGGTCGCAGCGCAAACTTTACGATTCCCCTGCTGCTCCAAGAAAAATACCGATGAATAACTACTCTCCCGCACCTCATGGCGCGCAGGCCCCACATCGTGACGAATTATGATCGCCGAGCTGCTCGACATGACAATTGCCCACAGGAAGCAGAATGCGATTTTGTGAGCTGTGATAAAAGAAGGCTTATTCATTTTTATCTAGTAGTTCTTCTTTGCCATTGCTGCGGCGCCTTCTGAGCGGTCGAAGATTGGGTTGATACTTGGGCTTCTTGCTCATTCGAAAGAGCTTCATTAGGCGCTGCAAGACAACAGCGACGGACAAGATGGCAAACACCAGAATACAGGCGGCCAACCATTGCTCGTGCGTCCAGCCGGAAGTATTAATAAGATTGGACAGCATAAGCGGCGCCTTTCTAGGGAGGCATCAAGGGTTAATTAAAGTGTAAGTTCAATTTCAACTCGGCGTGGCAGTTAGCTAGCCTCTGATCAGGATTCTTCGGCAAGCCCAGATACGAGTTGTTCAATATTTTCGATGCGCTCCCAGGGATCGTCCATCTCCAGCAAATCTTGACGCTTCGCATTCTCTATAGGTATCAACTCCGCGAGACGCCATCCAAGATCCCAGAGATTGTCATAGTCGATTATCAGATTCTTCTGCTCGACTAGGGGATGACTCTCCAGATTGTGTAACAGTTGCGTGAGCGAGCTAAAATCATCGTCGATAGGTATTGTCTGCTTCCCCACGCTGTCGTTCGCACTGAATATTACATTGGCCGTCAATACTCCGCTTTCCGCCTGCCAGCAATCCTCGACATTGAATTTAGCACTACCCTCTACGGTTATCCCAAGCAGTCCATTAGGCAATTGATCCCAATCGATGATATTCACATAGGTGCCAGTGCGGTGAATCGTTTGCTGGGTTCCAGCCTGGACAGTTTCCATTCCTTTCTTCAGCAGGCAGATGCCAAAACCCGTCTCTGTACGCATGCACTGCGTAATCAGATCGATGTAGCGCCGCTCAAATATTTGCAAATCCAATCTGCCGCCTGGAAACATAACTAGTTGTAGCGGGAACAGTGGTATCTCTTGGCACTTAGACATCGAAATACTCAAAAACCAGAGGCCCCAGTTGGGCTGTGGTCTAAGGCGCGCAGTAATTTCTCATGGATGCCATTGAAGCTACCATTGCTCATCACCACTATATTGTCTCCCTTGAGAGAATTTTCCTCTACGAATGAGACGATCTCATCCGTAGTAGAGAACGCATATCCTGGCACCTTACTATCGGCGACGAGCGCATTGAAATCGAGCCCCGACTTTTCTGGCTTCTGCCAAATAACCATATCGGCTTGCTGACAGGCCTCAACCAATTGCTGCTGGTGAATACCCAGATTCATAGTATTCGAACGCGGTTCGATTACAGCAATCAGACGCGACGGGGCTGCCTCAGATTGCAGCTTCATGTGAATGCCCTGCAATGTTGTCATGATCGCCGTAGGATGGTGAGCGAAGTCGTCATAGACCTTAACGCCCTCCACTTCGCCGCGCAATTCCATGCGCCGCTTGACGCCTTTGTATGTCTGCAGGCCCTCAATAGCCGTCGCTACATCGATGCCTACATGATGTGCCGCGGCAATTGCAGCCATGCCATTTTTTACATTATGCACACCAGTAACATCCCACTTCACGAGTGTACGGCTAATTACTTCCCCGGTAGACCCCTGGCCATATTTTGTTAGTTCGAATTCCGAACCTTGTCCATTGATGAGATTCGCATTCCAAAACACGCCACCATTGGCAGCCAATTTCTTGCACACCTCCTCAGGCACAGCGATACCAAAGCGTTGTTTCTGGGTCCAGTTTCCCATCCGCAAGACCTGCTCGATAGTGGCTTCGCCGTGGGGGACGATAAGCAGCCCATTCCCTGGAACCGTTCTAAGCAGATGATGAAACTGTTTCTGAATGGCCTCGAGGTTGTCGAAGATATCCGCGTGATCGAATTCAAGATTATTTATGATGGCCGTTCTGGGAGCGTAGTGCACGAACTTGGAACGCTTATCGAAGAAAGCACTATCGTACTCATCGGCCTCCACGACGAAGAATGCCGAATCGCCAATGTCTGCCGAGCGCGGCAGATTATTCGTCACTCCACCGATAAGATAGCCCGGCTTCATGCCCGCATTCTCGAGTATCCAAGTGAGCATGGCACTAGTACTAGTCTTGCCGTGCGTACCCGCGACTCCCAGCACCCATCTATCATGAAGCACATACTGTGACAGCCACTGCGGACCTGATGTGTAGTTCAAGCCTTCGTTCAAAACGTGCTCGACGGCCGGATTCCCACGGGAAAGCGCATTACCAATAATCACTAAGTCTGGCTCTGGATAGAGGTGTTCTGGCAGGAACCCCTCCATCAGGTCGATACCCATCTCTTCCAATTGCGTGCTCATCGGCGGATAGACATTGGCATCGCTGCCGCTGACTCGATATCCGAGTTGTTTAGCAATTATGGCTAGACTACCCATGAAGGTACCGCAGATGCCTAAAATATGTACGTGCATTGAAATTCTCGCGCCGCAGGGCTCTTTATCAAGCTGCTGTTTATAGCACAAAACTCCGGTAGCATAGGAGCACTAAGCCAACACAGAATCGAATAATGCCAAACGAAGCTCAAAAATTCTGGAACTTCTCCCTTGAACTATACGATAAGGAAGGCGTAGCCGCCGCCTGTCTAGAATTACAGAATGCCTATCAGCTCGATGTGAACTTGCTTCTGTTCTGTTTCTGGCACGGGTGCGCCTTTGGCCAGATAGATCAGAAGCTCATGAAAGAAGTCATCGAATTCTCGATTGAATGGCGCGCTCAGGTTGTGCAGCCGCTGCGAAGCGCCCGCAGCTGGATGAAACTTAGCCCGAACGCCAGCGAGCAATTTACTAAGCTGCGAGAAGGAATTAAGGCAGAGGAGTTGGCGGCAGAGAAATACCAGCAAGAAAGAATTGCCGGCTTAACATCCGAATTTAACGGCAATAGACAATGTCGATTCAGCAACGAGGACAGCCGGACAAATATCGAGGGCTTGTTAGAAGCCTTAGGGGTCGCGAGAGACGAGAAGATTACTAGCAAGCTAGAGATTATTCACAGTGCGCTTGGGCGACTCACACCTGCAAGACAATAAGTCTTAGGTATATCGCGAGGGAATCTAGAATAGTAGCTATTCGTCTTTACAAATAGCTACTATTCCAGCTAAAGAGTTAGTTACTCTTCGGTCGCATTCGCTTCAGTCGAACCCGACGACCTTGAAATAAAGCCTGCAGAAACCGCAAAGGCAATTGCACCCGCCAACCAAAGGAAACCGTTGATTGTGGAACTTTCACCGCCGCTGGTAAATGCTAGGATGGAAAGTACCAACCAGATTAATGCAACGATCCAGCAGAGTGATTTGGAATACTTGGCGAAGCCCGTACCTTGTGTAAGCATGACATCCTCACATAGGAATGTTGTTGTGTGTGTAATATGAACATTGTCATTGACTGCCCTAGCAGTCAAGCCTGTAGCGGCTAAATATGACAAGACCTTGCAAAAACCACCCCTATTTACCCAGCATTTTGCTGGGCCTACTGGTGGAGCAACACTATCGTGAAAACTCCACCATCAGGACAATGGCAGCTAGGCTGCAGCCTTCGGCCGCGATGATCTCCACTTATTGTTTCCAGAACCTTTATTGGCAGGCTTCCCAGAGGCACCCTGCCTGCGGCGAGGACGATTATTGTTAGAAGGTCTCCTGCCTGGCTCACTACTCTTGCTAGCAGGTGCCGGATTTGCCAGAGCAAAGGTGTATTCCTCGCTATCTCCCCTAGGAACGGCAAACTTTATCAAGCGCTCTATGTCACGTAGCTGCTTGCTCTCTTCACCGCTAACCAGAGAAATCGCCAATCCGGTAGCTCCAGCTCTGCCTGTTCGGCCGATTCGATGCACATAATCCTCAGGCACATGCGGCAGATCGAAATTAATAACCCGCGCCAGCTGATCAATATCGATACCTCTAGCGGCTATATCTGTCGCCACTAAGACCTGCACCCCACCCTGCTTGAAATCGTAAAGAGCTTTCGTTCGCTGCGCCTGCGACTTGTTACCGTGGATAGCAGCTGCTTTTATGTTTTCTTTGTTGAGCTTCTTGGCTAGGTTGTTTGCGCCATGCTTGGTGCGACTAAACACCAATGTCTGGTCATTGCTCGCCAGCATCATTTCAATTAGCAGGCTGGGCTTACTAGCCTTGTCTACGTAATACATCTTCTGTGAAATAGCTTCGACGGTTGAGTTCCGCGGGGCGACATCAATCTCTACAGGGTTGTTGCAGATTGTCTTCGCCAGGACGCGGATGTCATCGGAGAATGTCGCAGAGAACAGTAGGTTCTGACGCTTCTTTGGCAGCAACGCCATAATCTTTTTGATATCCCGAATAAAACCCATGTCCAACATGCGATCAGCTTCATCGAGAATCAACACTTCGATATCTCGGAAGTCTATGCACTTCTGCTGATACAGATCCAATAATCGGCCAGGTGTGGCAACCAAGATGTCGAGACCACGGTTCAGCGTCTTCTTCTGCGGATTAATATTTACTCCACCGAAGACCACGCCATACCTTAGATTCTCTTGCGCGCCATAAGTCTGAATGCTGTCTTCAATTTGAGCCGCTAGCTCTCGAGTCGGCGTTAGTATCAACGCACGAAAACTGTTTCTATTGCGATTAGGGCGTCCGCTTATCAATTGCAACAACGGCAATGTGAAGCCGGCGGTCTTTCCCGTGCCAGTCTGTGCCGCAGCCATAACATCGCGACCAGCCAGGATCTCTGGGATGGCTTTCTGTTGAATTGGTGTTGGCGCTGTGTAGCCAGTTTGTTGCACAGCTTGCAACAGTGTGTCGGATAGCCCGAGTGTGTTAAATGTCATTCAATTTCTCTTAATTAGTCAATATGCCGAAGCATTGTATTTGTTCGAAACACAAACGCATTGCCTACTCCTCACAGGAGGAAGCCCGATGGTTTCTCGTTAGGTTTTCCGAACTTTAAACTTTTTAAAAATAGTTCTATTGCACGGATGTGCATTCGATAGCTAGTTCGTAGTTGCCCGCTATTCTTTGGCGAGTAACCAGAAATGAGGCGGCGACTTTCAATTCAATCCGAATGGAAGTCTGCAGACTGCGATTTGACGCAGTAAGGTGACCTTATCTAAGTATGATGCACCGTCTAGATTTTGCAGAATCAGGCGTTAGCACTGGCTAGGCATGTCTAAACGTGGCGGCACTTTAGCACAGATCGGGGAGAAGTATCGTTTTTTATTGTTATTTCAGAGGCTTGGGGGGAAACGGATTAATCCTACGCAGCTTAAGCTGTTAAGCCTGAGCTCCCTGCCAGCGCTTAACCAGACCAGGATCTATATCGAAAAGATCTAATACTCTGCCAACATGGTGATCCACAAGATCATCTACCGACTGCGGCTTTATATAGTGCGCAGGCATAGGAGGCGCCATGATTGCACCATTCTGACTTGCACGAAGAAGTAGCTCGCAATGGCCAGTGTGCAGAGGTGTTTCTCTCGGCACTAAGACCAATCGTTTGCGCTCTTTCAACACCACGTCAGCGGCACGCACTATGAGAGAGTCAGCATAGCAATTCGCTACCGCTGACAGCGTCTTGATGGAGCAGGGAGCGATGATCATTCCGTCTGTTCTAAACGACCCGCTCGAGATTTTGGCGCCAATATCTTTGTTCGAATACACATGATCCGCCATCGCCTGCACATCCTTGGGCGCGAATTCGGTTTCCACCGCGATGTTGAGCTTAGCGGAATCCGACATCACTAAGTGTGTCTCTATGCCCGACTCCTGCTGCAAGACCTGCAATAGCCGTATCCCATAGATAACGCCGCTGGCTCCAGACATTCCAATTATCAATCGCACGCGCTTCACCTGTTTCGAATCGGGCCTCGAATGTTGCATCAATCCATGAGAGTTGGCAAGCAATTGAAGTACTATCTCACAGCTTGTAAACTGCCTCTTTCTCGGACGCTGACTACTAGCGTCCTCACCGGATCTAACAAGTGAACACATTCTATGAGCAAAGCTAACCTTTTCTACGCCCAGTCCGGCGGGGTCACCTCCGTCATCAACGCTAGCGCCTGCGGCGTCATCGAGACTGCACGCAAAAACAAGGACAAGATTGGAAAGGTCTACGCCGGACTTAATGGTATCGTCGGCGCATTAAACGAAGAACTCATCGACACCAGCAAAGAATCCAAGCAGGCGATAGCCGCGCTTCGCTCCACTCCTGCTGGGGCTTTTGGCTCTTGTCGCTACAAACTGAAATCCTATGCCGAGAACAAGCGAGAATGCGAGCGCCTAATGGAGGTGTTTGTCGCGCACAATATTCGCTACTTCCTGTACAACGGCGGCGGCGACTCACAGGACACTGCCAACAAAATTTCTCAGCTCAGCCTAGAAAAAGGTTACCCAATTACCTGTATCGGTGTACCGAAGACCGTCGATAACGATTTGCCCATAACAGATAACTGCCCTGGATTCGGGTCTGTCGCTAAATATGTCGCCGTCTCAATTCGTGAGGCGGGACTAGATGTCGCGTCCATGTGCGACTCTTCGACAAAAGTCTTCGTCATGGAAGTGATGGGCCGTCACGCTGGCTGGATCGCTGGTGCCGCAGGTTTAGCGACGGAACAAGAAGGCGATGCGCCGCATATAATTCTTTTCCCTGAGATCGCATTCAACAAAGAAAAATTCCTACGCAAAGTAAAATCCTCTGTGAAGAAATATGGCTACTGTGCAATCGTGGTTTCAGAAGGCGCTCAGAATAAAGACGGATCGTTTCTAGCAGATGCTGGTGGCAAAGACGCTTTCGGGCACGTACAACTCGGTGGTGTAGCACCCTTTGTCGCAAAAATGATCAAGGATGAACTCGGCTACAAATACCATTGGGCGGTAGCCGATTATCTGCAGCGCGCAGCGCGACACATCGCCTCTGCTACCGATGTGGAGCAAGCCTATGCAGTTGGCGAGGCGGCGGTGGAGTTCGCCTTGGCCGGCAAGAATGCGGTCATGCCTGCTATCGTTCGCGGCAAGGGCAAGAAGTACAGCTGGCGTATCGGCGAGGCAAAGCTTGCCGATGTTGCTAACGTCGAGAAGATGATGCCTAGAAACTATATTAGTCGTGACGGCTTTCATATCACCGATGCCGCACGCGAATATCTCTCGCCTCTAATTCAGGGCGAGGACTACCCCAAATACAAGAACGGTATCCCGCAGTATGCGCGACTGAAGAAGCAATTGGAAAAGAAGAAGCTGCGAAAGTGGAAGGCGAGCTAGGGCAACTCGCCAGCAAGAAGTTTGCTTAAGGGGCCAACCTATCGATGGCCCAACTCGCATCTTCCTGCAAAAGGTAGCGGAAGCGATCATGTAAGCGATTCGCGCCGCCCTGCCAAAATTCAATCTCTTTCGGAATTACTCGATAGCCTCCCCAAAAGTCAGGAAGCGGAATCTCTCCGCTACTGAACTTTTTTTTCAAGGATTCGAATTGATTCAATAGAAATGAGCGCGATGTTAGGACGCGACTCTGCTGCGAAGCTACTGCAGCTATCTGACTCTCCTTGGGGCGACTAGCAAAATACTTAAGCGACTCCGCCACACTCACTTTAACAACCTCGCCGCATACCTTTACCTGTCGATCGATGTTATGCCAAGGAAAGTGCAGGCTTATCTTAGGATTCGCATCCAGCTCATCTGCCTTACGACTAGCGTAGTTGGTGTAGAAAACAAACCCCTTAGTGTCGAAATGCTTGAGTAATACTATGCGCTGGCTGGGCTGCCCATCAGCCGAGACAGTCGCAATCGTCATCGCGGTAGGATCAGCAATCTCAAGCTCGATAGCCTGTCCCATCCACTGGGAGAACTGATCAATCGGGTCTCTAGCGAGCTCATCGCGGCTTAGACCGCCATGTAAATACTCACGGCGTAGTGATTCAAGATCCATACTGAAGTCTCATCGTTGCTTCCAGTCCGAAGGTAGGAAATTAAATAGTAAGCCTTGAAGTGTGCGGAAGGCTATCTTACGAAATCACCGAAGTCCCAAAGTTGCTGACGCGGCGAGCCTGTAACGTAGTAAAAGGTTCCGTGGCCGTGTTTCTCATTAGCAAAGAACCTACCGACGTACTTTTGCCCATCTGGCCAGCGATAGATGCCTTCCCCGTGATAGAAATCGTCAACAAAGGTACCACTATAGTTCTCAATATTCTCTTTCATCCAGAATTCACTATGCTCGTTCTCGCGCCATTCGGCCAATCCGATAAAGTAAGAACCCTGACCATTACGCTTGTCGTCTCTCCACTGACCGATATACAACTTTCCGTTACCGTTCCAGTAAGTACCGCGGCCGGAGCGAATGCCCCTATCGAAATCACCGTCATAGATAGACTTAGCTAAGAATGAGATCGGCACCTCAAGGCGACCCTTGCCGTGAAACTCGCCGTCTCTGAAATTCCCGTAATACTCGCCCTTGCCCCATTGAGTGGTGAGCTCCAAGCTGCCCCTGCCTTCGATGCAATCGCCTAGAACGCATTCTTGGGCCGTTACTTCGGCAAGAGATTGTGCAGCTATTAAAATCGGAGACAGCAAGAACACTAGGCCTGCTACCAATTGGAAAAGCGCAAATCGTCTAATATTCATAGGAATAACCATTTAACTACGGCTCAATTCTCGGGCATATGCATTGTCACTAATTATAACGCTTCACCGGCACTGCTCAAGCACTTACCCAACTGCACGAACCTAGAGCTAAACGACCCTGCGCAGCACATTCAAAGGACTGGTGTTCACAACCTCTCGAGTAGAGTTCATGCCTAAACCAGCGATAAGGAGCATGCCTATTAGCGGCCCTGCTATCCACACCCAGAAGTGCATATTGAACTCCTGCCCAAACACCCCCTCCTGAAGATAGTAGAGACTAGTCTCTGCTCCGATGGTTGCGATGATGCCGGCTAAGGCTCCAATGCTCGCAAACTCTATCAAGAGACTACTAAGAATCAATTTCTTGCCGGCACCCAGAGTGCGCAATATCGCGTTCTCATGGAAGCGCTCGTCGAGTGTTGCGTTAACGCAGGCAAGTAATACCAGCGCACCACACACCAGCACTAATACAGAGATCAATTCAATAGCGGAGGTCACCTGCGCGATGATGTTCTGTACCTGCTCAATCAGCGCATCTATCTCTATAACAATCATCGTAGGAAATAGTCGAAGCAAGTCATTGAGCAATATTTTCTGATCGCGCTCCATCAATGCCGTCGACAGAAACGTCGCACCTAAGTGGTTAATGGTCCCGGGTGAAAATATAATAAAGAAGTTAGGCTGCATATTATCCCAACGCACGCTGCGAAAACTGCTCACTTCTGCAAAGATCGTCTGCTGATTGATCTCGAACTCAATTCGATCACCTATTTCAATACCTAGCCAACCTGCATATTCATCTTCAATAGACACATAGCCTGCATCGACAGCCTCTCCCCACCAGGCTCCATCAGTAATCAGATTGTCGGGGGGCAAATCATCGGCCCAAGTAACCTGACGACGGCCTAATCGACCTGTGATCGGCTCTTCTTCCTGCTCCTGAGACTCAGCTCCTGGCTCAGCGCGACTTTGATCATCGCCGCCACTCTCTGCTTTCTCAGATTGGGCGCCCTCGGTAATGCTACTGCGCTCTTCCTCCGCACCTAGTTCTTCTTCCGGCTCGGGTATCTCACCATTTACCGAAATAACTCTAGCGCTAATCAGTGGGTAGAACGCTTTGCTTTCGACGCCGTTCTCAGCGAAGAATTTCTCAATCCCATCGATCTGAGATTCGCTTATGTTCATCATAAAATGATTTGGCGCGTTCTCGGGAAGTTGCCCCTGCCAGTCATCGATCAGATCCGTACGCAATAAAGTCAAAATTAACAACGACATAATCGTCACAGAGAAAACCATCACCTGCAATACATTCTGCTTGCGTCGTCGGCGTGCCGCCGTCATCGCTAACTTCCAGGCACTGCCTGCCTTCATGCCAACCGAACCACTGGAGCGAAGCAAAATATAGGAGAGTACCGAGAGGAACAGCGCGATAACCGCGACCGCTGTTACTAAGACCGTCGTAAGCACCAAACTCTGGCTATACCAATAGACAAGAAAGATAGCGCCTAGAATACCGAAAACATAGGGAAGCTTGGCACCGAATTTCTGCTGATCTAGGTCTTTGCGTAATACGCGCAGCGGAGGAGTGGCGCGCAAAGCCAGCAAAGGCGGCAATGCAAATGAAAGCAAGCATATGATAGCTGTTAGTGAGCCAATGATGAATGGCTCGAATCCGGCTGCGGGAAGATCTGCCGATAGGACTGCCTGTAGGAGACGCAGAATTACATGGTGCACTAGCCAGCCGAGGATGCAGCCCGCAACGATTGAAATAAAAGCTAGAACCGACTGAATAGCCAGATAGATAACACCGATTTCGTTTGAGGTGCAACCAAATGTCTTTAGAATCGCCACATAGTCATAATGACGCTCGCTGTAGCGCTTGGCAGTCAAGGCAATCGCTACACCGGCGAGAAGCACAGTAAAAAGCGACCCTAACAGAAGAAAACTTTCAGCCTTGTTCAAGGCATCACTAATCTCTTCGCTCTCATCGCGAACATCTCGTATCCGATATTCGCCGCCGTATTCTGCTCCGATCCATTCAGTAAACGCGTCCAATTTTTCTAGCTCTTCGCCGGCGAATAGATAGCGATAACTAACACGGCTGCCGAGCTGCACGACGCTGGTCTGTGCCACATCATCCATGCTTAACATGAGCCGCGGTCCGGCGCCGTTCATTATTCCGCCTTGTTGTCGGTCCGGCTCCGTAATAATGATCTTGCTAACCGTTAATTCTGCCTCGCCGACGAACACCGAATCGCCTACATCGATGCCTAATGCCGGTAACGCTCTTGATTCCAGCCACACCTCGCCGGCCGGCGGACCACTGCGTATAGGGACACCACGAACAAAAGGCTTATCAGCGATGATCACCTCTCCACGCAAAGGATAGCTATCGCTCACAGCTTTTGCTGAAACCAACATATTGCCGGACTCGGAGAAGGCCATGGAAGCAAATGAGAGAGTCCGCGCCGTGCTCAGACCCAAAGATTCGGCCTGACTTAGAATTTCTTCCGGCGGCTGATTGCTACTAGCCAATACTCTATCTGCCGCGAGCATATTAGAGGATTCGAGTAGCAAGGCTTTCTCCAATCGATCTGTGAACAACGCTATACCGGTTACTGACGCTACCGCCATAATTAAGGCGATAAATAACAGGCGAATCTCACCTCCCCGCCAATCACGCCATAACAAGCGCAGAGCCAGCCCAAATAGAGTCGAGAATGTTTTGTTACCAGCACTTTCTGCCGTCACAGAGTTAGACACTCACTACTTCCTCGTCTCTAGCGCTGGTTTGCTCATCGCTCACCACTTCACCCGCGACCAGCCGGACAATGCGATCACACTTCTGTGCGAGTCCTTCATCATGAGTTACTAGTATCAGGGTAGTGGAAAACTCGCGATTGAGATCGAATAGGAGCTCTACGATCTTCGCGCCGGTCGCTGTATCAAGATTTCCCGTGGGCTCATCGGCGAAAAGTATTCGCGCCTCGGTCGCGAAGGCACGGGCGATAGCGACGCGCTGCTGCTCACCACCGGAAATTTGATTCGGATAATGGTGTCCGCGCTCGCTTAATCCCACTCTAGCCAACAGCCGCTTGGCCTTCTCTTTCGCATCAGCATCGCCCTTTAATTCAATCGGCAGCATCACATTCTCTAAGGCGGTAAGACTGGGTAGAAGCTGGAAGGATTGAAAGACGAAGCCAACGAGTTTGCCACGCAGTACGGCGCGCTGCTCCTCATCCATAGCATTGAGGCTCTGCCCATCCAACACCACATCGCCGGAACTAGCTGTATCGAGCCCAGCCATCAAGCCAAGCAGCGTCGACTTGCCGGACCCGGAGGCACCTACAATCGCTATAACTTCTCCGGCATCAATATCGAGGCTGACTGATTTCAGGATGGTCAGCAGACCCTCGCTAGTATCTACACTCTTACAGAGTTTTTCGATTCGAATCATCTATTCTTCGGTCTCTTAGCGCTTCATGTCAGACGGTGATTATAGTCCAATTTATCCAGTCAGTGTGGATTGCAATGGGCACTCGTCCCTATAGAATACAAATTCAGCCGATCACATACACTCCCTAGGCTTTCTCTGAACAATTCACTACCTTAATGAGAGAGCCTATTATTCCACCCTGTTGCTTTTGATACGATGAGACTCCAAGTAATTCGACCATGCGTTTAACTCAACTATATATTCTATGCCTTAGCTGCTCGATCAATTTCAGTAGCTGGGCTGCAAATGAGCAGCTAACCCTCCTAGTCTATGGCGACAGCCTCAGCGCGTCCTATGGCATCGAAGAAGAGCAGGGCTGGGTCAATCTCTTGCAGATTAAACTGCTCTCGGAAGAATTTCCCATAAATGTAGTCAATGGCAGTGTAAGCGGCGAAACCACCACCGGCGGCCTAGCGCGACTGCCTGCCATGCTAGACAGCTATCAACCGGCGTTATTGATACTGGAGTTAGGCGGCAACGATGGCCTGCGCGGCTTACCGCTGAACCTCATGCGCGAAAACCTGGCGTCGATGATCGATCTAGCAAAGGCCAACGGCGCCGAAGTGATTCTTGCTGGGATCCAGATTCCACCAAACTATGGACCACGCTATACAACTCCCTTCTTCGAGACCTACGCCGCCCTCGCCGAGCAGGAATCGCTTCCTCTGGTACCGTTCCTAATTGACGGTATTGTACAACTGCCTGAGCTAATGCAGAACGATGGCATTCATCCACGGGCGGAGGCTCAGTCGATGATCCTCGATAATGTGTGGCCTATTCTCGAGCCACAGCTCGAAAGCCTGCTAAATAAATTAGCAATCCAAAAATAGAGAAAGAAAGATAGCTCGAAGCTTGAGCTAGGAACTTGCAGTGGCGATGCCTTAAAAGGAAAGCTGAATATTGTCTACGCTATCTAGATCGAATCCCTTACCCTGATACCAGCGACGCAGCTCTTCAGAATCACCCTTGGCCTCGCCATAGATGGACACGACCCGCTCGTCTTTACAGAAGTCGATAACCTCATCTAACAAAGCAGAGCCAATACCTTTATTGCGATAATTCTGACTAACCTCAATGATCTTTAGACAATAACTAACACCAGGTGCGGATTCATCATTGGCCGCGAGCCGAGAGACTGACCGTCGATGATTGTTCTCAGAACGGGAGCTCAGCTGTGCGAATCCAATAGCATTGCTGCCACTGTAGACATGAAAAAACAGGCTTGAAGCCAATCCATTGGGCTTGGCTACTCTTAAGTCTGGTATGCCACATTGTAGTTTCTGAAACATGCTGATAACCAAAAGACTCTTCTGCGTAGACGTCCTTATTCTCGTCTAGATGGCGATCAAATACCTGCGTCATGTAGGAAACTGTGAAGGGAGTCACATAAAAAATGGCAATTAAACCCACTATTTACGTGTTATTTGCCGTGCTGGCTAAGCTGCGCTGCCACAGCCCGTATTTACGCTTTTTTGTGATTGGCTTAGATTACATGCAATAAATCATGATAACAGAGGATGTTATCGTCTCAGCTTACTTATACTGATACCGACGCCGAGTCTCCACAACAGTACTACGACCACGCTGCATATTAACCCCCCTAGATGACTGGCGAGCTAATTCTGGCGAGCGGTTGTGGCGAGCCTGCCGCTCTAACTCACGCCTTGCGGTATTCTGTCGACCCTGTCTTTCCAACACATTACTTCTATGGCTAGAAGGCGGAGCGCTCTGCACTCTGCGCGAACCTCGATCTAGACCGGCTCTGCCTGGCTTGCCTCGCCCACTTCTTTCCGCTCCGCCAAACCTGCCGCCCTGGCGATTAGGGTTTTGATGTAAACCTGGGTGACGCGATCTGGAATGTCCTAAACCCTGAATTACAATACCACGATAAGGCGCATTATAGCCCGGACCGTAACTCTGCCCACCCATACCGGCATAGTAGAACTCATCGCTCAAGTTCGTGAACACAGTGCTCAAATGACTTATCTCACGATACAGACGTGGATCATGGTCGCGCCTATCTGCTGTGAAGAAGGCTTGCTCGAGACGCTCATAGCCGCGCCGAACATCTTTGAACTTCGAGCGGATGCGTGAATTACCACGATTGCGCTGCAATGAATCCACAAGTTGAGAGGCCTCTCTCCGCAGCGTTACTGCGCGCTGACGAACGGAACCGTAGTGGCGGGTATAACGAAGATCAGTTGCGAGCTGGGCACTAATCAATTCGATCTGGCTCGCGAGGCGCGAGAATTCGAAATCAGTAGCGAAGACAGTGCCCGGCATCAGAGCCACCAGCACAGCGGCAATGCTCGCCCAGCGCGGAATGTTTACCAAACTAAATCGTCTAACTGTCATGATGGCCACCCCTAGTCGAATGAACTCGATCTACACTAACAGTATAAGCATATAGACTGAACACGAACTTAATAGAGTGTGCCTAACTGTTTATTCTCCAGCCATTATTTAGCAACTGCTATTTCCCATCCACGATGCTTAGATACCGCTTAATAACCTCGGCAACGCCCAACTGCAGGGACTCGACCACGAGTGCGTGGCCTATCGAAACTTCGAGAATATTAGGTATCTGCAGAAACTTCGCCAAATTCTGCGAGTCCAGATCGTGTCCTGCATTAAGCCCTATGCCTAGCTGACTCGCCCGGCTTGCCGCTGCGAGATAGCGCTCGAAGGTGGTCTCCTGCTCGGGACCGCCGAAGTGACTGGCAAAGTCTTCCGTATAGAGCTCGATGCGATCTGTGGCTACCTTAGTCGCTTGCTCAACCATCTCAAGGTCTGGGTCTAAGAAAAGGCTGCTGCGAACTCCACTCTCACGAAGCTCACTCAATACCTTTTGTAGTAGAGGCTGATTCGAAGGAATATGCCAACCATGATCTGAGGTCAGCTGGCCTGGGGCATCTGGCACCAACGTACATTGATCAGGGCTCAGCTCACACACCATCTTCATGAAACCTTCAGAGGGATAGCCTTCTATATTGAATTCGACCTGCGGCTTATCTTTTAACATCTCGCTAAGTGCATACACATCGCGCCGAGTTATATGGCGCTCGTCGGGTCGTGGATGCACCGTTATGCCCTTAACACCTAATTCGATTAGCTGCTCGCTAAAACCAACTACCGATGGAAAGTCACGGCCGCGAGAATTCCTGAGTAGAGCAATCTTATTCACGTTAACGCTGAGTACTGTCACAACTTATCCTTCCAAATAACTGACGAGTAGATTGAATCAATCCTGCAAGAACTTAAGCAATATTTTCTGCAATGCCTGAGGCTGTTCCGCATGTAACCAATGCCCAGCATCCATGATTAACTTAAGTGACGCCGCAGGAAACAATTTGCTGACCTGTTCTTCATGTTCGGCTTTTATATAGGGAGACAAACTGCCTTTAACGAACAGAACAGGTTTGGAAAAACTTATTGTCGACTCGAGCCCGGCCCGTAGGTTAGCGTAATTTTCTCGCAAGGAATCTTTATTCAGTCGCCACTCGAACGAGGCATCCTTATTACGCACTAAGTTTGTTAATACAAATTTTCGTGTTGCCTCCTCTGAGATATAATCTTTGAGAGTTACTTCAGCCTCTGTCCTACTTTTAATCTCATCGAGCTTAACCGCGTCCATGGAAGCCAGCACGCTCATGTGATCATCTGCATCCGCAGGATAACTTACCGGCGCTATATCAATCACCACCAGCTTCTCTACTAGATCGGGAAAACTAAGAGCGAGCTGCATCGCCACCTTGCCACCCATAGAATGACCAACGATACAGCAAGATTCTAAACCCAGTCGCGTCATCAGCTGACGCACATCATCCGCCATCAGCTGATAATCCTGCTGCTCCGAATGTGGGGAGCTGCCATGATTACGCAGATCCACACCATAGACAGCAAAGTGCTCAGCCAACTGCTTACAATGCCAGGCCCAGTTGCTCAGACTGCCGAACAGACCATGAAGCACAAGTAGGGGCGCGCCATTTTCTGAATACTGTTTGTAGTTTAACTCCACGAAGACCCGGTCTAGGGCAGATCCTTAAGCAATTCCAAAACATCATCATGATGGGTCTTGGTCTTAAATTTATCCATGATATGTACTAGGCGCCCCTTCTTATCGATGATAAAAGTCGTCCGCACTATGCCCATGTATTCGCGCCCCATGAACTTCTTTAGATCCCAGACGCCGTACTTATCAGCGATGGCATGATCCTCATCGGCTAGCAGGTCGAAATTTAGGCTCTGCTTTTCTTCAAATTTCGCCAGCCTCTGCACCGGATCTGGGCTCAGGCCCAGCGCTACTGCATCAAACTTCGCTAGCTGCTTCTTGGAATCGCGCAGACCGCAGGCTTGCACAGTGCAGCCAGGGGTCATTGCCTTGGGGTAGAAGTAGAGCACTACATTGGCGCTACCTTTAAAGTCTTTCAAAGAAACCTTCTCACCCGCTTGATTCAGCAAAGTGAATGTCGGTGCCATATTACCCAATTTCAAAGCGGTCATGATGTTCTCTCAGGGTCATTAAAGAATGGGATAAGTGATTTGAATTAGCGCCTATTATACCCGCTCGCTTCCTATTCGCTAGCAAGTAAAGCACACCCTCTAATATTATCTAAACTGCTATACTGAGCGGATGAGTAAAAAAGTTGAATCCATAGTTGTTCTCACCGGGGCCGGCATCTCCGCCGAATCTGGCATCAAGACTTTTCGTGCGGCCGATGGCCTATGGGAAAATCACCCCATTGATGATGTTGCCACGCCTGAAGGCTTTGAGCGCAATCCACAATTAGTCTACGAGTTCTATAATCAGCGACGGCAGCAGTTACTATCAGATCAAGTTAAGCCGAACGCAGCACACAGCTATCTAGCGAAATTCGAACATGAATTCCCAGGACAGTTTTTATTAGTAACGCAGAACGTTGACAACCTTCACGAACGAGCCGGCTCTGAAAACTTACTGCATATGCATGGCGAACTGCTAAAAATGCGCTGCCTTAACTCCCAGCTAGTATTCGATATCGACAAAGACCTCGACTTCGACACGCATTGTCGTTGCTGTCGTTCGGCGGGAAACCTACGACCACATATCGTCTGGTTTGGCGAGATGCCCTTCCATATGAACAAGATTAATCAGGCCTTGGAGAACTGCGACATCTTCGTAGCTATCGGCACCTCCGGAAATGTCTACCCCGCCTCCGGCTTCTACCAGACCGCGAAAGTTCGCCGCGCACATACTGTTGAGATAAACCTCGAAAAAACCAACTCTGGATTCGATGAACACATCGTCGGCAATGCCTCCGAGATAGTGCCGAGTTATTTTGATAACTTACTGTAGGCTTGATGACACAGGCTTTCTAGGCTGTTGACCCGCAGATACAGTAGAGACTAAGAAGCAAACAGCCGCGATTAAATTCTGACTCTTATCGACTGCGGCAAGAGACAGTTCAAATCGCTGCACAACTGCAGCTTGATCTGCAATTCGGCAGACGCACAGAGCCCATCAGCTGGCACTGATTTACGCAGGATTGTAGCCTTTATATTGAAGCTGTTCTGATAGATAGCAACACTCTCTGACTCACCCAGCTGCAACCGTCCATTTGCCTCTGGCATATTTACATCATCCAAGGTCCAATGTCGCTCACTGTCCTCTAGCGCAACTTCGATAGGATAGAAATTATCGACATCGATGTTTTGCGCCGTGACGTGCCAACTGTCTGATAACATAAGCTCGATTTCGATTTGAACAGTTTCTGCTGAAGAAGAGGGCATCCGGCGACAAGAAATCTTCGCCTTGCCACCTTCTATCCATTGCACTCGATCTCTCGAACCCTCCTCCCTATCTGATATCAACCTCAGCATACTGGGATGACTCATGGGAGTGTCATTAATGTGAGCTAGGAGTGAGCCTATACCTCGGTCGACTCTTTCCAGCAGGGCCTGCTCGCTTTCGCCCGCTGCGGATTCACACTGCTCATGTCTTCTGGCCAACTGCAGAAGGCAGTGCAAGGCTGTCGCTGCTGGAGAAAGTATTGCACCATCGCTAGCATTGCGTGAGCGAGTAAGCTGCGGTCCTGTTTGCTGCTTCGGGCTCAGAAAAAACCCATCGTGTTCCTCGTCCCAAAATTCAGCAAGCGCAATCGTCATCAATTTTTGCGCCTGCTGCAGGTAGATCGTCTCGTTAGTCGCATCAAATAGCGCGATTAATGCCTCGGAAAAATTCGCATAATCTTCTAACTGACCTGCTATGGAGACTTTCCCCTCGAGATAGATACGATGCAAACAAGCCGCCTCATCTACATTGTTGTTCCACACAAATTCTGCCGCCTTTCTGGCAACAGTTAGATAGTCTTCATTACCCAGTGTCGTTGCAGCTTTAACAAAGGCCGTCATCATCGCCGCCGCCCAGGCGACGATTAACTTATCATCGCGCAGTGGGTGAATACGTTTTTCTCGAGCAAGGTAAAGTTTTTGCAACACGGAATCTAGCTTCTCGATGAGGTTTTCGATAGCAGACTCGGCTGCATATTCCTCCAGAGATTTGGAAAGATTGAGGATATTCGAGCCTTCGAAATTCCCGAGCTCGCTGGGCGCATATAGCAGACTTACTAGCTGCATCTCGGACGCATCCAAAACTTCCTGCAGCTCATCTATCGACCAAGTAAAGAATGTGCCCTCTTCGCCTTCGCTATCTGCATCGGTTGCAGAATAAAAGCCACCATCTGGCAGCTGCATATCACGAGCAACATAGTCTAAAGTCATCTCGCAGATACGCCGGAAGAAAGGCTGGCCACTTAACTCATAAGCCTGCAGATACACCTGCGCCAATAGCGACTGGTTGTAGAGCATCTTCTCGAAATGCGGCACCAGCCACTGTTCATCCACGCTGTAGCGATGAAAACCACCGCCAATCTGATCAAAGATACCGCCACGGCCCATGCCCTCTAACGCCCTATCCACGAAAGCCATCGCCGTCTCATCACGCTCCCTGCGAATATGATCCAACAGTAAAAGCAGCAGTGGCTCCTGCGGAAATTTAGGTGCGCCAGCGAGACCGCCGTAGCTGAGGTCTTCGCGCTGCGATAGAGCCTCGATAGTATCTTCAATGATATTTGCAGAAATCGATGCCGCTTGTTTACGCTCGCCAAGAATCCTATCGATGGCTCCCGCTATCTGCTTCGCACTAGACTCCAACTCAGCATACTTCGTCTCCCATGCTGCGGAAATTTGCTTCAGCAGAGAGATAAACGAAGCCGCGGGAAAATAGGTTGCCCCAAAAAACGGCTTGCCATCTACCAGCAGGAAACTAGACATAGGCCAGCCACCCTGCCCTGAGACGAGCTGGACTCCAGTCATGTAGACCTCATCGATGTCCGGGTACTGCTCTCTATCCATTTTTATGCAGATAAAATCTTGATTCAGAATCTCGGCAACATCGACGTTGTCGAAGCTTTCGACCTCCATGACATGACACCAATGACAGGTGGAGTAGCCGATAGAGAGAAACACCGGCTTGTTCTGCTCACGCGCATGTTCGAAGGCCTCGACTCCCCATGGATACCAGTTGACCGGATTATGAGCATGCTGCAATAGATAGGGAGAGTCTTCGCGTATGAGCCGGTTGATGAACAAGGCTACCCCCTGCTCATCCAGATGCTCGGTACGTTTATCGTAACTGCCCTGCTTGCTTTGTTCTAGCTTGCGTAATTCAGTTTCAAGTTCGTTCATAGCTTGCGCTTCTAGCCCTCTAGGCAACGTGATTGCAGGTCTAGACTGTAATCTACAGCCTGCTAATCATTGTGTGAATTTATGTGCAATATCAATGACCACTGATACCAGCAAGTAGGCTTATGCCAGAAATCTTCCTAAGGCATGAAATAAAAATGGCCTGCTAGTGTTCTTTTATATTGAATTGTCATGTTTCTGCACAGGCAATTTTCTTCCCCTTTAAGCCCTCGTCCGACGGGGGCTTTTTTTGAGCCAAATAGCAGTGATGCCTAAACAATACACAGAATCTACTAGAGCAGTTTCCCCAGCTCCTCAGGAAAATACGGACGCACGCCATCTTTGAGTGAGACAGCAGTAATCTTCGCCTCTAGTATCAACTCATTGTCTGTGAGCCGCCTAATTTCCTGCTCGAATACCATCTTCAATCGACCCAATTTCTTAGCGGAGACAGACACGCTAAAAAGATCACCAGGCCTGAGCGCCTGCCTGTAGTCCAGCTCAGCACGTATAACGACGATGATTACGCCAAGAGACGTCAGCGCGGGAAAATCAAGACCTCGGCTAGTCAGATACTCGTGCCGCGCGTGTTCTAGATAGTGCTGATACTCGGCATTGTTTACGATTCCCTGGAGATCACACTCATAGTCGCGAACCTGAAGCTGAGTAGTAAACAAAGTTTCTTCCATTTTAGACTCCTTTAACAGCCGTCCCAGTCACTAATGCACCGCGCATTCTAGCACCAAGGAGCCCGATATCGTTGTCCTGCCCGAATAATTCATGCAGAATCAAGACTCGCCTGAACTCTCCGCAGAAAATTCTAATATTTTGCCGAAATAAATTCACGCTTTCTAAAAAGAGGCACAACGAAAATCATGACACTCAGAGTAGAATTCCATTTCGATTTTGGCAGCCCTAACACCTACTACTGCCATCGGCTAATACCCGCCATCGAAGAGCGCACAGGAATCACATTCGACTATGTGCCGATATTACTAGGCGGCGTATTCAAAGCTACGAATAATAAGTCACCCAAGGAAGCGTTCGCAGGCATCAAGAACAAATCCGAATACAACGCTCTGGAAACAAAACGTTTCGTCGAGAAACACAAGCTATCGAAATTCAAATTTAATCCTAACTTTCCTGTAAACACATTGCATATTATGCGCGGTGCGGTCTGCGCTAGTGACAAAGGCATAGCTAAGGAATACATCGAGGTGGTCTATCAGTGCATGTGGGAACAGGAACTCAATATGGCCGATCCCGAAATAATCAAAAAATCTCTGCAAGCTGCAAACTTACCAGCGGATGAATTGCTAGCGGGTAGCGTAGAGCCGAAGGTTAAACAGAAACTGATAGAGAGCACAGAGGCTTCGGTTAATCGAGGCACGTTCGGCGCACCTACGTTCTTTGTTGGCGATGAAATCTTTTTCGGTAAAGACCGGCTAAGAGAAATTGAAGAAGAGATAATCGCTCAATCAGCGCGATCGTAGACTCGCGTTAAACTAATCGCCTTGGGAAAAGCTGCCGGCTCGATAGTCATCTCGACGCGCAATCGATTCCCGCCTTCTTCAAGCGTATAGGTCTCGAGTGTGAAGCCTCCATCGCGAGGTCTAGACTCTACGACTAGCACAGCCGCATCCCAATTCCCGAATGAGAAATCTTCATCACCTTCTGCGTAGAAGCTGTTAGCCGTAATGCTGCGCCGACGACCATCCGTGTGGAAGATGCGCTGATAGTTATCGGCGTAGGTGAATATAAATTCCGGCGCGACGTAGCTGATATTCAATACATCGTCATAGGAAATTCGATCGTAGAGTTCCTGCTCCTCAGGGCCGCCTCGATAGAAATCTTCTGGCCGCTTCCTGAAAAAACGTCTAGGCACCTTTCCTCCACCCGCCTTAATCGCCTCTTCCACCTGATCGTCGCTGTTGTCAGATAGCTCATCATTGATGAGCCAGTTGCCCAGCATTTGCTGGCGACTTTCTACGTTCGCACTCTGACTACCGGACTGCTGTGCGCCAGCCGAGAGCACGGTGAATAATGCCAGCAGCACGATGAGGCTCTTTGCAGTCTTAGCACGCAATTTTAGTTGATCGCTCACTTTGTTTATCCGCTCATCTAAAGATAGGGCTCACCAGTATTAGATCGTCTTTCGCCATTCGGCGATCGCCTGACCAATCTCGTGAGGTGAATCTTCCTGAAGGAAATGATTGCCCGAAACCGTCACCTCGGATTGATTTGGCCAGGACCTACAAAATTCTCGCTGCGCCCCTGTCAAAATTGCACCCGGCTCAGCATTGATAAATAGTTTGGGTAAATCCGCCTCAACAAGCCAATCCGCATAGGCCTGCACGATCTCTACAACATCTGCAGGCTCCCCGTCGATGGGTAACTGACGTGGCCAGGTGAGAGTCGGCCGCCTATCCTCACCACTGTTTTGAAAGGGGCGCCGGTACACCGCCATCTCCTCCTCACTCAGATCTCTAAGAATCGAGCCCGGTAGCACTCTCTCGACGAAAGTATTCTTTTCTAACACCATTTTTTCGCCAGAGGTCGAACGAAAGCCCTGGAACACAGCCCGCGCCGCGTCAGGCCACTCATCCCAAGACACTGGCCTAACGATGCCTTCCATATAGGCAATACCCTTAACGGCATCACGGTGTCGATTGGCCCAATCGAAGCCCAGCGCTGAGCCCCAGTCATGAACAACAAAAGTAACATCACGCTCGACTCCCAGCGCTGCTAAGGCGCCATCCAGATACTCTCTGTGTTCAGCGAAGGTGTAGGAGCTGGCATCGGGGCTATCTAACTTGTCTGAATCGCCCATCCCAATGAGGTCAATTGCAATACAACGACCTTGATCCGCTAAGGAGGGCATGATATTCCGCCAAAGATAGGAAGACGTGGGATTGCCATGCTGGAAGATGATCGGCTCGCCCTCACCCATCTCTACATAAGTCATTATCTTGCCCTTAACGATGACCTGCTTCTTGGCAGGTTCCGTAGCGCTTATCATTGTATTCTCCATGGCTTGCTGAATTCTCACGCTACTATTATCTCTCAAACATCTCTCAAACATCTCTCAAACATCTAAGGCGCGCAATTTTTACAGAATAAACCCAGCTGCTCGCCAATACAATTACAGTGGCTGCATTAGGTCCAGTTTGCGACCGCGAGATAGATTTGAACAAGAGCTTCGTTATCAGCTATGCTCCAAGCCCGCGAAGTAAATAACACTACGCATACAGGAGCGAGTCGAATGACGATGCAGACAACCCCTCTATTGATGTCCAGAATACTAGGCAGAGGTGCAATTCTCGATCCTGATATAGAAGTCGTCACTATGCAGGCCGATGGCACGCACCGGCAGACGCTGAAACAGACTTGGGATAGAGCGAACCAACTTGCCAATGCGCTACAAAAACATGGCATCGAGGTGGGTGACAGAATAGGTAGCTTCATGTGGAATAATTATCGCCACCTAGAGCTGTATCAAGCAGCTCCCTCAATGGGCGCTGTGCTGCATACACTGAACATCAGACTCTCGCCAACCGACCTTGAATACATCGTCAATCATGCAAACGACAGGGTGATCTTCGCCGACGAAGATTTACTTCCTCTACTGGAACCACTCTGGGGCAAGCTTCCCAGCGTAGAGCTACTCGTCATCTGCCGTCATGGCGAAGGCGGCGAGAGTTCATTCAAGAATCAGATTGACTATGAAGACTTTATCGCGGGCGCGGATACCCTTTACGATTGGCCAGACATAGATGAGAACTCTCCTATGGGCCTGTGCTACACCTCAGGCACCACTGGAAAGCCGAAAGGCGTCATGTACACAAACCGCTCCACCTATTTGCATACCCTTACCTCATGCATCACAGATACTATGGGCTTGTCTGCACTCGATTCTCTGCTCTGTATTGTGCCAATGTTTCACGCAATGGGATGGGGACTTCCTTTCTGCGCCTCGATGCTAGGCTGCAAGCAAGTAATGCCACATCGCTTCATGGCGTCCGATATGATGCTTAAGCTGATGGATGAAGAAGAAGTTACACTCTCTGCTGGCGTCCCAACTATCTGGCAAGGCGTTAAGACCGAACTTGAGGCTGCACCTGAAAAGTATGATCTCAGCAAGTTAAAGAGAATGACCTGTGGTGGATCTGCGCCACCGGTTTCCCTGATGCGCTGGTATTGGGACCTTTATAGGATTGAGATGATTCAGGCCTGGGGAATGACCGAAACCAATCCACTTGGCACTATGTCGAGAAAGGTCGCGAAGCGCTCTCATATGAATATATCCGAAGATCAACAATTCAAGAATATCGCCAAGGCCGGACTCGCCATGCCTGGGCTCGAGATCGAAATCTTCGATGAGGATTGGAACCGCCTACCACATGATGGCGAGGCCGTAGGTGAACTTTGCATCAACGGGCCATGGGTTGCAGCGGAATACTTTAATGATTCACAGCCGGACAAATTTCATGACGGCTGGCTAGTCACTGGCGATGTCGCGAAAATTGACCCCGAGCAGTATATGCTCATCGCCGATCGCTCCAAGGATTTAATCAAGTCGGGCGGCGAATGGATATCATCGGTAGCCTTGGAGAACCATATCGTAGAACTGGCTGAGATTGCACAGGCTGCAGTTGTCGCGCAGCCTCACCCGAAATGGGATGAACGTCCAGTTGCTCTGGTCATAATGGCCGAGGGCAAGACCTTGGATAAAGATGCCGTGCTGGAGCACTGCGGCAAAATCTTCGCCAAGTGGCAACTACCGGATGACGTAATCGCCACAGATACGATCCCGCTTACTTCTACAGGCAAGATAGACAAGAAGACCATTCGCGCCCAGCTAGATGCCGATGGCTATCAACTACCTAGCTTACGCTAGCTAGGAAACCTTAGATCAAGCTTAGGGACAAGTACTGGCCTAGTAGCCAGTGTAAAAGCGGCTTTTCAAATTTGTGAATTCGCTTCGGTGTAACTCACGCCTAAATCTGCTATAAAGAGTGAATTCGTATCAAATCTTGGCTTTTTAGCCCCATTTTGGTGCAAAAAAGTAGCAAAAGGATTCAAGCAATCGTAATGACGAACACCAAACAATTGCAAGCCGCTGTCGCTTTTCTTGCCTCCATCGCCATTCTCGACAACTTCATCTTTATTGAATTGGAAACTGATTCTGAAAGCATGGTGCTTGTCGAACACAGCGGTTCTCAGGCCGGGCAGATGAACCACTACGCTGAATCGAAAGCTATTTGGGGCGATCGAGAAATCGTTAGCACTGTGAAATCTGCGATCTTTCTAGAATCATCATATCTAGAACCGCAAGTGGCTACGCCAAGTAACAAGCTTGTGTTCGAAAACCAAAGTGATAAATTTTAAGAAACGAAAAATTGCGGACGCAAACAGGTCATGTAAATTAAAATCAGCCTGCATAGTCACTCGTTTATTCCACGACTGAACTAGTCTCGGAAGCAATCTACACAAGCTTATTCACTCCAGAACATGCCAAAGGATTAGGAGTCAACCTATCCGCCTCCTCCATGACTTCCGACAGTGAACCTCGCCAAGCGTTGCAAAAGTGAAATGTCCAATGGGCTGGCATTTACAAACTGAAATCTCAAGATTTTCCCCACAATGATTTTCTTTTATGCGCACTATCCCCTATGATTCACGGGTAGGTTCGGAGGCGGGAAACAAGCATTATCGGTGGCGAGCATAGTGAACAGATGCTTTCTAACTGAAGCTTTGACGAAAGCGTAATTGATCAGCTACGAACGGCGAATGCCGTTAGGACAGTGAACGAATAAATGGGCAATCAATATCTAATTATCGCATTAGTTTTGGTATCACTACTAACAGTTGCGGCATTGCTGTTGAATTGGGCGAGCAACAAACAAATACCCGGCTTACTTAGAATTGCCGTTGGTTTTATGGTCGCCTGTGTCGGCATCCTGCTGCTCTCACAACAGGGTGAGCTGTCAGTAATCATCACAGTCTTCCTTGCGAACATCCTAATAATAGGCGGTCGTATACCTATACTTTTTGGGCTCGCCAGTTTCTGGAATCAAGAGACATCAAAAATCCCACTGCTCTGTTTAGTTTGGTCTCTAGTCTCAGCAGTAGGATTCTACTATTTCACCTTCATCGATGATGCGCTGCTTTGGCGAGTACGCATCTTCACCGTAGCGCACCTCCTCTTTTCGCTGAGTGTAGTCTATGTGCTTGCCAATGGCATCAAGGTAGCGAAAAAGCTACACCCAGTAACGACAATCACTACCAACTTCGGGGCCTACATTCTTATTGCTCATTCTGCTTTTAACACGATCGCCGATTCTATCCTGCTGATATCCCTCGACGGACAAGCGGCAACATCTCCCGAGGAAGCGACTAACATCTTGCTTCTGGGAGCTATCGTTAACATCGTAATATTTACAATCTCAATCCTCATAATGACCATGGAAGAGCTGAAGATTGAGCATCAAGAGGATGCCATCTTCGACCCTATAACGACTATATTGAACGAGCGAACCTTTATCGAGGTAAGTAATCGGGTCCTAGGCGTGGCGCTGCGCTATACGAAACCGGTGTCGATGCTGACCATTGAACTCACCAACCTTGATGACATCATTGAGCAACACGGCAGCAAAGTAGGCAACGAGGTGCTACGCCATTTCGCACTCACGGCTACCGATCGCCGACGTAACGAAGACGTACTCGCTCGGTCTAGCCACAATCAGTTCAGAATGCTTCTCCCAGGAGTAGACGAAGCTGGAGCAAATATTGTCATCCAGAAAATCAAGGATGCCGAGATAAGTGAAGAATATAACTATCTCGGCAATCCCATAAAAGCAAAGTTTCTAATCTCAGCGATCACCAAGCGCGAGGAAGACCTACACCTGCACCAGATGCTGCAGGAAGGCGAAGTAGAAATTTTTAAGATGAAACTCCCACCAATGAGCCCCGCATAAGCCCAAAGCTCACTGTACTATGCCAGCTCCTAATCACTGTTGCTGGTTTAGCAAACTACGGGCTTAACGAACGTTATCGGCAAAGATGAAGTCTGATGGGGGCTGCAAACCACGAAGATTTTCGACGAAATAGTCCCAGCGTCGCTGCATGAAGTAACGTCTATTCCCGAAGCCATGGCCAGCATTAGGCAAAACCACAAGATCGAAGTCCTTGTCAGCCTCGATTAGGGCATCGACCACCAATAGGGTGCTGGAAGGATGCACATTGGTATCGAGCATGCCGTGGGCGAGCAATAATTTTCCTTCCAAGTTAGCAGCCAGCAGTTGATTCGCCTGACTGTCATAGTTGCTTGTAACTACAGGCTCACCATCACTTGATTTGCCCTCGGGGAACGCCTCTAACAGGCCCTGCCACTTCTCACCCCAGTCGTCCTCGTAGTTCCGGTTATCGTGATTGCCAGCGCCGGACACAGCGACCTTGTAAAATTCCGGATAGCGCAGTATGCCTGCGGTCGATGCGAAGCCACCACCCGAATGCCCCCAGATGCCCACCCGCGCAAGGTCCATCCAGGGATTGTCTGCCCCTAACTGGCGGATTCCTGCGATCTGATCCGGCAGGCCGTTGTCGCCCATGTTTCCATAATAGGCATCATGAAAGGATTTAGATCGGCCCGGCGTACCCATGGCATCCAACTCGACTACGATGAAGCCAAGTTCGGCCAGAGACTGCTTATCATTACGCGAGGCCCGAAACGAACGCGTGCCCACACTGCCACTCTGCGGGCCGGGGTAGAGGTAATTCAACACCGGATAGGATTTTGTCTCATCGAAGTTAGAGGGCTTGTAGAGCAAACCGTAGAGATCGGTGATCTGGTCTCTAGCTTTTACGCTAAATGGAATCGGCGCCACCCAGCCGCTATTAATAAGTGAAGTGATATTCGTTTCTTCGAGAACTAGCTGTATCTCGCCAGAGCTATTGCGCACAACAGAGACTGGAGCAGTATTCGGTGTCGAGTAGACATCAGTAAAATAATCAGCCGAGTCGGACCAGCTAAGCTGATGGTTTGCAGTTTCAGGCGTTAGCTTTGTCAGCTCAGTGCCATCGAAATTAATTCGATAGAGATACTGAAAATAAGGATCACCCGGCTCTCTATTCGAGCCGAGAAAATAGATCTGCTCCTTTGCTAGATCGATCTGCTGGATCTGCAGCACAGCCCAACTACCCTCTGTGATCTGCCGCTTCAATTCGCCTGACTGCAGGTCGTGTAAATAGAGATGCCCCCAATCGTCTTGTTCAGAGAACCAGACAAACTCATTGCGGGCAGGAAAGACCCGCCAATTAGCGGCGTTGTATCCACTCTCGTAATAGGTTTCAACTTCCTCACGGAAGACAGGCCGCACCGCTCCGGTTTCTGGATCGGCAATCTGCAACTGTGCAATCTTATGGTCTCGTGACGAAGAAACGAACGATAACGTCCCGCCGTCTTCACTCCACTCGACATCGAGAAATACACCGCCACGTCCAGCCACATGGTCGCTAGTAGTCGACCTATGAGGGTCAGGTGACATATTTAAAGCTACGATGCGTGGCTCATCTTCCAGATGAATCACGATGCGCTCAATCATAAAGATGTAGTCATCCCCAGGAAGCGGATACTTCCATGCATCTAACTCGCCATGACCTACCTGGGTAGACCACAGATACATCTCACCCACATTTCTACCGTCGTGGCGGAAGGTAGCAATCTTGGAGGAGTCTGGAGACCACAACAGAACCGGACCCTCATCGCGCAGCCACCCGGCATTGTTGGTCGCATAAGCATAGTCCTGCTCACCATCGAAGGTAAGTTGGGTCAGCGCATTGCTCGCAGTATCGCGAAGCCAAAGGTTGTGTTCGTCGATAAAAGCCGCAGCAGTTCCATCGGGAGAAAGGTATTCATGAGGCGGTATCTCCGCGAGCTGCTTAAGCGTATAACCGCCTAAGTCCAACACATAGCTCTGACCCGCGTAATCGAAGTCGAGCTGCTCAGAAGTCTCTGTGAGAAGTAGCCGAGACAAGCTTAAGTCACTAGCATCAAGCTCCTCATCTGCATAGACTGCCAGTTCTGTTGCTAGACGTGCCGCATCGAAAAGCGGCGACTTCTGCGCAGTCTGCACATCGACTAGAATATAGTCAGAGCCGTTTTCAGTTGAACGGCGATAGATCAAACGATCATCTTCCTGCCAGTATTGGGCGAGAATATCGTTCTGGACTAGACCCGAAGTATTAATGGCAAGAAAGCCTTCCGCCCGCTCATAATCGGCGACGCTTATACTCTCCTGGCTCGACTCTGCGGTCGTGACCGTCTCATTGCTAGGCGCCGGTGAGCAAGACTGGATGATAGCGAGCGAAAATACTACGATCGAGCTGCGTCTAATCGTGCGCTTCATCAATGCAGGCCTCTCCTGTGCAACTGGGAAAGTAAGCGCTAGAGTAGCGCATCCAATATTAAATCAACTGATTCAACGATGCGCTGGTCTCGAGGCCGCAAGTCTGGCGCGAACTCGACACCCGTCAAGTGCTGCAAGCCGTCAATATAGCGTACTGCAATCTCGCCGGCCTGCTCGTCCGAGAACTGCTGATCCTTCTCCTTCACCATGCCGCGCGCAAATTCTTTGGAGAACGAAACCGGCTTGCCATCTCGCTGCAGGATATTGCCACTATCATCCAATCGCCAGAAGCGTGACGAGTCCATAGTATAAAGCTCATCCGCCGCCACTATTAGGCCCTCGCTATTGATGCCATGCTCGGTCTTAGTATCCACCAACACCATGCCACGCTCGGACAAATATTGAGAGATCATGCCGAAGGCCATCAGGGAGGAATTGCGAATTTGATTGTATTGCCCCTGCGTGCATACGCCACTATCAATCAGCGACTGTGCGTCAGTAGTCTTATCGACCTTGTCCTTCGTGCTGGGCGTGTCCATGACATAGGGCAGAATGCCGTTAGGCTTTAGGTCAGCGACGCTCAGCTCATGACCGGCATAGTGCAGTACCGTCTCGCCTGCGTCTTTGGCCTGCATCCAATGCTGGTATAAGGATGTAGAAGTCGAACTCTCTGCATTGTAGAGCCGAAGTACATTCTCAAGACTCACCAGCTCTAGGTTCTCGGCAGGGATAACAGTCGAGCTTGGCAGCAGTCCATCTACCTTAAATTGCGAAGAACCCAGCACATCAACTACCAGGCGCAGCATATGGTCGTGATTGAAAGCTAACACCTGATCTTTGAACGGTATCGCACCGCGATTCACGTCATGGGTCGAAATTCGGTTGTTGCGAAACATCAGCCGTAGAGCAACGCCAGATGCGCTGATTAGAGCCTCCCCGAATACGGAGTCTGACACCTTTCCTTCAAGGACAGTCGCACCGCTCAGACGGGGAATATCCCCATCATCGATAAGCTGCTGAATGGGCCGACCTTCGTTAACAGTGCTGCCGTGCTCGGCAACTAATTCTCGTATTTGCTTCTCGTCTAACATGGGATTTTCGCTACTACCTAGTGAAATGAATTAAGCAGTGAAGAATAAGTGAATCGGTGAGGGACTACAAGATTGCTGTGTGCGAGGCATCACCCGATTGACCATCCACGAGACTGGACAATGCTCTGCCCCGGAGATACCCTTTATTCGTCCTATACACGGGGCAAGCGGGGAAACCCTTCGGCAAATAGACCTTGGCGACATCCCTGTACGCTTTCCTATCAAGTATTCAGTTGCTGGTAGGCAGTACATCGCAGTAGTGGCGGGCCAACCAAGCATTCATGCCAACACTATGATGGGAGCTGTTGCCGAGCTTCTGGGAGATGCAAATTCGCTCATCAACTTGAGTCGCAAGCGTGCGGCTGTTTTAGTTTATGTGCTGTACCAAATAACTAGAGAACCCGAATAAATGTTACGCCGATTGATATTTGTACTCCGAATGTTAACCATGACTCTCGGGTTCTGGAGCCTCGGAGATTGGTTCAGATTTTGGTTAGGTGGAGCCACCAAAATTGAATTGAAAGGAAACTCGCTGAACTTGCGAGCCGACAACTATCTGGCCAAAATCGCTGATTTAGCAATGGCTTGGGAAGTGATGGTTGATAATGTCTACGATGCCTTCCCAATCCGACCAGAAGATACCATTGTTGATATAGGCGGTCACATCGGCTCGTTTACTGTAAAGGCCGCTTCTCAGGCAATTAATGGAAAGGTATATACCTTTGAGCCTTTTCCCTCCACTCATGCTGTGTTGAAAAAAAACACCGAGAATCTAAAAAACGTACACGCTCAACAAACGGCGGTTTCCGGAGTTTGCGGCTCTCAGGAGCTGTTTTTCTCTTCTTCCAATCCAGCTGAGAATTCTTTATTACGAAAAACCGATAATTCGATTGAAGTGCCATTAGTTACCCTCAAAGCAGCATTCGATATGAACCATATCGAAAATGTCGATTTGATGAAGATTGATTGCGAAGGCGCCGAATACGATATTTTATTTAATGCCGGTGACAGCCTATCAATAGTCCAAAAAATGGTAATGGAAGTGCACGAACCGAAGCACTTTGATATTCCGGACAAATACACTATCGATGGCTTGGTACAGCTGCTGGAAGACAACGGCTTTAAAGTCAGCTTCGTGCGTGAGAACCGGTTCCAGGGTTACATATTCGCCAGTCGCTAAGCTGGAGTTTTTAATCCGGCACAAGCTCCAATCAAAAAAGTCCAACATCGAACAATAAGCATTCTTTCCATCGTCACAATTAGAAGCAGCAGCTGCTATGATTCTGGCCGTTATATGTGAAGAGGATCTAGAAAAGCAACACCAGTCCAGATTCAATTCAGTTTCTGTTGTATTACATAAGCAAGCAACTACTTTTAGAGATATAGGCGACGGGAGTCGAGCGCGTGGATTTGATATCAAAAATAAAGCTGGATAAAACTCAATTGGTTTTTATATCCATGCTATTGCTCTTTTCTCTTTTTTTGCGATTAAGCTACGGGGTTTCGGCCGAGCATGATAATCCGCTACGCGCTGACGCGCTAAATTACGCAAAAAATAGCGTTGAATCTAGTCGAGTCTGGAGCCTACTCCTATCGGGATGATCTCGTCACCTCCAAACTAATCACTCCCGGCTACCCACTCATCGTTACGTTCTTCGCTAGCTTATTTGATGAATTCTCCAGTGCGTATTTCGCTGTAATTGGCTTTCAGATACTCATTAGCACCCTTGTAGTACTACTAACTTATCTTTTGTCACTTAGGCTCATGCACAAGAATGCTGCCTGTGTGACGGCCGTCGCCGTTGCAATATCTCCTCATTTAATCATTTCTTCCTCTTATTTTTTAACAGAAACAAGTCACAGCTTTTTTGTGCTGCTAGGGCTATGGTTGCTGGTAGTCGCCATTGAAAAAAAATTGCTTCGAGTAGCTTTACTAGCGGGCGTCGTATTTGGCTACGCCGCGCTAATCAGACCCGCCGTATTACTTTTCCCAATTGCTGCCTTGATTGTTTTCTGGTGGAAATACAGAACTGAAGTGCGCCCCAACTTACTTCTCGCGTTTCTGTTTACTACGTCCCTGATGTGGCTTCCATGGCAAATCTGGGAAGCCGAGAGTAAAGAGTCGAATAGCCGCGCTGTATTCCTGCTTGGGGCTTATCCAGACATGACTTACGAGTCACCTCGGATGCGAGGCTACGCCTATAGAGAAGATCCTGAGTTTCAGGCAATGCGGGAGAGCTGGAGCAAAACCTGTGAAGTACTTGGAGAACGAATCAGTGAAGACCCATTGGCTTATATAGGCTGGTATCTGATAGGAAAGCCGGTCACATTGTGGAGCGCGTCCATGGTTCAAGGTCAGGGAGGGCCATTCATATATCCTATTACCTCTAGCGCCTACGATAATCCCGGACTGTATTCCCTTACGCTATTCTTAATGATGAACTTGCACGGACTACTCTTTTTCGCAGCCGTACTTGTCATCGGATATGAAGTGCTACGAATGGTTTTCACTAATCACAAACCCGACTTGGTATTAGCACTAGTTATTTTGTTTGCGCTCTACCACACAGGCGTTCATACAGTACTAGCACCTCTGCCAAGATATTCCACACCGTATTATCCATTCTTATTTATGCTTGCGATATATGGCTGTGCTGGAGCATTCGAAAAGATAAGAAGAGTTGCGCATGAGTAACCTAATTTACGTCCTGGCATTACTATCGGCAGTCCTATTGGCTATTGGACAGCTGCTCTTCAAGATTGGCTCAAGTAAAATTGAAGAAGAGTCGGCAAGCGGCTTCATCATGGCCGCAATCACCAGCCCGATTCTTATTTTTTCTGTTGCACTATATGGGTTTACGATCCTCATATGGATCTACGCGCTCAACAAGATGCCTCTGTCCATCGCCTATCCCATTACGGGCCTGGCATATGTTATCGTGCCAGCACTCAGCTACTATTTTCTAGGGGAGAAAATAAGCCCATCGATAATGATTGGCTCTTTCCTCATTTTAGTTGGAATATCCCTTATAGCTAGAAGCAGCGTGTAAGATGATTTTGTTGGAACTAAATGAATTCAATGCCGAATTGCTTAACAAGGCGGCTAATGAACTTGGTCTCAAAAATCTTCAGCGATTGTGCTCGTTCAAACACACTGTTACCGAATCAGAAGAGAAGCTCGAGCGATTCGGCCTTGACCCTTGGGTGCAATGGCCATCCATTCACACTGGCAAGCCTGTTGCTGAACACGGCCTGACGCATCTGGCGGATGCCTATAAACTCAAGCAAAAACAGTTGTGGGACATACTTTCCGAAAACGACATCGCTTGCGGCATATGGGGGCCAATGAATGCGAAGCTAATTGCCAATGATAATATTAAATTCTTTTTCCCCGATCCTTGGACATATACCGAATCCGCCAAGCCGAGCGAACTGAATCGGCTACTGGCTTTACCAAGATACTATGCTCAGAATTATCTCTCCCTGAAGAAAGGCAAAACTGTATCTTCATTCTTCAAGACATTCAGTTTTTTCCTCAATCCAAAATTATTTTTTAAAGCGGCCTCCTACCTTCCTTTTATTGTTAGAAATTGCTGGGGCAAAAAAATAAATAGCACTCTGTTATTCAGCATCTTTGATCTAATAAATGCAATCGGTTTTAAGCATTACTGTGTCAGAGAGAATGCGGACTTCAAATTAATCTTTCTTAATTCGGTTGCTCACTGCCAGCACCATTGCTGGACTGACAAGGACAAGCTAAGCGCAGAGATGAAAGCTCTATTCAAATTCTTAGACGAGTCTGTCGGCCTGATATTCAGCAATGCCAAGGAAGAAGAACCCATACTAGTTTGTAATGCATTTAGCCAATACTGCAGCATTGAGAGCAAAGAGTTTCTATACAGACAAATCGACCCAGCGAAATTTTTTAAGGCCCTAGGTGTGAATGCAGAATGTGAGCAGCTAATGACCAATGACTCCCAACTCTTGTTTCTTGATCGGGGTGACGCTGAGCGAGCTCTCGATACACTCAGTGAAATAAAGGTAGTGGGCAAAGATTTGATGGAAGTGACACGCGATCCCGAAAATGAGCGGAGATTATTTTGTCAGGTGCTGATTTGGGATGAAGTGCCTGAAGGCACTGAGTTTCAAAGCGGATCTCAGAGCATTAATTTCTACCAGCACTTCGAGAAAGTCGTACAACGAAGCGGTTCACACCTCTCAAGCGGCAATATCTTCAGCAACATGGTTGATCTGCCGGACAAAATGACTAATTATCGACTCTTCGATCACATCTTGGATTATTACGGTGTTAGCCGATGAAAGCTGCAGTCGTCACTCCCTGCTACAACAGTAAAGATTTCGTCCTCGACGTCCTTGGCCGCATAGGCGACGAAGTGGATTTTATTGTCGCCGTTGACGACTGCTGCCCGCAGCAGACGGGCCAACACATCATCGACAACAGCGAAGATCACAGAATTCATGTGGAATTCAACGAAACCAATCAAGGAGTTGGTGGTGCCTGTATACGAGGCTTCAGGAAAGCCATCGACTTGGGTGCCGACATCGTTGTAAAGCTCGATAGCGATGGCCAGATGGCTCCTGAGCTTATCAAGCAGTTCATCCGCCCAATTCAGGAAGGCAAGGCGGATTATTGCAAAGGTAATCGCTTCTACGATTTACGCATGTTATCAGCCATGCCCTTTATCCGACTAATTGGTAATGCCTGCCTTGGCTTCCTCTCCAAGTTCTCAACTGGGTATTGGGACTTGATGGACCCCACCAATGGTTTCGTCGCAATCCACACGAAAGTATTGAATGCGCTACCACTCGAAAAATTGGACAAGCGATTCTTTTTCGAGACGGATATTTTGTTCCGGCTATATACCATTCGCGCCAAGGTGACAGAAATTCCTATGCACGCGGTATATGGTGAAGAGAAATCAAACCTGAATGTAGGCAGGTCTTTGATTTACTTTTTCATGCAACATTGCAAGCGCATATTCAAACGAATTTTTTATAACTACTTCCTGAGGGACTTCAATATAGCGTCGATAAATCTAGTTCTGGGGGTTTTTATGTTCTTTGGCGGAGGTATTTTCGGCTATCTAATCTATTATGGGAACCAGACCCAAAATGCGGCAACACCGACGGGCACCATTATGATAATCATGCTATTTATCCTCGTAGGTTTTCAGCTATTGCTGTCATTTATCAATTATGACACTCAAAACACACCCCAAACGGCTATCCATGACGGCTTGCCAGATTAGGGAGCGGATCTGCTGATTCAACTGCATAGAAGGACTGAGGGAAGTCTTGCTAAGAGAGAGGGAAAGTGGTGCCGCCACCAAGAGTCGCCAAACTCAAGAGAGTGGACCTGCTGATTCAGCCTAGAAAAATACACGTAAGGTGGGTCTTGCTAAGAGAGAGGGAAAGTGGTGCCGCCACCAAGAGTCGAACTCGGGACCTGCTGATTAC
>TARA_B110000858_G_scaffold110153_1_pt1 | contig 79645 bp, 76 predicted proteins | sample TARA_B110000858 | Tara Oceans TARA_B110000858 (sample SAMEA4398247) | marine metagenome | biome: Polar Biome; feature: [SRF] surface water layer (ENVO:00010504); material: water (ENVO:00002006), including particulate matter (ENVO:01000060) such as... | depth 5 m | reverse complement strand
GCAAAGAAATTTGAATAATCACCATATCTCAGAACGAAATAAAGCATAGCCCTGGCGCAATCTCCCTTGTGATCATCTCGCGGTTCAAAAAGGCTTCCCTGACGTTTGCTTCCACCAACACTCCAATTAGGAGTTCCCGAAACTACTCCGAACGGATGGTTACTTCTTGAGCTGTTTGCAGATTGATCCGAAGGGAAAAGATGGTGAATATCATTTTTCATGGGCGATGCAGAATTGAACTTGCTTTGGGGGAAAGTATGCTCACAATTGATATTATTCGCAACAGCACCCGCTCTTGTATTAAAACTTGCCGACCTTCCAGTATAAACACATTCAACCATACCGCCGTGATTATCTAAAGTGGCGTACATATTATCTCGCGCTACGCTGTAAGACAAAACGCTATGATTCGTTGAAATAATGTTGTTTAAGGTAGAACGCAAAGTGCCCTCAGTTAGGTTTTGACTACTCGAATAATATGTTTTAGAATATTGGACTTGAGCCTCAAATTCTAATGCGAATGCCCCTTCATCATGAGATGTACACAATATCAATGGCAGAATATGCTCAATATTATGACGAGGTGAAAACATGACGGAGATAAACGATGAATCCCCAATAGAAATAATGCTATCCGTCAAATGAATTGATAGTACGGTATCACCATAAACTGGAGCTGTTAAAATGGAATATATTTCCAAATCTTCATTTGAAATATTATAAATCCAAAACCCAGAACTATCAATTTGAAGTTCATTTACTACTCCACGATTAATAGTTTGAGTTTTTAATACCTGGGAATTGCTTGAATATCCTGAGCATATCATCATGCAGATTAATGAAAGATTGAGGAAATTATTTTTAGTCTGCATATTTTTTATTTTAATTCTAATTGTGCAACAAAGGTCGGCTATCTTTGCACTTGGGCAAGGATCTTACAACCAGCTCCTGATTAATCCCCCAGGGCGGAAACGCAGCAAGGGTAGTCGGTCGTAGCGGTGTGATAAGACTCCTTGCCTTTTTTATTTCTTCACCAACTCCAGCCCTACTTCAATAATATCTTCAATACTAGGTTTTGAGAAATAGTCACCATCACTTCCATAAGCAGGACGATGAGATTTTGAAGTTAAGGTAACAGGAGCTGCATCAAGAAATTTATAGCCTCCTTGATCCTCAAGTATGTTTTTTAATATAAAGGCAGAAGCTCCACCCTCTATATCTTCATCCACTATTAAAAGGCGGTTTGTTTTCATTAAGGATTTTGAAATATCCTTATTAAGATCAAATGGTAATAAAGTTTGGCAGTCTATTATTTCAACCTCAATGTCGTAATCTGACAAGAACGATGACGCTTGTTTGGCAAGTCTGCACATTGATCCATATGTAACCATGGTAATATCAGTACCACTTCGTATTGTTTCAACTTTACCAAGCTCAATATTAAATTCACCAATATTTATTGGCAACCTTTCTTTCAATCGATAACCATTTAAGCATTCAATTACTAACGCTGGCTCATCTGCCCTTAAAAGAGTATTGTACATACCTGCAGCTTTAGTCATATTTCTAGGAACACAGACATACATTCCCCTTAAAGATCCTAATATCATACCCATAGGTGAGCCTGAATGCCAAACTCCCTCAAGTCGATGTCCTCTAGTCCTAATTATCAATGGTGCTTTTTGTCGACCCTTACTTCTCCAATGGACAGTGGCGCAATCATCGCTGAGGATTTGAAGGGCATATAATAAGTAGTCTAGATATTGAATCTCAGCTATTGGACGCAGCCCGCGCATTGCCATACCTATTCCTTGACCTGCAATAGTGGCTTCTCTTATACCGGTATCAAAAATACGTGTTTCACCATACGCTTCTTGCATCCCTTCAAGTCCTTGATTAACATCCCCAATTGACCCAACATCCTCACCAAAAATTATTAATTCAGGGTGATTCTTGAGAAGGGAATTAAAATTATCTCGCAATACAATTCGTCCATCTACCTCTTCTATCTTTTCATCATAAATTGGGTCAATAATTTTTACATGTAAGGCCTTGTTAGAATATAAATATTGGCTGTAAGCCTCTTCGCCTTTTTCAAATTGAAAATTAATCCAATTATTCACAGCAGAAGTATCTTTTCCTAACAATTTGGCTCGAACTGCTAACAAACGAACCTCCGATAGAGAGTCTCTCCACATTGCATTTCGATTGCTTTTTAAATTGCTAGCTTCTTTTGTGAAACCTAATTCGTTTATCCATTCAGAGGCCTGATCTCTAATATTTTGTAGTGGCTTCAAATAATTCTCAAATGCCTCTTTCATGGCGCTTTTCGCATTATTTTTAGCTTGAACTTCAATTTCATTTAATTCTTCAGCAGTTATTAAGGAATATTTTTCAATAAAAACTCGAAACTGACGCAAACAATCATATTCCTTCTCCCAAATTAATCGATCTTTTGATTTATACCTTTCATGTGAACCACTAGTTGAATGACCCTGCGGCTGGGTCATTTCAGTGACATGAAGCAATACAGGAACATGCTCATTCCTTGCGATTTTTTCGGCTTTTTCGAAAGAAGAGACTAATTCAGTATAATCCCATCCTTTAGCAGTTATTATTTCAAACCCAAATTCAAGTGTTTTCCCATTTTTTGTCTTCTTTCTCTGAAAACCAGATAAAGCCTTTGAAATGTTTTGCTTTATTGTTTGATGTTTTGCGTGAACTGAGATTCCATAATCATCATCCCAAACACATACAACCATCGGTACTTGCATTACCCCTGCAGCATTCATAGCTTCCCAAAAATGTCCTTCAGAGGATGCTGCATTTCCTATTGTACCCCAAGCGATTTCATCTCCATTATCAGTAAACTGATTTCTCAAACCTAATTCTTTGTAGATTTTTGATGCCTGAGCCAATCCCAATAAGCGAGGCATCTGCGCCCCCGTAGGAGAAATATCAGATGATGAATTCTTTTGACTTATCAACTCTAACCAATTTCCCTGTTCATCAAGAGAATGGGTGGAGAAATGCCCATTCATTTGCCTTCCGCCACTTGAGGGCTCATTATCAATATTTGTATCGGCATAAAGGGAAGCAAAAAAAGAAGTGGGATTCAATTGATCGACTGCCATCATGAATGTTTGATCCCGATAATAACCACTTCGGAAGTCCCCATTTCGGAAAACTTTTGCCCATGCAATTTGAGCTAGTTCCTTACCATCACCGAATATTCCAAACTTAGCTTTACCCGTTAAAACTTCTTTTCTCCCCAGCAAACTGCATTCGCGGCTCAAAACAGCAAGTTGATAATCATTTTTTATGGAAAGTATAAAATCAGGGTTATGCATAATGCAAAAATAAGGCGACCTTTGCTATTGAATAATGAAACCTTCCTAAAAATACAATCTATTCATGAAATTCTTTATCGACACAGCTAACCTTTCAGAGATACAGCAAGCATACGACATGGGTGTCCTAGACGGAGTAACTACAAATCCATCCTTAATGGCTAAGGAAGGTATTTCAGGTACTGAAAACATTAAATCCCACTACAGGGCCATTTGCTCAATAGTAGATGGTGATGTTAGTGCTGAAGTTATTTCGACTAATTATGAAGGAATGATTAGCGAAGGCATGGAACTTGTAAAAATTGATCCAAAAATTGTAGTAAAAGTTCCAATGATTGCTGACGGCGTAAAGGCTATTCGTTATTTCACTGATAATGGAATTCGCACAAATTGCACTTTGGTTTTTAGCTCTGGACAAGCTCTAATTGCCGCAAAAGCTGGAGCAACATATGTTTCACCATTTATCGGGAGGTTAGATGATATCTCAACTAACGGAATAGATTTAATAGAATCGATTCGAGTGATTTATGACAATTATGGATATGAAACAGAAATTTTAGCTGCTTCTGTTCGACACCCAATGCATATAATTCAATGTGCACAACTTGGTGCTGATGTTATAACTGGTCCATTAAGTGCTATTTCTGCTCTAATTAAACATCCTTTAACTGACATTGGTTTAGCGAAATTTCTTGCAGACCACGCTAAATCGAATAAATAAATTTATCGACGTTTATATTTTCCTGACTTTGTTAAAGGCAAATTTGGTAATTGAATTATTTGTTTAGGTCTTTTCCATTTGGGGAGAGAACGAAAAGCATTGTTAATTTTTTCCAACTCTGCTTTACTCAGTGGAATACTAAACCATACCATTGCTTCATTCCAATGATCATCAGGTTTTACTCCAACAAACCCTTCTGGGTGGTCCGGATAAACTATTGACACCTGGTTCTCAACCTGTTCCGGATGAATTTTTTTTCCTGCACTTATTATTGCTCCATCCAATCTACCTTTCCAGTAAAATGATTTTCGATCACTTGATAATTTTATCCGATCTGTAGTTTTTAACTCAAAAATTCCTCGGTCTTTTATGCTTACTACCATCGCTCCATTATCAGATGTGATTTCTACTCCTTTCAAGCAATGGTAATTAACTTGTTTTTTTGGATTTATTTCACGGATGGCAAAATGTGTTATTGTTTCGGTCATACCGAAGGCATGAAATATTTGCGAAGGCACATCTGACAAATAGTTCTCTTGAGTTTTAAGTAACGGAGATCCGCCTATCAATACAGTTTTTAGATTTTTATAATTATCAGGTGATATTAGAATGGCTTGCTGAGGGACAAGTGCTAAAAAATCTAAGTTTCCTAGCCATTGAATTTGCCGTCGCACAGGCAAAACCTGAAAATCCATTTCCCATTCAATTGCCCGAAAAACCATTAATGCTCCACCAATACTTCTAGTACTTAAAGCAAGAGCAGACCTCATGCCTTTAAAAAAACTAAATTTTTCTGAAGTTGATTTAATACTTGAAATAATCTGATCTCTTGAAAACTCTATCCGTTTCGGCTTACCAGAACTTCCACTGGTCTCAAACTCAAAAAATGAATCTGATGATTTCCATTTCGAAATACATTGCTCCACATCATTTATCTCTGATAAAGAACAATCATTGTGAAAAAAGAAATTCACCTTACTCAAAGCATCCAGATATCCCCGTCTATAACCACTGTTTTAGGCGGAGTGTTATTGCTATAAAGACTGCCCGTACCGAAGCCCTGAAACCCCTCTAAGTCTGGGATAGAACTTGCCCATTGGGCGATTCCTGTTAGTCCTTCATTCCCCTCTAGAGCTGAGGTAATCCACCACTTTATTCCACGGATTTTGGCACGACTTATCCAATCTTCACAACTCTTGAATCCTCCTAATAGAGATGGTTTCAAAACGATAAAATCCGGTTTGATTCTATCAAGAAGAATATCTCTTTGTTTTTTTTCATAAACTCCAATCAAACTTTCATCAAGAGCTATTGGAATTATTCCTTCGCGGGAGACTTTTGCTAGAGCATCAATATCATCTGTTGCACATGGTTGCTCAATACTATGAATATTAAATTTTTCCATATGTGCCATATTAACCAAGGCTGTTTCGGCATTATAACCACCGTTTGCATCAACCCTAATCTGAATGTTTGGTTTTTCGTTTCTTATTTTTTGTAAAATACCCAACTCCTGTTCAATCTCTATCGCCCCAACTTTCATTTTTATACATCGATAACCTTCTATCAAACGCAAATCTAGTTGATCATTTAGAAAACTTTTATCGCCCATCCAAATCAAGCCATTAATAGGTAGACCTATTTCTTTTCTCGTAAAAGGAGTATCAAATAGATTCCATAATAAATTTGAGTTTTTTAAAGATTTCCATTGCAGCAAAGCCAATTCAATTGCAAAAATAATACTTGGCCATAGTTCATACTTATCATACCAATCCTGATCCAGACAATTCTTCTCCGCCCATTCCTCCCATTTTATTGGATCTAAAACTGTTAGCTCTAAACATACAGTCTCAAGTTTCTCTTCATATTTAGGAAAATCCTCAATACTTAATCCTGGTAATATTCCACATTCTCCACGCCCAGTAACTCCATCATATGTAACTTCAATGAAGTAACATGGCTTTTTTGTCATTATTCCTCGCGAAGTTCCAGCAGGACGTTTGAATTCATAATTATATCCCCAATATTTTGCATTCATATTAGTTGAACTAAGGAGTCATTATTTAATGAGTCAAAAAGTAATCCTAGTCCCAAAGAAATAGCGAACAAAACGCATGTTATTGCAGCTGGCTTGAGTAAAACATCAAATTCCTTTGGCGATACAGCTTTCCACATTTGATATAATCTATAAACTAATGAGGGCGTAAAAAATAAAAAGAGGAAATTAATATTCGACGTTGTCTCATTGTAAAACATAAATAATAAAGCTGAAGTAATAGAACTAAAAACCAATAAAGTTTGATAAATACGAGCATTAAAAATTCCTATTTTCATTGCGAATGTAATCTTTCCAGCTTTTTGGTCCGATTCGTAATCTCTCATATTATTCAAGTTTAAAACTCCTGCAGCCAGAAAACCTATTGAAAAGCTGGGGAGGAAAATTATCATACTTAGACCTTTTGATTGAAGTATATAACTACCAACAACTCCAACTGGTCCAAAAAATATTATGACAAATAAATCACCCAAAGCCTTATATCCATATGAAGAACCAAGAGTATAGCTCCTTGAAGACCATGTTGCCAACAGCCCGATAAGTAAAAAAATAATAAAAATCAATGTGGGTTGTAAAAAACCTCTAGAACCAATATAAGCAGTAATCGTTGTTAAAATAATTGAAGCCCAAGTAAAAATACTAACCATATATTTCATTTTTGAGATTGAGATTGAACCAGATGCAACTGCTCGAGATTCTGCACCCACTGGCCTATGGTCATCTACTCCGCTTAGTCCGTCTCCATAGTCATTGGCTAAATTTGATAGCAATTGATAAGTCGTTGCCGTAAAAAGCATTAACACAAACAAAATAAAGTTGAAAGAGCCTTCGTCTGCTGATAATAGTGAACCCAAAACAATACACGAAAATGCCAGCGGCAAAGTCCTCAACCGCAATGCAGAAATCCAAATTTTAAACTTCAAGGAAAAGTTGGAAATTTATCAAAATCTGGATCTCTTTTCTCAAGAAATGCATTTTTACCCTCTTGAGCTTCATCCATCAAATAATACATCAAAGTTGCATCACCGGCAAATTCCATTAAGCCTCGCTGTCCATCTAATTCAGCATTCAGTCCACGTTTAATCATTCGCAGAGCCATAGGAGATCGCATCATTATCATTTCGCACCACTCCATTGTCTTTTCTTCAAGTTCGGACTGGGGAACAACTAGATTAACCATACCCATGTCTTGAGCTTCTTTTGCAGTGTATTGCTTACATAAAAACCAAATTTCGCGAGCTTTTTTTTGTCCAACATGTCGAGCTAGATAAGAACTACCAAAACCGGCATCGAAGCTACCAACTTTAGGACCTGTTTGACCAAAACGAGCATTTTCTGAGGCAGTAGTTAAATCACAAACTACATGCAAGACATGACCGCCTCCTATTGCATAACCATTAACCATTGCTATCACCGGTTTAGGAATTTCTCGAATCCGCTTATGCAAATCCAAAACATTTAGTCTTGGCACACCATCTTCTCCTACATAACCACCAACTCCTTTTACATTTTGATCACCTCCTGAGCAAAAAGCTTTATCCCCTTGCCCTGTAAGAAGAATGACTCTTATATCCGATCTTTCTCTACAAATATCAAATGCTTCAATCATTTGAACATTTGTTTCCGGACGAAAAGCATTGTAAACATCCGGGCGATTAATTGTGATTTTTGCTACGCCTTGATTGAATTCAAATTTTATATCTGAGTATTCTTTTATTGATATCCACGTTCTCATTTTAATAAATAATTTTTAATTATTGCTGAAATCTATCATTCCACATTCTGTCATTGATATTAGAATCTGTAAAAACTTCTAGCACACTCGATTTCCTTGATTCTATGAAGTCTAGCCATACATTTTCCCAGTCATCAATACTTGCAGCATAAAAATATTCCAATCCTGCATAGGAAACCAATTTTTTTACACTGTGATTATGTTTCCATAAATAATGGGTATCATATAATTCGGAATCACCAGCCATTGGTAATCGTCTAAAAATATCTCCTCCACGATTATTTATAACCACCACCTTAAAACCTTCAGGTACCTCTCTATTTAAAAAGGCATTGCTATCATAGAAAAAAGCTAAGTCACCAGTAATAAGAATTGTGCGTTTATTTGATATCCATGCAGATCCTACAGCAGTGGATGTACATCCATCTATTCCACTCGTCCCTCGGTTCGAATAATGTTTCTCATTATTAGCCCAACCTCCAGCAGCCCATGTGTGGATTCCATATCTCACAGATGAAGAATTTGCCCAATGAATATCCCAATTGTTAAGTCCAAAATTAGAAATGGCCTCATGAACCCATAAATCAGACCATTTTTCTGTTTTGCTAACATTTTTTGAAACCCATTTATTTGTCCATGTTTTATCAATTACTGGTGTGTGTTTAATTAATGACTCGAGACCGTCTTTATAACTAGATTCCAGAACATACTTAAGATTTCCAAACATATCCGGATGAGGAGAACTAGGTCCGATATGCATATGTCTAACACCCTTTAATCTAAATTTAGATTTTTTTGAAACCCAAGCCCCTCCAATAGTTACAACAGCATCCAAAACTATATCGTCCAGAGATCTCCATCCATTATCCAGATTAATTACAGCAGTACTTGACAATTGACTCAGATGCTCTCCCGTGACGAGCCAACCTTTAGATTTTATTTTTTCAACGAGATGATTTATCTCTCCCCACAGAGGGTTCCATTGGCCAATAATTAGCAATGGATATTTCGCGGCACCAAGCCAGTCGGGGAAAAAAAAGTTATCATTAGAACCAGGTTCTAGTATTTTATCCAATTTTATAGAAATATTTTCATTAAAAATAGGCTTACCATAAAGCGGTTCTTTTATTGGGACATTAATATGAACTGGCCCATTTTTCAAATGATATAAAGCTTGAGTTACTCTATCTATATTTTCCTGAATAGAAATTTCTGGGTCTAAAAGAGCAGAGGCCCGAATATGACCCTCATAAATTTTCTCTTGTCTTACCGATTGACCATGTCCATTATCGATGAGTTTCTTAGGGCGATCTGCTGTAATAACCAACAACGGAATTCTTTGATAAAAAGCCTCAGCAACTGCTGGAGCATAATTTAAAGCTGCAGTTCCGCTTGTAGAGACTAATGCGACTGGCATCTGTGATTTTATTGAGACACCTAAGGCGAAATAGCCCGCACTCCTCTCATCTAATATAACCGCGTTAGGACACTCAAGAGATGAAAAAGCTTCCATCAAAGGAGCATTCCTACTGCCAGGCGACCCAACCCATGCTGATAAATTCAGTTCCTCAAGAATCTTACTTAAAACTGCTGAAATGGGTTGGAAATCTTTTGTCATTACCCTACGATAACACGCTCAAGTGTTTTTAGTTTTTCTTCAGTCTCAACCCATTCATCTTTTGCATTAGATTTACTTGTTATACCAGCTCCCGCATAGCAAATAAGACCATCTCTTCCAATCTCCATGCACCTGAGGTTAACATAAAATATGGAGCGCTCGTCATTATTCCACCCAAAATAGCCTGAATAAAAGGATCGATTATAATTTTCATGCTGAAGGATAAAGGCCATGGACTGAGCACGAGGAAGGCCACCAACTGCTGGAGTTGGATGCAGTGATTTTATCATCGTAATTGCCGCACCCATTGGACGTACAGCTTCAATTGAGGAGCATAAATGCTCAACAGGCCCAGCAGTAAGAATTTTTGGACCATCAACACTTATTTTTTTGCAACCTAAAGCATCAAGCATGTGAACAATATCCCTCGTAACGAGGTGCTGTTCTTCTCGTTCCTTGATGCCCCATCTACCTTCTGAATTCACTGGTCTTGTTGCAGCAAGACTCATTGTTTTAAGATGTTTACCATTAAGCTCTAAAAGACACTCAGGAGTTGCACCCATCCAAAGAGAATTTCCATCTATTGATATAAGATAAATTGTTGCTAAAGGATATTCTCGACATAATCTTTCGAAAACATTTGTTGGAGATACCGAAGTTAATTTATGGGCCTTGGTTCGAGAAAGAACAACCTTTTCGAGGACTCCATTGGAGCAAACTTCAGAAGCTTGAGAAACAACTTGCAAAAAATCATCGTAATTGTGAGAGTCTTTCGGATAAATATTTGGCAAGGCGTTTGAAATTAATTTTTCACTGACCCATTTTGAGCAATTTTTTAAAATGATATCCGTAATCAAAAGCTGAATTAAGCGGCCATCAAATTGCGAAAAATAAAAATCCCCTACAGGGCTTTCAAAAAGTGAAAACACTCTTGATTCTTTTCCAGGTTCACGGATCCAGGCAAATGACATTTTATAATCTCTTATTATTATTTTTTAGGTATTATGACATTTGTCATTTTGACGAATGAAATAAGTTTATTATCATCATTCGTTATTCGTATTTCTAACACATGACTTGTTCTTCCTTTATGAAGGAATTTCGCTTCTGCATAGACATACCCACCGGTAGCACTTTTAACATGATTAGCAGCTATCTCTTGACCCACTGCTATAAAGCCGTCTGGGTCATCTAAAAATATGTTCGATGCCGCACTGCCTATCGTCTCGGCAAGGGCAAGTGTTGCTCCTCCATGGAGAATTCCAGCTGGTTGAAGATGATTTGATGTAACGGGCATTTTACCTCGCAAGACCTGGTTATCCTTGCTAGTGTATTCAATGCTTAACGTTTCCATAAGAGTACCAGAGCATCTCTCATTCATTATGTGAATTATTTCCTCATCAGTCATCTTGCAAAGATACGCGAAGGCATTACCTTTGTAATTCGAACTTCATTTGTATCGAAGCAATGATAAATATTACTTTACCTGACGGATCCGTCCGAAACTATTCTAAAGGGTCGACAGCAAAAAATGTTGCGGAATCAATTTCGCAGGGATTAGCCAGAAATGCCCTTACCGCAAAATGGAACGATCAAACAGTTGAACTCAATGCTCCTCTTCTTGATTCTGGAACTTTAGAATTTTTTACTTGGGATCACCCCGAAGGAAAAGATTGTTTCTGGCATTCCAGTGCTCATGTATTGGCTCAAACAATTTTACACTTTTATCCTGATGCATTGCTAACCATAGGCCCATCAATAGAAAATGGGTTCTATTATGATGTGGACTTTGGTGAATCGATTTTTGGAGAGAATGACTTTAAAAAGATAGAGGATAAAATGATAGAATTTGCTCGTCAAAAGTCCGAGTTTAAAATGCGATCCGTTTCGAAAAAAGATGCTCTACATCTATTTAAAAATAATCCTTACAAGACAGAGCTCATAGAGAACTTGGAAGATGGCACAATTACTTTTTGCGATCACTCGGACTTCACAGACTTATGCCGAGGAGGTCACATTCCAAATACAAGGATAATTAAAACATTCAAAGTAATGAGTGTTGCTGGGGCATATTGGAGAGGCGATGAAAACAAACCTCAACTCTCAAGAGTTTATGGGATTTCTTTTCCAAAGCAATCCATGTTAGTTGAATATTTAGAACTTTTAGAAGAAGCAAAAAAAAGAGACCATCGAAAACTAGGAAAGGAATTAGAGCTTTTCACATTTTCAAAAAGAGTAGGACAAGGACTTCCACTTTGGTTGCCCAAAGGAGCATCCTTAAGGGAACGCCTTGAGCAATTTTTAAAAAAAGTTCAGTCTAAAGCGGGCTACCAAGGTGTAATAACGCCGCACATAGGTAACAAGGAATTATATATTTGCTCAGGACACTATGATAAATATGGCAAAGACAGCTTTCAGCCAATAACTACTCCTGCTGAGGGTGAAGAGTATCTTCTAAAGCCTATGAATTGTCCACATCATTGTGAAATTTACAAGTCTTCACCTCGATCTTACAGAGATTTACCAATAAGATTCTCAGAATTTGGAACAGTTTATCGATATGAACAAAGCGGAGAACTTCATGGCTTAACTCGTGTTCGGGGATTTACTCAAGACGACGCGCACATTTTTTGTACCCCTAATCAACTAAAAGAAGAGTTTGAAAAAGTTATTGACCTCGTTCTTTATATATTTAAAACCCTTGATTTCCATGATTTCCAAGCCCAAATAAGTTTAAGAGATCCGGAAAAGCCGGAAAAATATATTGGTTCTGTGGTTAATTGGGACAAAGCTGAAACTGCCATAATAGAGTCAGCAGAAAGAAAAGGATTGAAAACAGAAGTTGTATCTGGTGAAGCCGCATTTTATGGCCCCAAATTAGATTTTATGGTCAAAGATGCTTTAGGTCGGTCATGGCAGCTAGGAACAATCCAAGTGGATTATAACTTACCTGAACGATTTGATCTTGAATATAAGGGGTCAGACAATAACCAACATCGCCCTGTGATGATTCACAGAGCGCCTTTTGGATCGATGGAACGCTTTGTGGCTGTGCTTCTAGAGCATTGCGCAGGAAACTTCCCATTATGGCTAACCCCAGATCAAGTTATAATACTTCCAATTTCAGAGAAGTTTCATGAGTATGCAGAAGAGGTTGTCAGTCTGTTAGAAATGTCCGATATTCGCGCCCTCATTGACGACAGGAATGAAAAAATTGGAAGAAAGATTCGCGATGCGGAAATTAAGAAAATTCCTTTCATGATAATCATCGGTGAGAAAGAAGTCAATGAAAAAACCTTGTCAATTCGTAGACATGGTCGTGGCGATCTGGGAGAATTCAATGTAGCAAAATTTTGTGCATTAATTCAAAAGGAGGTTCAAGAAACTTTGGCTACTTTTTAAAAATTAGAATGAAATTAATAACTAAAAAACAAAATAACTCTGAATAAGCCCTACCGAGGACGCGGCGGAAGTCGCCACGTCAAACCTGAAAACCCGCATAAGATCAATGAATTAATTCGTGTAACGAATGTTAGATTGATTTTAGAAGGTAAAGAACCCATTGTAGTCACTACAGCAAAAGCCTTATCAATGGCTCAAGACGAGGGTTTAGACCTAGTACTGATAGCTGAAAAAGCGGACCCACCGGTCTGCAAGATAATTGACTATAAAAAGTTTCTTTACGACCAAAAGAAAAAACAAAAAGAAATTGCCTCGAAAGCAATGAAAGTTGTAATAAAAGAAATTCGTTTTGGGCCGCAAACAGATGATCATGATTATGAATTTAAATTAAAGCACGCAAGAAAATTTCTAGAAGATGGAGCTAAGCTTAAATCTTTTGTTTTCTTTCGAGGTAGATCCATAATTTATAAAGAGCAAGGTGAACTACTTTTGCTGCGTCTTGCGCAAGATGTAGCAGATCTCGGAAAGGTTGAGGCACTTCCTCACCTTGAAGGGAAAAGAATGTTCATATTGATTGCACCGATAAAAAAGAAATAATAAGCAACTAAAAAAATCTTAGGAAACATGCCAAAGATGAAAACCAAGTCCAGCGCTAAAAAGCGTTTTAAGCTCACAGGAACTGGGCAAATTAAGCGAAAGCATGCTTTTAAAAGTCATATTTTGACCAAAAAGGCAACTGATCGTAAGCGTCGATTGACGCAATCAACATTGGTACACCCCGCTGATGTCAAGTCTATTAAGGAACAGTTGGTTCTGTAATCCTTTACGTAATATTTAATAACCATGTGTAAACGCTTTTAAAGTGAGATTATATAATTCTCCGCGTTACCAAAAAATAAAACAAAATGCCACGTTCAGTAAATAATGTCGCTTCACGAGCTCGCCGAAAAAAGGTAATGCAAATGGCGAAAGGCTATTTCGGCCGTAGAAAAAATGTTTGGACAGTCGCGAAGAACGCTGTTGAAAAAGGTCTTCAATATGCTTATCGAGATCGACGTACTAAAAAACGTAATTTCCGTGCCTTGTGGATTACAAGAATAAATGCAGGCGCCCGATTACATGATTTATCATATAGCCAATTTATGGGCAAGCTCCATACAAATGGGATCGAATTAAATCGCAAAGTATTAGCTGACCTGGCAATGAACCACCCAGAAGCTTTTAAAGCTGTTGTAGATAAAGTTAAATAAATTAAGTAAGGTTTTCAAAATCAAAAGCCAGCTTTCAGCTGGCTTTTTTTATGCGCGTATATACCAAACTGAATTATCTGGGGATTGCCAAATTTCGGTGCTTATATTTCCGTTAAACTCCGATTCTATAAATTTTGAATTCAAAGGCAAATCTTTTTTCCTTAAATACTCAGGCCTTAGAAACCAATTTTTACCGATTGTAAAAGACTGACTATGAAATTTTAAAGAATCATTAACTTCATTAATGGGGAAATTATTCACACGACCAAAAGCATGAGCCATTGGTAAAGTTTGCGGAGTCTGATAAATTTGCTGCGGAGTTCCTGATTCAACAATGCTTCCATCTTGCATAACATCAATGCGATCTGCCCATTCCATGGCATCTCTTACATCATGGACTACCATAACAACTGATGCTCCAGATTTCGATTGCCAAATTTTTAGAATATCCTGCATGCGACGCTTGTGTGCTGGATCTAGATGACTAAAAGGCTCATCTAAAAGCAATGCTCCCGGTCGAGAGATCAAAGCTTGACCCAATGCTAGTCGCTGTAATTCACCTCCTGATAAACCGCGGGCTTTTTCATTTAATGAAGGAGCCAGATTTAAATCTTTAATCCATTTTTTAACTACCCGATCTTCAGACATTTCAGAACGAATCCCAGCGAATTCCAATAGGTTATCCCGAACTGTTTTATATGGCATTTGTCCAAAATCCTGTCTCACCATTCTAATCCTGTAGTGACCAGGAACTAATGGAACTTTTGCATGCAGCTTGTTACCATACCAAACTTTTCCCTCTTCAGGGACAACTCTACCCCCGAGAATATTTAAAAATGTTGATTTTCCAGAACCTGAAGGACCGAGTAGCGCTACTATTTCTCCACTATTACAAGACCAATTCGGAATGGAAAGTAAAAATCTTTCAAAACCATGTATTAGATTAACGGAGCGAAGTCTTACAGGCATCAATATATCTACAAGTGAATAACTTCTCCATAAGCAACAGCAGTTGCCTCCATGACTGCTTCTGACATTGTAGGATGAGGATGAACAGTCTTTAAAAGCTCCATTCCTGTAGTTTCTAGTTTACGAACTGCGACGATCTCGGCTATCATTTCTGTAACGTTCGATCCAATCATATGAGCACCTAAAAGTTCACCATACTTAGCATCATAAATCATTTTCACAAATCCTTCTTTAGTTCCTGCAGCTGAAGCTTTTCCTGAAGCGCTAAATGGAAATTTACCAACTTTAATTTCATGACCAGCGTCTCTGGCTTGCTTTTCAGACATGCCAACAGAAGCTACTTCCGGAGAGCAATATGTGCAGCCAGGAATGTTATTATAATCTAAAGGTTCTGGATTATGGCCAGCAATGCCCTCGACACAAATTATACCCTCTGCAGAAGCTACGTGAGCCAAAGCAGGGCCATGAACAATATCTCCAATCGCAAAATATCCAGAGGCGGTTGTTTTGTATAAACTATCAACAACAACTCGCCCATTTTCAGCCTTTATACCTAAGGCCTCTAATCCCAAATTATCTAAATTAGTGGATACACCTACTGCACTTAGAACGATATCACAATCCATATTTTGATCACCTTTTGAATTTTTATATGATACAACACAGGCTTTTCCTGAAGTATCAACATTCGTTACTTCAGTTGAAGTTTGAATCTCTATGCCCTTCTTTTTAAATGTGCTTTCTAAAGCCTTGGAGACATCAATATCTTCATTTGGAAGAATATTTGGCAAGTATTCCATGATTGTTACTTTTGAACCCATTGCATTATAAAAATATGCAAATTCAACTCCTATTGCCCCCGAGCCAACAATTACAATTGATTTGGGTTGCTTGGGGAGATTCATTGCTTCCCGATAACCAATAATCTTCTTACCATCCTGTTTTAGAGATGGCAACTCCCGAGAACGCGATCCTGTGGCAAGAATGATATTTTTCGCTGACAAGATTTTTGTTGAATCATCACTTTTGACTTCAACTTTCTTACCAGACAATACTTTACCATAGCCCATTATTACATCAATCTTATTTTTTTTCATCAAAAAATCAATACCCTTGCTCATTCCTTGAGCCACGTCACGACTTCGTTTGATGACTTTATTAAAATCGTGCTTAGCATCATTTACAGTTATACCATAATCTTCAGCATGCTGAATATACTCAAAAACTTGAGCACTTTTAATTAATGCTTTTGTAGGGATACAACCCCAATTCAAGCATACACCTCCAAGACTTTCCTTCTCTACTATTGCAGTTTTTAATCCTAGCTGACTCGCACGAATAGCAGCAACATATCCACCTGGGCCTGACCCTATAACAATAACATCGTATTCCATCGTATTCTATCTATTTTTTATTAGTTCAAAGGTAGGTATGCAATAGCAGATATCTCTACTCGAACCCCTTTTGGCAAACCAGATACTGCAACTGTCTCCCTAGCCGGAGATAAGTCTTCAAAGACTTGAGCATAATAGGTATTAAATTGAGCAAATAAAGACATGTCTGCTAGGAAAACACTACATTTTATAACATCTTTAGGTAATGCACCACCAGCTTTTAGAACAGCACACAAATTCTTCAAAACACACTCAACTTCTTCGGCTATCGTATTCATTTTTAATTCACCAGTAACATGATCTAATGCTATTTGGCCTGAAACATAAAGGAAATCACCTGCTCGAATAGCTTGACTATATGGACCAATGGCTTCAGGAGATTCTTGACTAGTTATTATTTTTTTCATATCTAAATATTTTTTTTGCAAATTGGTTAATCTTATTGGATTCAAAACATAAAGTTCAGATAAATATCAAATATGAATTGTTCATATTTAATATAACCGAACACATAAATTACATTTGCAAATCATGCGGATAGCAATACTTGATAACTTAGACTCATTCACCTATAATCTCTATCATAAAATAGAGCCTTTTGTCGATTCTATTGATGTTATTCGAAATGATGATTACAAAGCTCTTGATAAATTGTCAAATTATGATGCATGGGTTCTCTCTCCAGGTCCAGGACTCCCAAAAGATTCAGGATGCCTTATGAAAGCCTTAAAATTAGGCTTTGGCAAAATCCCAATCTTGGGAGTATGTCTTGGAATGCAGGCAATAGCTATTCATCAAGGGGGTAAACTATTTCACTTAACACATCCCCAACATGGGAAAGAGCATGTTATAAAACATATAGAGTCAGACTCAAAGCTTTTTAGATCTATTAATCCTCCTTTCCAAGTGGGACTTTATCATTCATGGGCTGTAGATGAACGGTCTATCAAGGCTAGTGGCTTGGTTCATTCCGAATCAAATATCCTAATGGCAGCTGAATGGATAGACAAAAAAGCATTTGGATTACAGTTTCATCCTGAAAGTATCATGACACCCGGTGGCGGCAGGATTTTAGAAAATTGGATTAATCTTATGTGACTCGCTTAATAATCTCCCAATCCTCTTCTTCTATCAAGCTTTAAAGCGCTCATTAAAGGCGCTTTTACTCCGATCCCAATATTATAACTTCTCGCATAACCAAATGGAACCCACCTTATACGCATTTCCCAGCAGTGCAATTGTCTTAATACATCTATTGTCGTATATGTAAAATCTTTTTCTTGAATATCGTAACCACTGGTAATACCAAGACGCCAATTTGCAGTTGGCTCCCAAGAACCATCAAAACGTAAACTTTGAATAGTTTTCATTTCCATAGATCCAGATTTATTTGATTTCCGTAATGAATAACCAACATTAAAAGTCCATGGCGCCGCCCAATCCATATAGTCCATTGGACCATAATAATCTGGGTACAAATCTTGCTCAAGCCCAAATTCATTTATTGGCACTACCGGACGTCCTGCGGAACTCCCCCCCCTGAACCTAAAATCTAAAGAAAGCTGATGCAACGCTGGACGCAAAGGACCTTGACCATCCGCCCAAGCAAAAGACTCAGTTCTAACACCACTGCTGTCTATTGAATACCAATCGTAATTACCTTGATAGGAAACTCTCACTTTATTTTTTAAAAATGATGTACTCGCTCTAATATTAATTGGAGACAAGGGATTTGATATCAAAATAGGATTATAATTGGTTTGAAGCGTAAAATCTTCTAAAAGATTGAATTTTCTGACATCATTTGAATCTGAAAAGCCTAACCACTTGCCATCAAAAGTATTTCTTAACCGAACATTTAATCCACCTTGATTTCCAACACCAGGAGCGCCATAAATAAAACCTTGATATTTGCTAAAGGTTTGAGAATTTCCAATACTATCAATTTGAACCGTTTGAAAAGAATTCCAAATTGGGTCAGTAAAGTCAGGTGCATATCTCCAACTCAAAGAAGGGTACATGACATGGCGGAGAGCTTTTACAGGTCCTTTTTTAAAAGAGAATATTCCATAAATGGTTGTTGAGGCACCGGCACTGAGCATAAAATCTCGAGCCGAATGAAATCCATTTAAAGTATCTGTCACGACTGATTTGGTTATCGTATCATACTCTCTATTCAAAGCATAAGGATACCATCTTTCTTGATAGGTGGCATTAGGATTTAAGGTTATAAATCGCAGTAATTTTACATTAGTTCCCATATTGGCTTTATGATTGACACCCGCACGTAACCGATCAGAATTAAAAAAAACTGAAGGTGTTGTCATTTCAGAAAGCAAGCCTTGTGTTTCATTTTTTGCTGCCATAGAATACGTTAATCCTATTTTTTCATACCAGCGAGTTGCACCTATTGGACTCCTTCTCGCAAATGGCTGAATCCTGCTCATTCCGATGTTCACTTCGGGTAAGCTTAATGTAAGTGTTCCATTTTGATTGTTTTGTCTGTGCCGAGCTGCTGCAGTTAAATTAAAAGGACTGCCCCTCCATCGCTTCGAATAACTAATCGATGATGACATATCATTTTTTTGAAAATCTGCAGGATTAGTAGTTGTATTTCTAAAAAAAGAGCCAGTTGCCAATTCGACGCGCGCATTAAATTGCTGAGTAGGATGGGCTTTTCGATCTTGAGAATGACTCCATGAGATTCTAAAATCTCTAGAATCCATGAACTGACTTGAATTTTGATTTCTGGGATCTCCAAAAGTTGTTCTATTAATCTGAACTCCTAAGTTTCCCGAATAACGATACCGATACTTATAATTACTTGATGCCCTGATACCCCACGAACCTCTTGAATAAATATCCCCGGTAACTCTTAAATCATAATGATCATTAAAAGCCCAATAGTAGCCACCACCAATTAGGCCCAAACCCCATTCTCGTTTATCTGAAAATTTTGGAATTATATATCCAGATGCTCGCTTCTCCATTATTGGAAAAAAGGCAAAAGGAAGAAATAGTGGAGTTGGAATATCAAGAATTTGTAAAAAAGCTGGCCCCGTGACAATCTGCTTCCCTATATCAAGTCGAGCTTTACCTGTAATAATAGCAAAATGTGGATGCTCATGATTACAGGATGTAAAAGAAGCACCTCCAAGGAAATAACTACTATCACTGATCATCTTGATCTTTTTACCATGTAAAAAACCTTCGCTCTCAGTCGTGTTACCCTTAAAAATCCAACCTTTTTTAGTTTTGTAATTATAACGCAAAGTATCAGCACCAAATTGTCTATCACCTTGAATTATTCTTGGCTTGCCCGATATTTCTCCATTTTTTTTCTCAATACCATATGCTGTTAACATGTTTTTATCCCAATCAATTCTGATCAAGTCAGCATATAGCTCCATACCTTCCATTATTACTTGAGCTTTATTTCTTAGAATCACAGCGTTATCTTCAGGGATATACTCACCTTCAGATTCAGAAAGAAATTGAATAGCACCATCATTTCCTGAACTCTGAGCAAATAACCCGAATCCGAAATTAAAAGATAAGATTAACGCGAAAGCGCGTAATTTTGAAACCGTCATCATTATTATTAAGTTCAAAAGTACTCAAATGCAACGCCTGACATGGTTTCTTATTGTCACTTTAGTCCTTCCATATTTTGGATTTACTAATTCACCTGCTACATCTGATCATGTTCGGAAGGTCATTATCGATGCCGGACATGGCGGTAAAGACCCTGGTAATCTAGGTACTAGGCGTTACAAAACATACGAAAAAGACATTGCTTTATCCGTCGCTCTTGAGACAGCAAAAGAAATTGAAAAAGAATTTCCAGACGTTGAAGTCATTCTAACAAGAGATTCTGATAGATTTTTAGAGTTGTATGAAAGAACTGCTTTAGCAAATAGAGAAAAGGGCGATCTATTCATATCAATTCATTGCGATGCCGTTGACAACAATTCAGCAGCTTACGGCACAACAACTTATGTGATGGGTAAAAATCATGATGATGAAAATCAAGTTGCGCTAAGAGAAAATTCTGTAATTCTCTTGGAAGACAATTATAAAGAAAAGTATGAAGGTTATGACCCTCGAAAGCCTGAAAGCTATATTGCCTTAACCCTTTACCAATATGCATTTCAAAATCAGAGTATTGAGCTTGCACAAATAATACAAAATTCATTCAAGAATGATGTAGGAAGAAGAGACAGAGGGGTTAAGCAACAGCCACTTTATGTGACAAGTAGATGTTCAATGCCATCAGTCTTAGTTGAATTAGGGTTTTTGACAAATAGTAAGGAAGAAGATTTTTTACTGAGCCTTTTAGGTCAGAAGAAAATGGCAAAATCAATAGCAACATCTTTCGGATTGTACAAGTCCCGCAGGGAATTAAATTCTCTAGAAGGGAATACTACATTAGACACTAAAAGAATCAAAGAGAATAAATCAAAAAAACAAAATTCCAAAGCAATTTTTTGTGTTCAACTTTCAGTATCAGGATTGAAAAAACCTGTAAATGAAAAACCTTTTAGCGCTTTGCGTAATGTTTCGGTAAAAAAAGAGGGACGACTCTACAGGTATCTGCAAGGTGAGTATAATGCAAAACCTAAGTGTGATTCTGCTTTGACATTTGCAAAAAAAAATGGTTTTACAGATGCATTTATCGTTGCATATAAAAACGATAAAAAAATTAGTCTCGAAGAAGCCAAACGCCTTAATCAATAATCGTATCTTACAGTCCTATGATTTCACGTGAATTTAAAACTGGAACCGTAATTCTAGTAGCTGCCTTAATTTTATATTACGGAACCAATTTCCTCAAAGGAGATGACTTTTTCAAAAAAGGAATTGAGGTGCATTCAGTTTATATGAAGACTGGAGGAATAACAAAATCTCAAAAAGTAACAATAAATGGATTTTCCGTGGGTAAAGTCATTGATGTGAGTCTGCATCCTGATAATTCTGGGAAAATAATCGTAAAATTCAATATTGATACGGAATATCCAATTGCATCGAATACCGTTGCTGAAATAAGGTCTTCTGATCTTCTCGGGGCAAAGGAAATTGCCCTGGTTTTAGGAAATGGAAGCGCTTTAGTGGAAAATGGGGATACTCTAAAATCAAGTTTAGAAGAATCAATATCTGAGACCATAAACAAAGAAGTTTTACCGGTAAAACTAAAAGCTGAAGAGCTCCTTGCAAGTATAGATACTGCAATTTCAATTTTCACTGGCTTTTTAGGAGGCAATATTGAGAGTGACTTTAAGGAATCATTCAGTAACGTAAATAAGAGTCTTACAAATCTTGGTGAAATCACAGAAAAAATAAATATTTATCTAGAGGACAACAAAGAAGCAATTGGTTCGGCTACGAAAAATATTGAAAAAATGACAAGTACATTAGATGAGAATAGAGATGAGCTAAATCGTGTCTTCAACAATATTGCAAATATTTCTGACACCATTGCTCAAACAAATGCAGGAAATGCTATTCGGTCTCTTTCCAGCACATCGATACGCTTAGATCAAATTGTCAAATCATTGGAAACCGGCAACGGTACTCTTGGTAAACTAGTATCTTCCGACTCCCTTTATTTTGATATCGACCGAACAGTAAATTCTTTGGACAAATTATTACTTGATATTCGTGAGCATCCCAAGCGTTATGTGAAATTATCAATATTTGGCGGTCGCAGGTCTATTGAAGAGGAGAAATAATTCATGATCGAACAAGTTACATTTGCAGTACTTCTTTTTATCGGAGGAACAATATTTACTCTAAAAATATTGCGACTGAGAAAGGGGCTTTCTTTAGCTAGACCGAGCGAAAGGAATGATCAAAAAGCTGAAAGATGGAAAACCATGACCAGAATTGCCCTAGGTCAGCGAAAAATGGGTACGAAACCCTTAGCCGCTTTTTTCCATTTAATAGTATATGTGGGGTTCGTGATAATTAATATCGAAGTTATTGAAATACTTCTTGATGGTTTACTTGGCACTCATCGGATTCTGAAATACCCATTGGGCTCTTTATACAATCCCATTATGTCCATATTTGAATGGTTAGGAGTTGCGGTAATAATTGCCTGTATAGCTTTTTTATTTAGAAGATGGTTTGGTAGAATTCCAAGGCTTAAACACAAGGAACTTGATGGTTGGCCGCAACGAGACGCACATATAATCCTCTACACGGAAATTGTTTTGATGATTGCTTTATTGACTATGAATGCTGCCGAGGAAGCTTCACTAAAAAACTCTGCGCCATTCTTCTTTTCTAACATTATAGCCCAAGGATTGGCAGGAATATCATCAGAAAATCTATTTTTTATTCAAAAATCAGCTTGGTGGGTTCACTTCGTAGGCATTCTTGCTTTCTTGAACTATTTACCTCACTCTAAGCACTTTCACATAATCCTAGCATTTCCAAATACTTGGTATTCTAACCTTGCAAAACGAGGTGCAATAACCCCTATGACAGCTGTTACAAATGAAATAAAAGCTATGATGGACCCAAGTTTTGTCCCAGATATTTCGAATAACCCAAAACATTTTGGAGCTAAAGATATTAGTGACCTTCATTTTGCAAACTTACTCAACGCATACACATGCACAGAATGCGGAAGGTGCACTGATGAATGTCCGGCAAATCAAACCGGAAAACTTCTTTCTCCAAGAAAAATAATGATATCAACTCGCAAGCGCGTTGAAGAGCTGATTGAAAATCCTGGAAGCGAGCTTAATTTACTAGATAATTATATTACCAGAGAAGAACTTTGGGCATGTACAACATGTAATGCATGTGTTGAAGCTTGTCCATTAAATATTGATCCGTTAGATATAATCGTTCAAATGAGACAGTACCTGGTGATGGAAGAGTCATCTGCCCCACAGAGTATAAATGCAATGAACACGAATATAGAAAATAACGGAGCCCCTTGGGCTTATTCTCAGGCAGATAGAGGTATGTGGATAAAAGAGAATTAAAAATGAGTAAAAAAGAGAAACTTCAAGACATTATTGTGAATGGGATAAAAATTAGCCCAGTATTGCCGGAGGAAGTTAAAAATTATTTGATCGATATTGACGGCACTATTTGTGATGACATTCCAAATGAAGAGCCCGAAAGAATGAAAAGTGCAAAAGTCTATCCAGAAGCTCAACAGACTATTAAGAAATGGTATGCAGAGGGACATATCATAACTTTTTTCACTTCAAGAACGGAAGAGCATAGAGCAGTCACTGAAGATTGGTTAAGGATTAATGATTTTCGATTTCATGGCATAGTAATGGGTAAACCTAGAGGAGGTAATTATCATTGGATAGATAATCATATCGTAAGAGCAACAAGATATTCAGGAACATTTAGTGATCTTGTAAAGAAAGAGGCAAGTATCGAAGTTTTTGAAAATTCATAAATAATGAGCGAGTTAATTAGCATCCCCACACTGGCAGAAATGACTGCAAAAAATGAAACTCCCGATGTTTTGTTTTGGGTTGGTTGTGCCGGAAGCTTTGATGATCGGGCAAAAAAAATAACTAAAGCATTTGCCCGCCTTCTAATGCGAGCTGAAATTAAATTTGCTGTTTTAGGTGCTGAAGAAAGTTGTTCTGGAGACCCCGCAAGAAGAGCGGGAAATGAATTTCTATATCAAATGCAAGCACTTACAAATATCGAAACTTTGAATTCTTACAAGGTTCAGCGCATTGTAACTACCTGCCCACACTGTTTTAATACCTTAAAAAATGAATATCCAGAACTTGGGGGACAGTATGAAGTCTTCCATCACACCCAATTTCTAAAAACACTTTTAGAAGAAGGTAAACTTAAAGTAGAAGGTGGAGCATTTAAAGGAAAGCGCATTGTCTTCCATGACCCCTGCTACCTAGGCCGGATAAATGGAGAATATGAAGCTCCAAGAAAAGTACTTTCAGCACTGGAATCTGAATTGATAGAAATGAAACGCTGCAAGCAAAAAGGGCTTTGTTGCGGAGCGGGAGGATCTCAGATGTTTAAAGAATCGGAAAAAGGAGCAATAGAGATAAACCTTGAGCGTTCAAAAGAGGCATTAGCTTCAGATCCTCAAATTATAGCCACAGGATGCCCTTTTTGCAATACGATGATCTCTGATGGAGTAAAACACTTTAACCAAGAAGGAAAAGTTCAGGTTCTTGATATAGCTGAAGCCATTTCTCAAGCTGATGATATTTAAGGGTAATAACTGGGATGATATTCCATCAGAATCGAGATTTTGGTGCTTCTCTGCTCAAAGGCCATGGACAAAAGACGAAAAAAAATATCTCGATAGTGCATTAAGTGAATTATGTACAAACTGGAAAGCTCACGGCCACCCTATAAAAGCAGGATTTAAAACTGTTGAAAGTAGACTTATCGGTTTATGCGTAGATGAATCATCAAAAGAAGCCAGCGGTTGCTCAATTGATAGCAGAATGCATTTTTTAAATAATATTAGTGTTAGGCTTGGCATAAACCTTTTCAATCGAATGCACATCTATGTTCGTGATGACGGCACTACTGAATGGTTAAATGTTCCTTTAAAAGAAGCAAAAAAAATGAAATCTGGAGAATTTTTAAATAGTATAGCTCCATTTAAAGGAGACTGGAAACCGATTTCTAAAATTGAAGGGTCTTGGATTTCTCCATCTAAATAATTAAAATCTTCAAGACTTTTTATATTTTTTGAACGCTATTGCCGCTTTTTTTTCTATTAGGAAAGTGAACATATCATCATCAAGTTCCTCGATATTGCACCATACAAATCGCTCTACATCCTTTTCGGGAAATTCTATTGATGAATATGTATTGAAGTTTAAAGGTCCTTGAGGCTCAACAATGTAGAAAAAAGATTGAACCTGGAATTTAGAATCAATAGCAGATTCTTGCGCAAAATCATTAAAATAAATATTTTTCTTAACTTTTATAGTAAGGTCTAACTCCTCTTTAAATTCCCGGATAAGAGCATCCTTATGACCCTCTCCCCAATCAACTCCTCCTCCAGGGAATTTGACCATTGGAATACCTTTATACCTTTCAACTGCAATTAGAACTTGGCCAGAATCATTCATCAGGAATCCGTAAACTCTCAGTGTTCTCTGTTCCATTTAATAATGAGTCAGATCTTTATTTTTTCAATTCTGGATATAGGCCCAGGACAATGCTCTCTGTGGCAAGACACACATGTAGTCAAAGCTGAATTAAATAATAAAATTTGTTCCCGAATTTCTCCTTGCTTGAGTATAATTGTTTTTAACTCCTCAAGTTGTTCAATATAAATATTACTGAATAATTGGAATGACGGCTGAATTTCTTTTCTATCAGTGGGCTCATCAGTAGACATAGTCGAATGAGAACTAATCAATTTATCTATGTCAATAATAGTAAGACCCCCGGAATTTACCTTAAATCGAAGCGACTCCATATCTAAAGCCATATCCCTCATTGTATTGGCTAAATCACTGGGCTCATATAAGTCTAGGTGCTTTTTTTCCGTTGAATTAGACTCAAAAGTATTGCTGCTACAAGAAACCAAACAGGCCCAAAAACTAAAATAAACGAAATAAAAAATATTTTTATTTAGACTTGTGCCCATCTTATTCCTCTAAAATCCTTGAATCTTTATTCTCATCTTTTTGCTCTAAGGCAACACCTGAGGCTAAGATTGAATAAGAGACCTCATAATCAGTTATTGATGCAATCAATGAGTCAGACTTTCCTGCATCTGAAGCCTGATGTTTAAGCCAGTCTACACTGAGCGTATCGATGGTCATAGCTCCTTTTAAAATAGCAAGTTCACCAACAGCATTCATAGGAACAAAGAACCCATAGTCTTCAAAACGAACAAGGGCATTTTCTCCATTCCCCAAGTCTAGTTCCATCCAGCAACCTTTTTTCTGACAAATAGAAGTAATTTGCGCTGAAAAAGTTGAAAAAACTGAATCTTCACCTGATTCCATTTCAAACAAAAGATCACTCAATTTTGTAGTATTTGTAATATCAATTGTGTCTCCAAAATAATCATATTTTGCCGATACTTGCTCGGTTACTCCCACTGATGAACATGAGATAAAAATAAGGGAAATGGCTAAAGAGATTAGGTAGCGATAATTCATTATTTCTTACTTTATCCAAAGATACACCCTTTCCTTTGTACATTTGCCGCTTGAATTTTATCTCCAAAAACCATTCTAAACACGAGTATGAACATTAGAATTACAGAAAAATCAAATCTCTCGAAAATTGATTTTAACAACCTAGGCTTTGGAGCTGGTCTTTCTGATCATGTTTTCATTTGTGAATATAAAAATGGTTCTTGGGGAGAAGGTAGCATTGAACCATATCGTAGCCTGAGTCAAGGATTAGGCCTCCATGCACTCCATTATGGCCAAGCAGTTTTTGAAGGTCAAAAGGCATACAGACAAAAAGATAACAGCATTGCAATATTCCGACCGGAAAGAAACCTAAAAAGATTAAATGTTAGTGCACAAAGAATGCTAATTCCAGAGGTGCCAAAAAATATTTTCATGGAGGGTTTAATTGAATTGATAAAAGTAGACTCTGAGTGGGTTCCAAAAGGAGAAAACCAAAGTTTATACTTGAGACCATTCCTATTTAGTAGTTCTGAATTTGTGGCAGCGCGACCTTCAGAAGAATATACCTTTGCCATTGTAACGAGCCCTGTAGGGGAGTTGTACTCCAAACCTGTTAAAGTAAAAATCGAACAGTCATTCACAAGAGCGGCTTCAGGAGGAGTTGGATATGCAAAAGCTGCAGGTAATTATGGAGGATCGTTTCTTGCTACCCACAATGCTGTCAAAGAGGGTTTTAATCAAGTATTGTGGACAGATCATGCTGAGCATAATTACCTAGAAGAAGCAGGGACTATGAATGTTGCATTTGTATTGAACAACAAATTAATTACACCAATATTGTCAGATAGGATATTAGCTGGGATTACGAGAGACTCTATTTTAACGCTGGCTAAAGAATGGAATATCCCTATCGAGGAAAGACGGATTAAAGTAGATGAACTAATTGCTGCGCTCAAAGATGGATCCTTGAATGAAGCTTTTGGCATGGGAACTGCTGCTGTTGTAAGTCAAATAAATGGAATTGGATTTAATGATTTAATATTTCCCGTTCCTGTTCCAGAAAATGGAATTGCTATGCGCATGAAAAAAGCATTATCATCAATCCGATATGGAGAATCTGAAGATAAATATAACTGGATGTATCACATTTGAAATTCTTAATTTGAATATAGGATCAGCAAATTTTCAGAGTTATTTAATTGCTAAAGAAACACCATAGTCGATATTCTGACACAGGGCGAGTGGATCTTGAGCCCTCCATGAGGATAATATAAATCGTTTTCCAAACCACAAATAATTACTCAATCTAGTATTGATTAATTCTTGCTCAATTTGTTCTCTTACATTCAGAAAAACTATCCAGCCATTCGATATTTCTTGAAACCACTCTTCATAATAATAATCTTCGGCACCATGAAAGTTGAGAAGATTATCACATATCAAGAGAAACTTGTCAATGCCCTGTTCGATTAAAGAATCAACCAATCGTCTTTTAAACTCCATTATGTCATTGTGAATTGTGTCATTCCATTCACCTAAAAGTTCAATCACCCCAAAACCTTGCTGGTAATCGACAAAAATTAATTTCACAAATAAAGTCTCACAGCCAACATGGTCCCATTCGGGATGAATGATAAAGTCATACATTCGATGATAATTCCCATTATCCGGAGCTCCCTGGTTGTCATAAAAAGGGCTATTCACATCTGTATCCGCTATATAATGTGTTCGCCATCCGCTATGTGGTATTAATTCATGCATATTGTAAACTAAGAATCAAAAATCCTGTTCTTTTAATAATGAAAACAAACTTTTTAATAACCGGAGGTACTGGAATGGTGGGCTCTGAAATAATGCGCAAATTAACTCTTAAAGGATATAAAGTCAAAAATTTAAGTACAAAACTCTCTACTGACCCAAAAACTTATCTCTGGGATCCATCTGAGCGTAAAATAGACTTAGAAGCCTTCAAAAATATTGAAACTATAATTCATTTAGCAGGAGCCTCTATCACTAAACGCTGGACAACAAAAAATAAAAAAGAAATTTTAGATAGCCGTATTCAAAGTACGAGATTTTTATTTGAAATAATCGCATCTATTCCTAAAAACAAAAGACCTAAACAAATAATATGTGCCTCTGCAATTGGTATCTATCCGAGTCATCCAGATAAAATTTATTCAGAACATGATGATTCTAATGATGATTCTAATGATGACTTTTTAGCCCATGTAGTTTTAAAATGGGAGAAAGAAATTTTTAAATTTATTGATCAAAACATAAGAGTGTGTTGCGTAAGAATTGGATTAGTTCTTGGTAAGAATGGAGGAGTTTTATCCACACTAATGCCATTCTTTAAATTAGGAATAGGAAGTCCCCTTGGGAATGGAAATCAATGGATGCCATGGATACATGTTTCAGATTTAGCCAGACAATTTATATTTCTAGCAGAAAATGAAAACTATCAAGGAGTATTCTTAGGTGTTGGCAAAGAGAGTATTACTAATCGAAAATTCAGTAGAGCACTAGCATATAAAATAAAACGCCCCTATTTTCTTCCTCCATTACCAGGGTTTCTTTTATATTTCATTCTTGGATCAAAGGCAAAACTTGCATTAATGAGTACACGTTGCTCGTCCAACTTTTGGCAAAAAGAGGGTTTTAAATATGAATATCCAGAATTAGAAAATGCTCTTAATGATTTGCTTTAGTATTCTAAAAATGAGAACCTAAATACTTACAACGATTAATTTAAAATTCAGGAATATTATCAATAATATTATTCCTGAGGAGGAATTATTAGAACCAAAAAAATTATTACCAAAGAATTAGCCTAAGAATTATTCTCTCTTCCAAAAAATTGTTTTTCGAATAAATTACTATAATACCCACCAGCTTTTAACAAGTCTTTATGGACTCCAACTTCCACAATCTTGCCCTTGTCGAGAACAATAATTTGATCCGCATTTAGCACTGTTGCTAGACGGTGAGCCACCACAATTGAAGTTCGACCCTTTGTTAAGATTTCTGCTGCTTTTTGAATCCATTTTTCAGCTTGTGAATCAATACTAGAAGTAGCCTCATCAAGAATTAATAGTGATGGATCTCTTAAATAGGCCCTTAAAAAAGCTAATAATTGACGCTGACCAGTACTTAACATCCCTCCCCTTTCCTTTACATCATAGTCTAAACCTCCGGGTAAAGAAGTTAAAAAGTCTTTTATTCCCATATTCTCAGCAGCCTGCCAGATATCGTCATCTTTAATATCGCGGTATACCGCAACATTATTTCGAACAGTATCCGAAAAGAGAAATACATCTTGCTGAACAAGAGAAACATTTGATCTCAAAGATTTCAATGACCACTTACTTAAATCGATTCCATCAAGTTTTATATACCCCTGTTCAATTGGATAATAACCTAAAAGGAGATGAACCAAAGTACTCTTCCCACTCCCCGTTGCTCCTACCAAAGCACATGTCTGCCCTTCACGAATTTTAAAATTTATATCACGTAAAATCCATTCTTTTTTAGAGTATGCAAATGAAAGCCCTCTAACATCAACCTTACCTACAACTCTCTGCTGGGTGTAGTCTCCTGTAAATTCCCGCTGCTCTTCATTGTTAACTAATTTCAGAACCCGCTCGCTTGCCACCATACCCATTTGCAAAGTGTTAAATCTATCTGCAAGCTGCCTCAAAGGCCGATACAACAAGTTAATAAAAACAATTAAGGCTGTCAAGTCCCCAATACTAACATTTCCAACTGCTGAGGCCTTGAGTCCACCATACCAAATTGCTAATCCTATACTAACAGCTGAAAGCATTTCTATAATTGGGAAAAACAGTGAAAAATACCAGATGCCTCGAATATTTGCATCCCTATGTCTTTTGTTTATCCTGTCAAACCTATCTGCCTCTATTTTCTCACGTGTGAAAAGCTGAACAATAGACATTCCTGTTAATCTCTCTTGAACAAATGAATTTAAAGCAGCTACTTGATTTCTTACATCTGTAAATACAACCTTTATATTTCTTTGAAACCAGCGCGTAGCTATAAACAATAAAGGAATAACACTGAGTGAAATAGCTACTAAAGCTGGATCAAATAGAAAAAACATAACGCTTATCATGATTACTATTTTAAATAGATCTCCGAAAATTACTAGTATTCCATTTGAAAAAATCTCTGCCATAGTTTCTACATCACTAACTGTACGGGTAACTAAAGTTCCTATTGGAGTTTTATCAAAAAACGGAATATTGAAATGAAGCAGATGTCCAAATAATTTAATACGAATATCTTTTATCACTCGAGCTCCTAAATCATTTGTTCCATATATAAAAACAAACTGACCTATCGCTTCAATTACAAGTGCACTCAATAGCAGAGCCATTGCAAACCATAACGCCTCTAGATCTCCACCCTCTACAACTGCATTATCGACTCCATCACGAATTAAAACTGGACGGACTGTTGCTAATAATCCAAGACCAACAGAAAGAATTAAAGACAAAATAGTTTGCCATTTGTATGGCCTCGCATATCCCATAACCAGGGAAAGCACTTTCCAGTCGAATGCTTTTCCGGAAATAGAACTTTTAGTAGTTTGAGACTTCTCGCTCATAAAAGGGAGTTTTAGGGTACGTAACACCCATGAATATTAAGCCTTGAGATGGAGCAGAATTACCAGAATCAGATCGATTTCCCCCTAAAAGAAGAGCATTCCAATCATGAACACTTCTCTTTCCATTGGCAGTTTCCACCATTGTTCCAACTATAGATCGTACCATATTTCTTAAAAACCGATTCGCTTTTATCTGAAAAATGACTGATCCATTTTCTTTAACCCACGACGCATGCAATATTTCACATATAGAATTGGTATTGTCACTCCCTGAGCGCTCAAATGCTGAAAAATTTTTAGTGCTCTTTAAAGACAGAGCACATTCATCCAGAATTTTATAATCTATGTCTCGGTTGTAATTCCACACCATATCATTTTGAAAAGCATATTTTTCACGCCTGATTGTGTACGAATATGATCTTGAAGTTGCACTAAACCTGGCATGAAAGTCGGTGTTAACCTTTTTTATTTCAAAAATAGAAATTCTTTCAGGGAGAAATCTATTCAAACGAGAAACTATTTCTTCCGGTTCAATTACTTTTTGAGTGTCAAAATGAGCAACATAGTTTAATGCATGAACTCCAGTGTCTGTTCTTCCCGCTCCAATTATCTTTACATCTTCTTTTAAAAGAGAATTTAAGGAAACCGTCAATTCTCCTTGAACGGTTTTTTGTTCAAGTTGAATCTGCCACCCGCTAAATGAGGCACCATGAAAAGCCAACCGAATGGCGTATCGATGTGTTTCGGATTTTTGCATCTATGAAAGACAAAGGTACATCGATAAGTATTCTCTTACTCTCCGACACGCACGGATTTATGGATAAAAACATATTATTACATGCTCAAGAAGTAGATGAGGTTTGGCACGCAGGAGACATAGGTAATGTAAATGTCATTGACGAATTGAAAAGTATAAAACCGATTTTTATGGTTCATGGCAATATTGACGACGACAAAGTAAGAAGAGAAGTTCCAGCCGAGCAATATTTTGAAAGAGCAGGGTTGAATTTCTTCATGATTCATATTGGCGGGTATGCCAGACGCATACCTACAAAAATTCGAGAAAAAATTAACTCTAGGCCCACTGATGTCTTAATTTGTGGACACTCCCACATTCTTCGAGCAGGTTACGATTCAAATAGTTTACTTTGTTTGAATCCTGGAGCTGCAGGACATCATGGATTTCACCGAACTCGTACAATGATGAAATTTGATGTGTTTAAAGGGGAAATTAAAAATCTTTCCGTTATCGAACTTGGAAAAAGGGGATCACTTATTTAGATCGAAAGCGTGCTGAAGAATTTACTTTTTCTTCATCTCTTTGTATAGCCCGGTTAGCTAAAGCAATAAATATAACAGCAATTAGTGGTGCTGCTAATTTTAATAAATCCGTTCTAACCAGGTGGCCATCAAAAATCTGAAGTACGGGATAAATAACTAATGCCTCCAGTATGAAAGCTGCCAAAATTGCCAATCGGTTAACAATAAATTGTCTTTTACGAAATCGGAAATAGGTAATATTTGCTAATAAGAGTGCTACTCCTAATCCGGCAATTAATGCTTCGATATTATTTGAGAGATCTTTTCCAACACAAAAAAAAGCGATTGCTCCTAGGAACATGTATAAGGTTTGAATTCTTTGCCACATAATAGAGCGCAATTTCGGATTTTTTTGTACTATTGCAACACTACTTGTGCAAAAAACTATGCGCATCACCAAATTTATTAGGATCAAAATTTTCTCTGTTTACAGTACTCTACACTTTTTATGGCTACAAATCCAAATATAGAGGGGCTTAAGCTTCCCGAACTCAAACAAATGGGCGAGACCCTTGGGATCCTCAAAGTCGGTTCCATGCGCAAACAAGAACTAGTTAGCGCAATTAAATCCTTTACAAAAAAAGACGATGTTATAATCTCTGAGCCAGAAATATCTGCGATAAATAAAACATCCTCAAAACAATCTGAAATTAAAGAAACTCCAAAAAAGAAGGATTCTCAATCAGGAGATATTTTAAATACAGACACCTCTGATAGCAATGACTCTGGAAAGAATCATAGAGATGACTCTAATGCTAGGCCAGAAGAGTTCCGAAATAATAATACGAATAGAAAGCAAGTTCATATTCAGAGGCCTGAGCGAAATGACAGAGGACCGAGACCAGAGCGAAATGATAGAGGTCCGAAGCCAGAGCGAAATGATAGATCGCCAAGAACAGAAAGACCTGAGAGAAGAGAATATCAATTTGAAGGAATAATTCCTACGGAAGGTGTAGTCGAGATGATGCCTGACAATTTTGCCTTTCTGAGATCTTCAGATTATAATTACCTTAATTCTCCAGATGACGTCTATATTTCAGTTCAACAGGTTAAGCAGTTTGGGCTAAAAACAGGCGATACCGTTAGAGGCCAAGTTCGTCCTCCGAGAGAAGGAGAAAAATTTTTTCCTTTGACAAAAGTCCTATCGATAAATGGTCGTGAACCTGATTTCATAAGAGACAGAGTTTCATTTGAACATCTTACACCTCTTTTTCCTGAAGAGAAATTTACTCTTACCGGAAGAAAAAGCACCTTATCTACAAGGGTTATTGATCTTTTTTCCCCAATCGGAAAGGGTCAAAGAGGACTTATTGTTGCTCAGCCTAAAACAGGCAAGACTGTTCTTTTAAAGGAAGTGGCCAATGCAATCGCTGCAAATCACCCCGAGGCTTATATGATAATTCTACTTATCGACGAGAGACCAGAAGAGGTTACCGATATGGCTCGAAATGTTAATGCTGAAGTTGTAGCTTCCACGTTTGATGAACCGGCGGAACGGCATGTAAGAGTGGCTAATATTGTCCTAGAAAAAGCGAAAAGATTAGTTGAATGCGGGCATGATGTAATTATCTTATTAGACTCTATAACAAGACTAGCCAGAGCATATAATACTGTTAGCCCAGCATCAGGAAAGGTTCTCTCAGGGGGAGTAGATGCCAATGCATTGCATCGCCCCAAGAGATTTTTTGGAGCCGCAAGAAATATAGAAGATGGAGGATCTTTAACAATTCTTGCTACTGCTCTTATTGAAACTGGGTCCAAAATGGATGAAGTAATTTATGAAGAGTTCAAAGGAACAGGAAATATGGAAATGCAATTGGATAGAAAAATTTCAAATCGAAGAATCTATCCGGCAATTGATCTAATCGCATCAGGAACTCGAAAAGAAGATTTATTACTTTCAAGCGATGTTCTTTCAAGAATGTATATTCTCAGGCGACACCTTGCTGATATGACACCAGTTGAAGCGATGCAATTTCTTCATGACAGAATGAGCAAAACTTTAAATAACGAAGAATTTTTGATATCCATGAATTCTTAAAACTTGATGATATAATTGAGTTTATCAAAAAATTGAAGTGTTATTTTGAGTAAGATTAATACTATTCTTCTTATCTAATAACTTTAGTGTAAAACATTACTATCAAAATTTTATCTTTACACCTAGATGGCACAGAAAATTTTCTTGAATTCCAGGGAGAGTGATTTTACACTGAATAGAATTTGTTGTCAACTAAATGAGACCCATTTTCCTTGGAATAATAGCGTCATTGTTGGACTCCAGCCGCGTGGGTCACAACTAGCAAGTGCCATAATATACAGATTAGAACGAGATTTTAACATCAATAAAGTCCCAAGTGGGTTGTTAGATAGTACATTTCATCGTGATGATTTTAGAAGACGCAATGAACCTATCAGCGCCAAACCTAACGATATGTCTGTACTTATTGAAGGGAAACAGGTAATATTAATTGATGACGTTTTATATACCGGAAGATCTGCTCGCGCTGCTTTAGATGCCCTAGGTGACTATGGGAGGCCATTAAAAGTTGAGCTTTGTGTGCTAATTGATCGCAGGTTTTCTCGGGAACTTCCGATTCAACCCGATTATTCCGGGCACCGCGTGGATGCTATAGCAGATGAACGAGTCACATTAGACTGGTCTGATGATTTTTCCCCTAAAGTATTGATTGAAAATTCTTCCCATGCTGAAAAGCACTGAACTAAGCACCAATAACCTGCTAGGCATAAAGGATTTAACTCCTGATGATATCCATTTAATTTTTTATTGGACAAAACAATTTAAGGAGATCATCAACCGACCAATAAAAAAGGTTCCATCTCTTAGAGATATTACAATAGCAAATCTATTTTTTGAAAACTCCACAAGAACGCGACTCAGTTTCGAACTTGCTGAAAAGCGTCTATCTGCTGATGTCATAAACTTTGCGGCCTCAAGCTCCTCTTTAAGTAAAGGAGAATCACTTGTGGATACAATCAAAAATATTCTTGCAATGAAAGTAGATCTAGTTGTTTTAAGACATCCAGAGCCAGGTTCAGCTAAATTTTTAAGCAAACATATTGATGCCCAAATAATTAATGCGGGAGATGGCACTCATGAACACCCAACTCAGGCGCTTTTAGACGCTTTTTCCATTCAAGAGAAGCTAAATGACCTAAAGAATAAAAAAATTGTGATTATTGGCGATATTTCACATTCAAGAGTTGCGATTAGCAATATTTATTGTTTACAAAAACTTGGAGCAAAAGTTGCTGTCTGCGGCCCTCAGAGCTTGATGCCCAGAAATATATATTCTCTTAATGTGGAGGTTTTTGATAATGTTATTAAAGCATTGGAATGGGCAGATGTAGCAAATATTCTTCGAGTCCAACATGAAAGAATGGATAGATCTTACTTCCCTTCAATTCGAGAATATCATATGAGATATGGTATAACAATGGAGAAGATGCTATCATTAAATGAAATACCTCTAATTATGCATCCTGGACCTATCAACAGGGGGGTAGAGTTATCATCTGAAGTTGCAGATTCCAAATATTCTATTATTCTTGATCAAGTTCAAAATGGTGTTGCCGTAAGAATGTCCGTACTTTATTTACTCGCTTCTAAATCAAAAAATGTTCAATAACAATGTCATATAAAGTTGAGCTAAAATCAAGCTACGTACATATCAAATTCGGTGAAGACTTTTTTAGCCCTGAGGATTTTCATGAGCTAACAAAACTTATTTCAAAACATAAAAACTCACACATAATTCTAAACCTTTTAATGGTTGAAGAATTTGAGAATACAGGATTATTAACAGGCTATCAATCCAGAGTGATAGATGATAATTTAAGCTTCATAATTATTGTAAGGGAAAGCCTGATGATACTATTTGGCGAGGATCTCCCGATTGTCCCTACTTATGGAGAAAGTATAGACTTTTTTGAAATGGATGAAATCCAGAGAAAGCTCTTAGAAGAATGAAACTAATATTTTTTCTATTATTTTTTCCTTACGTAATCTTTGCTCAGAATTTTAAAACAGAAGGCTTAAGACGAAATAATGAACAAAAATTAGATTGTCAGCAGACCAGGAATTCATTTTTCCAAAATAGAAAAGTGAAAATTGGGTTTGGAGTAGGAAAATACAATGTCAACTCCATAAATATGGTCATAAGAGATCAAAACAATGGAAATATATTTTATACCTCTTTGAGTACACCTATAAATAATCACTTTTCAGCTGGGTACATATTTCAGTTCATGAGACAAGTTTCAAAAAGTGAAATGGAATCTGATTTTGTTTCAGATGTTGTGTATTCCAATCTATTGAATATCGAGTGCTCTTTATTTGGATCTCAGCATAATTTTGATCTAGGAGCCTCTGCAGCATATGGCTTTAGTTTTGGCAGCTATGTCCATCCATTATCAAATCAAATAGTAAGCTTGAGAGAGTTTATGCCATTGTTTAAAATATTTGGAGTGGTGAGGTTAAATAAAAAAATACAAGTCACTGACTTTATGCATAATAAGAATAAAGACTTAAACAGATTTTGGAAATTCACAAAATATTTTAAATCAACCGAAATATCTTTAGGACCTCAAATTGCAACTCAGAATAGTAACGGAAGAACAAGAAACATTTGGACCATAAGCTTAAATACTAACCTGGATTTTTAAAATCTCGTTCTAAGAGACCCATTTTTTTGAATACGCCCGAATATCAAATCCTCCAAGATTACCGGATGACATTACCAAAAGGTTGCATGAATTTGGAAGATTGTCAAACATAATTCGCAATTCATCAATATCTGTCAAAACTTTGATGCCTTTTCCAAATGAAGTTTCCACAGTACTCTTCTCCAACTTCGGGAGATTTTTATGCGCAACAGCTTGTGGATCATAAAAAACTATCGATTGATCCATACCACTCATAATATTATGATAACCTGAAATAAAATCAGGATTTAAACTACTGAAAGTATGAAGTTCAAGAAGTCCAATTTTTATTGTCTTTGGAAATGTTTCAACATAAGCCTCAACTGTTGCTCTTACCTTGCTTGGGGCATGAGCGAAATCTAAATGAACAGATCGACGCCTTCCCTTACCTAAGGTCTCTAAACGTCTGTCTGCGCCTCTAAAACTAGATATTGCATCATAAAACTCTTCTGCCTGAATTCCCATTTCTTGAGCTAACCATCTCGCCCCCTCAGCATTACTTAGATTGTGCTTACCAATAAAATTAAGATTCAAATCGCCTTGTGGAGTGCACCACACCCATTTAATACCATCAATCCGATATTCAGGTATACTGTATGGTATTTTTCTAATGGGGCTATTATCTGCAAGGACTAATTCCTTTAACTCAATATCATCAGAATTATATATTAAGGTTCCTCCTGGCTCCATACTTTTTAAAAAATCAATAAAAGCAATTTTATACTTCTCAAATGTTGGAAAAACATTAATATGGTCCCAAGCCATTCCCGTAAGAATAGCGACATTAGCCCTGTAGAGATGGAATTTAGGTCTTAGATCTATTGGTGACGATAAGTACTCATCCCCCTCAAAAACGGCCCATTCTGAATCACTAGAAAGCCTTACCATAGTGTCATAGCCTTCAAGCTGCGCGCCAACCATATAATCGACATTTGAATTTGATTGTTTCAAACTATGAAGTAACATGGACGTAGTAGATGTTTTCCCATGACTTCCACCAATAACTACTCTAGTTTTATTTTTCGTAGACTCAAATAAGAATTCGGGATAAGAAAATATTTTCAATCCCATTTTTTTTGCCTTCATTAATTCAGGATTATCTTGCTTGGCATGCATGCCTATGATTACAGCATCTAGGCCATTATGAATTTTCTCTTCATACCACCCCTCGAGTTCCGGTAAAATTCCCGCCCTTGATAATCTGGATTTTGACGGTTCAAAAATAGCATCATCACTACCTGTAATTGATGAATCACCTCTCTCATGAAGAGCTAATGCAAGGTTATGCATTGCGCTACCTCCGATAGCAATGAAATGAACATTCATATTCGAACTATACTTAAAGTTGTATCTGGTAAGAAGGTAAAATATTTGCGACTAATGACTCTGCTAATAATAGATCTATCGGATCCCCTTCGTTACATTCAATATTATCAATAATTGTGGGATCTAGACCTTGAAGTAATCTATCTATATTCCAAACGATATTAATATTCACATCCATACTTGCAACAACATTAAAAGAAGTTGGCTTACTCCACCAAACATCTAAAACCTCATCTGAGACTCTATATGTAAAAGGTAGATTTGGTTCTTCACTTAAAGTATCTCCTATTTCTTTGTAAAGTCCATTAATGTATAAGGAATTATACCCTTGACCTTTTCCCCTGTATAGCCCAGGATTGGTCATGGGGTGACCCACAGGCCATTCGTTATAATCACCAGTAATTGATGAATCAATACCCATTTTAAAATGATGAACACCCTGATATACGCCTTTGTCTAGTTTAAAAAGTCTAGATGCAGTGCCAAATTTCAAAGAAGCTACATTTGGATTAAAATCGTATCCAATTGTATCCATGCCAGAAGGTGTTACGGTGTCCATTAAATGATCAGAAAAATAATATCCTCCAAATGCAATTGAAACATCCTTCAATACAATTCTGGAATTACCAAGCGTAAATATTTTAGAAGTATCAATTACTTCGTCATTAAAATAGAAAAAGTGGTTTAAAACCAGGTTACGTGTATCAAAAGTTGTATCCTCCGATAAAATACCATCAGAACAACTTAGAGATGCCCCAGCAATTAAAAGAAAAAATATAATCCGTTTCATTCTTTAAGTGTTTTATTCAGCACGGTAAATTTACGAAAAGCTTTATACTTTGGTGCTTGTTCAATTTTATCCATGATTTCATCTAAAATATTTCTAACGCTGTCTTCAGCTTTAAATTGAAGAGGTTTTTTGAATTCAATTCTTAACTCCGTTCCCGTCTTTTTTATTCGTAGCCCTTTTTTATCAAAGGCACGACGAAAACCATCTATTACTACAGGAACAACTATCGGGTTCACTTCTTTTACAATATGGGCGGTACCGCGCCTACCCTCAATAAAAGGTTTCGTGGATCCCTGAGGGAAGGTAATTACCCAACCAGAAGAAATAGCATCTCTGATTTTATCTAAATCCTTTGGATCAGCACTCCGATTAACAGCTTTACCGGATTCTCTCCAAGTCCTTTTTATAGAAACTGAACCGGCTAAGGCTAACAATCTTGGCAGAATACCAGACTTCATGGTCTCCTTTGCGGCAATAAAAAAAACATTAACCTTGGGAACAGCTAAAGGCCAAAATCTATCAGATCGATCAAAAATTTTATTCTTAACGTGGCTAAAAATTAAAATAAGCGCCGCAGCATCCATAAAGTATGTCTGATGGTTACTTACGAATAAAACATTTTTTGATGGCAAATCTTTTAAAAAATCACCCCCTTTAATCTTTGTTTTATTTATGTAATTGCATCTATACCAAGCAATTAATCCAAAAAAAAAGATAACAACGCGCTTTGCCAAAATAGGATGACCAAAAGGATCTCGGTAAGGTAATATTTTTTTCTTCACAATAATCTCGGTAAAAGTACATAACCTTGCATCATGATTAAACGTAAATGGCTTCATGCAACAATGTCGATGATGGATCCCCACTCTGAAGATTTATGGGATGCATTCAGAAAGAAGAATGTAAAGGCGACTCCTGAAGAGTGGGTTAGGCAGGATGCACTTAGAAGATTAATAATAGATGGTAAATACCCCAAAGAATCTATTTCAGTTGAAAAAGGAATTCAGGTTAACGGAATGTTGAGACGATACGATATTGCGATTTATTCTGATAGTAAACTTTGGATGCTCATTGAATGCAAAGCAGATAAAATCCCACTAGACGACAAAGTCTGTGATCAGTGGATGATATATAATACTACTCTAAACGCACCTTGGGGAGCATTAACAAACGGAAAACAATGGCGAGTTTTTCGCTCTAACGGTGAGGAAGTAGATGCTAAACTACCAGCATTTGGTACCTTTGAGCTTTAAATACGAAAATGGATTTTACACTCAAAGCTTTATCTCCCCTGGATGGGCGATATAAAAGACATACTGATGTTCTCTCGGCTTATTTCTCTGAATTTGGACTAATATCATATAGAGTCAATATTGAGGTAGAATATTTCATAGCTCTATCAGAAACAGGGATCACGAACTTAACGGGCATTGGGACAAAGGAAAAAAAAATGATTCGAGAAATCGTTCAAAATTTCTCTGAACATGACGCATTGCGAATCAAGAAAATCGAGAAGACAACAAATCACGATGTGAAAGCCGTAGAATATTTTTTAAAAGAAAAATTTTCAAGTTTAGGACTTAAATCCCAATCCGAATTTATCCACTTTGGTTTAACGTCTCAGGATATTAACAATACTGCCATCCCTCTTTCTTTGAGAGAATTTCACTTCGAACAGTTTATACCAAATATTTCAAATCTGATTGACACCTTAAAAAATCAATCCCAAGAGTGGTGTGGAATAACTATTTTAGCAAGGACTCATGGTCAAGCTGCGTCCCCAACGCGTTTAGGAAAAGAATGGGAAGTATTTATAGCTCGATTAGAAGCTCAAATAAATTTAATGAAAACTATTCCTTTTTCATCGAAATTCGGGGGTGCAACAGGAAATTTTAATGCTCATTTTGCAGCATACCCTGATACTGATTGGCATGATTTTGCAGAAAAATTTTGCTCAAATTTTGGGCTAAGTCGGTCATATCCTACAACTCAAATTGAGCATTATGACAATCTTGCTGCATACTTTGACAGTGTCAAGCGAATTAATACGATTCTAATTGATCTTTCTCGGGATATATGGACTTACATCAGCATGGATTATTTTAAACAACAAATTGTTGATGGAGAAGTTGGTTCCTCCGCAATGCCTCATAAAGTTAATCCGATAGATTTTGAAAATGCTGAGGGCAACCTGGGTATTGCTAATAGTTTTCTTCAGCACTTATCTCTGAAACTCCCAATATCCAGACTTCAACGAGACCTTACAGATTCAACAGTACTAAGAAACATTGGAGTACCGTTTGGACATGGATTAATTGCAGTGAACAATCTCCAAAAAGGATTAAATAAACTTATTGTTAATAAACAGAAAATCAATCAAGACTTAGATAATAATTGGGCAGTTGTAGCAGAAGCAATTCAGACCATCCTCAGAAGAGAAGGTTACCCAAAACCTTATGAGGCATTAAAAGACTTGACAAGAACAAATAAAGGAATCTCGAAGGAGACTATTTTTAATTTTATTGAGACTCTTAATGTTTCACAATTAGTAAAAGATGAATTAAACTTACTCTCCCCACATAATTTTGTTGGACGCTAATTCAATCTAGAATTTACTCATAAATGAGTAATGATTTCATCAGCAATAGCCAATGAAGCAGTAGCCGCTGGAGATGGAGCATTTAAAACATGAATACCTATTTTACCTTTTTTTATAACGAAATCGTCAACAAGGTTGCCCTTTTTATCCACTGCCTGAGCTCTTATACCAGACCTACCTCGAACCAAATCGGAAGCCTGTAGATCTGGCATTATTTTACGAAGCTCAGCCAAATATTTATATTTTAAAAATGCCAACTTATACTCCTTGAGCCCAAAACGCCAATTTGAAGTAAATAACTTTCTTGTTCCTTCAAAGCTCAAAGAGCTCAAAGAATCTCTCAGGTTAAATGAGGTTCTATCATAACCCTCGCGAGCAAAAGAAAAAACTGCGTTAGGACCGCACTCCACAGTTCCATCAATCATTCTGGTGAAATGAACACCTAAAAAAGGAAAATCAGGATTAGGGACGGGGTAAATAAGATTTTTAACCTTAAATCTAGATTTATTTTTCAATTCATAATAATCTCCTCTGAACGGTACTATCTGTATATCGTCCGAAAGGCCATCCAATTTAGCTAAACGATCACTTTGCAGTCCCGCACAAAAAATTATTTTTTCCGAAAAAATAATCTCATCATTTAATAACCTAATAAATGATTTATTTGAAGTAATTCCCATGTCGACAACCTTAGCATTTGTTCTAAAGGAGCCTTTATCTGCGACTGCCCTAGAAATAAGCCTTTTTGTCATTCCAATATAATCTACTATTCCTGTCTGAGGAACATGGAGCGCTTCTGTAGAATAAATGTATGGCTCCATTTTCTTAACTTCTTTTCTATCAACAAAACGAATACCATCTAGACCATTTTCTGAACCTCTTTTTGCTATTAACTCTAATTGTTTTAATTCTAGTTTATTCTTTGGAACAACTAATTTTCCACAAATTTCGTGATTAATATTCTCTTCAAAACAAAATTTCAAAAGCTGGTGATATCCGTTTATGCAAGTTTTTGCCTTTAGTGATCCTGGAGTATAGTATAGTCCTGAATGAATAACACCAGAATTCCTTCCTGTTTGATGAGTTGATGATTGAATTTCTTTTTCAATCACCAATATTTTAGACCTAGGAAAATTTAGCTTCAATTTATAAGCGGTTGATGCTCCAATAATGCCGCCGCCAACTATCGTGAAATCGTAATTATTATTTCTCATTTATAACGAATATGATTAAAATAATAATGAAAGTATACAGACTCAATGAGTAAAGACTCGACTTATATTAAATCCCAAGAATATATCACCTTTGGCCCAACTTCCAGGGTTCTGAGTTATCCACTCATTATCTGCCATATAACGGCTGTTGGTCAAATGAAACTGAAAAACATGACCACCTGTCTCGATATCAATACCTATACTTAAAGCATTAAATGTATTGGATGGCTGTTCCTGCCTTAGCATAATCTCTGAAGTTAATGCCATTCGGTTCGTGAGTTTATATCTTGCCCCTATACCAAGTGCAAACAGATCATTATTATCAAGAGCTGTGGGCACTATGTTGTAGTGAACTAGAGTTGGCACAAGTTGCATAGAAATATTCTTGTTAAATTTTCTAGCAATGATTATTTGATTAGTGTAAGCTACTCGGTCTAAAAAGTCATGAGGTATATTATCAGAATATGGCGTCGTAAAGATTGTCGCTGAACCGTAATATGCGATTGAGATAGGGAAGTCTATACATTCTGAACATTTTGATCCCTTTGATTGACGTAACAGTCTGATTTTCGTAAAAAAATCATAAGTCTTTGCCCCTGATGATCGACCAGCTCCTAAATTTATCCATGATTTTGGAGAGTAACTGTATTCAAAACGAATTTGAGCCATGTCCATGCCGAAAAGATTATACAAGGGTTTATCATTTAAAGCTCCAAATCTATGTCCAACAATAAATTGACCTATACCTTCACCAGGCAATTCTATTGATTGCATATTTATAACCCTCGTGCCCTTAAACGTAGCAAAAACATATGATTTTGAAGGATTTCGATCCATAGCATTTAACTCCGCTAAAAGAGCCTCTTGAGCATTTACATAAAGGGATAAAAAAACAGAGATAAGGATATAAAACTTACGCATTATGAACAAGCTATGGATTTAAAAATTTCGATTCGACGGACACTTTAATTTCTTGCGCAATCTTTGTGAACATTAATTTTGGTATTTTGATTCCAAAATCTTCACATTTAACAAAAAAATCTGTTTTGAGTATTACAGAAAGATCCTTTTGTATAGTAATATCAATTGGTATTGATACTACCTTCTCTACACCATGCATTTTTAATTTTCCTTTTATTGTAACCATATTTTTTCCTGGTATTGAAAAATCAATATCACCGGAAAGACTTCCATTCAAAGTGGCTTTTGGGAATTTTTCAGACTCCATATAATTCTCATTGAAATGCTCTTGCATTAAGGCATTTTTAAAAGTCAATGATTGAATATTCAAAACATAAGCTATCTCTTTTGTGTCAATGTTTAAAATAGAGATACCATCATTTAGAGTAGCCTCTATATCTTCAATTGGTGTATATGAATAAATACGTACGTAACTATTTTTACTCAATATCTTCTGAGCAAACAAACCAGAAAATGATAAAATAAATAGAATTAAAGAAAATGTTTTTTTCATATTGCTTTAGTTTTCTGGAGCTCCATTAGCAATCCAAATATTAATTTGTTCAATTATACAAGAATCCAGTACAGCATTGGGCGGCATTTTCAAAGGATTACTCCTTGCCATATTTACTCGTATTGAAAATGTCTCTTGATCTACTGATGATTTAACCCCAGAATAAGAACTTAAGTCTAATCCAGCAGAAGGGGATGAGCCTTGGTGGCAACCAACACAAAAATTATTAATAATAGGCGATACATCATCGTTCCATGATACATTACTGAGCTCACAAGAATCTCTATTGTACTTTTCTTCGATATTGTCATAACTACATCCAGTATTTGAGACAATTAAAAAAATTAAAATGCGGAAAATGTTTTTGTTTGTTAAACGTTTCATATTTGTCAAACGTTTCATTCTACGCTAAGTTCTTGCTTGAATAATAAAATTTGTTTACACCGAACCATAAAGACATTGCAATTAAAAAAAAGATGGAAAGAACTAATGGTGATAATCTAAGGTCTCCCGTTACCGTTTCTACCCAGCCAACTGCAACCATCCCAAGAACAGTAGCAAGTTTTTCAGCAATATCAAAGAAACTAAAATAAGTTACATGCTCACCCTCCAGTGGCAACATCTTTGAAAATGTTGACCGACCCAAAGATTGTAACCCTCCCATGACTAGTCCTACTGAAGCTCCGAGAAGATAAAATTGGAGTTCTGAATTTACGAAAAACGCAACTATACAAATGACTACCCACAAGGCCGAAGCCAATATTAAACTTCGAATATTTCCAAATTTATAAGAGAGCTTGGCAAAAATCCATGAGCCCAAAATAGCAACAAATTGAATTAGTAAAATAGTTAATATCAAAGAACTTGAATCTAGTCCAAGAACTTTAGTTCCAAATAAAGAAGCAATAAGAATAACGGTTTGAACTCCTGCAGAAGCAAAGAAAAAACCTAGTAAAAATCTATTAAGTCCATGGATTTTATTAAATTCTTTTAAAACCAAAAACAAGCGCAGATAACTCTCCCGTATGTATCCTTTATTTTTTTCCATCAAAACTGAAACACCAGATGGCAAACGAGATAATGCAAATTCACCCCAAAATAGCCACCATATTCCTACAAAAACAAAACTCAACCTTGTGATCACGGCAACTTCAATTCCTAACCAATCTGGATTTTGAATAAGTGCTAAAGATGCTATCAAAACTAGAGAGCTACCCAAATATCCCAAAGCAAAACCCCGCGCACTTAAAGAATCTTGATCCTCTATTTTTGCTATTTCGGGTAAGTAAGAATTATAAAAAACCAAACTCCCACTAAAACATAGTGAGGCTAAATAGGGTGATAAAAGACCCCACCACAAAGTGCTTTCAGTAAAAAAAAACATCCCTGCACATGCCATTGAACCACAATAAATAAAAGCACGCATAAATGATTTTTTCTTACCTGAGACTTCAGACAAAGCACTTAGGTAAGGAGTTATTATACTAATTGTCAAAAATGCTGCAGCAACCACAAATGTGTATGCCGCAGTAGTAGAAATATTACCGCTAAAAAAAGGAAAACTTATCTTTCCGGCGCCATCCATAACTGCAGTGTAATAAATTGGAAAAATTGCAGTACTAATTACAAGGCTATAAGAAGAATTTGCCCAGTCATACATTGCCCAACCCCATTGGGTTTTGGAATCACTCGATGTTGCCATTAACGGAATTTTGACCAAGGTATAAAAAAGCAAATGACTAAAACATCAAATATTGGACTTTGTATTTCTTTTTAATCATGAAAAGAACAAGAAATACAAAAATTATGACACTACAAATTAGATCAAAGAATACATGATCAAGTCAAATAATAAAAAAGCTATTTTAGGAACACATTCTCTTACTCGGAGGTGAAAATTTAGTCAAATTAATGCCATCAACAGCATGATGATACTCTTTCAAGGTTGGTATTCTTCCTAGAATTGCCGAAAGCACAGTTACTGGAGTTGACCCAAGTAATGACTCTCCTTTTTTTCGTTCCGAATCAGCAACTACGCGTCCTTTAAACAAACGCGTCGACGTGGCCATAACAGTATCCCCTTTTTCAGCTTTTTCCTGATTTCCCATACAAAGATTGCATCCCGGTCTCTCTAGATACATCATATTTTTATATTCGGTACGAGCAGTATTTTTCGGTGCATCATCATTGAACTCAAAACCTGAGTATTTAGAGAGAATATCCCAATCCCCTTCCTCTTTGAGTTCATCAATAATATTATATGTTGGAGCAGCAACTACTAAAGGGGCATTAAATTGAACTAATCCCTTCTGAGCTTCTATATTTTTAAGCATTTGAGAAACTATTTTTAAATCACCTTTGTGAACCATACAGGACCCAACAAAGCCAAGATCGATTCGTTTACTTCCCTTATAATAAGATAGAGGTCGTATCGCATCATGAGTATATCTTTTGGAAACATCCTCATTATGAACATCTGGGTCAGCAATCATGGGTTGCCCTATAATATTCAAATCTACTTCAAACTCGGCATAATACTTGGCATTAATATCAGGAGTTAGAGCGGGTTTTACGCCTGTTCTAATCTCTTTGATTCTTTTATCTGCTAAATCTATAAGCCCTTGAAGAACTTGAGATTCATTATCCATTCCCTTCTTTATCATGATCTCGATTCTTGACTTAGAAATCTCCAGAGATTTAATAAGTGTATCATCTTGAGAAATACAGATAGATGCCTTTGCTTTCATTTCAGCAGTCCAATCTGTAAATGTGAATGCTTGATCAGCAAGCAAAGTTCCAATATGGACCTCGATAATTCTCCCTTGGAAAACATTTTCATCAAAATTATCAAGCATTTGAGATTGAGTAGCATGCACAACATCTCTAAAGTCCATATGACTCTGCATTTCCCCTTTAAAAGTAACCTTTACAGATTCAGGAATCGGCATACTTGCTTCACCAGTTGCAAGGGCAAGAGCAACAGTTCCTGAGTCCGCACCAAATGCGACACCTTTTGACATTCTTGTATGAGAATCTCCACCGATAATTATAGCCCAATCATCAATTGTAATATCATTCAAAACTTTATGAATAACATCCGTCATAGGGAAATATATGTTTTTAGGATCACGAGCAGTAATCAAACCAAAATCGTGCATAAACTTCATTAATCTTGGAATATTTTCTTGAGCCTTACTATCCCAAACTGAAGCTGTATGACATCCAGATTGATATGCACCGTCAACAATTGGTGAAATTTTAGTGGCTGCCATCATTTCAAGTTCCTGAGAGGTCATTAAGCCTGTTGTGTCCTGAGAACCCACTATATTTACTTCTAACCGGACATCAGAACCAGCATGTAAAACTCTACTTGAGCTCAATCCAACTGCATTTTTATTAAATATTTTTTCCACAGCAGTCAAACCTTGTCCTTGATTAGAAACCTCTTTAGACAAGGCAAATACTTTTGGAGTTTCAATACCAAGAGTTTTTGAGGCAAATGTTTGAAGCTTCTTACCAAAAACAATTGCATATGAACCTCCCGCTCTCATAAATTCTAATTTCTGAGGCGTGAACGAAGCAGATATATCACAGAGCTCGGTATCCCCATGATACAGCTTCTTATCTTTTGTATTTATGATAAGTTCAGTACCCGTTTTAATCGAATAAACCTCTTCTAGTATTGCTTCTCCATCTTTATCTAGTACTGCAGCACCATTGGGATATTTTTTCTTGACCCAATTCTTTAGATCAATACCAATCCCACCCGTTACATCTACAGTTGTTAAAAAAATTGGAGAAATACCATTTGTCCCGGCCACTATTGGTGCATAGTTTATAAAAGGTACATAAGGGCTTGCCTGCTTGCCAATCCAGAGTGCCACATTATTGACTCCGGACATTCTTGAAGAACCGACACCCATAGTACCCTTTTCAGCAATTAACATTATCCGACTGTTAGGATATTTTTTTTGGAGACGTGTAAGTTCGTTTTGTTTTTCTAGGTTATGCTCAAACATACATTTACCATGCAACTCTCTATCTGATCTCGAATGCGCATCACTACCTGGGGATAATAAATCCGTTGATATATCGCCCACTCCAGCAACATAAGTAACAACTTTTATTTTCTCATCTACATCTGGAAGCTTAGTGAAAAACTCAGCATTAGCATAACTTTCTAAAACTTCTTTCGCAATATTATTACCACTCTGATATGCTTTCTTTAGACGATTCATATCTTCATCATAAAGGAAAAATTGAGTTTTCAGGATAGCAGCAGCTTTTTTCTGAATCTCTCTATCTTTCTCAAGAGAAAGATCAATTAAAACCTCAACTGAAGCCCCCCCCTTCATATGAGATAATAACTTAAAAGCAAATGTGATAGTAATCTCTTCAATAAGATATTTACCAAGAATAATCTCCTTTAAAAAATCAGCTTTTATCCTAGCTGCACTGGTTGTTCCTGGTAAAACATTATATATAAAAAAATCTATAGATTTTTTCCGCAGAGAACTATTTAAATCTTTTATATATGTTATGATATCAAATAATAAGTCCGCACTATCAATTGGCTTAGGTTTAAGCCCTTGGAGACTTCTATCTTCTATATCTTTGCAATAATCTTTATATAAACTCATAAATAGTAATGATATTTAAGAAAACCACATCATTTATTGATAGAAATTATACGGTTTGTTCTTTATTTTAACAAAAATACAAAACATTACTTTATTTCAAAGTAAGTTTAAATCAAAAACACCTCAAACTCACTATTAAAAAGTAGAGTTAAACATTTGAATTTAGTGAATTACGGCTATTCTTTCTAGCCATACTCCATCGATTGATTCCGAAATAATGGTTATCAAACCACAATCAAAAAGATGAATTGGTAATGACCATTTTTCATCTATCCAGTTACCAGAAACAACCAACTCACCTACTGAATTGTATATTGATATGCCTGCTGAAGACTTATTTTCAGGGCGAGTAAGAATTAATTTATCTTGAGAAATGAAAGCTTTGTAACCTGATAAATGTTTCTCTTGCATAGAAATCCATAAATGCCCAGCATCAATAGCACTATCAAGCTCGGATTGATACGCAAAATCCTTTATTATTAGCTTTTCTCCGTTCTCTATCTTAATTCGCACCCAACCATAAAGCAGCGAATCATTTTTAGCCAATCTCAACCCAATAAAACCTTCAGTATCCTCTTGCCACTGAGAGTAGGGATCTGAAATACTATCAAACCGGTATTCAATTGTCCCATAATAATCTGTTGATGAAATACCCTGCCAAGGATTTGATGAGTAAGAGATACTATCTCCAACATTTAATTTGTCCGCGTAAAAAAAGAATCCTCTTTGCCTCCCATAAACTCTTGAATTAGATGAGTCAAGTGGGATAATTACTGAATGGTCAATTAATCCTGTCGTTCCAGTATCACGATACTGAATAAACCTAAAGTCTAATATTGTATCATTATTTAGATCAAGATCAAAATAATCACCATTAAATTCAAGAGTGGTATCAGGAATATCGATATAAACATATTGAGCCTGAACTGAAGTCAGTGTCAATAGCGTAACTAACGTAGTAAAATAATTTTTTTTTATTTTCATAGTAATGCAAATTTGCAAAAGTCCTCGCAACCGAGCACTACCTTTACCAATATATGATAAAAATACGTCAAACATGGATCTTAGAAGCTGTTAATATGGCAGCTCAATCTCTACGCTCACAGATGCTTAGAGCATCTTTGACTGCATTAATTATAGCCACTGGAATAACAGCTTTAGTGGGAATGCTCACTGCAACATCCGTTATGGAAAGTAGTATCTCTAACCAATTCACCACAATGGGAGCGAATACCTTTAGTATTCAAAGCGGTGGACAAATGATTAGAATTGGACGCAATGGCAAAAGAGAAAAACGACAAGAGCAAATTCCAATTAGAACTGCAAAAATCCTAAAAGAAAATCTTTTACTCAAAGGTCTTGATGCCAGCTTAAGCGATGACCTTCTCTCTACAGCAATTATTCGACACCGTGAAAAAGAAACAAATCCAAATGTAAGAGTCCAAGGCGTAGATTTAAACTTCATGTCCGTTAATGGCTTAGAAATAAAAGATGGTCGGTATTTTTCAGGATTAGAAGAAAAAGAAGCAAGGTCTGTTGCCATAATAGCTCCAGACATTGTAAATAAATTGTTTCAAAACACCTCTGCTATTGGAAAAATGATCAGAATAAATGGTAAACCTTTTCAAGTCATTGGAATTACAAAAGAAAAAGGCAATAGCTCTTTTATGGCAAGTGACAATTTGGTTTATTTACCTTTAATGACCGGGTTAAAAGATTTCGGATCGTCGTCGTCTTCGATAGTAACTAGTATTCTTGCACCAGGTCCCGAAAAAATAGATGCTGCAATTAATGAAGCAATCGCAACCATGCGGTCAGTCAGAAAACTGAGTCCTGGAGAGGGAAATGACTTTAATATTAGACGGTCCGATAACCTTTCTTCAATACTTATTGAATCATTAAGTTCGGTCAGTATAGGAGCTGCACTGATAGGCTTTATTACTCTTCTTGGCGCTTCAATCTCTCTAATGAACATAATGCTAGTATCAGTTACTGAAAGGACAAGTGAAATAGGAATACGAAAGGCTCTTGGGGCAAGTGAGAATTTCATAATTACTCAATTTTTATCCGAAGCAATTTTAGTTAGTCTAATTGGAGGAATATTTGGAATATGCTTGGGCTTAATCGTAGGGAATGGATTGGCATTCGCTCTTGACACATCAGTCGTTTTGCCATTTAAATGGATTCTACTGGCATTTATTGTCTCCTTCCTTGTTGGCATAATATCTGGTTGGTACCCTGCTCGCACAGCGGCAAAACTAGACCCAATAGAAGCTCTCCGATATGAATAAAAAAATCCACACTGTATCTTCATCCGATTCTATTTGGAAATTCACCAAAGAAGACTTCAGACGCACAAGGCAAGTAACTTGGGCCTTTGCTCGAAGAGATCTACAATTGCGGTATATTCAAACAAGACTAGGATGGTTTTGGTCAATTGGACAACCTCTAATGGCTGCAATTTTGGTGCTAGTTGTTTTTTCATGGATTGTTCAAATTAAGGCTCCCGACGGATTCGATTATTCAATTTATGCTTTTGCCAGCCTACCTGCTTGGTTGATGTCCCAGCATATCATAATGCAAGGCTCCCCAAGTCTAGTGCACAATCAACATATTATATCTAAAGTAGCATTCCCACGGCAGTCACTCCCACTAAGTAAGGCATTAGTTGCACTAGTCGATTATCTAGTGGCAACAATACTATACTTTTTATTTAGGGGGATTCAATCAGGAATATGGGACTTTTATCTATTTAGTTTTTTATTTTATTCTTTTATGACAATTCTAGCGTCTTTGGGAATAGCATATTTTATAGCGGCAATATCAATTCGCTTCCGTGATTGGCTGGCAATACTCCCATTACTAATTCAAGGATTATTTCTACTTAGCCCCATAGTGTACCCAACGGAAAAATATAGCAATGCTCTTGGAGAATATGAATGGATCTTATATTTAAATCCGTTTGTTGCAATTGCTGACGGATTTAGGTGGACATGGATGGGTATAAATAATTGGAGCGAGTTGCATTACATCTCTTTTTTAATGATTATTGTAATATACTTTAGTGGTTTTACAGCAATTAAATTCGCTGAGAACAAAATGGTTGATACTTTATGACACTCTCTTCAAATCTTGCTATTCAAACAGAAAACTTAGGAAAAAAGTATAAACTAAAAAGTTCAGAATCTTGGGCATTAAAAAATATAAATTTAAATATTGAAACAGGAAGCGCTCTAGGCATTATAGGCCCAAACGGAGCAGGAAAGTCAACCTTATTAAAAATATTATCAGGCTTAACCAAGCCAACTTCGGGAAGCTATAAATATCGAGGCTCGTTAACAAGTCTCCTAGAGGTTGGGACAGGATTCCACCCCGATCTATCAGGCATAGAAAACATATATCTAAGTGCCGCTCTTAATGGCATGACGAGAAAAAAAATAAGAGAAAGAGTCGACCAAATTATTGATTTTTCAGGTATCTCTTCAGACTATATCAACCAACCCATTAAACACTACTCAAGTGGCATGAAAGTCCGTTTAGGTTTTGCTGTTGCTGCTCACGTAAATGCTGATATACTTGTTGTCGATGAGGTACTTGCCGTAGGTGACTTTAGTTTTCAAGAAAAATGTATGAGAAGCATGGAGTTCCAAATGCATGAAGAGGGAAGAACAGTTTTATTTGTATCCCATAATTTGTATACTCTCCAAAAGCTTTGTCCACAAGCTATATTTCTTGATAAGAGTGAATTGATTCAAATTGGTAATAGTAAAGATGTTTGTGAAAGTTATATCGGTCAAACACTAGACCGAAGTAATTATGTAGAACTTGAAAAAAGAGAAGACAGAGGAGGCTCAGGAAAAATACGAATCAACAAATTGGAATGGACTCCTAAATTATTACAAACAGGTAAAAAAGCAGTTCTAACAATTGGATATCAAGCCAAAGAAAAATTGGAGGACATGAACATTAAAATCAGCATCAATGGATCCGATGGCCGTTTTTTAACTCCCTTATCCATGCACAGTAGTAATTTCAGACCTGAATCCATGCCTAATAATGGAGAGCTGACAGTAAATATTGAGAATATACCATGGATGAAGGGGAACTACTTTATTGATGTCAGAGTTATTGAAAAAGGAATAGTTTGCGACGACCTACGAATAGCCAGCAAATTTCAAGTTCATGGCGGAACTTTTATTGAAGGTGGAGATGAATTCAATTCAACAAAAAATGGAGTCTTTATTCCACATGTCTGGAGTATTTAAAAATCAACTTTTTTATTTTTCCCAAAATTGAGATAGTTTCAATATTTGGCCCCTTAGAATGATAAAAAAGTCTTTTCATATATTCTGAACCTTCAGCACTTGACAGGGAATTGGTATTTTCTAAATTCCAATCCTTAGAATCATATTCCTGATCTGCTAAAAAATCATTGAAAATGGGTGAAAAAAAACCTACATCTTCAGACGTGAACCACCGTCGCCAATTACCATAGCTTTTTGTTCGACTTACATGCATAAAACTCGGACGAATACCATGTTTACTCTCTAGAGTAAAGCCAAGATAATTTTCTAGTCCCGTCAATTTTTCATCTACAATATCTTCATAACTAATTACAAACCAACCTTTTACGCGTAAAATATTTATGAAATCACTTAATATTTTCAAATTTTTTCGATAATCATTTGCCCATCTCTTTAAAAAGATAGAATCTGAACTTAGTAAGTTATAAAATGGGATACTCGCAGGGTTATTTTCCTTACTTTTTGCAAGTTCATAAGCTCTAATATAATCCTCAGGGTTTGGATTGTGACGATGAAACCATCTGTAAAAGAAAGCTGAAATCCATCTATCGCGAGGATCTCTAATTATAAATATTTTTTTATCATAAGAATTAAACGCTGTCAAAGCCTTTTCGCCTTCCCACCCAGATTTCTTATTAGCGTCTGCATATAAAATCTTGACAAGCATATTATCAGATTCATCCCAAAATTTACCATCGTTACGATGCAATCTATTATTCTGATCTATAAACCTAGGCTCAAAAGACTCAACTAAATTTTTATTCCGTCCCATTGCCTCTGCAAGAAGAGAAAATAGATAAGTTGTACCGCTTTTTGGCAATCCATAAATTACTGTTCGCATGGGGGCTGAAGGTAATGTAAATTCGGGGTATGCGAAAAGGCAAACCGAAAGTCAGTGTTATTGTACCAAACTATATGCATTCAGCATTTTTAAATAAGCGATTGCAAAGCATTGACCAACAGTCTTTTCAAAATTTTGAAGTTATCCTTTTAGATGATGCATCAATTGACAAATCTGAAGAAATATTAATTTCATGGACCAAAAAAAATTCAAAATTTAAATATTTTCCAAATAAAAAAAATAGTGGAAGCACATTCTCTCAATGGAATAAAGGAGCTGAAATTGCTGAAGGGGAATATCTATGGATCGCTGAGAGCGATGACTGGGCAGATCCATTTTTACTAGAAAAGTTAGTGCTTCAACTAGATAATAATCCAAATGCTTCGATTGCATTTGGGCAGAGTATGCTCATAAATAAAGTAGGTGATGAGTTGCACAATTTTAATATTCATTATAATTATATTTTTAAAAATGATCGTTGGCAAAGGGCCTATATAAATAACGGAATCCATGAAATTGAAAATTATATGATTCTTCATAATGTCATTCCCAACGCGTCAGCAGCTTTGTTTCGGAAAAGTACTTATGAAAAAGTTGGAGGTGCATCAAAAAAATGGAAATTAAATGGTGACTGGATGTTTTACATTAAAATGCTCGAGCATGGAGAAATATGTTATATCCCTGATACCATTAATTATTTTAGAGTACATAACGATACTCAAAGAGTCTTAGCAAATAAAAATGGTTATGTATATTATGAACTATTAACTATAATTGATTACATCGGATCGCGGCATAATCCCAGTAATAGATTAAAAAAAAGAGCCTATTCAAATATTGCTTCGTGGTGGGTGCACTCTATTTACAGACAATCCTGGGCTAAAGAAAAAAGAAATGAGAACATCAAGGTGAATTTCAAGTTATTTAAAAGATTTATTTTTATCAGACCAATAACTTTAGTTCATATTCCATACGAGGGTGCCGTTCGTCTGGCTGTGTTAATTCTGACTTTTTTTAAATTAAAAGAACCCATTCGTAGAATCTTACATAAGATATTTCCAAATCATTTTATTCCTCACTCAACATGAATGGTTTAAAAAATTTAACCGTTATCATACCCTGCTATCAATGCAAAGAAACTATTCTGGAGACTCTGAATTGCCTTGAGGATAAAATCAATATAATTTGCATTGATGACTGCTCTAATGACGGAACCTTGGAAGTTTTAACAAATTGGGAAAATAAAATTCCAGATCGAAGAAAAGTTATAAGGCATAATCAAAATAGAGGATTGGGGGCATCAAGAAATACAGGTGTTTCAGAGTCTAAAACAGAATGGGTTATGTTTCTTGACTCTGATGACATAATATCTTCCGATTGCTTTAATGATATTAACAAAAAATGGATGTCAATAAAAACTAGTTATGGATGGTGTTATCATCCATATCTAGAATGGAATGATTTCGACAGAAAGGAAAGGTTGAGAAAAACTGACACTATAAAAGAGAATCATCATTTAGTTACGAAACGCATGCCTTTTTCAGCTTCAGGTGCTATATTCCGTAAAGATCTACTTGAAACCATAGGAGGATTTGATACCGATAGAAACCTTGAGGGGACAGAAGATTTAGACCTTTACATGAGACTACTTAACTCTGGAATCAAACCTTTTCAATGGTCAAAAACCCCTCATACTAAATACCGCATCAATAAGGGAATGACAAAAGATGTTAGGCAACATGGAAGCAAGGTGTTACTTCGTACAAAAAAATTTCAAGAATCTGGCTGGATATCAAGCGATGAGTTTGATTTAGCTAAAAAAGAAATTTGGCGACAAATAGCAAGAACCGAACACAAAAGAGGAGACTTCAAAGAGGCAAGGGAGTCTTACAAAAAATCAGGAAATCGATTTAACTCTAGAATACTAAACCTAATTGCCTTTTTTCAAGTAAAACTCTAAGAATTTTATTAGATTGATTCTAATCTATTCTTTAGTTCTGCATCAATAGATTCCAAAAACTCTTCGGTATTCAGGTAATGGTCACCATGGCGAACATCATTACCATGAATGCAAATTGCCAAGTCTTTAGTCATTTTTCCACTCTCAACAACATCAACACATACAGTTTCCAAAGTTTTTGAAAAATTAATGAGAGAATCATTTTTATCTAATTTACCACGATGAGCCAAACCTCTGGTCCATGCAAAAATTGATGCGATTGGGTTAGTGCTTGTAGCTTTTCCATCCTTGTGCTGACGATAATGTCTGGTAACTGTACCATGAGCTGCTTCAGCTTCAAGAGTCTTTCCATCTGGTGTAACCAATACCGAAGTCATTAAACCAAGAGAACCAAAACCTTGAGCAACAGTGTCAGACTGAACATCACCATCATAATTCTTACATGCCCAAACAAACCCACCTTCCCATTTGAGCGCTGATGCAACCATATCATCGATTAAACGATGCTCATAAGAGATTCCTGCTTCATTATATTTCAATTTAAACTCCGAATCGAAAACCTCTTGGAATATATCTTTAAATCGGCCATCATATTTTTTTAAGATGGTATTCTTTGTACTCAAATATAAAGGCCAACCTTTTTCTAGGGCTAAGTTCATGCATGACCTAGCGAATCCATAAATAGATTCATCTGTGTTATACATGCTCATTGCTACGCCACCTCCCTGAAAGCTAAAAATATCAAAGTTTTGCGGTTCACCATTCTCAGGTGTGAAAGTCATAGTCAACTTACCAGGTCCCTCAATGACGGTATCAGTAGCTCTGTATTGATCGCCAAATGCGTGACGACCGATAACTATTGGCTTGTTCCACGTGCTAACCAACCTTGGGACGTTTGAGCATATAATAGGCTCCCGAAAAACAGTGCCACCGAGGATATTTCTGATCGTTCCATTTGGTGATCTCCACATATTTTTTAGATCAAATTCAATTACTCTATCCTCATCAGGAGTTATGGTAGCGCATTTTATACCAACATTATATTCTTTAATAGCATTCGCTGCATCAACTGTTACTTGATCGTTAGACTTATCTCGACTCTCCATACCCAAGTCAAAATATTTAATGTCTAAGTCAACATATGGAAGAATAAGTTTGTTCTTAATAAAAGACCAAATAATTCGTGTCATTTCATCGCCATCTAATTCAACAACAGGGTTATTTACTTTTATTTTTTTCATATTTTTTATACTTTATTGTGTGTTTTTTTGGAATACAAACTTAATCTATATCAAGCTGAAATTCCTTTCTAAATTCATCCAATTGCGGATTCTTCTCGAGCAAAAACTGATAACGCTCTTCTGCTGTGTATACAACCTTAGCATTGCTTGCAGAATCTTCAACGTGAATATTAATACCCAATGAGTCGTTTTTCAATTCTTTCCGCAAAGAGCTGACAAGTTCATCTCGGACTTCCTCCAAATATCTCGATTGTACTCTAGTTCCCACCGAGATGCGAATATTGAAATCTTCTTCTAGTATTGGATTAATCTGGTTTAATAAAGCATAAACGACATTGCTATTAACCATAGATTCTGCAACTCTATCCCAGCACACCAATAAACTTTTCTGATCAAAGGGACTCAAGTTTTTTACATCTTGATCTAATTGTGAAATATTTTTTTCCATTTCAGTAGGACTTTTAATTCCTCCCGACCTCAGTGAAAAAGCAGATTTCTTTTTAAAAGGAACCTGTTCTTCAATAACTCTGGTTTTATCTATATCTCGATCCACCTTGATCAGAGAAATATTCTCATTGACCAACTTGATTTCAGCTTTCTGAGATTTAATTGGGACTTCTTTTATTTCTAAATCACTTTTTTCGTCCTCCTTATTTTTAGTAGGTGACTCAGTTATTTCTTCATTTTCAATCTTGTCTTGTTTGGAAACTTCATTTTTTTTTTTTTCTCCCACAGCCTCTGAATCTGTTAAACCTGCAATTTCCAGCAAAGTGACTTCAACTAATAATCTGGGGCTCGAACTATCACGGTATTGAATATCACATTTTGAAAGTAATCTTAGAGCTCGACCCAAGAATTTCAAATCCATTGCACCAGATTCATGACGATATCTATCCTTAATTGAATCTGGAAGTTCCATAATATTTATAGTTTCCGAATGTTTTGCCATCAAAACATCGCGAACATGAGAAGCTAAGCCACTTACGAACAAGTTTAGGTCAAAACCAAGCTCTAAAACTGAGTTAACTTGGAGAAATATCGCTGATGCATCTGCATTCTTGAGATCATTTAAGGTCTGAAAGAAAATATCTCTATCGAGGATCTGTAAATTCTCTCTAACTAACTGATAAGTAATTTCTTCACCTTGAGAAAAAGCATTGATTCTGTCGAAGATAGAGAGTGAATCTCTTAAGGCTCCGTCTGCCTTTTCAGCAATTAAATGTAAGGCCTCTGATTCTGCCACTACTCCTTCTCTTAAAGCCACAAATTCAAGATGACTCACGATATCTTGGATGCCAATTCTTTTAAAATCAAATACTTGACACCGTGATAAGATCGTAGGCAATACTTTATGTTTTTCAGTAGTAGCTAAAATAAATATAGCATGAGCAGGAGGCTCTTCTAATGTTTTCAAAAAAGCGTTAAACGCTGCCGTCGATAACATATGAACTTCATCGATTATGTATACCTTAAACCGTCCAATTTGGGGAGCAAATCTTACTTGATCAATAAGCTGACGGATATCATCAACTTTATTATTCGAGGCAGCATCTAGTTCAAAAATATTTAATTCGTAATTCTCTTCAGCATCAGAATGAAGCTCATTTATCCTTTTTGCCAAAATTCTAGCACAAGAGGTTTTACCAACACCCTTAGGGCCACAAAAAAGCAGAGCCTGAGCTAAATTACCAGAAGTGACCTCATGCTCAAGAGTATCTGTCACATGAGATTGACCCACAACTGTATCAAAAGAAGATGGTCGATATTTTCGAGCAGATACTATGTAAGGTTTATCCATAAATCAAATCTAAGGCAGAGAGATCAGTTAAGAGGCCAAACTTGAAAACTAGAAAAGAAAATTATTTGTAACAAAATAATTGCCAACGCGGTATGATTTTTATGATTATCAACTTCTCTAACCAACAATATCTGAATGACAGCAGAGGTTAGAGCCCAGCCCAAATAATTCATTAATCCTGGGCCAGAACCAGCAAAAATCCACATTCTAAGATCTGGAGCTACTGGTTCCATAACCAAGTCAATGATTAACATGATGACTATGGATATAGCCCATTTATATAATTTACTTTGAGTTGAAAAGTAAGATGCGCTTTGAACTGCTGCCCATGATACAACTACCCAATTTAGGCCCATAACCCATGGTGTATCCATGATTTTAGGGCCTAAGCCCTCTAAATAAACATAAGTCCCAAATGGAATCCCAGTATTGATACCTATTACTTCTACAGCAAGACCTATAAAATAGGTCAACAACAAAATAGCTTTTAGCTTCTCAGATTTCTTGGACGTCACATACAATACCCAGAAAGAAAGCATCATGTTTAATGGCGTCAGAATTGAAAAAAGATAAAAAAAATCAGAATGAAACCCAATGATCCCGACTAAATGCCATATTGCGAGGACTGCAATAATTATTTTCTCTTTCATCGTAGTTTATTTAACCCAGTTTTAAGACAATTGCAAATGTAATTATTCCCATTCTGTAAATACATAATTACTCGGAAAATGACATTTGCAATTATTTCAAAACAGGTAAAAGCCGATAAACATCAGTTATTTTTTAAACAAATTCACACATTGTAGGTATTTCACAGTAAAATTCAATCCATGATAGTAAATAGCAATAAACTTTTCCTACCTTTGCGGCCCTAATTTCATTACCAATGAACCAGTACGAAACCGTTTTCATTTTAAATCCCGTCTTGTCTGAAGATCAGATAAGGGAAGCGGTTGATAAGTTTACAGGCTTCTTGAAATCCAACGGAGCAGAAATTATCAACGTTGAAAAATGGGGGTTGCGAAAGCTTGCATACCTCATTGACAAGAAAAAGAGTGGGTTTTACAACCTCCTTGAATTCAAAGCACCTACCAGTATCATTTCAAATTTAGAAATTGAAATGAAACGCGATGAGAAAGTCTTAAGATTCCTCACCGTGGTTATGGATAAAAATGGAGCTGAATACGCTGCCAAAAGAAGGGACAAAGTTAAAAACTCTTAATTCCTATAAATTTTATGAGCACTTTGGAATCAACAGCAGGAAATCAATCAGAGATTCGCTATTTACAGCCAATCGCTATTGATGCAACAAATAACAAAAAATACTGCCGTTTCAAAAAATATGGCATTAAACATATTGATCACAAGGACCCAACATATTTAATGCGCTTTGTGAATGAGCAGGGGAAAATATTACCCCGCAGATTGACTGGGACTTCGTTAAAATATCAACGAAAACTTGCTGTAGCAATCAAGCGAGCACGTCACCTAGGTCTCATGCCTTACGTAGCAGATAACCTTAAATAAAATTTCTTCGATATGGATGTAATTCTTAAAGCAGACGTTGATAACTTAGGTTATAAAGACGATTTGGTTACCGTAAAAAATGGATATGGTCGAAATTTCCTAATTCCGCAAGGGAAGGCTGTTTTTGCTACTCCTTCAGCAAAAAAAATGCTAGCTGAGGACCTAAGGCAAAAGGCCCACAAGGAAGAAAAAATCATAAAAAGCGCAACCTCCACAGCCGAAGGTCTATCTCGAATTGAACTTAAAATTTCTGCGAAATCTGGCAAAACCGGAAAATTATTTGGTGCAGTCACCAATGCTGACATTTCAGAGAAGTTAGGGGAAATGGGGCACTCTATAGAGAAGAAATATATTCAAATTTTGGGAGGAACCATCAAAACCGCAGGTAAATATTCTGCAAAAATTCGCTTGCATCGCGAAGTCATTACAGAATTTAATTTCGAAGTTATTGGTAAAATAAAGTAAATCTATCTCATTTAAACGATAAAAAACCCTGCTAACGAAGCGGGGTTTTTTAATTTAGAGACATGAATGAACTCACCGCAAAAGAACAGCACTGGCCTGGCTTAATCGTTGGGGGTGTTATGGCGCTTATACCAAGCTTTGACAGATTCTCAGAACTGGGAGATCCCAGTCATTGGCCTCTTCAACTTGGATGGAGCTTATTTGCTTTAACCTTAATTGTTTATTCATTTGTCAAGTTCAAGCAAAAAATAGTCATACCAAATCTTTTACTAGTTTGGATCGCTCTTGCTTTGTGGTCTTTTTTTGGATATTTCTTAACTGATATTCATGCCATTTCAGAGTGGAAACTAGCATCTTTTAGATATTTAGGATATGCTGCATTTCTTTTTTTAGGATCCAATTTTAAAGAACAAAAGGGAATTGTTCATCCTTTTATTGCTAATACTATTGTTGGATTCGGTGCGATAATTTCCATCTATTACCTAATAGACTTCTCAACTACAAATAATGCTCTTACTGAACCTTATGGAGTTACCGGACTCATGGGGCACAAAAATTTCAATGCATCTGCAATTGCTATTACCATACCAATTACGGTGTTAATGGTTTATAAAAGTCAAAAAAATAAAAGTTTATACTTATTCATATTGTTTCTCGGGGTAATTTCAATAATACTAACTCAAACAAGAAGCATTGTCCTAGCAGGCTTGATTTCTGTAATAATCACAACCTTCTCTGGCTGGAGACCTAGTAAAAAAGTATGGATAGCATTTGCTAGTATTGTATTTATAGCTACAGCCATTTTGAGCCAACCCAAGATTCAAGAACGTTTATTGGATCCCACAAATTTGAAAATACGCGGTATTTTCTGGGGCCATTCTTTGGATATGCTGGAGTCATCTCCGGTTCATGGAATTGGTTCTGGACAATGGCGGATAGTTTTTCCAAAATACGGGTTAGAAGGAACCAATCCTAGTGTTGCGGAAGGAATAACTTCAGAAGTTCGACCACACAATGATTTTTTATGGATTCTATCTGAAAACGGAATAATTGGATTTGGTCTTTTTACCTTTTTCTTTATTTTTCTCTGGATTTCTTGGCTTAAAAAAATTAGAGAAAATAAATCAATTGATCAATATGCCTCAGGAGCTGTTCTGGTGATTGTCACAACATATTCTTTTTTTGAGTTTCCCATTGAGCGAATGGCCATATATGGGCCATTTATGCTTATTGCTGGCTCTATAATAAATAAAGAGATCAAGTCAATAAATTTTGTGACAAAAAAATTTATTTATCCTGTCATTATAATGTTCCTTTTATCTCTTTCTTATGCTAGTTTCAAAGCCATTGAAGCAGATAGACAAAATCAAATTGTCTTAGAAAAAAACTCGAATCGTGACGCCAAAAATATTGGAAAAAGTGTAGATAATGCAATCAATTCGTGGAACGAACTTGATAGATATGGAAACCCATTAATCTATTTTTCTGGTATGGGAAGCATGTTTGGCGAAGCCCAAAAATCAAATACGGGTAAGTTTGGACCTAGAAACTTCATAAAAGCTGAAAAGTTTTTCATGGAGGCTTTAAAAATTCACCCAAATCATGTTGTTACCCTTTTCCAATTGGGTAGCCTTTACAGCTATAGAGGTGAATTCAATAAAGCTGAAAAGACATATCAGACATTGCTAAAAATATCCCCAAGACACCCAGGTGGGCAAATAGCTTATGCGAAAAACCTTCTTGAATTAGATAAGCCAGAAGAATCTGCGCGGGTACTTATATCCGCATTCTTGAATCCCGCTCAATATAAAACTGAAAATTATGTAAAAACTGTTATCAGAGCATTAAGGAGATGTCCAAAAAATACCTCACATAACGGATTAAAAAAGATAATTAAAAATCGCGATAACCTAAACGACCAAGAACTCTTTAACCAATTTCAAGCGTTTAAAGCTAATAAGAAAAAAGAGAGAAACAGCTAATTGATTTCCAAATAAACTGGGCAGTGATCACTCCCATACTCATCGTTTAAAATATCAGTCATAACAACTCTTGACATTAAGCGCTCTGAAACTAAATAATAATCTAGTCTCCAGCCAATGTTTCTAGATCGTGCTCCAGAGCGCATACTCCACCATGAATATTTTACTTCTTCTGGATGACGATTACGCCATGAATCAACAAAGCCATTATTTAAAAAGTTATCAAAGCCATCAATTTCAGTTTGAGTATAACCAGGAGTTCTGTTATAATTACTTTTAGGATTTGCCAAATCAATAGGCTTATGAGCAACATTTAAATCGCCACAATAGATAACTGGTTTTTTAAGATCATAATCCTTCAATATATCAGCAATAGCCGCATCCCAAGCTTTTCTATTTGGAATTCGAGAAAGATCACCTTTCGAGTTTGGAACATATGCTGTGGCAACATAGTATTCAGGAAATTCGGCAACAATGAGTCTACCCTCACCATCATGGTCAGCTATACCCACTCCTATTTTATAAGAGAGAGGTTCCAGTTTTGAAATTAAAGCTGTTCCACTATATCCCTTCTTCTCTGCAGAATGTGCAATAACATTATAACCAGATCCAAACAAAACCTCTGCAACTTGATCTTCAGTAGCCTTAGTCTCCTGAAAACAAATAATATCTGCATCCCATTTAGCTAATTGATCTAAAAGACCTTTTGATCCGGCAGAACGAATGCCGTTTACGTTCCAAGAAATGATTTTCATTTATTGAAGATAATAACGACTAATTGATAAGTCATAAAAAGTATAACACATTTTTATTTTATGGTTTTTATTCATTTGACAACAGGTTGATGAGAGCCAATAAAGATTACATATTTCTTCGATACTGACCACCCACAGCAAACATAGCCTTAGTCATTTGACCTAAAGAACAAACCTTAGAAGCCTCCATAATTGAATCAAACATATTTTTGTTCTCTAAAGCAGCTCTCTGTATTGCTTCCAGAGTATTAATTGACTTAGCATCTCCTGCTTGGTGAACCATACTGACCGTTGAGATTTGGTTTTCCTTTTCATCCTCTGTTGCCCTAATAACCTCACCTGGGATTAGTGTAGGTGAACCTTCTTTACTTAAGAATGTATTTACTCCAATTATTGGATATTCACCATTATGCTTAAGCATTTCATAATGCATGGACTCTTCTTGAATTTTTCCTCGTTGATACATTGTCTCCATAGCGCCCAGAACCCCCCCTCGATCAGTAATACGATCAAATTCAATCATTACAGCTTCCTCAACTAATTCCGTAAGTTCTTCAATGATAAATGATCCTTGCAGTGGGTTTTCATTTTTCGCTAGACCCAATTCATTATTTATTATCAATTGAATCGCCATTGCCCTTCTAACGCTTTCCTCTGTTGGAGTTGTTATGGCTTCATCATATGCATTTGTGTGTAAAGAATTGCAATTATCATAAATGGCATATAACGCCTGAAGCGTTGTTCTTATATCATTGAAACTTATTTCTTGAGCATGCAACGATCTTCCAGAAGTCTGAATATGATACTTTAACATTTGAGATCTTTCATTCGCGCCATACTTTTCTTTGAGTGCCTTTGCCCATATTCGCCGTGCGACTCTTCCAATTACAGCATATTCCGGATCAATACCGTTAGAAAAGAAAAAACTTAGATTTGGACCGAAAAGATTTATATCCATTCCCCGACTCAAATAATACTCAACATAGGTAAAACCATTTGAGAGGGTAAACGCCAGTTGAGTTATCGGGTTAGCGCCAGCTTCTGCGATATGATAGCCAGATATAGAAACCGAATAGAAGTTTCGAACGTTCTTATCTATAAAGTATTCTTGAACATCACCCATTAAGCGTAAAGCAAATTCCGTTGAAAATATACAAGTATTCTGAGCCTGATCTTCCTTCAATATATCTGATTGCACAGTCCCTCTAGCTACACTTAATGCTTTAGCTTTTATTTCATTATAAATATCAAGGGGAAGCACCTCATCTCCAGTTACACCTAATAAAATAAGGCCTAAACCATCATTCCCTGCTGGAAGATTCCCTGAATATTTTGGGGGCTCAAGTCCCAAAGCTTTGTATTTGTCTTTCTTAAAAGACTCAACATCAGCAACCAAATTATTTTCAATTATATAACGCTCGCATTGTTGATCAATCGCAGCATTCAAAAAGAAACCTAAAAGCATAGGGGCAGGACCATTTATAGTCATCGATACTGATGTAGATGGATGACACAAATCAAAACCAGAATATAATTTCTTCGCATCATCTAAACAGCTAACACTTACACCGGCATTACCAATTTTCCCATAAATATCAGGTCTTCGGTGAGGATCATGTCCATATAGAGTAACAGAGTCAAATGCTGTTGAAAGGCGTTTAGCCGGAGTTCCTTGAGATACATAATGAAATCTCTTATTGGTCCTTTCGGGACCACCTTCTCCTGCAAACATCCTTGTTGGATCCTCACCCTTTCGCTTAAAAGAGTATATTCCTGATGTATAAGGAAAAGAACCTGGAACATTTTCTTGAAGAATCCATCTTAGTATATCTCCCCAAGACCTGTAGCTGGGAGTAACTACTTTAGGTATTCTTTGATTTGAAAGACTCGTGACATGAGTATCTACGTGTATGTCTTTTCCCCGAACTTTATAAACATACTCCGGAGCTAAATAACGTTTCTTTAGTTTTTCCCAGCCCTGAATAGCCTCCCAGTTAGCGGGATGCAATTTTGTTTTAACCTCTTTATGGGCTTTAACAATAACTTCTAAAGAATTTTTTGAATCGGTTAAATCCAGTTTAGTTATCTCTTTAATGGAGCGATCAAAAGAATATAAAGTATCCGCAATATGAGATTGATTTTTAACCCGGGTATTATAGTCTCTAACACATTCTGAAATTTCACTTAAATATCTTGTACGGTTTGCAGGAATAATATAATTTTTTTCGCTATCGGCTTCATTTCTATTGGAATCAAAAGATATATTTTTTATTTTCAATTTATTGATTAGGATCTCTATAATCGCTCTGTAGAGCCTATTAGTCCCTGGATCATTAAATTGTGATGCCATTGTACCATAGACAGGCATATCATCGGGTTTTTCTTCCCACCGATTTTGGTTCCTCTGAACCTGTTTTTTTATATCTCTAAGGGCATCTAAAGCACCACGCTTATCCAACTTATTTAAGGAAATTAAATCCGCAAAATCAAGCATGTCTATTTTCTCTAACTGAGTAGATGCACCATATTCAGGAGTCATAACATACAAGGAGGCATCAGAATACTCAAGGATTTCAGTATCCGATTGACCGATACCACTAGTCTCTAAAATAATAAGGTCAAAACTTGCAGCTTTCAATATTTTCAATGCCTGAGAAATATGTTTACTTAAGGAGAGATTGCTCTGTCTTGTGGCAAGAGACCGCATATAAACACTAGGATTTTGAATAGAATTCATTCGAATTCGATCACCCAATAGAGCTCCTCCACTTTTACGCTTAGTTGGATCAACAGAAAGAATTCCAATTTTCTGACCAGGATGATCCGACACAAACCGTCTGACCAATTCATCAACTAAAGAGCTCTTTCCTGCCCCACCTGTACCGGTTATACCAAGCACAGGAGGTGAGTCTTTCTCTTGTATCTTCTTTTCTATTAGCGGCAACACTTTCAAGAAATGGATTGGGAAATTCTCCGCACACGATATGAGTCGCGCAATGGATTTTGGAAGCCCATCTAAGGCCTCTTGCAAAATATGATCCACTTTATTTCCAATTGGATAGTCGCATTTCTTCAGAAGATCATTAATCATACCTTGTAACCCCATGGATCTTCCTTCATCAGGGTGATAAATTTTGGTTACGCCATAATCCTCAAGTTCCTTAATTTCCATTGGCAATATTGTCCCACCTCCGCCACCAAATATTTTTATGTTCTGGCCACCATTCTCTTGAAGCAAATCAAACATATACTTGAAATATTCCAAATGCCCTCCTTGATATGATGTCATGGCGATAGCATTTGCATCCTCTTGAATTGCGGTATTTACAACATCTTCAACACTACGATCATGTCCTAAGTGTATTACTTCAGCACCACTTGATTGAAGTATTCTCCTCATAATGTTTATACTAACATCATGGCCATCAAACAAAGAAGCCGCAGTTACAATTCGAATACTATTCTTAGGAGAATAAGGTTTTTCTTCAGCCATAATTTGTTGAGCTTTAAAACAAAGATAGGGGGATAGGTTTATCCTTGGAGAGCTTATTTAAGAATAGAACCTAAAGCAGAATGAAATTTTTTCCAATCAGAAAATTCTACATCAACATTGCTGATTAATTCCAAATTTTTGACTGAACTAGCAAATTCAGATTGATTGAACCATATGGTCTTCATACCGACTCGCTTGCCTCCTAACATATCGCAAACTAATGAGTCACCAATCATTATTGCATCCTTTGGTTGACATTTTGAGCGCTTAAATGCATTTTTAAAAATTGAAGGATTAGGTTTATAAGAATGAACCTGATCAGAGGTTATTATCTGTGAGAAAACATGATTCAAACCCAAGGATTTAATTTTTCTTTCTTGAGAATCACTTGGACCATTAGTTATAACATTCAATTTAAATCCCTGATCGTACAAATCTAGCAAAGCACTAATCGCATTTGGATAGGAATGATTCATTTCTGGTGTTCTTGACAAAAACATTTCCTCTAATTTCTTTGCAATATTTATTCTTAAGATTGTTGCCATTTCTGGAAAAAAATGATTCATCCAAAGACTAAATCTTCGATTGCGAACATGACTGATAGGATAATTTTTCTTTTGCATATCGACCCATAATTTCTCATTTATACTCTTAAACTTTATGCAAGCCTTATTGCAGTCTAAATCTGACAATTCCGAGAAAATATTAATGAGCTCATTTAAAACAGCATCAACGTTTTTTTCATGATTCCATAGAGTTCTATCAATATCAAAAAATAATTGAATTACTGCAGATCTATCTTTCATTATCACCTTCTAAAAATCCGATAAGATATAATCTCTTCTTTGCCCTAGTAAAAGAGGTATATATCCACCGAATATATTCCTCTTTGGAAGGGTCATCTGTATGAGGTCTTTCAACATAAACATCATTCCATTGCCCCCCTTGAGCCTTATGGGCAGTTAGAGAGTATCCAAATTTTAATTGTAAGGCTTGACCGTAAGGGTGATTCCTAAAAAATGAAGCCCGAGCAAATTTATCCAAACCTGATTTTTTAAATTCATCCATTATTTGAAAATATAACGATGATGATTGATCCTTTGATAATCGCGAAGTTTTTGAAGATAACGTATCTAAAATTATTTTCGCTTCAAAAGACTGCACCTCCATATCCGTCCATGCTAATGTAGCATCTGCAAACCTCAATCCATACTTTTTCTCCTCATTTCTCCACGAAAGCACTTCCAACATATCTCCGTTAGCTATAAATCCTGCTCCATCATTGTGATCAAGCCAATTCTCATTATTTTGAACTACCATAACTAAATCTCCTGCATTTATTATCTCATCATGTCCTAAAATAGTTGATCTGATTTGTTGGTTATACAAAACAGCACGGGCATTGGATCGTGTAATAATTATCGAGTCATTATCAGAATGAGAAAAAGAACTTTCTAAACTTTCGTGCAAATCCTGAAGATCATTAATAAAACGAACCTCTTTACTCGATCTTAGAACAGGGAAAAATGGTGATTTTGAAAACAGTGCATTCCGTAAATCCGTGGCAGTAATTAGAATGCCCGAATTTACAGATTGTCGCATAACCTGACTCAATATAGCAACATGTGCCTGAATACTATAAGAATCTAATAGAATTTGTTGACTTAAAGCTGGACTATATATCTGTCCAACGGGAGGCAATTGAGCTTTATCCCCTGCCAGAATTAGTTTACAGTCTTTGCCCGATTTAACAAAATATAATAGGTCGTTCAATATTTGACCGTTTTCACTTGAATCTGAGATCATAGAAGCTTCATCGATGATAAAAATAAGTTTCTTACCCTTATTTTTTCTTCGAATTCTTTTAAAAACTCCATCTGTTCCCCTAACTGATATGTATAACATCCGATGTAAAGTCCAAGCCCGCTGCCCCCAAGTTCCTTGTAAAATTTTTGCTGCTCGCCCTGTAGGGGCTCCTAAAACCGAACTCCATCCAATATGCTTTAATGCCTTGGAAAAAGCCTGAGCTACAGTTGTCTTTCCTGTTCCGGCATAACCCAGAAGTAAAAAAACATCATCTTTTTTTAATTTATTATTTTCCGGAATGAAAAGATGAGTCAATCCCCAAAGGCCTTTTTTTTGGTCTTCGGTTGGTGTCCAAGGGAACTCCTTTAAGAAAATATTGTAAAGTGTTGTCGAATTCACAGATTAGTAGTAAGGTAGCAAGGTAATATTTCATAATTTTGCTAGGAAAAATTTTTTATCATGACTTCACGTACCATTTTTTACATAAGAATTGCTTTAGGGATAATAACTTTAGTTCTATCCTACAGGATTTACCGTATCATTATGCAGCCAATCGAGTTTGCTTCCATAAAAGAGAAACGTTATGAAAAAATAACAAATCGATTAGAACAGTTAAGAGAGGCCCAATTGATCTTTAAATCCGAATACAACCAATATTCAAACAATTTTGACGATCTCATTACTTTTTTAGATAATGCCCAAGTAAGTATTATTGAAAGAAAGGATAGTTCTTTTATGAGATATGATAAAATATACCAGACCGATATGTTGAAAGACACTATTATTTATAGAATAATTGGACAAACGTCTGCTAAAGAAAAACTAATCTCTTCCAGCCCTGACTTATTTGATGATGATTTTGATGTTTCTGAGCTTCGATTCATCCCATTTGCTAAAGATTCCACAGAGTTTGATATAGCAACTGGACACGTCGATAGAAATGGCGTTAGAGTTCAAGTTTTTGAAATTAAAGCAACAAATCAAGACTTTTTTCATGATATCTATGACGATTACAAATCCCTTATCATTGGACTGCGCATAGATGCTTTAAGTGTTGGGTCACTAACAGAACCAACTTTGAGTGGAAACTGGAAGTAACCCTTTTCCTAGTTCATGGGTTTCTTTTCCCGATGTGAAACCGATACTTAAAGATCAAATAATTTTGATCATCGGAAAATCAGATGGAGTTGATTTTTTAATTTGCTCTAAAAATGACTACAAACCTCTGGGCTCAGTTATTTCAATGGTTTTTGAGGATTTCATTTCCTGGTATAATGCGAATAGTCGTGAATTTTCTGACTGTCTACTTTTTGGAGAAGAAGATTTTGGGGCCTGGTATCCAGAATCATGGGTTGAGAATCAGGAAGAATGGTTAAAACCTCTTGATCCAGAAGGAGATCAATGGAATCGTCTAGTCATAGAATCAGGAATGGAGCTTTACTTCCGCTTCCCCGGTACATTTCCAGAAAATTTAAATTTCGTCCCTCTAATGGCGCACAATGCGAAACGATGGATAAAAACCAATGGTGATAGTGTGCGAGTTCATAGAAACGGCAATAGAATGGAAATGGCTGTCATCAAAGACAAAATTATACAACTTCATACAATTTTTCGAGTTGAATCTAGCAATGAAGCTGCATATAGTTGCTTGCTACTTTATGATCAATGCGCTATCCACACCTTACATATTCCCCTAATTTGGGAAGGTGAAATGGATGAATTAGCATGGGAAAAACTTAGGCCCTTCATAAAAAAAATAGATACGTCATCATCTCATCCATGGTCAGCACTATCATGCTTAATATAAAAAAATTTGTATGAGAATAATTAGAGGAAGGAATAAAGGAAAGATATTATCAGCGCCCAAAAATTTACCTGTTCGACCTACAACAGACATGGCAAAAGAGGGTGTTTTTAATATTATTGAAAATTATCTAGACTGGGATTCATCGACAGCTTTAGATTTATTTTGCGGCACTGGTAATATTAGTTTTGAAATGGCTAGTAGAGGCTGTTCTGAGGTAACCAGTGTAGATTCTCATGTAAATTGTATTAAGTACATAAATAAAATTGCTTCAGAACTTAATTATGATGAAATTCAAACCAAAGTCAGTGATGCAATAACATTTTTAAAACGAAACAAACGGTTGTGGGACTTTATTTTTGCTGACCCCCCTTATGACTTTGAAAATTATCATGAACTAATTGATCAAATCCCTGAAAAGTTAAAAAATAACGGGGTTTTTATTCTGGAACATGGAGGACAACATGATTTTAATGAGTGCGAAAACTTTGTTAGCACTCGAAGATATGGAAGTGTTCGAATTACTATTTTTCGTTCAAAAACCATAGTAGCCAAAGCTTAATAGCTTTTGAACGATGACTGATTTTTTGCTTTGCACTAAGATCCATTTGAGCAAATGTTAACTCATTAGACTCTAGAGGGCTAAAAATAGAATCATAACCAAATCCATTATCACCAATTTCTTTTTTAGAAATCATACCTTGAACAACTCCCTCAAATAATTTTGAAACCTCATTATCTCTGAATGCTAATATGGTACGGAATTGACCCCTCCGATTATTAGTCGATTTCATTTCTTGCAACAATTTGATTCGATTTGCTGAATCACTTTTTGAGTCACTTGCATACCTTGCAGAATGAACACCTGGAGCTCCAGAAAGAGATTCTACCTCAAGTCCACTATCATCTGCCAAGGTTGCTAATCCTGTCTTTTCAAAAACATAATCAGCTTTCTCAAGTGCATTGGACTCAAGTGTTTCGCCAGTTTCAGAGAGCTCATTGTATATTCCTACTTGATCTAAGGTTAGAACATTCCAATGAATAGGTAATAATTCCTGAATTTCTTTGAGTTTATTTTTATTTTGAGTAGCTAATACTAGTTTCATTTTGTACCATTTATCTATCAATATTAACCTAAAGGTTAATTTTAGTATTCGTTTTTAATTAGTTGAAATATTTATTGTTGATTTAAATCATCCAACAATATAGGAATGCTGAAAGCTTAAAAGTAAAGCATTTAATGCCTCGTCATTTTCACATGGAAAAAACTTGACTAACCATTGATACGCATAATCCTCAATCTCTAGGAGCCTTAATCTTGAACGCTCTTCTGGTGTAAGTCTATAAATTTCAGACTGAGGCAAAAAAGCAGCTCCGAGACCTTTCCGTGAAGCAGCAATGATAGAATACCAATGACTGTCTGTTAGGATTAAATTTTTAATATTACATCGTATGCCATGCTCTAACAACTTGGACGTCATTTGATATTGAGCTGTCAATACAACATTTTTTGATTCTCTTAACATGCTTATGTTTATAGAATTATGACTTAACAGGCTATCGTGCTCTGGAAGAAGAATCCAACAACTTTCTTTTAACAAAAGATGATATTCATCTCTTATTGTTTCAGAATATTCAGAAAAAATAATTACATCTAATTTATTTTTTTGTGATTCAATATTCGAGAGTAAGGGATCTAGATGTATTATTTCAACTTTTATTTCAGGATTATATTGAATAAAACGGTGCAAAGCATCTGCCAACCATAATGGCTGATTTAGTGACATCCATCCTACTTTTAATGTACCTCTAAATGGGGTTTTATATCCCTCAATGATATTTCCCAATTCACCTGCCTCAAAAAGAATTTTTTGAATCTGTTGATATACTCTTTCTCCAACGCGGGTCAATTCTAAAGGTTGAATTGACCTATTCACCAGGGAAACTCCTAAGGTTTCTTCCATTTTCTGAAACTGGGAACTCAAAGTTGGTTGTGATACAGAACACGCATTTGCGGCACGAGCAAAATTTCGATGCTTTTCTAAAGCCACAAAATATGACATCTGAGTAAGACTTACAGTATAGCCCATCTTTGATATCTTACATATGGCACTAATTGAGCACCAAATCCAGAATAAAATCTTGATAGACCAGATTCTTTACTTCCCTCAAAATCAAAAATCTCCCACCTTCCGCATGAATATATAATTAATTCATTAATCAATTGACTCATAGCATTACTGTCTCGACCTTCTTGTGAAACTGCACTAAACAATAAGACAATTCGATTTCCAGAAAAAGCAACAAAAACACCAGCGTGAAAACGATTACCAGAACCGTATAAGCTCCAAACAGCACCTTTACCTTTATGAAGAAGATGATACATTATTTGACTTAATGAAGTAATAAATTTATCAGAAACGGAGTACCGCTTACTTTGATTTTGATTGAATTCGCGAATCAATACATCTGGTGTATCATGCTCAAAAAGATTAAGGTTTTGTTTCGAAGAGGATTTTAAATTTCTCTTTACCTGTTTGCTGTAATTGCCATGAATCTTTTCATACCCGTGAGATAATTCTAACTCATAATTAGGGGCAGTGCTAAAACGTTGTAATTTATAATTCTTAAAATGCCAACCGTTATTGATATTCACCCATTCATTAGGTCGATGAAATGAAATATCTATTTTCTTAAAATTCTTGGGTATTGAATCTAATGCTCTTAATATGTTTTTTTTGTTATTTGCAGATCTTCCAATTGGACCCCATTGTTGAATTCCAAAAGGCAAGTAACCTGTTTTAAGACCTAAGACTCTTCTATATGCAATGGGAATAGCTATCTCTTCCCCGATTATCGCCCCCCACTGGATACCAAGAGCATCCCCATAACCTTCAGTATCATATGGATATTTTTCGGGTGATTCTTGATAAAGTTTATCCCAAAATTCATTTGACCAATCACCTTCTTGCCACCTCATTGTTTAGTTGATTTTAGATAATCATTAATTCCTGTTAGCCAATTTATATATTTTCTGTTCTCTCTATTCATATTCATATTAGGGCCAAACAATCTCCAGTGAGTAGCAACTGCCAGCCCAGCCCCATAGCGATTTGCAAGAGTTTTCCATTCTTGTAAAAAAGAAATTATTTCATTAGGGGTTAAATCGATAAGGTTTTGATCCATCACTGCAACAGGAACCCATGTCAAATATGGCAAGCCATAGTTATCAATAGCACCCTTTTCTGCACCGAACCATACAGGAAACGGAACTCCTAATCCTGCTCTGTAGCCTGGCTTGTTTGGGTATTCTAGACTCCAATCTTCTTGAATATTTGCCCTATCCAATGCAGTATATGTTTCTGGTATACTCATCCTTAAATAATGAAACCTCGAGCGAACTATTTTTTGGCCAAGCACATCAACTAAAACATTAGTCTCAGTCTTTAACCAGTTTGAATCTAGGTCATGTCCTGAATAAGTTGGATGAATTCCGATACTTGGAAAATGCTTGAATATTTTTCGTATTCCTACCTTAACTGTTTTATTTACAATACTTGGCCCCCTATCAAATTCACTTCTTTTTGGACCTATCCAAGCAAAAAATTGAAATCTAATTTCTGAGTATGTTTTTTTTAACCCAATAAAATTCTCAATTGAATCAAAAGGGTCTATTTCATCAAAACGTGCTTTTAATCTTCTCCATTTTCCAGATATCAAATCTATTATGAATCCTAAACTCCTGTGCATCATACTAAATCCTTTGAACGCATACAAATGATCAATATCAACAACTAGAGTTATTGGAGGACTATCTCTAGATTCAAGAGTGAATTCGGGTCTAAAATATTGAATGAATTTTTCAGCTAAAACATGTAACTCTGGGATACCTGGATGATTTTCTTTATCTAAAAAAAATCGACAGTAATTTTCGCCATTAAAACGGCCATGTTCATCGAGTGATTTTGAATTCCATTCCTCGCTTCTACTTGCTCCGTAAGCAATCAATGCCAAATAATCATTCTGCATATCCGATGTGAGAAAATCGCTTTCATTTGTCCAGAGTTCCATGCCTTCATTAGAAGCCCATAAGTTACTTTTTGGCCATGACATTCCATTTTTTCTCCAACTTAATTTAATTCCAGTTATGCGGCGAATTATTTCTCCCGCAAATATTAATCGATTATCATTTTCATCTCCATTCAAAGTCAACGAATTGGGGCTAATAGACTTTTCATCGACCCATAAAGCCTTTGCGATTTTTTTTGCTGCATTCCCATCTCCATAAATTAGTTTAAATTCTCTTGGAACATAATCTCTAATAATCTTGAGAATGGAATGAGACATTTTCTCTGAAGATGCATATTCATTTTGATCGATAAGAAATGAATTACCAGTATCCAATAACTCTTTCCACTCAGTTTCAGATCGCAAAACGATGCATGGTTTTTGTAAAAAATACGCCTCTTTCTGTAAACCTCCTGAGTCGGTAATTACCCACTCAGAATCTTCGAGTTCATTAATCAGATCTCCATGACTTAAAGGGTCAATACAATTAATATTTTTTGGCCAATCATTTGCGTTAATAAACTGCCTTAATCTTGGATGAATTGGCCAAATTAGTTGATAATCATTAGATATCTCTTCTAAGGCTTTGATTATTTTATTTCTTATTTTTTCATCATCAACATTTATATTTCTATGCAGTGTAATGAGTATTTTCCCCGGAGAAAAAGACTTTTCCTTCCTTGACTTTAAGGCATCTAACATGATATCACCTGAAAGAATAGTGTGACTTTTTCCACGATCTAGACCCTCTCGTTTTAGTTGCAAAATAGCACTACGAGAAGGCGCGAAATGCCAATCACTGAGAAGATCAGTATTCACCCTGCAACTTTCCTCTGGCATCTTGGTATTGAAACCTCTTAATCCCGCTTCAACATGCGCCAATGGCAATTTCAACATATTTGCTGATACAGCCCCGAGAATTGTAGAGTTAGTATCCCCGTATACAACTACAGTATCTGGGTTTAGATTAGAAAGGTGAGACTTCAGGAGATCAAGCATCTTTAATGAGACAATCTCTCCATTTAATGGAGGATCCCATTTGAAAACTTTGTCTGGTTTGATTCCAAACTCATTAAAGAAGACATCACTCATTCCCTTCTCCCAATGCTGACCAGTATGAATAATAAACTGCGGTGCTCCTTCTTTACCTAAAGCTCTGTATAATGGCAAAAGTTTAATAAACTGTGGACGAGCGCCGACGATATGTGCAATCATAAAAGATCCTGATAAATAACCAATTCGCTTCAAAAGCCTAGCTAAACTAGTCCTTAAAACTTAAAACTTAATTTAAAATGAAAGGATATACGAATCTTTTCTAAAAAAAAAGCCGCTCATTCAAAGCGGCTAATCAAAATTAAAATTGTAATACTATTTTAAGCCATTTACATATTTTGTTAAACTAGATTTTAAGTTTGAGGCTTTATTCTTATGAATAATATTTTTCTTAGCTAGTTTATCAAGAGCCGATGAAACTAATGGCAATTGAATAGCAGCGGCGGCAGCGTCAGTCATAATCCTGAGCGAACGAATAGCATTACGCGTAGTTTTATGATAATACTTATTGTGCACGCTCTTCTTGTGCATTTGACGAATTCTCTTTATTGCCGATTTATGATTTGCCATAATATATATATTCTGTATTCTGTATTCTCTTTTTTTTTGTGACCCGTACGGGATTCGAACCCGTGATCTTCTCCGTGAAAGGGAGATGTCCTAAACCGCTAGACGAACGGGCCAAATGATTTTGGGAGTGCAAATGTATTACAAAATCCGCATTAGTTCACTAGCATATTAAATTTAATATGCTCTTGCAAAAAGAACTCTTTCACTAGAGGGGTTACGCGTTAGGATGCACAATCCATCTTTCTTTTCATTATTTAAAGGAATGCACCTTATGGTTGCCTTGGTCATTTCTTTAATTTTATTTTCAGTCTCTACAGTTCCATCCCAATGGGCAGAAACGAAACCTCCTTTATCCAAAGCCATTTTAAAAGAATCCCAATTATCAACAATATGTATATTATTATCCAATGAGGCTTTGGCTTTAATAAATAATTGTTCCTGAATTTCATTAAGTAGCGACTGAATATGTGAGTCAACCATCTCCAAGTTAACAGACTCTTTTGATAAATTATCACGTCGCGCTACTTCCACCGTTCCTCTCTCTAAATCCCTGGGCCCAATGGCTATTCTAATAGGCACACCTTTAAGCTCATATTCATTAAACTTCCATCCAGGCTTATAGCTATCTCTGTTGTCATATTTAACCCGGATTCCTAATTTTTTTAATTTTCCTGAAAGACCTTTAACTACAGCGTCTAGCTTTAGAAGCTCTTCCTCACTTCGATAAATTGGAATAATCACAACCTGAGTAGGAGCTAATTTAGGAGGCAAGACCAAGCCATTATCATCAGAGTGAGTCATAATTAAGGCCCCCATTAATCTTGTGCTTACCCCCCACGAAGTTCCCCAAACATACTTCATTTCGCCATTCTTATCTTGAAACTTAACATCAAAGGCTTTAGCAAAATTCTGACCGAGAAAATGAGAGGTGCCTGCTTGTAACGCTTTACCGTCCTGCATCAAAGTTTCAATACAATAGGTTTCTAGTGCTCCAGCAAATCTCTCATTAGAAGACTTAGTGCCTCGGACTACAGGAATGGCCATGTGCTCCTCAACGAAATCTCCGTAAACACCAAGCATCTGTTCTGCTTCAGAAATCGCCTCTTTTTCTGTAGCATGAGCGGTGTGCCCCTCTTGCCATAGGAATTCAGATGTTCTTAAAAATAGACGGGTACGCATTTCCCAACGCACAACATTTGCCCATTGGTTAACTAAAATCGGCAGATCTCTGTAACTCTGAACCCATTTTTTATATGTATCCCAAATGATGGTCTCAGAAGTAGGCCTAACTATTAATTCTTCTTCCAGCTTTGCTGTTTCATCTACAACTACTCCCGGTCCATTGGGATTATTTTTTAACCTGTAATGAGTTACAACGGCACATTCTTTAGCAAAACCTTCAACGTGATCTGCTTCTTTTGAAAAGTGACTTTTCGGAATAAAAAGAGGGAAATAGGCATTAACATGACCTGTTTCCTTAAAGCGGTGATCAAGTTCAGCTTGAATTTTCTCCCATATTGCAAAACCATATGGTTTAATTATCATGCATCCTCTAACGCCTGAATTATCAGCTAAATCCGCCTGAATAACCAAATCATTATACCAACGACTGTAATCATTTTTTCTCGGGGTAAGGTTCTTTGCCATTTTTAAATGGTATGGGTTTTGTAATTACTATTTTATATTAAGCCAAAGGTACTTCATCATGAGACACAAGTTTTTAACTCTTTTAGGCATTTTAACTTTATCTAGTTGTTTGGTTCAAAGCCCAAATGAACTGAGTTCATTTGATGACGGTATTTATTCATGGAGCCCCTATCCGAATCAATATTTTGGCTATTTAAATTTAGAAGATGCCTATTCCAATTCATATGCTCGAGATGATTATAATAATGAATACGAAGAGGATTACTTTGACGCATATAATTGGAAATATTCAAGCTCCTTTATTTCTTTCAGGCCAACAAGGAAGATTTGGTCTTATAATCGAAATTCATTTTTCCCTTCTTATTACCATGGTTTCAATAACCCATGGAATTATGGATACAGTTATTCTTATGGATTAAACAGCAATTGGAATTACGGATTCAACAATCCTTACGGGTTCAATGACCCATGGAGTAACCGAGGATTTGGATATGGTTACGGATTTAATAATTCATGGTACGGAAATACTGATAATTGTTTTGGCTGTAACAATGGATGGAATAATAACACCGGATGGAATAATGTGGACAATAGCGGAAACAGCGGACCCGAGCCTGTATCATCAAATATTTCTATTCGTAGACTCAATTTAAATAGCAGTTCGCCAGCTAGAAGACCAAGTATAACAAATAAACTTAATGGTGGCAGAGTCCTAGATCCTAAAATAGCAGAATCCAGAAGTGATGTTCAAGGAATTAAAATAAATGTTGGGGATTTAAAAATATTCAACATTAAGACTGAGTCTGGACTGGAAAAGAAGTTTAATTCATTACTAGATCTCAAAAAAGACATAGAATCAAATGAATTAAATTATAATGACAGGAATGTACCAAATGCAAAGCATCGTTATAAAAGGTCTAACAATTCTGGATCTCTAAACACAAGACCCACTAATACGAGATCTTCTAATACTAGATCTTCTAATACTGGATCTTCTAATACT
>TARA_B110000858_G_scaffold3502_1_pt1 | contig 83823 bp, 75 predicted proteins | sample TARA_B110000858 | Tara Oceans TARA_B110000858 (sample SAMEA4398247) | marine metagenome | biome: Polar Biome; feature: [SRF] surface water layer (ENVO:00010504); material: water (ENVO:00002006), including particulate matter (ENVO:01000060) such as... | depth 5 m | reverse complement strand
TGACCAATCGTACCTACGTTTACGTGTAATTTACTTCTTTCGAATTTTTCCTTCGCCATTTTCGACTGCCCCTATCTATTCTAAGCGTCATCAATTAATTCTGAATTTATTGCTCTTTCCACTTCTTATATAGAAATTACAATTGAATCCAATCTTGTAACTTTGTTCTCGTCCGTTCTGACCAATAAATGGTGCTCACACCCGGAGTTGAACCGGGGACCTCTTCATTACCAATGAAGTGCTCTACCGCCTGAGCTATGCGAGCCGCACATTAGTAATCTCAGCCCCTATCCTGCACCGGCACTAGTGTCGGCTTTCACATCCATCGAACAAGCTACTTAAGCACTTGTTTATCTTGCCAAAAGTTCCAATTCTTCAACTAAATTGGAGCGGGTAGCGGGGATCGAACCCGCGTATCCAGCTTGGAAGGCTGGGGTTCTACCGCTGAACTATACCCGCCTACAAAATCTACTCCCCTAACTAGCAATGAGTTGGTGGAGGGGGGTGGATTTGAACCACCGAAGCTTGCGCGTCAGATTTACAGTCTGATCCCTTTGGCCACTCGGGAACCCCTCCAACATGAACTCCCAAGGGTCAAAATCCTCGGCACTCTCACTCAGGAGCGGCATTTTATGGGAATTGACTCCCTTGTGCAATCGTTTCACAGAGATTTTCTGTAATGCTCAAATCAGGCCGATCCGCCGTCAAATCGAGCCATGCGGGATTTTCCAGGACATTGCGCTCCAGCACTTGCAGTTGCACTTGAATTTCGCCGGTAGAGCGCGGTATTTCTTCAATCTCTGGCGTATAACCCAGCGCCTGAACAGCATTTCGTGCAGCCTCTGCATTATCTCGCTCAGAAAAAACGCCCAGGGCGATCCCATTCGCCCGTATTCCACGGGTAATTAGGTAGATTTCACTTTCCATCTCTGCCGCTTTGAGACTCTCACTCAGGCCATCTAAGGTAATAGTGGCGACCCTACGTGAGGACGCCGAGGGTATGAAAACTCGATATTGTGAGCTGAGCGGCTCGCCACCAAGACTCACAGTTGCAGCGTAAGCTTTCTCAGCTATCTCGGCGATCAAGCTGGAGGCATCGTCGATAGTGCTAAAACTTCCTATTGTGAAGCAATTTAGGGCGGGCTGAGCCGCGAGCTGGAGCTCATATTCGCTAAGCAAGCTTATACCCGTGTTGAGCAGGGGCCTGGGCGTGTTCGTTACCGGTAGGGTGCTGGGCTCCGCGCCATAGCGAACCCAAGAAAAATAGCCGATATTGACCAGGAGGAGGAAAACAGCGATATAACGCATGGCTTAATTCCGTCCTAAATCGCTGTCAGGGTGTGGGCAGGCAACGTCGAGACCATCTAGAACCAAGCTTGGTATTATTTCACTCCCCTTAATAGCCGCATGAACATGAAACAATTCGGCATCACCCCCAGTGAAAAGTAATCTGGCTCCTAACTGCTCACTAGATTCAGCACGCATCAGTTGTGATATTAAGGCTAATAATGCGCTTAAGCTGCCATTCGACACGGCTTGATCGGTGGAATGACCGGTAACTTCTGGCCTTCCGGTGAATCCAGGCGTTAAACGAATGCCTGTCGTTGACTCCAGGCTACTGCCCATCAGTGACAAGCCCGGAAGAATATATCCTCCAAGGTGCAAACCTTGGGCGTCAAGCAAGTCGATAGTAAATGCGGTTCCGGCGTCGACTACAACACATGCCCCTCCAACTCGCTTGAAGGCGGCCAACATAGCCAGCCACCTATCTATACCGAGTCTACTGACGTCTGCATATTGATTGGTCACGCCGCCGCAGCTTTGAGTGACCACCGCCAGCACTAGCTCGACACCGTATTTCCCGCGCACCCAATCCGCTAGCTGCTTATTTACATCGCCACCGCGCACGCTGCACATACGCGCCATAGTTATGGCTGTCTCCAGCTCGGTGACTCGCTGCAAGTCTTCAAGCCCAGACACATGCCCGGCGCCAGTCACAGCTAAACCCTCCGCTGCCAGCAGTCGCCATTTGATACGTGAATTACCCACATCAAGCTCTAATATCATGTGCTGATTAATACTCATTCTGAAAGCGGACGCAACGACGGAAATACTTCTCCAACATTGATTGCATGTATGCCCTTAGCTGTTTGTAATAACAATGAACCTTCTGAGTCCACCCCCAGCGATGTCCCAATAAGCCGACTCTCTCCACTTTGAATTTCGATATCGCTATTTCGGTAACAGTCCAGACTATTCCAACGCTCTTCGAAAGCAGAAAATCCGTTGTTTTCGTATTTCTCCAAGTTGCGGCACAGTTCATTCAATAGTGCCGCTAGCAGAATCATTCTAGAAGGTGGCTCGCTGACGATACTACTTAGATCTGTAACCGACCGATCGATGCTATCTACTGATTCCGCAGACAATTCGATATTCACTCCGATGCCGAAAACAACGAAGCGTGACGACTCTTTCTGCTGCAATTCCAACAGGATGCCGGCTAACTTCTTCTTCTCAAACAGCACATCGTTAGGCCATTTCAACTGCAGGCCTTGTGCACCGAATTCCTGCAGCGCTTCAAGCACGCTGATTGCGGTGACTAAACTAAGAGCCTGCAGCGCATTGGCCTCTAGAGAAAAACGACGAGTCAAAGATAAATAGATACCCGCATTCTTTGGGCTCAACCAGTGACGCCCTCGGCGACCTCTCCCAGCTGATTGCGAAGTTGCAACCACCACTCGATTTTCAGTATTGCCAGATCTGATCTGCCGAAGCGATTCAGAATTAGTGGAATCGATCTCATCAAAAATCTGAATTCTGTCTATAGATTTCTCAGACTCAAGGTTTAGCAGATTTCGAAGGGCTTGTTCATCCATAGCTTTAACAGTAACTCAGAAAATAGACATTAATTCTCTTAGAATAAAAAAAGGAGCGTGGATATTGCTTTGAACAGCATCCGATCGCTCCTTCTCTACATTGGATGCTAGGGCGAAATAACGCTAAGTCACCCTAACTACTGAATAGAATTCAGCGCTACTACTCTCCAGTGCTTGCAGTGTCCGCCGACTCAACAGCAATCTCGCCACTCTTGATCTTCGAAATTACGCCAAGCGCTTCCAGCATAACCATGATGCTGGTAATCATTACCAGCACCTCGATAACAACCAAGGCCCATTGCGATTTCTGATAATGGTCTACGATGTACCAGCAAGAGGCCCAGAAGGCCATAGTGAAGATAAAGATCATGGGTGCAAGTATGAATTTAGGCGAGCGTCCCAACCTCATGAGATAGACTGCTATTAGCAGCAATGTCATGGAGGCTAGGATTTGATTAGTACCGCCAAATACAGGCCAGATCAATGCACCACCGTCTCCGGGGTATTTACCCGCGGACACACCGAATGCCAACATCAGACAGGCCGCTATCGCTACCAAGGTTGAGATAATATTGTTCTTAAAGGCAGCGATGTTATAGATACTGCCCCATTCCTGAATAATGTAGCGCTGCAAGCGTAAGCCGGCATCCATAGTCGTACCCGCGAAGAGCACTACCATCACAGCAAGCATAGTCTGCGCGAAGGCTATGGGAATACCCCAACCAGTGGAAATCAAAATCGCACCACCATCAATAAAGCCTTCCTGCCCAGGACCACTCGCATAACCGGAATAAATCGCATTCCAATCAGCGGTGTTCGCAGCATACAGAGATCCAGTCACAGCAACGATTGTTATCAAAGCCAAGGAGCCTTCGCCAAGCGCACCGAGATAGCCAACAAAACGAGCATCCTTCTCATTGCTAAGCTGCTTAGAGCTAGTTCCGGAAGCTACGATGCCGTGGAATCCAGATAGAGCACCACAAGCAATAGTAACGAAAAGAATTGGCCAAATAGGTGGCGTTCCCTCAGCCAGATTTGGGTTGAACGCTGGTGCAGATACATTCGGCAAGGCGATAAATACCGCACTATAGAGAACCAACAAACCTAAGACGAGTTGCGCACCATTAATGTAATCCCGTGGTTGCAGCAATAGCCATACCGGCAACATCGAAGCGATGCCGGCGTAGACAAACAATAGGATAATCCAATTGCCATTCGCTCCCAAACCAAAGATATCGCCCGGCAATTCTAACGGCATCACACTACCAACATAGATCGTGAAGTAGAGAATCGCGACACCGATTACAGAGATAAGCAGTAGGTTGTAATTTTTCCGAATCAATATTCCGATGCATATCGCTACTGGAATCGCAGCCCAAGCAGGGAAGACCGATGACGGGAAGATAACCATGTCTACAGCGATGATGGTTGCGAACATCGCATTAACCAACACCAACAACAGAAAGATTATGACCATGAACAAGGCTGATGCACGCTTACCAATAACATCGGCGGAAAGAGCGCCGATTGACTTCGCGCCGTGACGATTACTTGCCCATAAGGCTCCCATGTCGTGCACACCGGCGAAAAATATGCTGCCAAATGTCACCCACAATAAGGCCGGAACCCAACCCCAGTACACCGCAATCGCGGGACCGACAATCGGTGCCGCACCGGCAACAGCCGTGAAGTGGGCGCCCCAAAGCACAAACTTATTAGTAGGCACATAGTCGATGCCATCGTTGATGCGATGCGCTGGAGTTACATAGTCAGGGTCTAGCTGATAGATCTTCGCTGCGATGAATTTGGAATAGACAAACCAGCCAAAAGAAAAACCGACCAGCCCAAAAATGACGATGAAGATCGAGGACATAAAGCACTCTCCCGGATTATTATTATGAAATCTAGTTATGAAACCTAAGTGCGGCATCATAGCAAGTTAGGGGACGGCGCCACAACGTAAAGTCTCGTATTTACTGGCCTTGATTGCGAAATTGACTCGAACTGAGAAGCCATTATTTAGCCTTGTCCTGATGCCGGCCGTCGCCATTTCAGGGGCTAGCTACTCAGCATCATGCCCGCTAAGTACAGCCTTAGTGGATAGGGATCGCGTATATCGTGAGTGACGCTTCAAATTCAGCTCTTCGCGTCACGGCTCGCACCATAAGTGCTCATGTTTTCAACTAGCGAGAAGCGCCGAAAGAGTTCGTACATCCCCCAGAGAGCTAACCCGATAACGATTAGCATCATGCCCCAACGCATTAGCGCCGAAAAGAAGATCGAATCGAAGATTGGCATCTGCAACTGATACTCCCCGAGTGTAGTACCCCTATCCAGCATCCAGTGCCAAGCACTGTGCGCCAGCAACGCTGAGAGTAGAATGCTGCCAATGCGCTCCTGGACGAAGAAGCGAAACAGGACATTCAACAGAGGAATGACCAGTATCAGCACAAGGATCTGACCAAGCTCCACACCCACATTGAACGCCAGTAATGAGGAGAACAGATGCCCGCCAGCAAACTGCAAGGTGTCGCTAAATAGGAAAGAAAAACCAAATCCGTGCACCAAACCGAAGCCAAAAGCAGCCACCCATCGATGCTGCAGCTTTGCCCCGACTATGTTCTCAAATGCCATGTAGACAATGGAAAGCGCTATGAGAGTTTCTATCAAGGGTGGAAACCAGAGCACGTTTGGCGCCATACCAAATGCCGAGCTGATAAGGGTTATTGAATGAGCGATTGTGAACGACGATATCACCGGAATTAGCGCGCGCATGCTGCGCAGAGGAATCACTAGACAGAATAAAAACAGCAAGTGATCTATGCCGTCTAGGATATGATCGAAGCCCATTTTCACGAAACGTAACGCAGCCTGATACCAGCGCGGGTCCAATAACACCACTCCTGGATTACCTAGATAGTTGAAGACGCGTTCCGCACCCGACGGCAACAGGAAGCGCAGCACCGTCGTGGTCTGATTGGACAGGGTGCCAATCTCTGGGTTAATGGAGAATGCAGACTGATCCGAGGAAATAGGATAAGTCACCATGACATCCAGCACACCCTGTCGCCAAAATAAATCGACCGAATCCTCCAGTCGTGGGCTGAGAATATTTTCCAAGGCATCATTATATGTAGTGAAGGATCGGTTTGAGGGCAGCGACACTCGAACCGTCTCCAGTTGCTTCTCGGTTAATTCCTCGCCGTTCTCATAAAAGCGTATGGACTCGGTGATATAAACACGAGCCGCATCATTCAGTGCGAACTCTGCCTCGGAGAACTGAAGATAGCCAGGGCCTCGCAGCGGAAAACTGATCTCACCAAAAGACTCCATCGGCACACGCAACAGCGCTGTTAGTTGCTTGCCTTCAGGTTTAACGAATGCATGCACAGTGACACGACTGGGAATATCATGAGCTAAGCTCAATGATGGCATCAAGAGAGCTGCGAGCAACACACAGGGAGCAATTAGTTTTTTAAGCGAAGCTGCGCTTAATACTGCGCTAATTTTATTCATTTTTATGCTTTTCATTAGTTATTTCAGCTAGATAGCTAGGGCATAATGAAAGCTGGCTAGAGCCTCATCATGCACCATCACGATCATCCAAAGGCTATTACAAATGCTTACACCTAGCCCCAGAAAATTTGGCCTGTGAGTATACTGTCTACAAGGAAATGAGTATACTCGGCCCTGCTCTGAGCGTTTTAAACCCCCCGCAATTCGGGCATGTAGAGGAAAATAAGAATGACAAAGAAATTAATTATAGGTGCAAGTCTGGTCGTTGCATTGCTAGTCCTTGGAATTGGACAATCGAAAATGCAAGAGCCAAGCATAGCGGCATCTAATGCTGTAATGGCGCCACATTTTCTCGTGGACCCACTTTGGCCTAAACCACTCCCCAATCATTGGGCAATGGGCAGCACGATTGGTATTGACGTAGACGAAAGAGATCACATCTTCGTCGTTCACAGAAATGATGCAGCTCAATTCGGTGGCAACACTGAACTCGGCCTACAGGGCGGCGTCTCAGAATGCTGTACTCCTGCACCGCCAATCATCGAGTTCGATCTTGAAGGCAATATCCTCAATGCATGGGGCGGACCTGTTGAAGGCGCGGCTTATGACTGGCCTTCATCTAACCACGGTATCGAAATCGCGCCTAATGGTGACGTTTGGATCGGTGGTAACGCCGCCGGTGACTCACACGTTCTCGTGTTCACACGCGACGGCGAGTACATCCGCACAATCGGCCTGCAGGGCGAAGATCGTGATAGTAATAGCACGACGCATTATGGCCGAGTTGCTGAAATCGCCATCGACGTTGAAGCCAACGAAGCCTACTTCGCTGACGGTTACGCTAACAAGCGTGTTGCCGTTGTTGACGTAGCTACTGGTGCATTCAAGCGTTACTGGGGTGCTTATGGTAATAAACCAGACGATACTGCAGACGTGACTTACACGCCTGGCCAGCCTGGACCACAGCAATTCCGTGGCCCAGTTCACTGCGCAGAGCCTTCTAACGACGGTCTGGTCTATGTATGTGACCGTGGTGCTGACCGAGTTCAGGTCTTCCGCAAAGACGGTACTTACGTAAGAGAAGTGGTTTATAACCCAGCTACATTGAACCAAGGTTCAACATGGGATATCGCTTTCTCACGCGACCCTGAGCAAGAGTTCATCTATCTTGCAGACGGTCAGAACTTCAAGATCTCTGTAATCGATCGTGAGTCAATGGAAGTGCTTTACACTTTCGGTCAAGGTGGCCGTCAGCCAGGTACATTCTACGCACCTCATAGTGTTGCCACTGACTCTCAGAACAACCTCTACACTACTGAGACTTATGAAGGCCGCCGCGTACAGAAGTTCCTCTACCAAGGAATTCGCCCGGTAACGGTTGTAGATCGCGCGCCAACTTGGCCTGCTGATAAACTGTAAGAAAATCTACAAAGCGTTTTAAACTAAGCCGTATCGAAGTTATTCGATACGGCTTTTTATGTGCGGCGATTGGTGCCGAACAGCATTTTATAAGTATCATATATAAAATACTGCACGCAGGAGAAACGGCTGCGCACCTTCACAACTCTTTACTCGGTTCTCTATAAATATCATATATAAAATACTGAACGCAGGAGAACCGGCCGCACATCTTTACAGCTCTTTACTCGGTTCTCATGCTTGATCATAATTAATATGTCAATTATGCTCAGATCCCAAAACAGATAAGGCTCATTTGAATATTCGATTAGCCGCCACAAACAACAAATCATTAAGCGACGAGAGACTCACCTCCATGAAAATTCGATACCTCATTTCACTATGTGCTAGCTGCATTAGTTTGTTCTCCATCCCCGCCCTTGCCGTGGAAGACGTTGTCGTCAACTACGAAATGGAGGGCAGTCCGCGCGCCGATCTAAGCGGCATGGAAATCAGTCTGCATGTTGCAGAATTTACCGATGACCGCTCAGTCGATAATCCACGCCTAATTTCAGACGCCCAACTCTTAGGTGCCGATGGCTTTCAAGCCGAGAAAGCAATCGCTGAAATAATTCAGGATGCTATGAAAAGCGGCCTCGCGAACGCGAACGCGAACCTAGTAGATGCCGAGGGTGATATGCTCCTTCAGGGAAATCTGACTTCCAGCAAGGCAAAAGTCATCGAGAGAGACGGCATTGAGATGTTTGAATTAACACTGCGCGCCTCTGTACAACTAATGAATGGCAGTCGCACAGTGTGGCAGGTAAAGCTATTCGGTCGCGGCAGAACTCCCGTCAGCGAAGGCATGGCCGCCGCTGTCCGCGCTGCTCTGGACAGGATCAACAATGAGCTTATAGGTGATACCTATTTTCGAGACGAAATTCTCTAAGCCCTGCAAAAATCTAGAATCCTGCTGCGGATTTATTGACTTAGAAACAACCCAGACTGGCGTCCAAGGACCCCAAAACTAGTCTGGGATTTTTAGGAAAAAGTCTAAGCCTGTAAGCCGCTCAACGTCTTCATGCTGCCCGATTGTCTGCCGAGACCACAATCTTAAAAAATGTATCGGGCACCCTATGTTGCGTCTACGTTTCCAATCTCGCAGCCTCTGGAATTTCTTTAAATATAGGCCCGGTTAAGATATACACTTCGCTCTCTCGGTTAAGCAAATTCCTAACTGAGCATTCCAAGCCATGCCAGGCTCCCTGACTCCCTGACTCAAACACCAGCAGCTGTTTAGCGTTAATTCGGGTTTGGCAGTCGCCTAGTTATAACGACTAGCACCCACATTTTACGATGCCATCCCTCAAAAGAGCTGAGATACAGCCGAATTCGGCGAAAATAAAACAGCTATTCGATTATTAGAATTCGGCCTGTTTTAAATATTCAGGAAGTATTCCTTGAATTCGCACCCTACTATGCGATTTACGCTAGCGAGCAGTATCCGATATTTATGAAGTTCGAGGAAAGCAAGATGCTTAGGTTTTCAATGATTACCAAGATCGTAACTGCAGCACTGATGTCGGTCTTCGTTGGCATGTCCGCTAACGCCGCTGAGCGAATTAGTGACTTTTCACTAAGCGATGCCGAAGGTCGATTTTTCCAACTAAGTCGTCATGGCGATGAACAGGCTATCGTCCTTTTTACCTTCGACCACCAGAGCAAACACGCACGCCGTGCCGCTTCCGACCTTGCGGACGTCGCCGAGCAATTCGAAGGCCAGAAGGTCGAGTTCCTGATGATCAATTCAACCGGCATTAGGGACAAGCTGGCCATGCGAAAAGCCGCAGAGAAAGAAGACATCACTCTGCGTATCCTTATGGACGACACTCAATTGGTAGCTAAAGAGCTTGGCCTTGGCCGCGCTGCTGAAGTCGTAATTCTTGATCCTAGGGCTAAAAAAATTATTTACCGCGGTGCACTAAACGATCGCTTCGCGAAAGGAAGCCGTGTAAGACGCGCTAAAGAGCATTATGTTGCAGACGCGCTAACGGCAATACTTGCGAGTAAAGACATTACTACTAGGCAAGTTGCTAGCAAGGGCGATGCGATCGACTTCTCAGCAAGCACCGCGGCTACTGCATCGGTTTCCTACGCCAATGATATTGCGCCTATTCTGAAGGAGCGCTGCGTTAGCTGTCATATGGAAGGCGGCATAGCCCCTTTCGCTATGAACAGCCACCAGATGATTCTGGGTTGGTCACCAATGATTCGCGAGGCCCTCTACACCAAGCGCATGCCACCAGGTCAGATCGATAATGAGTTCGTGGCAAGTTTCCACGGCGTGAATCACATTACTGTCGAAGAGACTCAGAAACTAGTTAGCTGGATCAATGCTGGCTCTCCCAATAATGACGACACAGACCCTCTTCAAGAGTATCGCCCAGAAATCGTTAAGTGGACTAATGGCACTCCTGACCTCATTATCCCCATTCCTGAACAGCGCATACCGGCGACTGGCATTCAGGAATACCGTAAGGTAATGCTTCCTCTCGATTTCGACGAAGATGTCTGGGTGAAAGCGATTGCCTTCGCACCGGGTGATACCACTGTGCTTCATCACATCATTGCCTTCTCTCATGGTGCTGAGGGAATAACTGCCTTGGACATACTGACTCAGGGTATTGGCCTTGGTGCGTATGCTCCCGGCAACTCTCTCGATGTCTATCCAGAAGGTGCCGGCTACCCGCTAAAGACTGGCGGCGGCTTGATGCTGCAGATGCACTACACCACCTCTGGCAAGGAAGCTGTAGATGCATCCGAAATAGGCATCTATCTCTGGGACGAAGAGCCCGAACGCCAAATTCTTGGCGGCTCAGCTGGAAATCTCGAGATCAACATCGAGCCATTCGAAGCTGATCACGAGATGGTAGCAAGCAAGAAATTCCACAAAGATGTTTACCTAACAATGCTGGGCCCGCACATGCACTACCGCGGTGCTGATGCAAATTTCAAACTCGTCTATCCCGATGGCAGGATAGAGGAAATACTCAACGTACCTAACTATCAATTTAATTGGCAGAAAACTTATGATTTCAAAGAACCTAAGTTCTTGCCTGCCGGCACTGAGATAGTGTTCAGGGCTACATTCGACAACTCCGCGAACAACCCGTTCAATCCAGACCCATCGGCAACGATCTCTTGGGGAGAACAAACCTGGCAAGAGATGTTCTTCGGCTTCGTCCGCTATATAGATGCGAATACCAGCGAAGGTGAGTAAGCCTAGCTAGCTTGTTAGTAACCTACCGCAGCTCCATCGCCGCGACGAGAATCTGCCGCGCCTTCAAACAAGCCATTCGCACGATCATGGTAAACAGCCATCGCTGCTCCCTGCCCGCTGCGCTCTCTCACTCGATGACCCTTTTCTTTATATAGGCGAACTGTGTCGGGAGATAGCGCGCCAGCCTCCATACTGGTTACATCGGGCAGCCACTGATGGTGTATACGTCCTGCTTCAATAGACTGCGCAATATTCATCTCATGATCGATGACGTTCAATATCACTTGCATGGTGGTGTTGATGATTGTCTTTCCGCCTGGGCTACCTGTCGCAAAAACTGGCATTCCGTCCTTTGCGACAATAGTCGGTGTCATGCTAGACAGCGGACGCTTCTCTGGCTCGACCAAATTCGGAGTCGTGCCGATCAATCCGCGTGTGTTAGTGACACCTGGCACGGCATTAAAATCCCCCATCTCGTTGTTGAGCAAATAACCGCCGCCCTCAACCACAATTCCGGAACCGTATCCGAATTCCAGCGTATAGGTCATGCTGACCATATTCCCTTCTTTGTCGACAACTGAGAAATGCGTGGTCTCCTCACTCTCATAGATCTGTGCGAAATCTGCAGGGCTACTCTCTGCTGCCTCGTCCATGTCGATGGAAGCACGTAGCGTCTCTGCGTAGTCCTTATCCATCAAACGTTGCAGCGGCATGCCCTTATTGAAATCGGGATCGCCGAGGTGTTCCGCGCGATCTGCAAAGGCGCGACGCATAGTCTCGGTTAGAACATGCAAATAATCAGCGGAATTATGACCCATGTCAGCGAGATCGAAGCCTTCGAGTATGTTCAGCATCTCTATCAGCGCTACACCACCAGAACTTGGCGGCGGCATGCTCACGATGTCGTAACCCCGATAAGTACCACGTACGGGCTCGCGCTCTTGGGCCTCATACTTAAGCAAATCTTCTTCGGTAATTAGTCCACCAATGTCCGCCATGAAAGCCGCTAGGCGTCTGGCGTTCTCACCCTTGTAGAAACCGTCAGCGCCATTGTTTTGAATGAGCTCCAAGGTATGAGCCAGATCCGGCTGATACCAAGTTTCACCCAATTCGTAAAGCGAGCCATCGGCCTTATAGAACTTGGCCACGGTGGAAGGATACTTATCGAAGCGACCCTTGCTTCTAGCAAATCCAGTGTAGAGGGAATAGCTAATGGGAATACCCTCGCGGGCCAGCTTAACCGCTGGTGCAACAAGGTCGGCCCAGGGCAGGCTGCCAAGTTCTTGATGCGCCTTCCACAAACCAGCGACCGTTCCCGGCACGCCTACTGCTAGCGGCCCAATATGATTGGAGTTGCTGACAATATTTCCGTCAACGCCCAAATACATGCGTTCGGTAGCAGCAAGTGGCGCCTTCTCTCTGAAATCAAAAGTAGTCGCATGGCCATCATCGCCGTGATAAACCAGAAATCCACCGCCGCCGATATTACCCGCACTCGGCCAGGTAACGGCTAAGGCGAACGCAGTCGCGATCGCAGCATCAACTGCGTTGCCACCCTGCTTTAGTACGCCTACACCAGCTTCGGACGCTAGTTTTGAAGCACTTGTCACAATGCCATTCTTGACGCGTAATGGCGTTCTACCGCCCTCCGAAAACGCAGTGGAAACAAGTAGGAGGCTGAGAAGAAATACTACGCACTTTAGGCTATTGCGGCCAAGCAGTTGATGACTCATTACATTGCTCTCAAATAGTGTGCGAAAAGTTCGCCTTTAAACAGTAGATGGTTTTAGGATTGTTACAGCCCTGCATTCTAATGCATAGCTGCCTCATGTCTACTATCGAGAAAACATCAGTTTGACAGGCAGAGCCTACCCCCTTATCAAATCAGCTCCTTCTTATATTGGCAAATTTATAGAGGAAATATTCTTCGATTCAATCATTTCTCCGAGAAGCAATTGTAATCAGGCAATTCTAAATGCTAGTTTACTGAATCGATTCGTCAGCAATGAGATTCTATGATTATGATTATGATTATGATTTTCCACCCAGAGTCACTAAAGCCGTTAATGACAATGGCGTTTCTTGCAGCGTTTATAAGCGCTTGCAGTGAAGAAACTGCTTCAACTCAGAGTGCTGCGACAGAAACCGAACAGCAGTTAGTAGGGCACGCCCTCGAAATTCATGAGCGAGTTATTACGCTAGACACCCACGCGGACATCAATACTAGCAATTTTACGCCGAATAATAATTACACTGCGGATCTAAACACCCAAGTGAACCTACCAAAGATGGTACAGGGCGGACTGGATGTAGCTTGGTTTATCGTCTACACCGCTCAGTCGACTCTCGATACGTCAGGCTATGCAACGGCCTACGCGAACGCCATCGACAAGTTCGATGCCATTCACCGTCTTGCCGAAGACATTGCACCGGATCAGATCGAGATTGCCTACACCTCGGATGACATAAGAAGAATCGTAGCGGCGGGCAAAAAAGTCGCAATGATCGGAGTCGAAAACGCCTACCCCATCGGCTTAGACATGGCCAATATAAAAGACTTCCATAAACGCGGGGGTCGCTATATGTCTCTAGCACACAACGGACACAACCAGTTCTCGGATTCGAATACCGGTGAACGTGACAAAGATTGGCTGCACGATGGCCTAAGCGAGATGGGAAGAGAAGCTATTGTCGAGATGAATAAATGGGGAATTATAATCGACGTCTCTCATCCTTCTAAGCAGGCCATCATAGAGATGCTGGATATCACTCGCGCACCTCTAATCGCCTCGCACTCTTCCTCTCGCGCTATGAGCGAACACCGCCGCAATTTGGACGATGAACAGTTGCTACGCATCAAGGAAAATGGCGGAGTCGTGCAAACCGTAGCCTTCAGCGGTTACCTAAATGCAGAGAAGCATGCGCAGTTCAGTGAGGCACGTGATGCCCTGATCACCAAGATTGCGACCGACCTAGGAGTGACAGTTCTCAGCTCCCAAGAAATTGACGACTTGAGCGAAACCGAGAGCAATATATATCGCAGCCGCATGGATGAAATTGACACACTTGCTGCACCACGGATGGAAGCCGAAGTGAACGCGATCGCAGCACCCGTTGATGTAGTCGATTTCGTCAATCACATCGACTACATAGTAGACTTGATAGGACTAGAGCATGTAGGAATTAGCTCAGACTTCGATGGCGGTGGCGGTATCAGTGGCTGGAACGATGCCTCAGAGACAGCCAACGTAACTATCGAATTAGTTCGTCGCGGTTATACCGAAGAGCAGATTGGACTGCTATGGAGTGGCAATCTCTTAAGAGTGCTTGACGATGTGCAACGCATAGCGGCAGAGATTCAAGCAGAATAAACTCTCTACCAGAGCCATGCCGTACTGAACCACCTTAAACTGGGAAAACCAAAAGAAATCGCTGAGCAAAAAGCCACACCAGCGATTGTTATCTATTTTATAGGTATTTCCCACTTATTTAGGGGCAGGCTTCTACTTATGCACCGTCACTTTCCACTTATTTTTAGACTTTTCAGTCCACTATCGGCGATTCTGCGAATTAAAAATCCCTCTAAACATCCGCTATACAGTGGAATCACCTCCCTTTTTTGACACTTTAGTGCCATTTATGACTACTTCATCACAAAATTAGAGTCATAATACGGGCTCTGTGAGACCTCTATCACACATTGGTCTACTGAGAGATTTAATATGTCAGCCTGAGCCAATGAATTAGTAAGATTTTTTCTAGGAACTGCAGAAAGCAAAGAAGAAGAAAAATGAATAAATACGAACAGCGACGAACTCAATCCCCTAGAACTAGGATTTCAAGCTATTTGCTATCGCTAGTGTTTGCTCTAGCCTCATCTATTGGCTCCGCACAGTCGAACGATGATGAAAGCCCCGAACTAGCTGGCCGTGTAATAGTTGTTAGTGGAAATGTGGTCGCTAGAGGTCCGAACGGAGACAGACCCTTAAGCCGAAAAAATGCAATCTACGTTGGTGACACCATTTTTACTGACGCGCAGGCGTCCACGCAAATCAGAATGGTGGACAATGCCATAATCGCGCTACACGAAGCGACTGAATTCACAATCGTTGCCTATCAATACGAACAAAATGTCAGTAGCGATAAATCTTCTATCGAACTCATTCAGGGTGGCTTTCGAACAATTACCGGCAACATCGGCCAACAGAACAAAGCAGCATATGAAGCCAATATTGCCGACTTCGCCACAATAGGAATTCGTGGCACAGATTTTGAGGCGGTACTCACAGGAAACGGGCTATTCACCGGCGTCTATGACGGTGGCACTACGATCTCTAATCAAGTCGGTAGCTTGGATTTAGGCGTGGACGCAAATTTCGATTTCGCGCAAATAACTACACCCAACTCTCCTCCAATAGGCTTACTTCTGCAACCGCCAGGGTTGGGTAATAGTCCTTTCTCAGTCCCTATAGATGATGACGAAGCTGCAGACGAAGATGAGAGCCAAGACGACAGTGCGGACAATGACAATAGTGGCGACTCAGATACAAACGACGAAGCTGTTGATGAACAGAGCAGCGATGACAATGACGCTAGTCGTCCAAACAATGCAAGCCAAGAAAACGCGAGCACAAACCCCAACAGTGCTGGAGACAGCCAAGAAGAACCCACTGACACGGCACTAAGCCTGCAAACACCCTCTGATGAACGTGCAATCGCTGCAATTGAGACGAGTACTACTAACGCCATCTCGAGAAGCAATGAAGAAGACACCTCCTCAACGGTCAACGTTAACCCTAGTGAAACAAGCACGGACGGATCACTTTCCTGCGCTACTGATTCTAGACTTTGCTTACAACTTGTAAATGGCCAAGTTATCAGTGATAACAAATCCAGAAACAACGGCAATGGCAACTCCGGCAGCGACGATAGCATCACTACCACTACCATCAACGACGATGGCAGCACCACCACTGTCACTATCACTGTCATCGACAGCGATACCACCACTACCGGCAACAATGGGAATGGTAATTCCGGGAACAACGGAAACGGCAATGGCAATGGCAATGGCAATGGCAATGGCAATGGAAACAATGCTAGCGACGATGACAGTTCCGGCGATACTACCGACTCAACTGACGACGATTCTAACGGCAACTCTGGCAACAACGGCAACAACGGCAACGATAATGGCAATGGAAACAATGCCAGCGACGATGACAGTTCCGGCGATACTACCGACTCAACTGACGACGATTCTAACGGCAACTCTGGGAACAACGGCAACGGTAATGGCAACGGTAATGGCAACACTAACGGCAATGGAAACAATGCCAGCGACGATGGCACCACTACCACTACCACCACCACCAACGACGATGGCACCACTACCACTATCGTCATCACTACCAGTCGCAATGACAACTCCGGGAACAACGGCAACGGAAATGGTAATTCCGGAAACAACGGCAATGGAAATGGCAATTCCGGAAACAACGGCAACGGTCAGACCTTGAAAATCCCCGAATTGACCGTCGACGCCCAAAGTATAAGCTGGGGAAGATGGGACAATACGGTCGACGATAATTTCGTCGTGATCAGCCAAGTAGATGACAATCTTGTGCTGGTGGCTACTAGCGAATATCTAGCTCAAATTAACCCCGCACCTATCAGCCAACTAACTGGCAGTCACAACTATGCCACCAGCATCGCCTCTTCTTTCATAGGCAGTGGAAGCGCAGGAGATGTATCAGGCTTATTAGCCAGCATGAGTGTCGATTTCAATACAGGCATAATCAATCAAGGTAATCTAGATTTATTGGTAGCGGACCAGACTTGGTCTGTTGAATTTAATGGCTCCGTCAACAATGGTGTAGTCGACCTAAACGCCATGAACGGACAGTTGCTGGACAGTACAGGCCTTATCAGTAATTCCATTGATGCAAATCTAGGTGGTGTGTTTAGCGGAGATACCGGCGCAGCATTCGTCGGAGGGTTCGATCTGATCGATGAAGTAAATTCCCTAAATTCCGTCAACGGACTATTCACGATAGAACGTTAGCAATCCACAAGCCACACACAAAAAAGGCCTGAAACAGAAGTCGCAGGCCCTTTTTATCAATCGAACGCTTACTGCGGTGGATTGCCTATAGGCGTGCCTGGCTTACGCCATTCGCCGTACAGAAATTCTTCAGAAAACTCAGCACACTTGAATTCAAGCAGCTGCATATTGTCCGCAACGTGTCGGTACAGCGGGAAACTAATTACCCAAGGTGCTGTAAAAGTATTTGGGTCAGTAATAGTCGCTTCGTACTGAATGTGATCTGCACCTGTTGCAGTCCAGCGTTCCTCAACTACCATTTCGTAGCTGTGGTGATTTCCCGATCGATCGAACCATGTATCAGGCATCTGCCCGGCAACCCTAACTACCAAGGTATCGCCTTCCCAGTGCGCATTAGAGTGCCCCATCCATGCATCAACCTGCGACTCAAGCTCTGGTTGATCGACGTAGACGATGCGATTTGATTCGGCAACTTCATAAGCCATAAGAATAACGCTTTCCGATTGCACTATCTGGAAAGGGAAAGGCAAATAATTCGCACGAGGAACACCCGGCATATAGCACTTTGTCAGCGGATCTTTATCTAAGGCATTCACTTTATTCGCATCGCGAACGCGCAGCGCCTGTTCGTTGTAAGGAATTCTACCGCCTTCAACAATTCCTAAACCGGCTGGCGTTGCAGAGAGCGCTCCCATCAGGCCTGGATGAGGACCTTCCGATGCCGCATGAGGCTCAACGTCATAATGCGCAGTTGTCATCGCCTGCCAAATACCACTGAGGTCTGGCTTGCCGCTAGGTGTACGTGGAATCTCCCCGCTCTGCGCAGCTGCCTGCGTAATCGAGAAAAGGCCCATTAGGGTTAATAGTCCAAGTTTGGCTGCTTGTTTTTGAATTAGAGTTCTCATTTGCTGTCCTTAATTTGTTTATATTTTTTAGCTAAAATTCAGAATTTAACAATCCAGTTTCTTATTGCGGAACTTCTGCTTCCCGGAGTCAAGGAGCCGAAGCTCAGGATGGGAATCCGCTCCCTAGTAGAAGAGCGGCCCCCAAGAAGGAAATTACTTTCTAGTAAACCGTGCAAGCAGACTGGAGGTATCCCAGCGACCACCGTCCATGCCCTGTATCTCTTCGTAGTAACTATCTACCAACTCGGCTACCGGCAATTCTGCCCCATTGTTCTTTGCCTCGGCGATTGCTATTCCCAAATCCTTACGCATCCAATCTACGGCAAAACCGAACTCGTATTGGTCTGCGAGCATGGTTTCAAAGCGGTTGTCCATCTGCCAAGAACCCGCCGCCCCCTTGGAGATAGTCTCTATCAGCGCCTGTCCATCGAGTCCCGCCTTCATAGCAAAGTTAAGACCCTCGGCTAGACCCTGCACAACACCGGCGATACACAGCTGATTCACCATCTTCGCCAGCTGCCCGCTTCCGACAGGACCAAGTAATTTACTGAATTTAGAGTAGCTTTCAAAGGCTGGCTTGGCGGCTTCATAGTGCGCCCCTTCTCCGCCAACCATAATCGTCAAGGCAGCATTCTCGGCACCAGCCTGCCCGCCAGACACGGGCGCGTCGAGAAAACCAACGCCCTTCTCGGCTGCTGCCAGATTTAGCTCTCGTGCTAACGTGGCTGATGCCGTCGTGTGATCGACTAATAGAGCACCCGGATGCATAGCCGACAAAGCCCCATCATTACCGAGCAGGACCTGACGTACATCGTCATCGTTGCCCACACAACTCAACACAATATCGCAGCCGCTCGCAGCGGCAGCTGGAGTGTCTGCCATGCTGCCCTTGTACTCATCTACCCAACGCTGTGCTTTTTCAGCAGTTCGATTGTAGACACAGACATCTATACCAGCATTCTTAAGGTGACCAGCCATGGGATATCCCATGACTCCAAGTCCAATAAACGCAGCCTTCATTTGTAACTCCTTATCAACTATTTTTCTTCAATTGCTAATCTTCTGTAGACGGACAAACCTTGAGCGAAAATTTCAACAATCGTAATGTCTTCCAAATCCAACGGATCTGCTGCAGCAGATCCAGAAAAGTGAGAAACAAATAGTGCAGCGTAATTGGGCAGAGTGCAATGAAAGTTCGATATAGATTGCGAACCCCTTTTAGACATAATCACTCATGACTAACCTAGAGCAGACTGCCAGTCTTGCCGTAATACCATCAGTAACTCATCCACAGACTGAAACCTATCTGCCGCAGCTTTCTGCAGGCAACGCATCGCAACTTTCTCGAGTAGTGGCGGCACATATTGCGTGCTGACCTCAGAGGGCGGCGGAGGTATATCGCTGAGTACACTCTCAACAATATGATGAATCTTCTCGCCATTCGCAGGGCACTTGCCCGACAAGACTTCATACAACACCGCGCCGAAGCTGTAGATGTCGGTGCGCACATCGATGTCTGGGTCCTTATTAATCTGTTCGGGCGACATATAATGCACCGTACCCTGCACCTTACCCTGTCCGGTTATGCTGATGTCATTAATATCAGGCGACTCAACATCTACTTCTTCAACTGCAGTACCGTCGGGATGCCATACCTTGGCCAACCCCCAATCGAGCACCAATACCTCTCCATACGGGCCTGCCAAGATATTTTCCGGCTTGATATCGCGATGAGCTACTCCATGGCTATGGGCGTACTTCAGCGCATAGGCAACCTGTGTGAGCAACTTCATTAATTGAGTAAGGTCATAGCGCTCACGATAGTCCAAGATTTCTCTTAGCGTGTAACCATGCACCAACTTCATAGTGAAGTAGGGATTGCCTTTCGTATCGCGACCAATCTCGTAGGTCGGCACAGTATTGGGATGTTGCAACATAGCCGTGACACGCGCCTCTCTAATCAATCGCTGCTGCTCAATCTCATCATTCGCGAATTCCGGCTTGAGCGTCTTGTAGCAGATAAAGCGTGAGAGATGCAGGTCTTTACACGACTTAATCAAAGACTTACCGCCGGTCGCTATCGTGCTAAAAAATGCATAACGAGTTCGCGGATCAATTTTCTCCGGCAACGGCTTATCAGTTTCCTCGAGGAAAACTGAGCCATAACTTTTCGGGGGTTCTGGGAATTCCAGCATAGTCTAAGGAACCGTCTCGGTCTGCGTACTAATGAACTGCTCAATGCATGAGCAGCTGAACAAAGGTACTTTTGTGAACAGATAATACAAGTAAAACACAGCGACACAGGTCTAGGGTAGCCCTGGCTTCAGACTAATTGTAATGGGATGGAAGAAGGCACTATTTATGCCGACAACATAAGTATTGGAAACATAAATCAAGACTCGAGAAGAAATTCCGACCTAATGCGGCATTTCCTATTGCCGCAAATGGGTGAAAATACATCTTTTTGGGCGATATCTATTAGCTAGCCGTTAAACGTCAGTGGTAAAGCTGACGCTAAAATCTCTAAAATGCCGCTAATTCCGGCCAACATGGAGGGTTTAGCAGGCTTCCAGATAACTCAGGGAGTGCTGTTTCCACTGTACTGATAGTCGCTATACGGCTAATATCGGACCTATAGGGGTGATTCCCCCGAAATTGAGCAAAATCAGTAATGAAAGAAGTTGTAGACAAAGTCAGACTTGTTGCGGTTCGGGCTCTCACGCGCAACGTCGTTAGCACCTTGGAAAACTCGACTTTGCAAATTGAGGCGCAGGCGATGCAATTCACGAATGTGCAATTGCCGCCAATTCGCGAGGAGTCCCGCGCGATAGCAGAACGCTTCATGACCAATCTGAACGACTACTTCGATGCTCTAACTATGTTCAAGAGCAAAGAAGAAGATGTTTCGGATTACGACAAGCTATCGCTAGTCGATCACGATTATCTAGAAGCCATCATCGCGATGGAAGGCATGGTAAATCACGCCCGAAATAGCGACAAACAGCAGTATCTTAGTTTTACTACACGCCTCGACTCCATCTTCCCGAATTTAACTATCGATGAAACAAATAATCCTCTCGACCCCGAGCAGATTGGCGATTGCTTTAACGAGTCGATAAGACCCTTAGGCTTAAAAGCGCATTACTTGCTTACGATCTATCGCGAATTTAATAAGGCGGTCTTCCACAATTTAGAAGAAGTTCTGGCGGAGGCAAATGGCGTACTAATCGATATTGGCGTGATGCCCAATCTCGACGTCAAGGCGCGCAACAGAGAACTTGCGAAACAGAAACGCGAAGTTGAGCGTACTGCTGAGCGCGCTGCAGCCGAAGCAGAATTAAATGCCGCACCGCGCATTGTCGAAGAAAGAAGGCCTGCTCCTGAGAACTCGTTCGTGGCAGAAGCTCCCCATACTGCTCCTGCTCCTGCTCCTGCTCCGAGCAACAAGACCGAGATAACCCGCAATATCGAGAAAAAAGTCGAGGAAGCCAAGCCTGAGCAATCCAATGCCGAGATGTTTGCCATGATGCAAACACTCGTCAAAGGACTGGCCACGCAACAGAGCGGCCAATCCTCACTACCTGTCAACATACCAGTAGCAACACCCTCGGGCGACAACCCAGACACAAATTTACAAGCAGAGAATGAGAATCTAAAGCAGCAACAGGCACAGTTGATGTCCGTGCTCAACGATTTACAGAGTCGCTTAAGCCTCGGCGAAACCTTAGCCTCCGGCCAGACTAGCGCCAGCGCAGCAACCAATATCAACGAATCAATATCGCGAACACTCGAAGAAAGCAGCACCTCCGGTGATATCGGAGCTATCGATGTGCAATCTTCGGACGTCATCAACCTAGTGACTTTACTGTACAAAGCTATATGGAATGACGCCTCATTACCTTTAGTCATGAAGGAGTTAATTGGTAGAACCCAGATATCGATCATGAAGGTCGCACTGAGCGATATTGAATTCTTCGATGATGAACAACACCCTGGACGCGTCATTCTCAATGAGTTTGCAATGGCGGGCATCGCCTGGACCGAACAAAAATCCTTAGAAAGCGATCCGGTTTTCCTTAAGGTTCGCGAGCTAGTGGAACAACTACTGGCGGAACAAAATGCAGATCGAAACTTCATTCAGCATCTGATAAATGAGCTAAGAAAGTTCAAAAGCCAATTCAGCAAGATCGATGCCGTGCTGGAACAAAGAATGCGCGAAACAGAGGATCACAGCGAACAGCTAGATGATGTGCATGAGTTCGTTCGACAGAAATTGAATGAACGTGTATTGCGTGATGACCTCGACCCATCTATACAGAACTTACTTAAAACACACTTTCACGAGTTCCTTGTAAAACTTGTTCTCAAGGAAGGGCCATCTGGCAGCTCATGGAAACCAGTCATGAGCACCATCGATGTCATGCTATGGACTGTAAAGGCGGATAAACAGCCTGGAGATAAAAGTCGATTCGAGAAGATTAACCCTCGCCTGTTGGACAACCTAGAGAAGGCGCTGGAAATTGGGGGCGCCTCGAAATCGAAGAGAACAAAAATCTTGCGACAACTGAAGCAAGTGCAGCAGTACAGCTTTCATGTAGCAGAAATTCGCGGCGGAGAAACACTGCGCAGCGTTAGCAATACAGGAAGTAGCAGCTCTGCCGCTGCACCCCTACGCGAGAGCAGAGAACCACGGCCACTGCCAAGAGACGACACTTATCTGCGACGAGTGGATAAGCTTCCTATCGGAACGTGGCTAGAATTCAAGGGTGCGGCTGGCGTACCCGTCCGTTGCACTCTGGCAGCCAAGATCGATAGCATCGACAAGCTGTTCTTTGCAAACAGCGAGGGCGAGAAGGTTGTAGAGCTCACGCGCATGCGACTGGCTCAGGAATTAAAAGCGGGCTCAGTAAAGATTGTTAGCGAAGGGCCTTAGTCGATAGAGCTATGGAATCAGTACTTAGCAGCTTACGCGATACGCCGACTCAGGAATCCGATGCAGCTGCTAGCTAGCAACGCGACCAATATAAAGTCCCGCCCAAGGTATGGTATTTAAGCCTGCGAGCCAAGCCCCTTTTCCCTATCTGAATAGAACTGGGCCTTCAAAGATTCTACTTGGGCAGAATGGCACTTATATGCTTCCATTCCCTCGACAGTCATTGCGCACTGAAAGTATGATTGGCCAAGCTCAATATCGCCAAATTTCAGAGCCAATTCTGCAAATACAATATTCGCCTCCCAGGTACTTAATAAAGCCCCTGTGTTCCTAGCAATCGAAAGAGCTTCTTCAAGATCTTGCTCCGCTAGAGCATAGTCTTTATTTGCCATATGCAACTTTGCTCGACCTATTAAACCACTTGGCAGATATAACCACTCATTGGCGGACTTAAAAAGTTCTACTTGCTGATTCAGATAACGTGATGCATTTTTGAGGTCACCCGACTTAAGATAACTTAAACCGAGGACAAGCAGGTCACTCGCATACAAAGAGCTTGTATCCACTGCCACTTGCCAAGATTTTGTCTTCCGCCACTCCAAAGTTAGCAGCGCGCGCTGCAGAGCCCTCTCAACTTCACCCGTATCTAATAGGTATTTGCAATAATAGGAACTAATCGTTGGACATGCCAATTCACAGTCCTGCCCTCCCTTGTTTAGCATTTGCTCAGCGTCTTCAAAGAGTCTCGCTGCTTCTCCCAAGTCTCCTTCGAGAAAACTAAGATATGCTCCTATGCTATTTGATACCGATTGGAGCAATTCATTGTCTGCAGCCTTTACACTCGCCTGCATATTAGTCGATTCTTGTCGTGCATCATGCAACCTTCCTGCTGCAATCAACATTGAGATAAGAGGACCTGAGGTAACCGCTGCCTCGAACCAACTTTCACTTTTCTGAAATCCCTGAATACTGAGAATAGACGGCTCTATGGCTGCGTTTATTTGACCTAAGTAAATGAGATTTGCAGCTGCACAGGAGAGGAGATAAAAACTAGCCGACTCTGAAAGCTCGGTGATGGGCTCTGCCCAGGGTCTGCGAAAAAAGACTCTTATACAACTCTGATCGGCGTGGTGAGAACCTTCTGTAAAAATCGAGAACTGCTTCTGTTTAATCCTTTCAAAGTAAAGCTGGAAACTTTCCTCAACAAGGCCCGCTCTCGTGCCGTGAATTACTGCTCGAAATAGCGGTTCCATTTGCACCATAGATTTTGGATTCGCGATCGCACTCCGCCGCAAGAAATTGAATATAATTTTATTTCCCTGCTTCCAAACATCTAGGTTTTCCCTCCGCAAATGCTCATTTAAGAAATCACGTATGAGAGGATGACAATCAACCATAGTGCTTTCACCACGCTTTGATGTAGGTATCAAGTTAGCGTCTTCCAATTTCTTGATCGCATAACTCCATTCGATGTGTGACAAATCAACTAGCTCTTCTGTAAGCCCAGAAACTGACTCCAATGCCACAAGGGCTTTTACATCGTCTAGAGTGATACCCCTGTCAAAAAGTCCAAGCAGATTCAAAAGAGACGTTTCCAATGATGAATCGAACCAGCGCAAATAGGCCTGCACTATGCTACTCGCATGTGTATCAAGTGGTTGAATATCAACCAGGGAAGCCAGATCTTTGTAGTTCGAAACCTTGGCCTCATGCACAACGTTGAGGTAGCCCGCCAGCAAAGACAAACAAAGAGGATGACCGGAGTAAGCCTCTACGGCAGACTGCATGTCCTTCTCATCGCCACTGACACCCATGGATGCCAGCAACTTCACGCCGTCCTCTATGCCTAAACGTTCCAAGTGCAGCGATTGCACGCGGCCATCATTGAAAGACGCGAATTCTGTAACCGACAATCGCGACGTAATGATGCACAGGCCATTGTTGTTCGCTGCCAGCTCTCGCAGCAATAGTGATACAGCAGGATTCTCGATTTCACTCTGCTTAGGGCCTGGCGGGTATTGCAGCGGTTCAAGTCCGTCCAAAATAAGAAGGGTTCTGGACTCGCGGATCAAGTTTGCTAATCGATTCGCCTTTGCCCAAGGCGTTCCCTTTTCTGGATTCTTATCACCAAACCATTCCAAAGCCTGTTCAATAAATAAGTCGCCCGAAGAGATGACATCCGAGCCCGTACCCTGCCAATAAAACGACCAAGCGTAGACTCTTTTTGCACCAGAGTAATCCAACTTGTCTAAACGCGAAAGCCAGCTATTGACCAGACTACTCTTACCCACTCCTCCGAAAGCGACTATCTCTAAACAGTTTATTTCTTGTTCATTCCAAGCTCGGTCGATAGCCACGAGCTCAGCGCTTCGACCAAAAAGGTTCAGGCCCGTGTTGGGTAGCGATGAGAGTGAAATCTTCTCTAAGCTGCTTGCCGACGTATTTGGCTCAAGTTTCTTCTCTAACCTTTCACCAAACTCGTTTAACTCTAGACCGAACCAATGGGGCTCCATTCCAAACAATGCGGCCACTTCAAGAATTTGGCTATGCGGTATGTTATTTCCCAGGCTTGTTTCAGAACCGTGAACCCATTTGCTAATTGCTTGCCGTGAAATACCAAGATGCTTGGCGAGAGATGCGTTGCTGCTTACCGAAGGATTGATGCACGAGATATACAGCTGAGATAGCTTCTTAGCGAGGTGAGGATGTTTCCCTGAGCTCATAAGTGCTCCTTCTAGACCTTTATTGAATTCTAGCTGCTCATTCGAATTATTTGCTACGCAATCCGCTGGATAGGTGATGATTCCTTGAAGTACTTAAGTGTCACTAGGCCTGACTCGAGACTACCCCACAGATATTAAGGGTTCAGGAATATGATAAATATAAGAATTTACTGTCATGAACAACAATGACTGTAGGACTGAACAACTAAAAATGCGGACTTACGGCAGCACCACCACGGAAATATATCTATAACATATTGTAATATATGGTTTTTTATAAAATCTTAGCAAGCGCTAGGGGCGGATTTATTAAACTCTCGGGATACAAAAACCTTGAATCAGGGCACATACCTGCAACAATCATGCGTTACAATTAGCGCTCATTTTGGAGTACCGTATGCCCAGAAAACAGCGTCAGCAAGGCTTTACCCTCATAGAATTGATGATCGTCGTGGCGATTATCGGCATACTTGCCTCTGTGGCTCTGCCTGCCTATACGCTGTATCAGAACAGCGCACGCTTTACTGAGGCTATACTGGCTATTGGCTCGAGTCGCTCTGCGATAGCTGTTGCAGCAGCCGCAGGTCGTGTGTCAGCTGTGACAGACTTCGATTCTGGCACGAATGGCCTGCCGCCTTTACAAAGTACCGCAGCTAATACCCACGGCATCGAAGTCACCGACGGTGTTATTACCATTACTTGGAGAACAGACGGGACTAGCCTCGATGGTGTGACCTATACCTTGGCGGCACAGGGTTTCCTTCCGCCCATCCAATGGGTGTCTGGCGGCAGCTGTATTAATGGCGGCTACTGCTAGGCCTTTCCGCTTTCTCTAATACCAGCCCTTTTACTGCGGCGCGTATCTAGCGGATTCAAACAAAGAAAAGGCCAGAGGGGCGTCCCTCTGGCCTTTTTTTGTCTCTAAACTTAAACCCGCTGCTAGCGAGCAGAGTATTTCGTGAACGCGCCGCCCGCCTGAGATAAGGAGTTCGGCCCTTCCGCTGCGTAGACATTGCCGTCTGCATCCACGGCGACACCTTCCCCTGCAGTGCCCTGATACACACGATTTTCACGTTCGAAAGGCTGGACAAAGCCTACGATACGGTCTTCATTTAATGGACCAATACGCACGCCATTCCTCCAACCTACATGATTCATTGGCCCCGACTCGGAATCGATCGCATAAACCATATCATCATCTGTGATAAAAATTCCGCTGATACGTCCGTACATATAGCGTGATTCTAAGTAATTGCCCTCTTGATCGAAAATCTCGATGCGATGATTGCCACGGTCAGCAACCCACAAGCGACCCTGAGAATCAAACTCCATCGCATGTGGCGTGCGGAATTCTCCGTGCCTTAGGCCAAGGCTACCCCATTCTTTGATACGCTTGCCGTCTGGAGAAAACTTAATAATTCTTGCCGTCTTGCCTGCAGCGCGACCCTCCTCAAGTTCCTGATTGCTGGTCATTTTCTGCCCGTCATGCCCATCGGACACATAGATGCTGCCGTCAGGCCCTACGATCACATCAATTGGCTGATTGAATTGATTGGGTCCATTTCCTGCCGAACCCGCCGTGCCAAGGCTCATTAGCAATTCGCCGTCGGCGCTGAACTGATGTACCTGCTGGCCTTTTGTGCCATCTGGACTTGTCGCGAAGTCAGTTATCCAAACACTGCCATCAGCAGCAGCGTGAATGCCATGTGGTGTCATCATGATGCCACCGCCGAAGTTCGCTAATACAGCTCCGGTGTTGCGATCGAACTTGAATATCGGATCCACCGGATTGGTGTCACAGTTGATGGGAGTACCAGCACCGAATGTGCCCGCGCCGCAACGCTCATAGGCCCAGATGTGTCCATCATTCGGATCGATATCAATGCCTGCAGTTGAGCCCCAGTTTCTTCCAGCGGGCAGTTCACCCCAGTTCTGGGTGACAACATATGTCGGACTAGGCAGGCCATTGCCCGAGATAGGATTACCGGCACTTACACAGCCGGTTAGCACCGCAGATACGCAGGCAAATAGCGTAGATTTGAATAATGGTGATGAAGTCATGAATGCTCCTTGGATATTCTGTTGTTTTGTATTGTGTGCTGGGTCAGAGAATAAAAGCTATCCCGGCCCAAGTCCACTGATGGAGGTGATTATGAAATACAGGCGCAAAAATTCGGCATAGAGCGAGATCAAGTAGTTGAATTTTATAATATTAATAGTTAGTAAGTGCTTACTTATTTTTCCCGCAACCACAGTATTCTACCCCACTGCCGAGCTTATGAATCGAGGTAAAACCGGAGTCTCTGCATTACTTCGCGCTATAGGGATCGGGATGAACAGAAAATAACAGCAGTAGAGAACCGAGAGGGCTGTGCACACAAAAGCTAGACGCTACTTGCCCTGCACTAAAACTCGCACAGCGAGGAAGGAGAGAAATAGTTAGCGAGGCAAGTTCCAATCGAAGCGAAACAATACATCTTCCACCCTCACCGGCTCTCCAGTCACGATCCTAGGCTCGAATCGAAGCCGCTGCGCGGCAATAATCGCCTCATCGTTGAACACGCCTGGAGGCTCGCTTTCATCTATAACGACGTCTGTAACAGCACCTGTCTCGGTGACGGTGAACTTCACCACGACATAGCCTTCTAGTTCCAGCTCTAGAGCTATATCCGGATAAGGCGGAGTAATCAACCGCTGAGGTAGCATCTCCCTGAATTGAATCACATCGGCAGTAGGATCAGCCAAAGGCACAGAATTCAAGCCATCGAGTTGATAGCGGAACACATAGCGCACGTCTTCAATCAACTCGCCTCGAGCATTCTGAAATGCTAGACGCCTCACTGCCCTCCTGGCTGAAACCCCAAAAAAACCTTCAGGATGCTCTTGAAGTGTCCGAATGCTGTTATTGACTACCTCGCCATCCTCGTCGACAGAAAAGCCCAGCATCACCCAGCCCTCAACGCCGAGTTCCCTCGCTCGCATCGGATAGATCGGCTCAGGAGCGCGACGCTCTAGCAAGCCGCGGGTAAAGTTTGGTGGTGGAGTGACAGCGAAAGCCGCATCCGTAGCAACAAGAGAAGACGGGGCATCAGTGGACGAGCATGACAGGAGTACAATCTGTGTAATCCCGAACAGGCAGGCGTATCGAAACATTCTGCCAAGCTGTCGGTTTTGAATAGCCAAAATATTCATAGCCTAAAACGTCGTTTTCATTTTCAGCGCCAACTCCATACCTGCGTCAGAACAATAGGCCTCGACTTCTTCTAGTATGCCGTCGACTGTTGCGCCTACATAGCGTGTACGCGTTCTACAAAAATCACTCTGCAACAGATTGTTCGCCTCGAAACGAAAGGTAAGGCTTCCAAATGCCTGTTTTTCTAGAAACGCCGACATCTGGGGCTGAAAAACTCTCTCTTCAGTATCGATAATATCGATTGCCGTCCTGCCACTTCCGCCATTTGAGTGCATCTCATATCGAAAGCCATAGCTGAGCCCAAGGCCTGTTATGTCATGTCTAAAGCTCGACCTAGTGGTCCAACGCCCATTATTCCTTTGTCTGCGCTTCTTCCCCGTGAAGGGGTCTGTGACCTCCGAATCTCTTATACTCAAGCCCGTAGTAAGAAGTGCATTCGGCGCACCGAGAAAACCTAATCTAGCACTAAGATCAAGATTCACACCATAGCGCTTGCCATCGCCTATATTTCCTCGCGCCGACTGTAAGCTGTCAGGGCTGGAAGAAACATCGATGCGATCGACAACATCTTCGATGTCTCGATAATAGAACTGTGAGTTTAGAACGCCAATATCATTGGGCAGGCGTAGCTCGAGATTGAACTCGTAGCGCCAAGACTGCTCCTGTACTATCCCAGGATTGCCGGCCTGAGTATCCTGGTCGTCATCGGAGCCGTCGAGCGTTGCGCTGAAATCGGAAAAACTCAACTGCGATACTTGCTTCGCAATGCCAGCACGCAATTGCAATGAAGGTGTGACATCGAAGCGATAGTCCACCTTCGGCTTAATAAAGGAGAAATCGCGTTTGTTGCCCACATCGCCGGATTGTTCAATGGTGGACGATTCATACACCAGCGAACTTTCCAAGGACATCTTGGGATTCAGCTGCCAGTTATGCACAGCGAAGAGTTCTGCTCGCAACTCTTCAACGGTTGATGTGCTATTCGTAATTGCAACCGGCACCAAGCCGCCGACATTCTCTGAGCGGACACCATCAATATCCTCACCTTTGAGAAGCTCACCATCCCGTATAGTCTGCGAGCCCTCGATACCCAGCTCTAAACCCTGTGCCTCGTTTACGTTAAACGTATAGGAACTACGCGCGATGCGTTCGCGATTGCGGTTATAATCTGAAAGAAATAAGTTCTTATTCTCGGAGTCCGTTAGGACATCGAAACGCTCCTGGGTGGATTGAAAATCCCTGTCATTCACAATGAACAGAAAGCGGTACTTATCGCCACTGTCAAAGGAATACTCATAGTCTCCTCCGATCTCCCAATTGTCTCGGTCATAGGGCCTGTCTTCGCGCTGGTAGCTGATAGCATTAGTTACAAAGTCATGAATTGTACGATCGATAGAACCAGACGGCGATCTTGTTTCCAGCAAGGCATTGAACTGCACTACACTTTTTTGGAAGCTATAGCCCAGATTCATGTTGGCTCGATAGTCAGTCCTGTCTCGGACCCAATCTTGGAGCTGTACCTCGACTAGATTTTCATTCGCATCAAAATTAAGTTCTTGCGAGGTAACTGCCCTGTAGTTGGACTCTGCCTCGACAGCAAACAGATAGTTAAAGTCGCCTGCCTGCCCGCTGTAGGAGAGCTGTCCACCTGGGTCTAATGTGCCATCTCGCAAATAATCTACATTGAGCTCAAGCGAGGTACTCGATCGAGAAGGCATGTCCAGGAGTACCACGTTAACTACCTGGCCGGCGCCGCGAACATCCAACTCTTCCGAGGTGCCACGAATAATTTCAATATGTTGCACCTGGTCGGCGGAAATGCGGCTGAGCAGGCTCGCCCCGGTATTGCCCTTTCCGGTCGTGCGCTGCCCATTGATGAGTATCTCTCCCCCTCCGGAACCGAGCCCACGGCCGCCACCGCCACCACGCATAGCCAAGCCAATGCCGGGTATACGGCTAATCATATCGTTAGCGGATACCGGCAGGAAATCTGCAAAATAGGCAGCGGGGTAAACTATGGTCGAGTCGTCGGTAGGGTTTTCCGTCAGGCTAATCTGCGCGGTCGCCATAGCAGCAAAAGCTATCGAGACAGCAAAAACCAGAAAACGAACTGAAAACGGGAATGTGGAGTTGGGCATCGTCATATTTAATCGGCCGCATTCTACAGCTTTCAAAGAAAATAATCTGCGACTAAGCGATTAAACGCTCACAAGAGGCGTTTTTAGGTTTAATTGCGAGGGAAGCTGACCTCCCTGAAGCGAATAGTCAAACAGAGAGCCAACTAGTTTGGCTCTCTAGCAGCCTCTTCCCTCTCTAACCTTCGCGCTCCAGCCAAGATACCGGGCATCGAATAGTTGCCTTCGTGACAGGCGTACTCATACAATCCATCGTCGGTTGGGTAAAAGCTTAACTCCGCAGTCCATGGCTCGCTGTAGAGATTGCTGTCGTCTACAGTGAACTGATAGAAGATTTCATCTTCCGAATAACGGCTAAATCTCTCGATAATATTTCCCTGCTTGGTTATCGGAATAGTGCTTTGGCCGAGCTGCAATGGGTTTATGTTCACCGTCTCCACAACAAGTACAGCACCCTCATACCATCCTACGGAATCACCGAACCACTGTTCTAGTGCTAGGGGCCTACGGTTGTCACGCGCCTCTGCCGCCGAATCGTAAATCGGAACTATACGAGCATCGTGCACCATCTCTGCGAGGATCATGACGTAGTCTTCGGTCTGGACGAATTGGTAGGTGTTGTTATACAGGGCAGGCTTCATGCCAGGACCTGCCGTATTCGAAAAACCTATAAGGCAGCGCTCTGCATTTGGAATCGCCTCTGGGCCTCGAGCATCACCCACGCCAGTCACATAGCGAGATCCAAAACCGCGATATTCATAATCGATTTTCGGCATCTTAGCACTAGGCACCTGACCGTTCTCAGGGATTACCACTAAGGAACTACGATAATCCCCTTTTACCAGCGCAAGATTCGAACCGGGGTCTACCCAGAAACTGTTGTAGGCACGGGTGCCAAAATCTTCGTTGGCAACGCTTGGCGCATCGCCCACCCCTTCAGTCTCGTCCAAGCCCCCTTCAAGCCCAGCAATGGGCGTGTTTGCAGCAATCACCCTAGCTTCTTCAGGCGTGACTATGAGCGTCTCAACCCCAGCCGGCCGGGAGAGTCTTGTCAGCGAGGCATTCGTCCATATCCCCTCTAAGTCAGGTCTAGCAACATCTTGCGCCTGCGCTGAAAAAACCACCACATTGGCACACAGGAATAAAGCGCCTAATCTCATTGTCGTTTTCATCGAAATTGCCATTTCTTACCCCTACCAAGAATTCTGTACATTCTGTGGCCAAGAATTAAGCACCACAAAGAAGTGTGATTTTATTCATTGGATACCTGGTCAGCCCAAAAGTCAAAAACCCCATCAGGCAATGCCCAATGGGGTTTCTCTACTGCGTCACTCTGAATTTGTATTTACTCAGGAGCCGCCATAAATTCAACATGAATCTCAAGCTCGATATCATCGCCAACACCGAAACTTGTGAATCTATCTAAACCGTAATCAGAGCGCAGAAATTTACTGCTCGCCGAGAAGCCCAGCGTATAACTTCGAGTCAAGAAGTTACGACCGCCGCCATGGAAGTTGATTTCCAGATTAACAGGAGCCGTAACACCGAGGAGAGTCAAGTCGCCCTGAAATACAAAAGTATCTTCATCAATTGATTCGACAAAAGCAGTTGTTTTAAATACGGCTTGTGGAAATTCTTCAACGTTGAACCAGTTGTCGCCGCGTAATTCTTCTGCGAACTCAGCATTATTAATATCCAAACCTGCTGTATTGATAATTACTTCTAGGCTCGAGGCTTCGATGTTTTCCGGGTCGAAATCCAATGAAGCATCGAAGTCATTAAATCTACCGATGAAGGTAGAGAAACCTAGATGATTGATTTTCCATAACAACGTAGCATGGTTAGGATCAAGCGTGTACGCGCCACCTTTAAGCTCGGTTATGTCTGTATTGAAATCAGGTGTCAGCAAACGATCGCATGAAACCAGAAATGCCGAGCAAACTAAGATGATAGAAAGACGGGCTGTGATGGAAAGAAATCGAGTAAACATTTATATAGCCTATTTGTTAGCAAACTACTTGTTAGTAAGCTGGGTAATTATTCTTGGATTGCGTAAACATCTACCGTGACGGTTACGTCGTTTGGCACCTCGGAAGTATTCGCCCAGTAACCCTGACCAACACCGTAGTCAAGACGCTGCAGCACAACTTCACTAGTAAGGTTGAAACACACTTGACCATCACATGTATCGATCATGAGATCGAAAGGGAAAGTTAGTGGATGTGTTTGATCACGAATTGTTAAGGTGCCGTCGGCTTCGAAAGAAGTCACACCAGTTAAACGACACTTCTCAGCAGTAAACGTGGCAGTTGGCCAAGAATCTACGTCGAATAATTCATAATCGAGCAAATAGTCCAGCACTTCTGGTGATTCGACATCAATATCTTCGATGTTAATAGTTACGTTAAATTTGCAACTAGTAGGACTCATGGGGTCGATATCAAAAGTAGCCTGCACATTTGTAAAGCGACCTTCGTACGGATCAGTTCCGTAGGCATATTTAAAAGTTACTACTGAATTACCTGGATCAATTACCCAGTTAGCCGCCTGAACAGACAGACCAATCAATAGCAAAGGTAGTGCTAGTACAGTTCGATTTAAAAAAGTTCGTAGTGTCATAATTACTCCTGGTTTAAAATTACGGTAGGGCTAAGGCCACTAACTGAGTAGGGCCAGCGTTACCGCTAACGAACATGGCAATGTACTGCTTGCCATCTACTTCATAAGTCATGGGTTGCCCAGATTGTATATTAGGTAGATCGATTTCGGCGACAATCTCACCGCTGTGCTTATCGTAGGCACGGAAAATGGGTCTAGCACCTAGGCCAACGCCCTCACCTGCAAACAATAAAGTCTTCGTCAGCACCAGCCCTGAGCGGGTTGGCACGCCTGTACGTGGGATGTCCACGCCCTGTAAGGCAGGATGATTCTTGATTCGATCCGGGGTATCGGCGTTGACTACTTGAAACACATGATCGCCAGAGTTCATGTCGATAGCAGTGATGCGGCCATAGGGAGGCTTAATTACATCCAATCCCTGCACTCTCGGCACACGGACGCCGAAGGCCTGACTGAAATCGATATCCGAATCCGGATCTTTGTCGACCGATAAGATTGATAGAGCCGTTCTTGAAGGCACGTAGATAATGCCCGTCTCCGGATCCATTGCTGCGCCTTCCCAGTTTGCACCCCCTAGAGACGAAGGCACACTTAGGACACCGCGCGTACCATCCGCTGCTTTAGCTTGAGATGGAGGCGTGTAAAGGTTGGAGCCGAAGCGAAAATCGGCAACCGCTTTCATTGCCGCGGCGCGAAGCTCCGGCGTGAAATCAATTATGTCGTCTTCCGTTATTCCCTGACGATCAAAAGGTGCCGGCTTGGTTGGGAATGGCTGTGTCGCTGCATACCATTCGCCTGGAACATCGCCGCGCGGGACCGGCAATTCCTCAATTGGCCACACCGGCTCACCGTTGAGTCTATCGAAAGTATATACCCAGCCCTGTTTGGTCACTTGCATGACGATCTTGCGGCCATTTGGTAAATCGGCAACTACCGGAGCGGAGGGATTATCCCAGTCCCATATATCATGGTGAATTAGCTGAAAATGCCACTGTCGCTCTCCAGTTTTTATATCCACCGCAACCAGAGAATTGGCGAATAAATTATTGCCTGGACGATCACCGCCGAAACGGTCACCTGTTGCCGATTCTGTCGGCAGATAGAGGTGGCCCATTTCTGGGTCTCCTGACATAGTCGCCCAAACACCGGCATTACCGGTAAATTCAACGCCACCATCTAGCCAGGTTTCATAACCTACTTCACCACGCTCTGGAATCGTGTGGAAGGTCCATATGAGTTCACCGGTGCGTGCATCGTAAGCGCGCACGTCACCCTTAACATTCGACTTGGAACGCGGGCGCATACTTACACGGTGCGCCGGGCCTACTACAACCACGTCGTTCATCACAAACGGAGGCATGGAAGAACCGATGTCGATGTCGTCGTATCTGTCGTCTTCGGCGTTTCTAAGACCCATGAACAGGTCTACGCGGCCATTTTCACCAAAATTCGGATCAGGGATACCAGTCTTTGCATCTAATGAAACCAGCTGAAAGCCTGGGGTAATACTTAGGATGCGGTCTTCACCGTTGGATCGATAGTGTGACAAACCACGGCCTGCACCTTTACGTGGTGCGTGATCAAATCTCTCACCTTCCTGCGGCCGCCATAGCCACAACAATTGTCCGGTAGCGGCGTCGATCGCCGCAATATTTCGAGTATTGCCCATGGTGACATAGAGAACACCATCGATCGCAATGGGTGTAGACGGATTATTGAATTCGGCAGAGGGGCCTATTGGTCCAGTGTTGAAGCTCCATGCAACGGCAAGCTCACCAACATTTTCTGCATTGATCTGGTCCAGAGGAGAATAGCGTTGGGCAAATTTACCGCCGTGATGATCCGGCCAGTCTCCGTCATTGACAGTGGTGCCGGACTGGCTCCAAGCAACTGAAGCACAAGCTATGGCGCCGATGCTCAGGATGAATAATGAAATCTGTCGTTTACTTGTTAACATCTTAATTCTCAGAAGTAATTCTTTAGTCTCTGCGTACTCGTTTAACGAGCCGACCGTGTTGTTTGGCCACCAAAACACTAGCCGTATGGGTGCTTATTATACCCGTATTAATTGCCTGCTATTAGCGGAACGGGAAGGATAAGCAATCTCTCCACGACAAGCAAGTAGGCAAGGACAGCCCATTTCGAAAACTATGATATATATCAAATGCTTAACCAAGTATGAATAAGTGCTTCTGTAATTCTTAGCAGTGGATAAAGCCTCTGCCAGTCTGCCTGCCGCCAAAAAATCTACCCTCTTCCTTCCTAACCGGTTTGACAGCCAAAACGGCTACTTATTCCCAGATTACTAATATAGACTCAATCAATTGAATTGCTCGGATTCCTGAGCTGAGGAGATCACCATGAAAAATAAAACCTTACAACAGTTCCTATTGATTGCCGCTATCGGGCTGTTTTCACAGTTTTCAGTCGCCCAAGACGCCAATTCGGCTGGAGTGAAGCAGATTGCCGACATCGTTGTCAGCCTTAACCACTTCCCTAACGCTGCAGATAAAGCCACTCTAGCTGCGATCAGCGGAGATATGGCATTGGCACAGGGTGTACGTGATATGGCCAGCGCTGTTAGTAATATTCAACATGCTGCGACTGCCGAAGGCAAAGCTGCAATGGCAACGATCCAGGGGAATGACCAAGCTCCAGATCGAGCAAAAAATCTAGCCGGCATCATCAGCAATTTCAGTCACATGGCGAGCGCCGATGCGAAGACTCAACTAGCAGAACTATTTCCATAGGAAAGCTAGACCGAGAAAGCACTTATATTAGACAAAGTACCTGTTTAACAGGCTCGTTTATATTCAGTAGGCGGGCCTGTATTGATTAGAACCCGAGAGGAATACATTATGTTTCGCAATTTATTAAAACTTGCCGGTATCACCCTACTTGCAATCGCGGCGACTAATGTTAGCGCGCAGTCGGACATTTATCACGCCGCCAACCATGACTATAAAGTCGTGACCGTAGCCGAGGATCTAGTACAGCCATGGTCCATGGCTTGGCTACCCGGCGGCGATATGCTAATTACAGAAAAGCCAGGACGCCTTCGAATCGTTCGTGATGGACGCCTTCTTCCTGAAGCGGTAGCTGGCGTCCCAGACGTATTCTATGATGGCCAAGGCGGCCTGTTTGACGTCGTGCCGCATCCAAATTTCAACGACAACCATTGGCTCTATCTAAGCTATGCCAAGAAAACGCAAGACAGCTCCACCACAGCTATCGTACGCGGCCGCTTCGAGAATGACCGACTGAGCAATGTCGTAGAAATCTTCGAAGCGCAAGCAGTTGGCTATGGGCATTACGGAGGCAAGGTCGCTTTCGATAACGATGGCTATATGTTCCTGACGCTAGGCGATCGCATGGCTCCTCCAGTTGGAAATGAAGCCGCTCTGCGCGCTCACCCCGCACAGGACCGAAGCAATCACCAAGGTGTTGTTGTGCGCCTGCATGATGATGGCACTGTACCGAATGACAATCCGTTTGTAGGGCAGTCAGGCATTCTTCCTGAAATTTGGAGTTACGGCCATCGCAGCCCTCAGGGTCTGGCGATTCACCCGGAAACAGGTGATCTTTGGGAGTCTGAACACGGGCCGCAAGGCGGCGATGAAATCAATCGAATCGAGCCTGGCAACAACTACGGCTGGCCCGTAGTGGGTCGCGGCGCAAACTATGGCGCCTTTGGCAGACCCATCCATATCGGCATAAGCGAAAAAGGCATGGCGCAGCCTTCGCAAATCTGGGTTCCGTCAATCGCCACATCTGGCCTCATGATCTACACCGGCGATAAGTTCCCAATGTGGTACGGCAACATCTTCTCCGGCGCGCTAGCCGGAGAGCAACTTGCCCGCCTGCAGCTAAGCGATGACTATCGCAAGGTAGTCGTAGAAGAAACGCTTGTATATGACATAGGTCGAATTCGTGACGTACGTCAGGGTCTCGATGGCTACATCTATCTGGCCGTTTCCGATCGCAATGGCAAGCCAACTTCGGTTGTTCGTGTAGAGCCGGCTGATTAAGCCTTTTGCTCAATTGTTTGAAAAGAAGGGGCCTCGATGGCCCCTTCTTTGTGACGCACAAGCATGACAAAAATATCACTTTTGACTACACTCTGTAGCGTTCAAATTTACGACTAACACAAGAGTAACGAGGTTAATTATGTCGAAAAGAATACTTGCCACTTTAACTACAGCGATTGCCCTAATTCTTTCTAGCAACTTCTTAAGCGCTGCAGAAATCAAGCTGGTACGTTTTGGTCCTGTCGGCGCAGAGCGGCCAGGCATTGTCGATGCGCAGGGTCGGATCCATGACCTATCAGCACACATCGATGACATAACTCCCGATACGCTATCGGATGCCTCGCTTGAGGAGATTGCACAAATCCCACTCAACGAACTGCCCCTCGTTCAGGGCAAGCCTCGACTTGGCGTGCCAGTTACTGGGTCAGGTAAGATCGTCGCCATCGGTTTCAACTATGTGAATCACGCGGCGGAGATGGCGGTAGAGCTACCTACCGAACCACTGGTATTTATGAAAGCGACCTCTGCTCTAACTGGGCCATTCGACAACGTGATTCAGCCGCGCAATGGTCACAAGCTCGACTACGAAGTAGAACTCGTCATCGTGATTGGACGACGCGCGCAATATATATCCGAGAATGAGGTCTTCGATTACATCGCGGGCTTCACAGTTGGACATGACGTTTCCGAACGTGCCTTTCAGCGCGAGCGTGGTGGTCAATTCACGAAGGGAAAGAGCGCCGATACCTTCGCGCCTGTCGGCCCCTACTTAGTGACAGCTGACAATATCGATGATGTACAGAACCTATCGATTTGGTCAGAAGTAAATGGAGAGATGCGTCAGCAAAGCACCACCGCCGACATGGTCTTCGGCGTAAAAGAAATCGTCAGCCACCTGAGTCAGGTTATGACGCTCTATCCCGGCGATCTAATCTTTACCGGAACACCAGCAGGCGTTGGCGATGGCATGGACCCACCCAGCTACTTAAAGCCGGGGGATGTTGTTCGCGTTGGGATCGAGGGACTGGAGTTCCAACGACAAACTATCGTGGCGCCTCGCTAACCCTGACTAAATATGCCTATTCTGTTCGACTATTCTAAGCCGAGCAGAATAGACTTTGCCCTCCGATATATAGCAACGCTCTGAAAACGGAATAGCTTCGGGACGCGCGCCTCTATTTGAATTACAATTATCAAGACTTTGATAAAGACAATGAGTGCGAGTAGGCGTATTCTCAACTCATTATTAAACTCGACTACCGATTTCGCCAGATAAATATTTTTCTATGAAGAGAGAGAAATGACTTCCAGCAAACCGATCTACACTTCCTACGCAGGCCCCTCGCTACTCGAAACACCTTTATTGAATAAAGGCTCAGCTTTCTCCGGAAAAGAACGCCTCAACTTTAACCTAATCGGACTCTTGCCTCCTCGCTATGAGAATATCGAAGATCAGGCAAAGCGAGCTTACATGCAATACAAGAGCTTCGATGAACCAATCAACAAACACATCTACCTGCGAGCAGTTCAAGACAATAACGAAACCCTATTCTATCGATTGCTGAATGAGCATCTTGTTGAGATGCTGCCAATCATTTATACGCCCACCGTAGGCGAAGCTTGCGAACACTTCTCTGATATCTACCGCAGTGCCCGAGGCATTATTGCATCCTATGAAGACCGACAGTTTATGGATGAAATACTGCATAGCGTAACCAAGGACAAGGTTAAGGTAATTGTTGTGACTGACGGCGAGCGCGTGCTTGGTCTAGGTGATCAGGGAATTGGCGGCATGGGTATCGCCATTGGGAAACTATCTATCTACACCTCCTGCGGCGGAATAAGCCCCGCCTATACCCTACCTGCGGCTCTCGATGTCGGCACCAATAACAAAACACTACTGGACGACCCTTACTACATGGGCGCACGTCATCCCCGCGTGGACAAAGATGAATATGACGCCTTCGTGGATCAATTCATTGAGGCCGCTCAACAACGCTGGCCTGGCGTGCTCATTCAGTTTGAAGATTTCGCACAGCCGAATGCCATGCCCATTTTACAGCGCCATCGCGAACGCGTGTGTTGTTTCAACGATGACATTCAGGGCACCGCGGCGGTGACATTAGGAACCGTACTATCAGCGTGTAGCAAGAAGGGCGAAGCACTGCGAGATCAGAAAGTAGTGTTCGTGGGCTCTGGCTCAGCGGGCTGCGGCATCGCCGAATTTATTATCAAAGCAATGGTTGTTGAGGGACTCACGGATGCAGAAGCACGCGCCAGGGTGTTCATGGTCGACCGCTTCGGCCTGCTAACAGAGGGCATGAACAACTTGCTCGATTTTCAAGAGCGCTTGGTACAAGCTACGTCTGCTCTGAAAGATTGGCGGCTTACTTCAGACAGCGACTATGCCAGCCTGACGGATGTAGTCAGCAATACTGCAGCAAGCATACTTATTGGCGTCTCCGGCAAGCCGGACTTGTTTACCGAAGAAGTAATTCGCCTGATGCTCGCCAGCTGTCCTCGGCCGATCATCCTCCCCCTAAGCAACCCATCCCAGCACGTGGAAGCACATCCTCGAGATGTGATGGCGTGGACCGACGGCAAAGCCATCGTTGCCACCGGCAGCCCATTCGACGCAATCGAATACAACGACGAGCCTCTAGAAATCTCACAATGTAATAACAGTTATGTTTTCCCAGGCATTGGCCTCGGCGTTATTTCCTGCAGAGCAAGTCTAGTTAGTGACGAGATGTTGATGGTCGCCAGCACAACTCTGGCCGAGCTGTCACCGGGACAAGAAGACCAGTCCAGCGCGGTACTACCTCCGCTGACCGCATTGCCAGAAATCAGTCGCAAGATTGCATTCAAGGTAGCCAAGACTGCAATGACGCAAGGCCTAGCGCGCAAAAGGACTGACGACGAACTACTTGCCGCAATCGAGAATAATTTTTGGGTGCCCGCCTATAGGGAATATCGTAGAGTTGCTTCGAACTAAATAGTGCTCGCTGCAATGATCAATGGATACCGCCTCCCCTGCTGAAGCCCCTATATTGTACTATCGGCTGGAACCGTTAGCTGAAATGTAGCTAGCACCCAATTCTCAAAGGTGCCTTATGCCCCTTTTCGCGCAACCAGTTTGCCGACTTAAAAACAGGTCCTCGAGAAATCAACCAACGCTGGAATTTGTATTTCCTCGGAAAGTCTATCAATACCACTCCTACCAGAATTGTTAATAAGCCCTGTCCAGGAAAAACGAGCATTGCGATGCCCAGCAGTATTACCGCGACTGCAAACAAGTTCTTCACTATGAACACGAGTATTTTTAGAGAAGGGTGCGCACTACTCGATACGAGCGAGACACGTCTAGCTTTAGAGAAATAGTCAGCTGGGATTCTGAGCACTATCCAAGGAATGATAACTAGCGTTGCCAAAAAACTAACCACCGACACGATACCGAGAATCAGTAATACGTTCTCATTTTCCTGAATATACGAGAGCATGGCATAATCCAGCTAGACTAGAATAACATTGCAGCAAACCAACTCTAGCACACTTGGACAGAGCTACAGAGCGCAGCCCTCTTGGGGCTATTTGTTGAAACCTTGCGATTGGCCCATACTAGTAATCATATGTCGCCTTCTAGCTTCCCAGCAAATGCCCTAAATTATCTGGCTCACAGAAGAATCTCCTATTTCCTGAAAATAGTCTTGGCTCTCGGTGTCGGCCTTTTGTTCCTGCAGGCTCGCTATCAAGCGGCAATAGAAGTCGCCATCATCCTTTTCATCACCTTCCTCCCTGTCCTGCTAGGCCAGCGCTTCCAGGTCAAGATTCCTCATGAGTTTGAATCTCTCGCGGTAGTTTTTGTGTATATGTCATTGTTCCTCGGCGAAGTTCAAGGCTATTACGTTAGATTTTGGTGGTGGGATCTTGTATTGCACAGCGGCTCAGGATTTCTGCTAGGGATACTCGGCTTCTTGCTTGTCTATGTGCTTAACGAAAAGGACGACATTGAACTAGACCTTCATCCCAAATTTATTGCCTTCTTCGCCTTTCTCTTTGCCATGGGCATGGGCGCAATCTGGGAAATATTCGAATTTACAGCGGATCAACTACTTGGCATGAACATGCAGAAGAGCGGCCTAGTCGACACGATGTGGGACCTCATCGTTGACGGCGTAGGTGCGTTAGTAATATCTGTTCTAGGCTGGGGTTTTCTAAAAACTCGCGACAGGGATTCTTTTTTGGAGAAATGGATAGACCACTTTATAGCGAAAAACCCTCACCTCTTTCATTCAAGCAAACGCTAATTTCTCTTCGTTCTAATTCGCTTGATGAACATCAAAGTTTTCCGACTACTCTGAATTCATTCCTCTATCTTAGCAATAGCCACTAAATTTACAGGTACCACCTATAGTCCAGCGGATAGGCGGGGTGATCGATTGTGCCGTCAGGGTATATGTCACCCCATCCAGAGCCGTATCGTCATCTTTCCAAGTTAGAATTATCGTGCCATCGTGCACATGAATCCCATGGGCATTCACATCTCGAGCTTGGAAATCTGCGACACCAAGAGTGCCTTCATTAATCTCGGTTACGGCGGAGAATCTCTGGGCATTGACCGCTACTACTATCGCATTCTGATAAAGCCCCCGCAGCAAGCTCCGCTTCTGTGAACCGTGCAGACTCGGTATATAAGGCATAGGCTGGAAGCGCGACACTGGCTAAAATACCAATTATTGCCGTGACAATCAGTACTTCGATTAAAGTAAAACCCTGTTGGCTAGCCTTCACTATAATTTTCATTAATTCAGCCCCTCCATCACAACACGATGCGAATCGTTAGTGACATACAGTCCTGTCAACCCGAACTGACGCGGATTAGGATGCGATACTGTAATTCTATTTCCTGCTCGACTAATGATATTAGGTATAGTCGTTCCCGGGCAGCCCATCGTACTCTCGGGAATTTCCCCTTCCGACAGCATGATACCGATTCCCTGAAAGACCTCTCGGCATGCCTCAAGATTAGTAATCGCTTGTTCTCGTACAAGCTGCACATCTGACTTCGTTAGGTCAGGATAGGCATACAGACCCAAGGACACAAAGATCATCAAGACCCCCGTAAGGCACCACCCTTAATATACAGAGCGTCTTGGCTCCGGGATTTCTCCCTGCCTTCTTCTACATCTATACGCTCTGACGTAATCTGCGCCATTTCCATTTCGCGCGCATCTTGATTACGATCACGAGATTTCAGATAGGCATCAGCCTCGACAACCGACGCGCACCTCTCACAGTACTCACCGGCATCTAGGTATTTGGTACAGATACCGCAAAGTTCATCATTACACTTTTTGCAGGTTGCGGATGCAGGAGCGGTAGGGTGATTTATACAGCCCACAAATAAAGTCCCAAATTAGGTTGAATATTCGCTGAGAATAACAGGAATAGGCTTTCTACGAGAAATGTTTTACGTTAAACCTATGAAATTTTGCGATTACCCTATTTCTGGATATCCGCGACAATCCCAATTATAGCGCCAGAAGGCTGCATGCTGCGACTAAATGTAGCCTTTGCCAGCCATTTTAATGAGTTATTGCCCCTGATTCCGCCATTCCAGCTTCTACAAACAGCTGTTCGACATCAATTTGGTCAAAACGGTAGTCCGCATTGCAAAACTCACAACTAACCGATATCACTTCTTCCTGAGCAAGCATGTCATCTACTTCGGCTTTGCCCAGAGAAATCAACATCCCAGCGGTTCGCTCTCTTGAACAATTACAAGAGAACTTAAGGACGTGAGGGTCAAAGAGCCGCAAGGATTCTTCATGAAAAAGCCGGCCCAAGATATCAGCCAAAGACAGCTTCTGCAGCTCGTCTCCGGTAACGGTGGAAGCTAGATGGAGCACGCGATTCCAAGCATCGTCATCTTTAGACTTGCCGGGCAGTTTTTGGATTAGCATGCCACTCGCATTTTTCTCGTCACAGGCTAGCCAAAAGTGCGTAGGCAGCTGCTCGGAAGTAGCAAAATAATGCTCTAGCGCATCTGCCAGATTATCACCATGCAGTGCTGCAATCCCCTGGTGAGGCTCCGCACCCTCCGTTCTAATAGTTATCACCAGATACTCACTAGAAAATATCTGCTGAAGGTCCATCTGCTCATCAATTGTGCCAGCCTGACGAGCTATACCTCTGACTTCATGTTTTGAGTTCGCCTCCACGACCAGCAACTCAAGCGGCCCTTTACCGCGAATCTGCAGAGTGACACTGCCATCGATTTTAAGAGTGTCTACTAAAAGAGCGACTACAACCAACGCCTCCCCCAACATGTGTAAACCCTTTCCCTCTAATCCACCCCGCCGAGCAATCTCCAGCCAAGATTCATCCAACGAGACATGCTGTCCGCGTATTGGATAATTCTCAAACAGAAAACGGCTGCTTTGATCTGATTTATTCATGATTGCCCTTTGCTGAGAAACAAATAACACTGGCCTTTTGATATTCTTTGGCCCCAGAAGCCATGCTGCTAAGTCTCACCAGCGAATCATCCGCCGGACAACCCCGTCTTGAAGAAAGGCATGATAAATTGCACCACTAATGTGCACGGCCACCAGCGCCAACAATATCCAACAGGTCCAGAGATGAATGTCCGAATACAGCATATTCATCTCTTCGTTCTCATAAGCCCAGTCCGGCAAATCCACTACCCACCACAAGGTCGTTATCCAGCCACTATAGGCGGAAGAAAGATATCCGCTTAGGCAGCAGGCAAAAATAGTGAGGTAGAGCACGACACGACCAACAACTGCAATCTTGTGCATCCACAGCGTCATTGCCGGCGAGCTGAGCTCCGCCGGACGGTGTTTCCAACGCGAGTAGAGCAATATAAGCAACATCAACACCAAGGTGACACCAAGGTTCTTATGCAGTTGAAACGGCAATTCACGATAACGGTATTCTTCTGATGGCAGCGGCAATGCCAACATCCACCAACTGGAAATAAACAGAAAGAAAATAAAAATAGCCAACAACCAATGGGTAAGAATAGCTGTCTTGTTATAAGCTTGTTTTTGCATAACAGATTCCGAACCTTATTTGTGTCAGTTCTATAGGTCAGTTCTATAGATTGTCGCTTACTGCGTATTTAGATTGCAGCACGGCCAGCGCTGCCGCCGTCATAGACAGATGTATCAAGGCCCAGAGCAAGATATCCCACAGATACATGGCTCTCAACAACGGCCCAGTATTAATTACCGCCAGAAAACCAATAATGTCAATAAGCAGCAAGCTGCCGAACGTCAGCACGGCTGGGACAACGACCCAGCGACGATAATCCACCAACATAATGCCGATAAAGATTGAAAGAACAGCCATGACTACTCCAACTGCAGACAGCCCGATATAAAAATCACGAAACCAGTCTGGACTGGAAAGAATGACACTCTTGACGGTGGTAGCCATCAAATTACATTCTTCCAGTGTAATCCCCTCTTCGGCCAACTCATCATCGTCACAGTCAACCGGAAGAGCATACATTGCTGCTGTATCGGGCGCATAAACGAAATGCGTCAGTATTTCATTGCTGTACACTGCTGATAGAAAAACACCAAAGACAATTGCCATGATGCCCAGCCAAGCAGAGCCGTTAGCCTTAGCTTGATTCGTTGAATGCGCTGTATCCATACCAAGACCTGCTGTAATTTATTGTTCACGCCTGATTACTTTATCGCGGTTTTTTCTGCAATATGCAGAAATTCAAAAATAAGCTCATTCACTATATCAAGATCCGCCACTATAATACCGCTACTCCTTCAATGGAACAGGAATGCCAGCAGATTCTTAACTTATAAAAATAGTGAATTAGTTTAAATCAAATAGAGACCCTATAATCGATTAAAACTCTTTCCGATTTGACTTAACAACATGGTGGTCGGTTATCAGGAAAACGGTTTTGGCAATATTGCTCCTTTAGTTACCACGGGCAGACAAGCTCAATATCCTATATTCCCGAAACAAACGTGAGCATGTTATAACGATCATGAATATTGATGCGGAACAAAAACGCAAAGGCATCCTAAGCATGGACGCCTCGGTAACTATCGCCACTCCAAAATAAGGAAAGCTGAACAAATGATATCCAACGATCAATACCAAGATATTCGCGACGGCGTTAAAGCTGTCTGTGCCGAGTTCAGCAACGAGTACTTCCGCAAAATTGACGAGGAAAGAGGCTATCCGGAAGCCTTCGTCGATGCCCTGACGCAAGCCGGCTGGATGGCTGCACTGATACCCGAAGAATACGGCGGTTCCGGACTGGGCCTTGCCGAGGCATCGGTGATTATGGAAGAGATCAACCGCACTGGCGGCAACTCCGGAGCCTGCCATGGCCAGATGTATAACATGGGCACCCTGCTCCGCCACGGCTCCGACCAACAAAAGCAGAAGTACCTGCCACGGGTTGCCAGTGGCGAGCTGCGCATCCAGGCGATGGCCGTTACCGAACCTACCACCGGCACGGACACAACCAAGCTAAAGACCACGGCTGTGAAAAAGGGAGATCGCTACATCATCAATGGCCAGAAGGTCTGGATCTCGAGAGTCCAACATTCCGATTTAATGGTGTTGCTGGCCCGCACGACTCCAATGCAAGACGTGAAGCGTAAATCAGAAGGCATGTCGGTTTTTATCGTCGATCTTAAAGAAGCTATCGGCAACGGCCTGACCGTCAACCCAATTCTCAATATGGTCAATCATGAGACCAATGAACTCTTCTTCGATAACCTCGAAATACCTGAAGACAATCTAATCGGCGAGGAAGGCAAGGGTTTTAGATATATATTGGATGGACTCAATGCGGAGCGAACGCTGATTGCAGCAGAATGTGTTGGAGACGGCTACTGGTTCATTGATAAGGCTAGCGCCTATGCCAATGAAAGGATCGTCTTCGATCGTCCTATCGGTAAGAATCAGGGAGTTCAATTCCCTATCGCCGAATCCTATATCGAAGTCGAGGCCGCTAATCTGATGCGCTGGAAAGCTTGCGAGCTCTATGACGCTCACAAGCCCTGTGGCGCGGAAGCCAATATGGCGAAATACCTTGCCGCTAAGGCCGCTTGGGAAGCAGCCAATGTTTGTCTTCAAACTCACGGTGGATTCGGCTTTGCCTGTGAATACGATGTAGAACGAAAATTCCGTGAAACCCGCCTGTATCAGGTCGCCCCAATCTCCACGAACCTGATTTTTTCCTATATAGCCGAACATGTACTCGGGCTTCCTAGGTCTTTTTGATTAGCTGGAAGGAAGCAAGACAGCGAACTATTTCACGTATCAATGTGACAGAGAACTAAGTGAAAAACTGTGTCTGTGAGGATACAATCAATCGCTTAATCCATACCCCATAACATTTGAGTTAATAAGACAAAATTTAGGACTAGTATTTATGTCTAGCATGCTTTTTTCTCCGATAAAATTTGGTGATTTGACAATCGACAACCGTGTTGTAGTTGCTCCCATGTGCCAATACTCTGCAAATGAAGGAACTATGAATGATTGGCATCTTGTCAATTTGGGGCAATTCGCAACAAGTGGGCCGGGCTTGATCATAATTGAGGCTACTGGGGTTGAAGCGGATGGCCGAATTACTCATGGTTGCAGCGGACTATATTCAGATGCAAATGAAGTTGCGATGAAACGCGTCGTGGATTTTTGTAAATCTGTCAGTAACAGTAAGATTGCTGTACAGATAGGTCATGCTGGCCGCAAAGCTTCGACACAACGCCCCTGGGAGGGTGGTAATTCGCTTAAGGAAGGTGCCTGGAAAACTGTTGCACCGTCCTCAATAGCATTTGCTGATGGCTGGCATGTGCCAGAGGCGCTTGATGAGGCTGGACTGGAAAGAATCAAACAAGCATTCGTAGAATCTGCAAAGCGTGCTGTTAGGATTGGCATTGATGCGATTGAGCTGCACGCCGCTCATGGCTACCTTCTGCATCAATTCTTGTCACCACTAAGCAACCAGCGTGATGATTCCTATGGGGGATCAATAGAAAACCGTATCCGCTATCCACTTGAAATACTAGACGCCGTAAAGGCTGTGGTGCCAGAGAATATGCCAGTCTTTGCGCGAGTCTCTGCGTCTGATTGGGTTGATGGGGGCTTGGATGTTGAGCAGAGCATAGTCTTTGCGAAAGCGATTGAGGCTGCTGGCTGTGCTGCTATCCATGTATCAAGTGGTGGTAATTCACCGGCACAAAAACTGTCTATTGGTTTTGGCTATCAGGCTAATCTGGCAAAACAAATTCGTGATGAAGTTAACATGCCAGTTATTGCTGTGGGGATGATTACTGATCCTGTGCAGGCAGAAACAATAATCCGTACTGGTCAGGCCGACATGGTTGCACTGGCGCGTGAACTTATCAGAGATCCACATTGGACATGGCGTGCAGCGCGCGAGCTTAAAGGTACAGCGACAGTGCCCAATCAATATGCCCGTGCAATAAGCTTTAGTTCGTAGCTGACAACGCGGCGGCCGAGAACCTCTTTCAACTCCTAAACGAGAGCGAATTCGAAGAAAAACTTACACTACAAGCTAGCCAAACCAGTAATTTATAGCCATCTATTGTTGCAGCGGCAACAGGTCACGGTAGAGCTCCAAAGCTTCTGGATTAGCCAATGAATGGGCATTCTTGATCTCGCGGTTATGCACCACGTCGCGTACTGCTAGTTCCACAATCTTGCCTGACTTGGTGCGTGGAATTTCGGCGACCTGAATGATCTTTTCCGGGACATGACGCGGAGAACATTTCACCCGCACGGTTTTTCGAATTCTGTCACACAGTGAGTCGTCGATTTCGAGGCCGGGCTTCAGAACCACAAACAACACCACGCGCACGTCGTCGTCCCAATCCTGACCGATAACAATGCTTTCCTCGATCTCATCGATTTGCTCTACGTGGCGGTAAATTTCCGCGGTACCAATTCGTACCCCACCGGGATTTAAGGTGGCGTCTGAGCGGCCATAGATCACCACGCCGTTATGTGCGGTCAACCGTGTGTAATCTCCGTGGTGCCAGACATTCTCAAAGCGCGCAAAATAAGCATTGTGATATTTTTCGCCGCTGTCGTCGCCCCAAAAATATATCGGCTGACTGGGAAAGGTTTGTGTGCATACCAACTCGCCTTTATCGCCTTGCAAGGGCTTGCCGTTATCGTCAAAGACTTCGATTGCCATGCCGAGACCGCGGCACTGAATTTCACCACGGTATACCGGCAGGATCGGCGCACCTAGCGCGAAACAGGAAACGATGTCAGTGCCGCCGGACATTGATGACAGGCAGATATCTTGTTTAATGTTCTGGTACACATAGTCGTAGCTTTCTGGGGCCAATACCGAACCGGTGGAACACAGCGTGCGCATTGCCGACAAGTCATACTTGTCCATGGGTCGAAGCTTTTCGCTTTTCATTACATCAAGATACTTGGGCGAAGTACCGAACAGCGTTACGTCGACGTCGTCGGTGTAGCGCCACAGCACATCAGCATCGGGACAAAACGGCGAGCCATCGTAAAGCACCAACGCCGCTTCACATGCCAGCGCATTGACCAGCCAGTTCCACATCATCCAGCCCAGCGTGGTGAAATAAAACACGCGGTCATCGCGGCGCACATCGCAATGCAGCACCTGCTCTTTACAGACCTGCAGCAATGCGCCCCCCACCTTGTGAGTAATGCATTTAGGTTTACCGGTGGTGCCGGATGAATAGAGGACATACAGGGGATCATTGAACTTGCGACGCACAAACTCGATGGGCTCGGCAGGCATTGCAATGATGTCTTGCCAATCGAGTAGGCCATCCTGAATGCCGAAGCCCGTTAGGTTGATCTGAACGATTTTTTCAAGGCTAGGGAGATTGGCTCTGATCGCATTAATTTTGTCGGCCAGTGAGTGTTTTTTGCCGTTGTAGAAATAACCATCACTAGTAAATAGGAAACGCGGTTTGGTTTGACCGAAGCGATCGACCACACTGTCTTCGCCAAAGTCTGGAGAAGTAGAAGTCCATACCGCACCGAGGCTGGTTGCCGCCAACATCGCCACTACCGCTTCGGGCATATTCGGCAGGTAGCCGGCAACACGGTCACCTGGCTCAAGACCCTGAGTTTTAAGCCAAGTGGCGACGCTCGCCACCTGTGTCTGCAACTGGCTCCAAGTCAGAGAATATTCGACCTGATCTTCGGCACGGAAGTAGATGGCGATGGAATCGTCGCTGCGTCGTAGCAGATTCTCGGCAAAATTAAGGCTAGCATCGGGAAACCATTGCGCCGCTTCAATCTGCTCACCATCAATAAGGATTCGCTCACCCTTCTCACCGACAATGCCGCAGAAATCCCATACCTCGGACCAGAAAATCTCTTTCGCATCCAGCGACCATTGATACAAGCTATGATAATCATCTAGCGCAAGGCCATGGCGTGCGTTTACTTGCGCCATGAAGCGCGTCATATTAGCCGTGTCAATAGTGGCCTGGCTGGGTGTCCACAAAGCTTGTTCAGTGTTCATCAATCATCTCATCTCGCAACATAAAGCGAGGTCCTTTAGGGAATAGTAATTTCGCAGCAACTACTTTAAACCATCAGCTCAGCAGTGCAAACATGCAAAGTAGTCTTGCTTATAAGGAACTAACCAAATGACCACCATCGACGGGCAGAGCTACGCCATTAATAAATGATCCGGCATCGCCACAAAGCAACAGCAGGGGACCGTCCAGTTCGTGCATTTGACCTAGCCTACGCGCTGGAGTCTGTTGGATATAAGCCTGCCCTTTGTCAGTATCAAAATAGTCGGTGTTTATTTCAGTTCTAAAATATCCGGGACAGAGGGCGTTGACACGGATACCGCTGTTGGCCAACTCGAGAGCCATGGAGCGAGTCATCTGCACAACGCCGGCTTTGGAGATAGCGTAAGTACTTTCGCCAAAACCCTGTCGCAGCCCGAGTATGGACGCGATATTGACGATGCTTCCGCCGATTTTTTTATCGACCAAGCCACGGCAAACCTCGTTAGCCACTCGCCAGGCACCTTTGAGATTGGTTTCCATAACAAAGTCCCAGCTTTTCTCATCGACGTTAATAACGCGCCGCGAATCAGACACTCCAGCATTGTTTACCAGTATGGTGATGGAACCGAAAGCCTCTTCTCCCAGACGAATGGCATTGCGTACACTGTCGCTATCACTGACATCCATCGGTACGGCAATTGCCTTGCCACCCGCAGCCTGAATTTGTTCAACCAGCGTGGACAGACGTTCTGTACGTCGTGCAGCAACAATTATTCTTGCCCCCTGTTCCGCCAAAACTTTGGCAAAGTGCTCTCCTAATCCACTCGATGCACCAGTAACTAGTGCAACCTTATCTTTCAGTTGATGATTCGACATTTTATATTCCTAGGTTCTGCAAAAGTCTGGCAAAGAGATATTCTTAAAAGGTGTTCAAGCCACTGAGACACTTGCTTAGTCAATCAACAATCTTAGTCAATCAACAACGCTCCCATTGCCGCCAATGGCTTGACCAGTTCGCCTAATTGTAAGGCTCTTTCATTGGAGGCATTACCATCCAAAGCACGTTTTTTAACGCCCTGTAATATGGAAACAAAACGAAAGAAGCTGAAAGCCAAATAGAAGTTCCAATGGGGAATGCCATCCAGCCCCATTCGCTGGCAATACAGTTCGACGTACTGCTGTTCGCTGGGGATACCCAACGCTTCTCTATCTACGCCCCCCAGCCCGGGCATTATGCAATCATGCTCCATTCGCAATTGCATACATTGATAGGCGATATCTGCAAAAGGATGACCAAGGGTCGACAATTCCCAATCTACCAGTGCCAGCACTCGCGGCTGAGACGGGTGGAACATCATATTGTCGAGTCGGAAATCACCGTGTACCAAAGCAAGCCGACCGTCGTCAGCTGGCATATTGGCAGGCAAGCAGCTCATTAGAGTTTCCATTCCCGCAACGGTTTCGGTTTCTGCTGCGCGGTATTGCTTACTCCAGCGACCGATTTGGCGCTCAAAGTAATTGCTGGGTTTGCCGTAGTCGGAAAGCCCTACCTCCTCAATCTTCACCGAATGCAGGGCCACTAGCACCCGATTCATTTCAGTGTATATGGCGGTGCGACCATCGGCGGTTTCATCCATAAGCATCGGATCCCACATAACACGACCATCGATGAATTCCATGAGATAAAACATACTGCCAACGATGCTGTCGTCTTCGCAGAGATGATAAGCACGGGCGACTGGAACATCGGTTTGCGCCAGCGCGGATATCACTTTAAATTCGCGATCTACAGCATGGGCCGATTTCAGTAATTCACCTGGAGGTTTACGTCGCAGGACATAGCGACCGCTATCTGACTCTATCAGAAACGTGGGGTTTGACTGGCCGCCGGAAAACTTTTTCGCCGTCAGCGGCCCCTTGAACCCGGGCACATGCTGCTCTAGGTAGCGCGCAAGCTTTTGAGAATCAAAGCCGAAAGAGTTGCTACTATCATCCATTGCCCTGATCTCGCTGGGTATCGAATTCATTAGGCACTGTATCGATCGATGATTTTTTTACCCAACACCATCTGGTGCACCTGATCAGGGCCATCGGCCTGCCTACACCAGCGCGCGTAGTTAAACGCCTCGGCCATACAGTAATCTTCAGTGAGACCACCAGCGCCGTGAATTTGCATGCAGCGGTCGATAATATTCTGTACCAGCAACGGTATAGTGGTTTTGCTAGCAGCGATCATATCTATGGAATCGGCTACGCCTTGAGTGTCGATTTTTTCACTGGTTTGTAACACCAACAGCCTTGCCATCTCGATCTCCGAAAAGCAGCGAGAAATTTCTTCGCGAACGGATTGATGCTTGCTCAGAGGGCGCCCAAAAGTAGTACGCTGACTAGCCCGTTTACAGGCCAATTCTAGCGCGCGCTGGGCGCAGCCGATCAAACGCATGCAGTGATGCATTCGCCCAGGCGCCAGACGAGACTGAGCAATCTCAAAGCCACGCCCTTCGCCTAATAAAACATTTTCCGCCGGCACGCGAACATTCTCGAACAGCAATTCTGCATGGCCTATGGGCGCATCATCGTAGCCTAAGGTTGCTAGCGGTCTGATAATCTTGATGCCCGGCGTGTCTTTTGGCACCAGTATCTGGCTCTGCTGTAAATGACGATTAGCATTATCAAAATCAGATTTTCCCACCACAATAAAAATCTTAGTGCGCTCGTTCATGGCATTGGTAATAAACCATTTGCGGCCATTGAGCACCCACTCATTACCTTCTTTAATAATCTCGAGTTGGATATTGGTGGGATCGCTGGAGGCCACCTGAGGTTCAGTCATGGCGAAAGATGAGCGAATGTCACCCGCCAGCAGAGGCTTAAGCCATTTTTCTTTTTGCTCTGCAGTGGCAAAGTTCATCAAGGCTTCCATATTGCCGGTGTCCGGAGCATTACAGTTAAAGACCTCCGCCGACCAAAGAACCCGCCCCATGATTTCTGCCAACGGCGCGTAATCCAAGAACGTAAGACCACCGTGATCACAATATTCGGCATGTTCTTCGGGGACAAATAAATTCCACAGACCCGCTGCCTTGGCCTTATTCTTAAGTTCGTCCATTAGCGGCATAGCGGCGAAGCGATTGTCTGCGCTGTGTAATTGAGCCGCATAGGCTTGTTCATTCGGATAAATATGCTCATCCATAAAAGCCAAAAGTTTTTCTTGGAGAGCTGCTGATTTATCGCTAAATGCAAACATGGTGACTATGCCTTGTAAAAATAAAAGTGAAAATAATTATATCTGCCACACACTGACTGCGACAAAGTTTTCAACATTAAGAGGAACAATTTTCGCGGTAGGTTTCAGAGCCTCACTCATCCTGAGCAGTGGTGTAGCCACCGCTCAAGATCGACTCTACTGTGTCTGCATGATAGCCAACAAACCATTAGGGTAAGGCAAGCGTCACCACAGTATTCGACGCTATCACGCTAATATACTGTTTGCCATCGACTGCATAAGTCATGGGGGTTGCACGTATCCTGCTTGACGCCTGATACTGGAACAGGGTCTCGCCGTTCTCCGCGTCCAGCCCATAGAATCCGCCTCCCTGCAATCCCTGAAACAGCAGGTCGCCTGATGTAACCAAATTACCACTGGCGCCAATCGAGGTGATCGTAGGTAATACGGACTGCCAGACTAATTCGCCGTCCAGTGGGCTGTAGGCCGACACTGTCATGTTTGGCGGATATTCGTCCGCCAAGCGATCCAGAGTCGAATAATTTTCGGTATGGCCGCGAGCATCTGGCCCCGGCGTCAATGTGTCACCCACCGGTTTTACATTTAAGGAAATTGCAGCGTTTTTACCAGTAATGTAAATCAAGTTAGTACGAGGACTGAATGACGGCGAGCCGTAGCTGGGGCCGCCGTGGGCAACTATATAAGGCTCAGTCACCGAGTACGGGGTATATAATGGCATGCTGCGTGCCGCCAATTCTGCATCGTCAAAAGGAATAAACGTTGCACACAAGGGGTCCATGGGTACTCCTCGTGCATTGTAGGGAATCGGCTGAGTCGGGTACACCACTTCGCCGGGCACATCAGTTTCAGTTGAAACTAAAGTCTCCACCATGGGAAACAGTGGCTCCCCGGTTTCTCGGTGCCACATAAAAAATAGGCAGCTCTTGCTAGCGGCCGCGACGCCCTTAATAACTTCTCCCTCGTCATTGGTCACATCAAACAATAAGGGACCGGTGGCATGATCAAAGTCCCAGATGTCATGATGGATTGCCTGAAAATGCCAAGCCAGTTCACCGCTGTCCAGATGAAGAGCTACGGTTGAATTGGTAAACAGGTTTGACCCCTCTCGGGAAGAACCTTCATAGCCAGGCGAAGGATTGGCAACATTAAAATAAAGCAGACCCATTTCGGCATCGATGGTGGGTGGCGTCCAGACACCGCCTCCGACCCTTTGGCCAGTCCCCCAAGTATCACGAGCCAGTTCCCAGCCAGAATCACTGGGAGTTTGTGGAATGGTGTTGAATACCCAATCTACGGTGCCAGAGTCTAGGTCTAATCTGATTACCAGACCGCCTGGAATATGTCCTTCAGACAAGGCCGCTGCCACATACATTTTACCGTCTTGGATTGTAGGCGGCGTTGTCAGCCGGTATCCCAGAGCTACGGGATCTACACTGCCCACGGGATAGACATCCGGGTATTTTTTATCCAAAGCTTGGACAATAACCTTAACTACCCCGGCATCGCCAAAGGAGCGAATCGCTTCGCCAGTATCAGCATCGAAGGCGTACAGGTCTGCACCTCGATAGGCATACACACGCCCATCTGCATAAGTGGAAGCTCGTACAGTACCTCCGGCAGATCCGGCATCCAACGGTTGACGCCAGAGCTCTGTGCCAGTAGTGGCATCGAGAGCAACCATGGTATTCGGGGAATGCAGATACATGACACCATCAGCCACTAATGGTGTCACCTGAATAATATTGTCTCGACGCCCGGGTGAGTAGGTCCACGCTTCAGTAAGCTGGCTGACATTGCTGCGATCAATCTGATCCAGCTCCGCATAACGAGTACCTTGGTTGTTCAGGTTCTGGCTGGGCCAATCAAAGGAGTCGGACTGGGAATAAAGTAGAGCCGGGGTCAATGCGGCAATTATACCGATTGTTGTTTTTATTACTGACTGCATTACTTTCTCCCAATGTTTCTGTTTGGCCTAGCCCAGTATACTGTGATCGTACTGCCGTAAACTTACGCGAAAAAGGTTTGTATCGCTAGCTCTTGATACCCTATATATATATGTCCTTTGATGGAATTTGCCGCGAGAAATAGCTCGCATAGCAACATCGTGTGGCCGTAAGCATCAAACATTATCTCTACTAGAGCGCACGGACATTCCTTCGGCTCCGGCCAACATTTTTTCTGCCCGCAGGATGAATATCTAGCGGGGAATAGCCTCTACTACATTTTTCCAGACAAACCTCCCTCAGCCCGCTGACAGTCTAAATTAGGCTCTCCTTTCATCCTCGCAAAAAACCTTTACTTTGAAAGCCCCCTGTAATATTAGTGCTTGTAGTAATTAAATGGATTAATCCCTATGTTTTATTCTCAGCATTCTAAAACCTTTGCCATCATTCTTTTTACGAGTATTTCTTTTGTAACTGGGCTTGCAAGCGCTGCGGAGAACGGCCGCGGCAACGTGACTGACGCACGTGTTATTGCAGCGTCTGATGCGGAGCCTGGTAGCTGGCTTGCTTATGGTCAAACTTATAAGGAACAACGCTTTTCTCAGCTAACACAGATTAATACCGAAACTGCGGATCGCTTGGGTCTGGCTTGGGCTAAGCAAATCGGCGACTACAATATGCGCATGGAAGCTACACCACTGGTCGTGGATGGCGTGATGTATGTCAGCAATGGTTGGAGCGTCGTTTATGCCCTGGATGCCACTACAGGCGAAGAAATCTGGACTTATGACCCGGAAGTCGATCGCAGCTCTATTCGGCTAGCCTGTTGTGGCGGCGCACAGAATCGTGGAGTAGCAGTTTATGAAGGCAAGGTTTATGTCGGCACCTTTGATGGACGATTATTGGCGGTCGATGCGAACAGCGGGGAAGAAATCTGGGACATTGATACTTGGATCCCTGAGGCGCTGGGTAGATTCAATATCACTGGCGCGCCACGCGCCGCAGCCGGCAAGGTTTATATAGGTCAGGGTAGTGGTGAGACCGGACATCGCCGGGGTTACGTAACGGCGTATGATGCCGAAACCGGTGAAGTCGATTGGCGGTTTTTCCTGGTACCTGGCGACCCAAGCCTACCCTTTGAACACCCAGAAATGGAAATGGCCGCACAAACTTGGGGCGGTGAGTGGTGGAAGTATGGTGGCGGCGGAACCGCCTGGAGTTCGCTAGTCTATGACGAAGAATTTAATAGCTTATATATAGGTGTTGGTAATGGCGCACCCTGGCCACGGGATATACGCTCGCCAGGTGGTGGCGATGATTTGTTTCTCTCTAGCATCGTTTCCGTCGATGTCGATAGCGGTCGCATGAATTGGTATTACCAAACTACGCCAGGAGATAACTGGGATTACAGTTCTGCCATGGACATGAGCTTAGGGGAAATAGAATTCGCAGGGGAAATGCGCAAAGTACTATTGCAGGCTCCGAAAAATGGCTTCTTCTATATGCTCGATCGCGAAGACGGTGAATTACTGCGCGCGCTGCCCTATACAGATGGCATTGACTGGGCCACCCACGTCGATATGGAAACCGGCAGACCGGTGGAAAACCCCGATGTAGTTTACGAAGTTGAACCGCAATGGATAATGCCGTCCAACTCAGGAGCCCACAACTGGGAGCCTCAATCCTGGGATAATGAGATGGGCCTCATGTATTTTTACTACCACGATATCGCTAACTTCTATTCCCTAGATGAGGGTTTTGTTGAAACCGGTGAATACGAAATTCGTGAACGCGGATTAAGCTTGGGTTGGGGAGAAGGTGAATATCGACGCCGCTTGATTGAAGAAGCAGGGCCACAACCAGACTCGCAGGCCTTCGTCGGCGCATTCGACCCCATCACTGGAAGCTATAAGTGGCGCCAACCTTTAGAAGCAAACTACAACGGCGGCGTTGTTGCTACTCGTGGAAACGTTTTGTTTCAAGGTGAAGGTACCGGCAATTTTTCCATAAGAGATACTAATAACGGAGAACTTCTCTGGCAATTCAAGGCGCCTAGCACTTTTCGTTCTGCTTCAGTTATAACTTATCAGATTAATGGCGTGCAATATGTAGCAACTCTAATGAACGGTAACCGCGCTATTGATCTTGGTGGCTCGGTTCTGGTTTTTAAATTAGATGGCGACCACCTTCTGCCAACTCCTGAAATCGTGCAAGCGGAAGTTCCGGTGTTACCAGATGACAACTACAGCACAGAGCAAATAAGAGAAGGCGATAATCTTTACCATGCGCAGTGCGCTAGCTGTCACGGCGCCATTGGTGTCCCAAATGAAGTTGCTATTATCGCACCGGATCTACGCCTTATGGGTTTAGACACTCACTCGGATATGGAAAACATTGTGATTGACGGTGCTCGAGCGCAACTGGGCATGCCGGATTTTAAAGAGGCAATCTCCGAGCAACAACTCGAATCTATTCGCGCCTTTGCTGTAGATCAGGCCAGACGCCTGCTGGAATATCAGCAGCAAAATAAGGAATCGATAGAAGCAGCCGCTAACGAAGAGGCGCTTAAACACGGCTAATCAGCCAAAGAATAATTGATGCATGTATCTTCCGGGTGCAAATGTGAGTCCGCCAGCTATTATAATGCCCCCAATGTATAGCCCGATCATAGATCTTTTGTGCGTTTTAACATCCCCTCTTTTGATGGCAAAGTATGCTCTTGGGACAGAATAAATCACTAGAAAACTAAACAAATGAATAAATCCAAAGTGATTTAAAAACCTAATACCTGCGCGCGCCTCCATGAGCAAAGTAACGCATGCAGTTGCCAGCATCAAGCTCATGTATACACGACCAGCACCTTTATGAAATGGCGCTCCCTTTTTTATCAGGATTAACAACGTTCCTATAAAAAATGCAGGAATGATGGTTGCTAAATGCAAGTACATTAAATCGGTATAGCTCATAATTCTTAGCTTAATTATTCAATTGGAATTTAAGTGAACCACTTATTAGTCTCAACATCAAAAATAATTCGTATGGCGCATGATTCTAAGCAATCAGCCCTCGATACTTGAGAGCTATATCCTACGCTTTCCACGCGCCACCTTGAAAGCGGCCAATCATGAAAAAATGCAGTTTCTACATTAGACTATAAAGCCATAGGGTCAGAAAACCAGCAGTCTACTGAAAGACCTTACAGAGAACTGAACTGAATTTACAATAGGAACAGATATGGAGGTGTTATGAGCAAGGCCAACAAAACCCAAAAAACCACCGCGTCACCGGAGGCATTTTTACAAACCGTCGAGCCGAAACCGAAACGCGAAGACTGTCTGACATTGCTATCATTGATGACTGACATTACCGGACAGCAAGCAAAAATGTGGGGGCCGGCGATCATCGGCTTTGGTGATTATCATTACAAATATGACAGCGGACGCGAAGGTGATTTTTTTAGAACCGGCTTCGCCCCACGGGCGCAAAACCTAACGGTTTATATCATGCCGGGTTATCAGGATTTCAGTGAAGAACTCTCGCGACTGGGCAAACACAAGCTTGGCAAGTCATGCCTGTATATCAAACGGCTCGCCGATATAGATCAGATCGTATTGCGCGAGATCATCGAAAAAGGCCTGTTGATTCTGGAAGAGAAACACCCTTCATAAACATCGTTAATCGGAGTACTCTCTTACGTCACTTGCCGACAATAATAACGACAACTCGGCTGGAGACTCCAATGATTAAAGCATGCCTCACCCTATTAACTGTCACATTGACACTTTGTTCTACACTCCAAGCACAACAGGAAGTTCCTCGTACCGAGCATGGACAACCGGACCTACAGGGGACTTATTCTTTCCGCACACTCACTCCTCTGCAACGGCCACGCGAACTGGCTGATAGAGAGACTCTCACTAAAGAAGAAGCAGCGGAATGGGCAAAGTTCGAACAAAATCGCCAAAACCGGGATCTCATTATTGATTCCGTAGGTGGCGCCGGATACCCTCCCGGCGTGATCTCCTACAATGAATTTTGGTATGACCGCGGCACAGAGACCGTTGGGGATTATCGCACCTCTCTAATTTTTGACCCGCCTAATGGGAGATTACCTGCGCTAAGCGCCATCGGCAAAGAACGCGCTGCTCGCACAAAACAGGTCCTAAGAGAAAGCGCAGGGCCAGAGGCTCGCACCTTAAACGACCGTTGCATTCAAAATAACCGAACAGGTCCACCGATGATATCGGGTGCTTACAATAACAATATGCAACTGGTGCAAACTGAGCAGTACGTGGTAATCATGAGCGAAATGATTCATAACGCCAGAATTATTCCTTTTGCGGACAAGAATGATGCACCATTTACACAATGGACTGGTCGTTCCATTGCCCGATGGGACGGCGACACCTTGGTAGTGAGTACGCAGGATTTTTATCCGGATTACGGCTGGCGCAACACATCACCTGATCTAAAAGTTGAAGAGCGCTTACCTGGATAAATAAAAATACACTTAACTACGAATTCACAGTAAATGGCCCGAACACTTGGGAACGCCCTTGGTCTGGCAAATTGCCCATGCATCGCATGACTGACCAAATATATGAATTTGCTTGTCATGAAGACAATCATGGCTTGGCGGGAATTTTAGCTGGCTGGCGCCGCTGGGAAGTCGAAGGAAAAAACACTGGCCCTATTCCTTCGGTAGATGATGACGAATAAAATTACATAGCTAAAGCCCTGATGACGGATAGCTATTGTCATTTCCAATGACTTATACAAAAGCCCCCGCGCTCAAAAGAGTACGGGGGCTTTCTTGTTTTAACGCCGCCATGATGGAATTTCTTAACTCACTATAATTCAATCTTGAATCTATTAGTCTCTAATCGGAAGCAGAAGATCGCTGCCAGCCGGTCGATGCATATCGAAGGCTTTCAGTGTGATCGCGACGAAGCTGTAGTAGCCGATCAAGCCAGTTAGATCCATCACGCCTTTCTCGCCGAAGATATCGATGGCTTGTGCGAAGGTTTCCGAGCTTACTCTATCTTCACTTATTACTTCGCGCGCGAACTTAACAATCACCTGCTCGGTAGCCCCGAAGCCTGTTGCGTTCTGATTGCTATCGACGGGTCTTCTGAAACGCACTATGTCGATAATGTCTTGCTCCAATCCTGCTGCTATCGCCATAGGTTCGTGTACCGTGTATTCATATTGATTATTGATCTCGCGTGCCGTGGAGATGATCGCGAGCTCGGTGAGGCGCTGATCGCGGCCCGATTCAAAGCGGACACGTTGGCGTACGTCGAATAGTGCCTGAGCTAGTTCTGGGCTATACATCCACACACCAACCGGCCCCCATAGTCCAGACCCGTAGCCAGCGCCCGGGCTCACATAGGCGTCGAACGCTGCTCTGCCTACAGCGTCCAAATTCTCTCTCTGAACCTGTGGCAGTCTGGCGAGTGAATCCATATAGACGTCGTCAGGAAATTCAGCTGCGCTGAGGACGGCTGGCATCGTAAAGCCTGCTTCGGCAGCACTGACTACGACATGGGGGCTTGCAAATAAAAGAAGGATGGTTAGTAGCAGAAAGCTTGATGTTCTCGGGTTCATAGCAGTTACCTTGGTTGAATATAGACAGCATAAAAGCTATCCCCATCAAAGTCATGCCCTCTTTTTTCTGAATCCGAAGCTATAACTTCGATCAATGTCAGCCTTTCCAGTGACTCCAAAAAAAATCCCCGCACTCGTTTGAGTGCGGGGATTTTTATTTTAATGCCTAATGCATGGCGTAATTAGATCCGCTGTCTCCTAGCAGGCTATTCGGCTCCTCCTGGCATAGACACCTGCTCCAACGGGGGAGCAACTGGCATTTGACGAGGAATATAGATGAGACCGTCCTCGATTTTTCCACCGTTCGCAAGGATGTTCTGGTGGCCAACCTCGACCGTCGCAGCAATGATGTCGTCCCACTGAGTCGGGTCAGGATAGATATCTTTCAGGGTCAGTCCGCCGGTTGAGGAACGGTTGGAGATTGGCAGATCTCTCAGGGTCGTCCACTGCTCCGGGATGCCGGACATCCCCATGCTCGTTGCGAGGATGCCCGCCGAGCTGGATGGATTACAGTCGCTGTCCAAGCCGCATCGCATCGAGATGTTCATCGTCTTCAAGAAGTCGCCCTCGCCGTACAGCAGCCCCAGATAGACGCAAGCCCCGTTCGTGCGCACGTCCAGTCCGAGGAATTCACCCCACTTGTCGAAGATCGTTACCCAAGCAGCCTCCCAGTCGTCGGGGTTGGCATCATGGGCAGCGATCACGTCGCGGATCATTTCGTGGTATCTGCTCTCGGCCGGAATGGCCTTCATGCTGTACTCGACGAGCGTGCGCGGATCACTCTCGAAAAATGCCTCACTGTACATCGCCGCCATGGCCATGCCGCCGTAGACGCCATCGCCATAGTTCATCAAATGACCGGCCCGGTCACCTAGCGCATTGCTGGCCTGAGGCAATCCAGGAGAGATCAGCCCAAACATGTCAGACTCGATCTGGAAATCAATCGCATTACCTAGCGATGCGTCGCCGGAATGCTGCCCCGACAAAGGTGGCATAATCCCTTGCTGGAAACTCTCGTACGCCGATTGATTGGCGCCCCAAATCATACTGGGCTCCAAGTAACTCAGCCAATCTTGGGCCATCTGTTCTGCCGACACATCTAGGCCATGGGTACGAATTGAGTGCAAGAACAGGAATTCGATATACAAATCGTCCTGTGAGGGCATTTGTAAGGGAGTGTAAGTTTCCCAAGTCGAGAAATCATTTTTTCCTTCCATTCTCAAAGCCAGCATCTTCCCGTAGTCTCTGGCCAACAGATATTCCAAGGCAAGAGCCTCGTCCACTAAGCCCGGCTTTCTTCGATACCAACCATCGAAATCGAAGGGGATCATCTCACCCGGCCACAGGAATTCGGTCGGTGCGCCGAACAGAACGCCAGTCGCCTGGCCTATCCAACCACCAGCCACCTTGTCTTCGTATTCGGCCAGCGTCAGCGTCCGGTACTCGGTCTCAGTCTCGGGAGCCTCGACGACCTCGTCAACTTCGGCCGGAGAACACCCAGCCAAAAGTGCAATGACTGATAGCAGGGCTATGCCTGTGTACGGTATCAACTTGAACTGTTTCATTTCAGATGCCCTGTAATTTATGAGGAGTTATGCAGAATAGGAGTTATCTCTGTTCAAGTCATGCTCTTTTTTGCCTGAAATATGATCTTGCTTCCACCGAAAAACTCGTAATTCTCCGTGTACCACCTCAATATTGACCACCCTAGACAGTTAATGGCATCTAATTACTCCACTGACAATAGGGCTTCGAGTTAAGTTTAGCGAGGTTTAGCGATGATCATTGCAAAATGCGGAGTAATATCTCCTGCCTCAACTAGGGTATCTTCAATTTTAAATATCAGATCCAGCACCTTACGGGAGTCTTCATCGTCATGACGAAAATTACCCGCGATTCCATCCAACATGAATTGCATTAAAGTGCCGCCGGTAAAGTTAAACTCCACCACCTCAAAATGGCGATGAACAGCATCCAATATTTCTTCAGAATGGATTGCCTCAGACGGATCCACTCTTTTCACGTCCTCTGGCGAGGGAAAGCCCAGCCGCCCTCTCACCATACCTTTGTCATGTTCAGCCTGAGATATTCTGTATTTTTCAGGGATTGTATGGAATACCGATGTCATGACCTCTTTTTCTCGCTTCGAGAAATTAAACCGATTAGGTCCTATGTATTCATTAATAAATAGATAGCCATCCCTTTTCAAAGCATCGGAACAAGACTGGAGTATGGCGTCGAGGTCGGACATATGATGCAAAGAGGAATTGAAATAAATCGCATCGTAATCTGAACCTGGCAAAGGAGAAGTTTCAACATTACTCACTGTGTAATTGATAATGTCATCCATACCGTTATCAATGGCAGCCTGTCGAGCAATCTCAATACGCTTTGGCGCGAGGTCGATGCCTTCAATTTTCTTAGCAGTGTTAATAGACGCTAAATGTCGTTCCAAGGCCCCATCGCCACTACCAATACTTAGCACCTTATCGACCGGAGCTCGTTCACCGAGAAAATGTTGAACTGTGAAATTCACCCAGCTGTCATAATTCCTGCCACCGGCAGCTTTTAATTGGTATCTGTGATTGATAATAGGATTTGCCAGCCAATAGGTTTCTCCAAAATAGCTTTCGTCAGTATGGTTATCCCAGTAATCGGCGACAATAGAGTCTATCTCATCTTGCTTAGCGCTCATTTAATTAGCCTAATATATTTGCGACTATAGTGTAGGTCAGTCAAACAGTTTAAAAATCAAATTATTTCGGTCGTAATTTAAATTTCCGCCAACCCAATCTCCCACCTTGGCATCGTGAAATCAAAATGGCGATATGTACATTGCTTTTATACCACGCAAGGAAGAAGCCAGATCGTCTATGCAAGCAGCCATCCTATGGGTTTCCTTGCTAAATGATAACAAATACACGCCATACGTTAATGAATCAAGGTAGTAAAATCTAGTTCTAATGTATATCGTCAGTTAGAAACCGAGATTGGACATGAGCAAAACACTAAATTCAATCAAGACTAGATTAGCATCTTGATCACTAACTATAAGACCCGACATCCAAGCGCATTATGCCTGAGCGAGTATAGGTAAAATAAAAGCTATCTCCATTCAAGTCTATGCCCTATGCCTGACCTATCCCCCGATTTTAGAACCATGACCTCGATGAGATTTCCAGTTAATCTAACAGGATGGATATCTCGATATGAAGAAGCGGTACACAGACGAACAGATCATTAAAGCGATCAAGAAGCATGAGGCCGGAGCCAAGGTTGAAGACATTCGTAGAGACTTAGGCATCTCAAACGGCACTTTCTACAACTGGCGCAGTAAGTTTGCCGGAATGGAAGTTAACGAGGCCAAGCGACTGCGAGAGCTCGAGACTGAGAACAACAAGCTTAAACGACTCCTCGCCGACAAGCTTCTCGAAGACGAAGCGATGAAGGATGTGCTGTCAAAAAAGTGGTGAAGCCCGCAGACAAGAAGCAAGTCGTTACTTATCGGATTGAGTGTCATCGAATCAGCGAACGATTAGCTTGTAGTCTTGCAGGGCTTAGCCGAACTGCCTATCGCTATCTAGCTCGCTCAGAAGGTGATCTAGAGCTGCACTATCCACCATGCGGCGAGCACCGCAGCTCGGACAGAATCCTCTCTTCTTACAGGAAAATGCCACCAACTTTTCATGATGACAGCTTTCGCAACGTACTCGTAGAAATCCATGCTCAAGCAGGCCGCACTTTAGGAAGTCAGTAAATTCAAGGTGGACATGGTCAGGCAGGTATTTACCTTCAATCTCCAGTTGTGCCAAAAATTCAGGGTAGTGTTTATCGATAATCTGATAGAGAAGAGTTTGTTCAGGCCGGTGACGCTGGTACCTGGGCACAGAGTGATCAAGTAACTGATCACCCAACCCGGTATTCCCTGTCTGCAACATGCCGGAATCCTTTCCAGTGCATTGTTCACTTAGAGTAGTTCGGTTAGATAGAAATCAGCAAGTTATGCCTCAAAGCCGCGCAGCGGCACAGACAGCCGAAGGCTGCCCCGCAGGGGTGATGTCGCCTTTTAGAATTCTCTGGGGAATCGGATCAGACAACGCCACAGGTAGTGACTCCGCCGCAAAGGCATTTCCGACTGCACAAAAGCAGAACAGACATGCTGCGACATTACTAATCGCAGCGCTGTTCGTTCTCCCTGTGCCAGGTGCAGGCATTTAGTTTGGCAATCTAAACGCGACTAAGGCACCGGGGAAGTCAGTGCGTGAACTACCGATCTGCACCACAATAAACTGCTTGCCCTGGTGCATATACGTCATCATCCCATACTGGCCCGGTGCAGGCAGCGGCACGCTGCCGACTATCTCTCCCGTGTATTTGTCTCTGGCATTCAACGACAATGGCTCGTCCGGAATCATTTGCACCATGCCTCACTGAGCGCGCGGGTTTGCACTAGCAGATCATCCGTTACCATTTGAATCGACCAACCGACACCACCGCTGTCAGGTACATCGACACCTTGCAGCAAGGGATGTTCCTTGATTGCAGCGGGTGTTGGACCCACGGCCATGGACCAGGCTTTTTCACCGCTGTGCATCTGATAGGCGGTCAATTGATTATCCATCGGCTTAAACACGCGCAGGCCATCAATAGTCGGTAGACCTCCACCGCCACCCGGCAACCAGCCTACGACGGTCTTGCCGGTGGTGGGGGTGCTATGTGGGGTAGCGCCGCCATCGCCCGGCACCGGGTAATTGGGATTGTCTCGGTCGACACCATTCGAAGGTCGCATGAAGCCGGGCGCGAAACAATTGCGCGCGTGGGAAGCGAACATCAAGCCGGTAGCGGGATCACCAACCGGTGGATGTGGAATGACATTACCGCCACCTATGCAGCCGATATTATTGATGTAATCGTTACCATGGTCTTCCGGCAGGGCTGGAACATAGAGGCCACCCGCTCGGTAACCATTGAGGATTACCATCGCCTGTTCTTTCAACCCCGGCGTGTAATCGATCATGAATTCTTCGGTCAGACCATTGGTGATTATCGGGTCCACCGGTTCTGGCCAGGTAGGAAAGGGTTGCGTTGGCGCGGTGTAGTTGCCCGGCACTTGAGTCTGGAACACCTCGCGATCTTCGATTGGCCAGATCGGCTCACCGGTTTCCCGATTAAAGGCAAATACCAGCCCCTGCTTGGTATTCTGAATAAGTGCCGGAATATTCTGACCGTTAACATTGAGGTCCATCAACATGGGTGGCGTCGGCAAGTCATAATTCCATTGGTCGCTACGGTGAATCTGATAGTGCCAGCGGCGCTCGCCAGTTTGCACATCCAGCGCCAACACACTGCCGCCGAATAGATTGTAGCCGGGACGGTGACCCGCATAGGATTGCACGGTGGACGCATTCGTCACCATATACACCAATCCCAGTTCTGGATCGGCCGAGGCCGGCGCCCATGTGGAGATATCGCCCGACCAACGCCAGGCATCGTTTTCCCAAGTCTCGTGGCCGACTTCACCGGGACGAGGAATAGAATGAAACTTCCACAGAAATTCACCGGTGGCAGCATCGAAACCCATGATGTCTCCCGGCACATTTTCGATGCGGGTCTGCCCGTAACTCGGTTGGTGGCTAACTAATACAACGACGACGCCGTTTACCACGATCGGTGGAGCAGAGGCAGTAACCATGCCCAACTCACGGGGGATGCCATAGTCTGGATCGTAGCTGCCGCCGGCTACTACGTAGTCCTGCCATGGGCCCCAGTCTTCCACCAGCTTCGGAATTAGGTCTATTCCTCCAGTTGGGCTAAAGCCATCTAGCGGAATCTGTTCTCCCCAGTTTCCAAAGGTTTGCCAGTCTTTGCATCTAATGCCCACAGGAAAAAACCCGGAGTGGTGATATACACAACACCGCGACCATCCACCTCGGCATAGGCCACGCCTTTGCCGTAGGCCTGTCTTGGTGAGCGTTGATGACGAATTGTGTCCGGCTCCCGGAACGTCCAAATATTCTCACCGGTAGCGGGATCCATTGCGATTACTTGCCGTCGGGGCGTGGCCACGGTGTAGAGCATGCCATCCACATATACCGGTGTAGAGCGGGAGAAGTAATCCAAATTCGGGCCGAAGTTGTCACTGTGCCAAATCCAGGCTTGTTCCAGATCCGAGAAATTTGAGGCATTTATTTGATTCAGTGGTGAATAGCGCGTGTTACCGGAATCTCCACCGAGGTAGCGCCATTCACCATTCTCGGTTCCAGGCAGACCTTGTGCCGCTAACTTGCTGGAAAGCAATATCAACAGTGAGGAAATAAGTATTCGAGAAGCGTGTTGGACTTTCAGCGATAAATACATGAGCAGGGACCTTTGGATGCTGCCGACTTTGCCAAGGTGCGCTACTCGAGCTACCACAGGCATACCGGTCTACAGTTTGAAATACCATGAATAGAGACTCTAGACTAAAAGCTATCGACGCCGAAGTCTATGCAAAACAACGCCCTCAGCTGACCACTAAACCCTAATGTTTGATTAAGATTAGGCGCTTTAGCTGTTGCGATCAGGCAGGCTGAATCCGTATTATGTGGTGCTTGTCTCTGTCTGACACTAAATCCGAGCGCAGCACGAAATGCTCTACATTAGGCCACATGGAACTAATGGATCGAATGTTCTTATAGGGTTTTCTAAAGGGCCCAGAACCGTCTAAGGCCCAGGGGCCGAAAATACAAATGACCAAAGCGAATTGCGCCTCATTGTCGTGCAAGAGTCTGATATTTTCCAAAGAGCCGGCAGAGCTTATGGAGGTCAATGAAAAAGCAGCCTCTTCTTTGGCAGAAACTATGGTGGAGAGCGCAACACCAACAGGATAGAAAGTCCCACTTGTAGTGCCAGTTGTTAGTACATAGGTGCGGCGCTCGCCAAGTTGCTCACTGCACGCAAACAGCAATAAACATAAAATCAAACTGAGTGTTAATGTACGCAACAAGCAGGGCCTCCATCAAAATTTGAAATAAAAGAGATCAGGGATAAATGGAGGCACTACCGTTTCCCACGCTGACCCTTGAACCCAGAGAATTAATTCCCGCCATCTCCCGCGGCCGCTCGACGCTCGCTCATACGCTCACCTCGAAGAATATTCATCATGCCGTAATTTCCTTCATGGCAGGCATACTCATATATCGTGCCTGCAACCTTGGTCATTGGCAGCGTCGCTACGATCTTATCTGTAAACGTGGAAGGGTCTTCCAGCGTCCACTCATATTCAATTGTGAATTCTTCTGTGCGGGTAAAGCGTTCGGTAAGCATCCTGTCTTTAGCGTTTCCGAATGTGCTAAAGCTAGGCAAGAGGTCGGTAAAGTTTCTGCTTGTCACTACCAGCGTATCACCGTCCCAGTAGCCGCGAGAATCTCCCGACCATAGACGAATATCATCATCGAGCACGCCGCGGCCATCCAGTGGAACAATACGCGCGTCGTGAATCATCTCGCTCATGATTACGGCATGACTCTGGTTCTGAAAAATCTGCACGTTTGCATTGTAGCCACTCCTTACCCCGAGTGGAGGCCCGGAGTTAAAACCTATCAGGCAGCGCTCGGATAACCCGCGATCTTCTGGACCATCCTTGCCGATGCCGCCGAACAAGGCAAGTACCGGACGATTGCCTTCGACATCGGGTCCGAGGAGAGTCGGGGCATGCACTGCAGCGCCCTCAACTATTTCAGGAAGTTGGCCGTTTGGCGGATAAATAATAAGCGAAGTGCGTACGTTCTCGCCAATGCTGGCAGTCTCGAACCAGAAATTGTTATAGCCACCGGTCCTCTCGCCGGCTGGCGGCGCCTGGGGGTCAAGTACCAACTGGGCTTCCTTTGCGTCCGCAGCAATGCGCTCTTCTTCTAGGCGCAGTCGGTCTTGTTCTACTTCCTCCGGCGTTAAAAATTCCTGTGTGCCGAAACGCTCCGGCCGCTCCATCGGCGTATGGGAACTGAAGTTCCAAACACCCTGCAGATCGGGTTGACCCCATTCCGTTCTGGGCGCGCTATAGCCGTCTGCAGTTTGTGCTAAGGATGTGTTAAGCGGAGAAAATAGAACTGCAATGCATAGGATAAATTTAGTTTTCATGGTGCCTCAGCGTATCTGCGGAATATGCAGCCAAAGTTAGTATCTTACTCATAATTAAGCAATATGATTTCGAAAATTCTATTAGCCAGTGGCCCGAGTCGGGGCATCCATACCCATCCATTCTCAGCAGCTCAATGTGGCTATTTCAATACCATTCACTCATAATGATTTGGTAATTTTCAAGCAGTTTTTCAGGAGAAAGCCCATGGTAAAGAATAGAAGAGGCTGGAGAACTTACTTTGCCTTCGGAGTGTTGGCAGGATTCCTGTTGAGCTTCGCAGCACCAAGCTCTGCACAATGTGAAGCGGATGGTGACGTAGAATTCCTATGCGGCCCAATCAGCCCGGAAGATCTGGTACAGATACCCGATACTCCCTGGGTTATCGTTGCCAGTTGGGAAGCCGACGGTTACCTCTCAGCCGCCAACGCCAATAGCCATGAAACCCTGCGATTATTCCCCAGCCCAAACGCAAATTTACAACACGACGCCTCAGTCTATAAGGAATGTTCCGATAGTATTAGCGACAATTTTCAAGCCCACGGCATGAGTCTAAGAACTGCCAAAGAAGATGATACTCATACATTGTATGTGGTCAGACATGGAGCACGGGAAGCCATAGAAGTATTCGATGTGAATAGTCTCAACTCACCTAGTTTGACATGGGTTGGCTGCGTGGTCGCTCCTGAAGGCGTCAGAATGAACTCTGTCGTCCCCCTTCCCGATGGTGGATTTGGGGTAACCAGCCCGATCAGTGGAGACATGTGGGAATGGCACGCCGCTGCCGGCTGGAGCAGAGTTCCTGGCAGCGAGGATATTGGACCCAATGGTTTGGAAGTGACCGCAGACAGTGAATGGTATTACGTTGCAGGCTATGCGGCGCAGTCCCTCCTGCGTCTATCGCGAGGACAAATGCCCGTGCAAAAACAAGTTGTAGCCAACGTTGGTTTTAACATTGACAATATCCATTGGTCACCCGATGGAGAAATATTCGCCGCTGGTCATAGCACCCCTACCAGAACACGAATAGGCGAATGTATAAAAGGTATCAATTGTGAGGGGATAGTCTCCCATGTTGCAAAAGTGAATACAGAAACGGGTAATTGGCAGGAGATCTTCACCTATCCAAGCAACGACTATCTGCGCTTGGGAACCGTGGCTATCCAGGTCGGTGATGAGCTATGGATAGGAAGTGTCGCCGGCAGTACCCGTATCGCACGTATCCCTGCGCCCTGAACTAGGTTAAGTCCCGGCAGGCTGCGAATGTCACGGTCGGCCGTCGGCGCCAGTGGACTGCCGTTACTCGGCTCGACGAGCAGCCAATCTGTTCATTGTTATTATCTCTTTTGAAGATGCTTCTCTAGCCATGCCAAGCGCTCTTCGCCCTACTCCCAATTAGATACTCATTGCTTGCTCTTGAGAGCGCAAAGCGGAGTTTTCAGAGTTTGTTAGAGAGCTCTAACATGCCCATCTACGCTAATTGATTGTCCTGAAATATTGCGCCCAGATTCTGAGCAGAGAAATAGAATCTGTGCGGCAACATCTTGTGCTGTGACCATTTTACGTAGCGATGCCATATCTTTATATTGCTGTGACATCTCATCAAATGTAACGCCTTCTTTGTCGGCTCTGGCCTGAATGACCTTATCAATACGTGGGCCTTCGACAATACCGGGCAGAATAGCGTTGACCCAAATACCATCACCGCCAAGCTCCCAAGCAAGGCTTTCCGTGAAGCCACGTATTGCCCATTTGCTCGCTGCATATGGTGTGCGATTGGCGTAAGCCAAACGTCCCGCGACGGATGCAATAGATACGATTGATGCATTCCTAGATTCGCGAAGCATCGGTACAGCATAACGCGCTGAATAGAACTTGCCGTTTAGATTGATGTTGATGATTTGGCGCCATTCATCGGTGCTGATCTCATCAATGCCACCTGTTGGCCCAGCAATACCCGCATTATTGACTAGAACATCCAAACCACCGAGCGCGCCTTTGACCTCTGCGAATAACTGTTTAACCTGATCTTCATCGGATACATCGTACTGCGTGTAATGCCAGTCTGGATGATCGGCTTTACAGCTATCAAGCGCGCCTTGCACAACATCACAGACATGAATTTTCGCGCCGGTTTCATCAAATGCTTCAACAAAGGCGCGGCCAATACCAGCCGCTCCTGCTGTGACAGCAACTCTTAATCCTTCAGCCATAAGGGGACTCTCTTTGTTTATGGTTGCATCTATTAATTTACATCGTTTACTTTAACTGGCATTAATATCAACTTTATCGCCGCCTTTAAGCTGTAAGATTTCACGCGCCTCATCCGGCGTTGCGAATTCAAGAGACAGTTCTTCCAAAATATTGCGGATCTTTGTTATTTGCTGTGCGTTAGTTTCTGCAAGCTTTCCTGGGCCAATCCATAGTGAGTCTTCCAGACCAACACGCACGCTTGCACCCATTGCGGCACCAATCGAAGCGAGCTTCATTTGGTTATTACCAGCACCCAAAATAGACCATCGGTAATCATCACCAAATAGACGATCTGCCGTGCGCTTCATATGCGCTAGATCCTCCGGGTGCCCACCAATGCCGCCAAAAATACCGAATACAGATTGAATGAAGAATGGCGGCTTAACCAGACCAATATCAACGAAATATTTTAGATTATAAAGATGTCCAATGTCATAGCATTCAAATTCGAACTTTGTGCCATTCTCTTGCCCCATCTTCATGATTGCTTCGATATCCTCGAATGTATTTCTGAAGATAATCGCTTTGTTGTTGAGATGCGTACGCTCCCACTCGTGCTTAATATCGTTATCATAGCGATTAAGCATCGGGAACAAACCAAAGTTGATCGTACCCATGTTTAGTGATGCAACCTCTGGCTTGAATGTGCGAGCCGGATGAATTCGCTCTTCAATTGTCATGTGTGGCGATCCACCAGTTGTGATATTGACAACAGCATCTGTTGCAGCATTAATCTGCGGTAAAAATTCTTTGAACACCTCGGGGTCTTGTGTCGGGCGGCCATCTTTTGGATTACGCGCATGGAGATGTAGAATCGCAGCGCCCGCTTCAGCGGCAGCAATGGCAGCTTCTGCAATTTCTTCCGGCGTCACTGGCAATTACTCTGACATTGATGGGGTATGAATAGCACCGATCGGCGCACATGTAATAATAACTTTTTTTATTGGGCCATAATAAGCCTTCTCTACTTATTTTGGGTGTCTTTAGTATGTATATGAAACTGGCTCTTACTATGGCATGAGATGTACGTTACGACAACGACCACTCAAGATCATGCAGCACACACAGTCTTAATATTCACGAATTCCTTAATTCCATAATGGCTCAGCTCTCTTCCATAACCGGAATCTCCTATTCCGCCAAAAGGAAGCCGCGGATCCGACTTAACCATACTATTCACGAAACAGGCGCCCGCATTTAGTTGTTGAGAAGCGATTTCTTCGCCATGACTCTCTTTTGCAGTGAACACGGCTGCGCCCAATCCGTAATAAATCGGGTCAGAGTCTGAGACACGGGGGCAGATTTCACCTCGATCATCACTTCGTTTCTGCGCAGAAAGGGCAATACATAAGGCGCATCGTATGCTGCAGATTCAACCACTCCAATCGATTCAATAGCGGCGTCTTCTATACCCTTTAATAGTTCTGTTTTATGCTTTTCATAATTCCTTTCGGTCCATCGGCCCGAGTAGCGGACCACTGCCATCAGTTGACCTGCCACGGGTCGTAAATTTATGCGCTCATCGCTAGGAAGGGGAGCGGTCTCCATCGAAAACTTACTAGGCAGCATGAATGCGATACGCCAGCCCTGATCAGTCTCGACTCGCTGCACTGGAGCGGTCATGGCAATTTCTTCACTGACGGCAGACAGTTGCACAGGTGCGGTCATATCTATATCCACCTGAACGCTGTTGCTGCCGGTGATATAACGGAAAAGTCTCATGAAGCCCTGGTTGGAAGCTGACTTATAATTTACAGAATTGTCTACGAACGTTTCCGCCACAATATAGGGCTCATATTGTCTATATTCCACTGACTCATCTTCGTAGATGACGGTGTATTGTGGGCTCTCAATAGCCAGGGCCTTGGTCGACATAAGAACTACCATCAGAGACAGGGTTAGCGTGCGTTTCAAATCAAGAAGGGTGATCATTGTGTTACTCCAGTTTATGTATCTGTATATAGTATTAACTACGCGACAGAACGGTGTCTGGATCAGCTTGGTGGAGCAGAAATTTTTAAGACGGGAAGTTTTTGCTGCCGTATGGTTTTGGTGCAGCGAAGCATAGCAAGCACAAACTACAGCCCTAGTGAGCAGACATCTGCACTAGGGCTAGTAGCTGAGAAAGGGATCTCAGGATTGTTGCGCGAGGGTTTTACGAAACCTGTAACGATTAATCGGATTAAGCAGACGAGCCACGCCCTGAGTGAAAGTCAGAGGGCTGTCGAGAACTGCGAAGCAGAGGCAACCTTTTTCACTTACAGGCTGGTGCTCACCTTTGCCGCTCCTGACAATAAAGTCAGCAGGCTCATAGGTTCCTGCTACATCACTAAAACTGCCATCAAGTACCAGGGTTATTTCGTTTCCCTGGTGCTTGTGCATCGGAGTTTGGCTGCCCGGACTCATATAGATAAATTCACATTGTGTTTCTGTGTCTATATCCAGCCTTGCTTGATTGATACCCCCGGCCAACTTCTTCCAAACCAGACCCTCGTTAGCCGCTTTGGCCAAAATTTGTGGCAAGGTGAAGCTGTGGTCCAACATATGAATCTCAGTTATTGGAGGTTCCTTGGATTTCGAAGAATTAGCTGAATCCTCTTGCGGTTGATTGATGATGCTGGCTACCAGTTCGGGAAATTCTTGTATTACTTGATCTGCTGAATCATGGGACCAAGAATGAGCTGCCTCTGATTCCAATTCTCCGTATTTTTGTCTACAGCTTTGGCACAACTCCAGATGAGCTGACAAAGCTACGCTCCACCCGGTTGGAAGGCTTCCTTGCGCATATTCTTTAAGTATTTCTGTCGCGGGATGACAGTGTAGATCAGTATTCATTGATCAGCCCCAATAAGTAGTCTTAATTTTGAAATGCCCAATCGTAAACGAGATTTGAGAGTTCCTAATGGAATCTCCAACACAGAAGCTGCTTCTTCGTGTGTACGATCGAGAATATATATTTGTTCGATAACGTCCTGTTGCAGCTTAGGTAACTGTTCGCAGTAACCCGCAATTATTGTTGTCTCGGCTGCAAAGCTACCTTGCTCTTCATGCACAAACTCTGCGTCCGCATCGCTCGCTTGCGGCCAAATATCATCCGCAGTTACGCATTGCGGTTGACGCTTTTGCTTGCGCAGCATATCGAAACAACGGTTTCTAGCCATTGTAAAAATCCAGCCTTGTGCCGTCCCGCGATCCACGTCGTAAAGGCGTGCCTTGCGCCATACATTCAACATGGCTTCCTGAACCAAATCCTTGGAGAGCTGCTCGTTACGGGTAAGCTTCATGCCCAGAGCGTAAATCTTGCTGGAGTAGCGTTGAAACAAACGGTTGAAGGCTTCCGCATCCTGCGAATTAACCGTCGCGATCAATAGATATTCATCGCTATCGGGGTCTCTGCTGTTATTGGGAGTTGATTCCAGGTCCATCACCTTCGCCCCCTCCGAACCAGACACGGGCTTAATAATTGGGTAGTCCTCTCTGCGAATTGCACTATACATACCTTTATTAACGCACTTCTGAAGTTATTGGATCACTAAGATTCAAAATAAAGTGAAATGTGATCCAAACTCTTGCCAATGCCGTAACTAATTCAAACCAACACAAATAAGACGGTTACACAATGAAATCGAACCCCATACTGACATCGGCATCAGAACTATCTAGCGCAGAGTACATCGCTGATCGCATAAAGTCTGCCTACCAGTCGCTTGGCAAGGGTGATCTGGCCGAACTGAAGACACTTTACACCGAAGATGTTCACTTTGAGGATCCTGCCCATGCTCTGCAGGGACGCAAACCACTTATGGACTATTTTGCATCCTTATTTAGCAATCTGGAGAGCTGTAGTTTCAAGTTTCATCAGACCCTGATTAGCGATACGGATATCTTTCTGTCTTGGACCATGTTCATCGAGCATCCAAAATTGCGCAATGGCACGACGATTCGAGTAGAAGGAGGCAGCCTGCTAAAGACCAGAAATGGCCGAATCTATTACCACCGCGACTACTTTGATATGGGCGCTATGGTCTACGAGCAATTGCCCGTGCTCGGACTAGTCGTAAGAAAAATCAGACAGCGGCTAGGACGATGAATATTTTGATTACTGGAAGCAGTTCCGGTATCGGTATGCAGTTGGCACGGGACTACCTTGCTCAATCACATACAGTTTACTGCTGCGGTCGAAATGCTGCCTCTCTAAAAATGCTAGCTAGTGACTTCCCCAATCTTGCTCAAATACTGTGTTTCGACGTTCAAAATCGAAACGATTGCCAGGAACGACTAACCGGACTGCCGGCGCTGGACCTGGTTATTTTAAATGCAGGATCCTGTGAGTACATTGACGCCAACAACTTCGATGCTGAAATGTTTGAGCGTGTAGTTAACACCAACTTAATTGGGACAGCCAATTGCCTTGAATTTCTGATTCCAAAGATTAGGGCTGACGGAAGCCTTGCTCTAATGGGCAGCAGCTCCAGCTACCTGCCTTTGCCACGAGCGGAAGCCTATGGTGCCTCGAAAGCCGCTATTGAATATCTGGCAAAGACACTTGCGATCAGCCTGAAGCCTAGCGTCATTCATGTCAGCTATATCGCTCCTGGTTTTGTACAAACACCGCTAACAGCACTGAACGACTTTCCAATGCCTATGAGCGTAACTGTCGAATACGCATCGAAAAAAATTCGAAAGGGATTAGGCAAACGGAAATTTGAAATATATTTCCCTGTATCTTTTATCTGGGTTCTGAAAACCATCGGCGTACTTCCCTTTGTTATACAGAAATTCCTACTTGGAAAGCTACTGCAACCCTCCAAGTCAATTTTAAAGTCGGTTTAGAGAGCTATGAGCACACAAAAAATAGCAATTGTCGGTAGTGGGATTTCTGGGCTCACAGCGGCCTATTTGCTCAATAAAGAACATAAGGTGACTGTATTTGAAGCCAGTGACTATATTGGGGGTCATACCCATACAGTACCGGTAACTTTGGACGGGAAAAGCTTCAAGGTCGATACTGGATTTATCGTTTGTAACAATCGAAATTACCCCAGCTTCCTGAAATTTATGAACAAACTGAATGTAAATATTCAGCCTACCGAAATGAGCTTTAGTGTGCGCAATAACGCCATGAACCTTGAATTTAATGGTCACAATCTAAGTACTTTATTTTCGCAGCGCAGAAATTTTTTCCGTCCTTCGTTCTATAGCCTGGTTCGCCAAATACTTCGATTCAACAAAGTCAGCAAACGGGTAATTGATCAGGGGAATATCACCGATATCACCCTGGATGAATTCGTAGACCAGCACAAATTCAGCGCTGTTTTCAGAGATAACTACCTGTTACCCATGGTGGCTGCTATTTGGTCATGTAGCGTAGAACAGGCAGGGAAATTTCCGCTAGAATTTTTCCTCAAATTTTTCCACAACCATGGATTGTTGGATATCAAGAACCGTCCGCAATGGTATGTACTTAAAGGTGGGTCAAGCAGCTATATCGAACCCATGACTGCCGATTTTTCCGATCAGATTAGGCTAAACACGCCAGTGTGCGCAGTGATGCGCACTGGAGAACAGGTTCAGGTACAGACCGACAAAGGAATAGAGGAATTTGATCAAGTCATCATGGCTTGTCACAGTGACCAGGCGCTTAGCCTATTGCAGCGGCCCAGCAGTAAAGAAGAGTCGATCCTGGGCGCAATGGGTTATCAGAACAATGATGTAGTCCTTCACAATGATGAGTCGATTATGCCTCGCAAGGCATTGTCGTGGGCAAGTTGGAATTTCCTGACGGGAGAAGAAAGCATTAACCAGCCGCCTTTGGTCACCTATTGCATGAATATTCTACAAGGACTGAACAGCTCCAGCCCCTTGCTGGTTTCATTGAATGCACGACACAAGATTGACCCTCAGAAAATACTGCAAGAGTTCAGCTATTCACATCCTGTGTTCTCCAAAGAATCTATGGTTGCGCAGCAGCGCCGTCGAGAGATTTGTGGGACCGACCGCATTCACTACTGTGGCGCCTATTGGTACAGCGGTTTCCATGAGGATGGCGTGCGCAGCGCTCTTGACGTGTGTGAAAGATTTGGACTCGAACTCTAACAGCCTATGAAATCCGAACCCTCAAAATCAGGCAGATTCGAAAGCGCTATCTATAAAGGTGTTGTGCGGCACCGTCGCTTTGCGCCTAGCACCCATGAGTTTGATAACTCAATATTCATGTTGCTGCTAAAGGTAGATGAGATTCCTCGAGTAATGCAGAAGTTCTGGCAACTCGGCACCAACACACTGCGTTGGGCGCGTTTCAACAGACGAGATTACATCGGAGATAAGGATGGAGATCTTAGCCAAGCCGTTAAATCCAAGATTGCGGAAAAGCTGAAAATACCAGCTCGAGATATAAATGGTGATGTGTATTTCCTCGGCCAACTTCGTTATTTCGGCTTCTACTTCAGTCCATTAAACCTTTACTACCTGAAACGGGAAGGCGAGTTCAAATATATGTTGGCTGAAGTAAGTAATACGCCATGGAACGAAAAACACTACTACCTGGTTGATCTACTGCAAGCTAAGCATCATCGAAAGGAATTCCACGTATCTCCCTTTAATCCTATGGAGCAAGACTACCAGTGGAGAGTGGTCCCGCCTTCTGCCGACCATAAACACTGTCTGGTGCATATCGACATATTTGGTAAATCCGAAGATCCAAAGAAAGTTTTCGATGCAACATTAAATCTGAGTCGAGTAACACTGAACCAAACAGAACTGACTCGCGTATTACTGAGAACACCGATGCAGACATTCAGCATAGTGACTGGCATTTACTGGCAAGCTTTGAAACTACTGCTGAAGAAGATGCCTCTTTATCAGCATCCTAATAGAACGAGCAACAAAACAAAGAAGGGAATTGTATGAATCAGACGCGATCGACATTGCTTGCACGCAGCACAATTGAACTTGAGGAGAAATCCCCAAAATCCACAGATTTTCTGCGCCGGATGCTTGTGCAAGTGCTTAGTAAGGCACAGCATGGTCATTTCCTGTTAAAAGAAAATGGAAGAGTGATTACCGAAGTTGGCAACCCAAGCAATTGTCTACACGCAGAAGTCAATGTTCTCGATACTAGAAGTTATGCAAGAGCCTTAGTGGGGGGAAATGCCGCAGCTGGGGAAGCCTTTGTCGATGGTTGGTGGACTTCACCTGACATTACACAGGTTACCCGGTTCTTTTCCCGCAATCTTGAGATGATGGATCATTGGGACAAAAAATTTGGCTGGATACTGAAACCTTTCAGCTATTTGAGATTACTTAGCCGAGCAAACACTGCTAGTCAGGCGAAACGAAATATTCTTGCCCACTATGATTTGGGTAATGATCTGTACCAGACTTTTCTGGATGAGCATATGCAATACTCTTCGGCAATTTTCGACAAGCCGGGCGAGAGTCTATCGCAAGGGCAAATCAATAAGTTGACGCGCCTCTGCGAGAAGCTTGAACTTTCTTATACGGACCATTTACTTGAAGTAGGCTCCGGCTGGGGTGGATTGGCCATCTTTGCGGCCAAGAACTATGGTTGCAGGGTAACTACTACCACTATATCCGATGCACAATTTAATTTTGCAAAAGCGAAAGTTAAGGCCGAGGGGCTGGAAGATCGAATCGAACTACTGAATCGAGATTATCGTTTGCTCGAAGGACAGTACGACAAAATTGTTTCAGTAGAAATGATAGAGGCAGTGGGGCGCAAATTTCTGCCTGGGTTTTTTGAAAAATTAAACAGTCTATTGAAACCGAATGGTTTGCTTATGCTACAAGCAATTACGATCGCAGATCAGCGCTTTGATTCTTATAGCCGTAACGAAGACTTTATTCAGAAACATGTTTTTCCCGGTGGTTTTCTGCCTTCGATGAGCCTGATGTCGGAATTGATTTCAACGAAAACTGAATTCGTAATTCGAGACCTACGAGACATCGGCTTGGACTACGCCTGCACGCTTGCACATTGGCGTAAGAAATTCCTTGAAAAGCAAGAGCAGTTGCATGCACTTGGCTATGATCAAAAATTTAAGAACCTCTGGTTATACTACTTAGGTTACTGCGAAGGTGGTTTTCTGGAGCGGCGCATTAGCGCTCAGCAACTGCTGGTGAGTAAAGCGCCACATTTCTAGGGCCTGTCTTCGAGGTAGAAAGTGATTCGATTCTTATCCAGCAAGCCATTCAATCTGCTAGCCAATAATCTAGTATGGATCGCTTGTGTGTTCGGTCGTGAAAAAACTATCTGGATAGCAGGACCTTTAGTGATAGCTTACATCTCAATTTTGATTAGCAGTAAAACGGTTAGACTGGAGCAAATTCTTGCCCCCGCGCTTATTGGAATAACCCTCGATTCATCTCTCACTTTGGCCGGTGTATTCCAGTTCGCCAATACGAGCTTGTTTCTGCCTTTGTGGATGATAGTTTTGTGGATTTCCTTTTCCACTAGTTTGACCAATTCATTGCGTTTTCTTGGCCAGAGGAAACTTATTGCATCGGCTGTGGGATGTATAGCCGTTCCATTAAATTATCTCGCCGGAGAAGGCCTTGGAGCTGTTTCTTTTGGGTATGATTATTTGCTGACCAATATAGGGCTCTGCTTGTTATGGGCCATTGGCTTGCCACTACTCTTTTTCTCAACACAGTTTCAATTCAAGAAAGCTAGAGAATTTGTTAAATGTAGAGTGATTGATGGAATAGCAGTAAAAACGCAATAGCTTTGGCTTTTAGGACATGGCTCATTAACTATACCTTTGCATAGCAATCACGTTGCTTCATCTAGCCCAGTTCAGATCAGTGGCTTGCGTAGGGATAGTGGCGTCAATAGAACTATCGACACGAGAAATTTCAGAAGGCCGGATGAGCGATTTGTATGTGGATTAGTGGGCTTAGCCTACGAAACCAAAGCTTACTAAAAGAAGAGCTAGAGATACTGGACTCTTACCGCGACGTAATTATTCTTACTGCTTTGTGAAGTAGACTTCAGGTCCGTTAAGCATTTGTCATTAGACTGTCACCAAGAGCACACCCAGAGAGTATAGCGAAAACAATACTGACCAAAGTTTGAACCGCGCAGGAATTGTTATTACCAATACCATCAGCAATATTCCAACAGAGGGGACTGCTATGGACGGTAAAATCGCATTGTTGTACATAACTATATTCACATAGGGCCCTACCAGGAAATACAACAACATGGAAAGGGCAGAAAGCCGACCTAATTGCTGGCTTTCCTGCAACATGTCAACCGTGCCGTCTTCAGGCGCAGTTAGTGCCATCTCCGCGGCACCGTAAATACAAGAAGAACCAAAAACAAGGACAATAAAATCCAGAAATGTCCATTGCTCGATTACACGCAAACCCCACCCTACCCACCAAAGTTGCAGAATATAGAGCATGATACTGCATGTCCATATTGCGGAAGACCAATGAAAGATCACGCGATTATGGGCGCGCGTGATCATCGCAACGGTATTTAACAGTCGCGTGATGGCGAGCCCAAGAATGATTGATACGGCGATGAATATGTATTCGTGTTGAGTCATCTTACTTTTTCGCCAGGGCTATTAGTGCCAGCACTGCGGCAGCAAATTCATATCCCAATGCCCCGTAGGTGTAGCTGGTGACAGGATCCGCTGTGCTCAACAAGGAAACAAGCCGAGCCAGTGCCAGGGTGCCAATTGCTATAACAATAAGTGTCAAACCGGAACGGTAGAACTCCGGCTTTAGTAATGCCAATGCACAAAACAGACCCACCCCTGTTTGCAGCCCACCATACATCGCTCCGATTTCGGCATAAGCGTCACCGTTACTCAGTATCAAGCCGGCAAGCCCGGCGGGTATCGCCGGAGACAAGAGGCTGACAAGACCATATGCAATGAAAACTAGAGCCGAAATTCCAAGAACAGATTTACCTAACAGCATGGTGATCTACCTTTTTTTCATTGACTAAACAATTCTCACTGAACACATAATATCTATTTGAGGCTCCCCCAGTAAAACGGAGTAAATTAGTGAGAGGCATTTAGCCTCTCATATTCTTCTGGGCTCACATAGCCCAGATAAGAATGTCTTCTGCGTCGATTGTAAAACACTTCAATGTATTCGAATAAGCTCTGCTTGACGTCGGCCTTAGTATAGTAATCCTCGTGGTCGACTAACTCGGCCTTGAGAGTGCCAAAGAAGCTCTCGGCCACAGCATTATCCAAGCATTCCCCTTTACGGCTCATGCTACAGATTAATCGGTTATCCTTCAGCAATTGCTGATAGGCTCCTGAAGCATAAGTACTGCCTTGATCTGAATGCACAATAATCTGTTTATGGTTACCCCGCCGCCAGATCGCCATCGTCAGCGCATCCTGCACCAGAGCGCTGTCATTTGAATTCCCCATAGCCCAGCCAATCACACTGCGGGAATATAAATCCAGTATTGCTGCTAAATTCAGCCAACCCTGCCGTGTCGGGATGAAGGTCGTATCCGATACCCAGGCTTGATTCGGTTGCGACGTATGAAAACATCACTTCAAACGATCTGGTGCTGCTGACAACGTATTCTTTGAGTTAGTTGCGATGACGGGTTGAACCTACAGCCGCCTTTTTTAGAATCTCAACCTCTTCGCGAAGCCGCTCATTTTCCTGCTTCAAGGTGGTTAGCTCAGCTTGATCTTCTTTCTTCGGGCGACCTCGTCCTTTAAAGGCCTGCTCACCTTCTAGCTGTATCTGCTCTGCCCATTTGTAGAGTTGATTGCGACGAATACCTAGCTCCAAGGCAATCTCGTGAGCAGGCTTATCGGCTTCTTGCATCAAGCGAACCGCCTCTCGCTTGAACTCCTTCGTGTAGGTCTTGTAGGGCTTTCTCTTTTTTATCATCAGGATACTCCTCAGGCGACATTGTCGCTGATTTAAAGTATCCGTTAAACTGGGGGGAGGTTCACTCCGCCCCCTTTTTTTACTTTCTTAGATTTTAGAACCAGCTCTTTGCTTTACTGCATGAAGTCCATAAGTTCCACGCTGACTCCATTAGGGTCTGCAAAGAAAGTAACAATAAGAATATCTCTGAAATTGTCCGGCCCACTCAAGTGCTTCGCGCCCTTCGCATTAAACCTAGCAACAGTCGCGTCTGTGTCCGTTATGCCAAAGGCTATATTGCGAATAGCCCGATCAGCCGTTGGCGCCAGTGGCTTACCGTTACTTGGCTCGATAAACAGCCAAATTGTTCCTGGGCCTGCATCTTGAGCCTGCGCATAACTCAGCCCCTCAATTTTTCCTTTGAACTTTCCGCGCGTACCACCAACCAATGATTCGTACCAATCCAGAGTCGCAGCTGGATCAGGAGAGCGCAAATAAACGTGATGGAATCTTGGCTCGCCTTGATCTTCAACCAATTCGATCGTGACCCCAAATGGATCTACAACGATTGCGTGGCGATATAGCCCAGCTAAATCACGCGCCTGAACAAGAACTTTTGCACCAGACGCAGCCATCTTAGTCACGGTTGCGTCAACATCGGTCACAGTCAGGCCAATACGATTAATACCGGTACCCTCGCTAGGCAAGGCTGCAGTGTCAGTTTTTACAAGCGCGATTGTCGTGCCACCGTAGCTGGCATATGGACTGCCTTGCGTAGCATTCATTGGGAGATGTTCCTGATACCAAGCTATGGCCTCGTCGATGTCTTTAACACCAATGTGAACATTGTGATACCCGGCATTAAGAGCCGAGGAATTATCCTGAGCGTATACTGGACTGATTAGCAGAAATGCAGCTACCAGACTCAGGATTGCGGATTGTGCTGCTTTAAGACGTGCTTTCATTGAAACTGACCTCTTCAAAGTTAAGTAAAACCTATTGTATCCAATAAATCAGCACTGTGCTGATAGCTAGTAAAATTTAAGGTGAGGCTCCCCCAGTTTAACGGATACTTTAAATCAGCGACAATGTCGCCAGAGGAGTATCCTGATGATAAAAAAGAGAAAGCCCTACAAGACCTACACAAAGGAGTTCAAGCGAGAAGCAGTTCGCTTGATGCAGGAAGCTGATAAGCCCCAAACTCAGGAATACCCTAGCATTCCCAATAAATTGATGGAAGCTACATTTATGATGTTGAACAGAACACTGACGTCGATCGAGACATTCTACGATTCCAGCCTACGGCGTATATGGCCGACATTCTTATCACTTCAGCTAGGATATGCGTTCATCGCGGCTTTACTAGCATGCTGCGTAATGACAAATGTCGCCGCGCAGACAGACGATGCTCCCGCGCGTACGCCGTGGGGAGATCCGAATCTGGAAGGTGTCTGGGTCAACAACGTAAACACGCCGATTGAGAAGCCGGATGCGGAGCTCGATGCGTCTCGACTCGCCGCACTTGCCGAGTGGTTTCCTGGTGGTGGCTGGGGAGGCG